>OGWS01000004.1_pt1 | contig 232912 bp, 188 predicted proteins | sample 1576111 | NCBI WGS metagenome assembly OGWS01 (sample SAMEA3541534, study PRJEB24748) | human gut metagenome | biome: human gut; feature: human-associated habitat; material: faeces | place: China | collected 2012
AAAAGTAAATTTGCAGGTTTTCAGCTTACATATTCACATCAAATAGATGTGAAACCGTTAGTAGAAAAATGTCTTAGTCAATTAGATATAGACTTTAATCGCTCGCGATGTTTGCAAGAATTGATAATATCAACAGGACAGCAATACGGACCGAATACATCTGTAATAAGAAAATCAGGTGTTACATCAGATATGGATGATGAAACTATTATAAAAAAAATATATGCCTATAAACGAAATACAGTAGGGTCATATTTTTCAGGGTCAAGCGGTGGGGTACAAAGTAGTTTGAGAAATCACAGATTTGTTGATGAAGAAAAAGATTTGTTGGCTATTGTCGGACAACCGCCACTTGGTATTATCGGGGAAGAGGAGGGCGGAATATCAACCGGATATAACTTACCTCGTGATCCCGGATATGGAGCATTAAAGAAATTCCTTATGGCTTGGACTATTGATTCAGACGGAAATATAACAGAAAATAAAGATATTGAAGAATCTGTTGCATTATCGGGTGAACCATACAATGGTACAGATGTTCCGTTATATCTTCAAGGTAGTTATGGTAACTATAGCTATGGAACAGGAACTATTGCAACATCAGGTTGCGGTCCGACATCGATGGCAATGGTAGCAACATTTTTGACAAAAACGGTTGTATCTCCGGTAGATACTGCAAAATGGTCTGAAGAACATGGTTGTAAGGTATCAGCAGGAACAACGTGGGACTTCTTTCCGAGATATGCGTCAGCGGTAGGAATATCATGTGATGTTGTATCAAATACATCAAGCAATATTGTAAATTGTCTTAAAGCAGGAAAGATTATGATTTTAAGTATGAATCCCGGTCACTTTACGAAGAGGGGACATTTCATTGTATTAAGAGGTATAACATCTGACGGTAAGATATTGGTCAATGATCCGGCAAGCACAGAAAGAACTAACCAAACATGGGATGTAGGAACGGTTGCCAGCGAATCGGCTCAAGCGTGGGCATTCAGTAATTAAATATGGAGGTATAAAAAATGGACAGACAGAAAAAATTATTGCAGTTATTGGGTTTAATAGTAATATTGATTTCGGTATTGATATATTACGGATATAACCACATGAATAAAAAGAGCGATAATACAACAGATAACAATGTCAGTGTGACAGAAACTGTTGTACCGACAGCAACGAATATTGCAGAAGAAGATAGTAACGGTAACAAAAACAATACGGTGAAGCAGTCAACGGATAAACCTGCTATTTCTGAATCGAATACCACCAATAATACATCATCAAATAATGATAATACAAATTCAGCAAAGGCAGATGAGTATTATGATGACCTAAATAACAGTGATGGCGTACATACTGTTCCGGAGGGTGAAGATGAAACAGAAACAGTTGACGGTATTGAAGTAATTAAAAATCCTAAGGAGGGAGTGCAGTAGTATGGGAATGGTACAAGTATTGCATTATTACTGCAAAAGACGGCGAGCCGAGCTATTAAATGATATTACATTTAAAAAAGGAATATCGTGTCAAATACAAACAGATTTTTTGGACATATCGGATATTGTAAAAGAACTGACAAATAAAAATCACATTGATTGTGTAGCTATTGATGAAGATTTGTTCGGTATTGGTGATATTGAAGATATAATATCAAAACTTGAAGTTTTAAAATTCGTTACGGATGAAACGAAAATATTAATTATAGCGTTAGACCGTATGCGTAATGATGAAATGATACAGGGAATTCAAAAAAGCGGAGTAGTTGACTATATAATCACAAAAGAAATGATAGATGATTTTGATGATGTAATATCAAAATTTTTTGACGGTACAATAACAGAAAATGAAAAGATATTATATACACCGTCAAATAACGAAGATTATGACGTTGATGATATTTCGGAAGAAAGTGGTGTGCAATCAGAAATTTATTCTTCTGATATTGAAGATAACAGTACATCAGAGGAAGATTATCAAGGCGAATATTCTGAAACAGAGTATAACGATAATACCGAAAATGTTGCTGAGCAAAAAACAATTATTTCAAATAGTCAAAGTAATATATTCAGTAGGATGAAAGAAAGTTTTCAGCAGAATAAAGTGAGTGAAGATGTTCCGAGTATAGCGGAAGTTCCTGAAGATAGGATGATTACGATTGGCATATGCGGTTTACAATCACATATAGGTGTAACTCATCACGCATTGGCTATGGCTCAAGCACTGAGTGAACAATATAAATACGTATGCTATAAAGAATGTAATACGCATGACATTTACAATGTGTTGCAGAATAGTAGCCTGAAAAAAACAATGCCGGGATATATCAGAATAATGAATGTTGATATTTTCAATAAAAATGCAGATGTAGAGGAATATTCTGATAAATATAAATTCTGTATAATGGACTTTGGAACAATTAATGAATGTACACAATCAGAATTTTTTGAAACAGATATTCCTATTATAATTGCCGGAATAAAAGATTGGGAATTTAATAACTTTATGGGTGCATATTCGCAAGGAATTTTAGATAAAGCAAATGTAGTAATTAATTTCTTCCCCAAAAAAGAACAGTCAGATTTACAAAATGCTTTTTCAGATTTAAAAATATTTTTTGCGGATTATGCACCTGAAGTATTTGAACCAATACCAAATATTTCAATGTACAATCAAATTATAAATACAAGTCTATCGGAGGTTTAATTTAATGAAAAGTATAACAAATATTTTTAAAAACAAAATTGTTGTTGCGGTTATATGTTTTGTAATTGCAATGATAATCGCATTTATCATTGTACCGTCAAAGAACCATGACGGTGAACGTGTGAATGTTATTAAAGTAACTAAGACTATATCAGCGAACACAAAAATAACAGATGATATGCTAAAAGAAGTTAATGTTGAATATGACAGTGTCCCAAGTGAAGCAATAAGAAGTAAGAGTGATATTGTAGACAAATACGCTAAGTCAACGATATATCCATCTGATTTTATAACACAGGAAAAATTAAGTGTTATCGATACTTCGAGTAATTTGTATTCATTAAAAGACGGAGAAACTGCTGTCAGCGTTACAATGAAAACATTATCAAAGTCAGTGAGCGGCAAAATCCTAATCGGTGACGCCGTTCAACTGTATGGATATGATACACAAGAAAAAGAGATAAATCCTGATAGCGGACAATGGTATTTTGAAGTTTTAGCAATCGATAACGCTAAAAGTGAAAATGTATCCGGTGCAAACTTAAATGAACTTTCGGACATTGTTCCGGCGTCTATTACGGTGAAAGCAACATCAGAAGAACAAGTAAAAAGTATTGTGAATATGGAAAACAATAACGACGTTCAGGTTGTATTTGCCGGACGTGGTGAAGAAGCAAAAAAGCTACTTAACAGATAATCATGGAGGTAAGAAAATGAACGGAAAGATTATTGCGGTATGCGGTGGAAATGGTGTGGGAAAATCAACAATATGCACTAATTTAGCGACAGTCTTGAGTGAAGATAAGATAGTAATATTATTTGCTCCACGAACAGACTATCCATCAATTCAATCTTTTTTTGATATGAATATCGCAGAAAATAAAAGTTTAAAAAAATTGTATGATGATATGTCTATTGAAGAATCAGTCGATATAAAAGAATATCTCGTACAGTATAAAAATAGCAATATATTTATTTTATCTGCACCTGATACAACCAATGTATTAACATTCGCAGATAATAAAATATTGCCGGAGCAGAATAAATGTATAAATATGCTGATAGCACTTCAAAGAATGTGCGACTATCTAATTATTGATTGTGATACCAATGTAACAAATCATGTATCTGCGTGGGGGCTTAACTATGCTGACATAGTAATCAATGTTATGAAACCTACACAACAGGGTTTACGAATAGCAAATGCTTATCAGGGATATTTCAGTGAAATATGGCGAGGCAAAGTAGTCAACGTTGTAAATGCCGACAAGAATTACATAGGTATATCAGATTTTGAAAAAGCATTAGATGTGCCGGTAAAATTTGATATAGAACTTCCGTATGATGAACAGGTTGAATTATCTGAAAATACTGGAGTGCCGATAATTAATGAATATCATAAAGTCAAGCTATTTGGTGGCAATTATAAAAAAGCGTTTATGGAACTGGTTGATATAATCTTAACAGATAATGAGGAATAAAGGAGATTTAAAATGGAAGGTATAACTAACGAATTAATAATTAATGCATTGTCGCAGGATACAGAAAGTATAAATAATGAATTTATGGCACAGGCAGCGTCATCGGGAATGGAAAGTATGATAATGAAGGCATTGCTACCTGTAATAGCTATTATGGCGGTGATTGTCGCTATAAACTATATCTTATCGGCAATAGGATATGTAAAGATATTTCAGAAAGCAAATATTGATAATCCGATTGCTAAGGGAATGATACCATTATGGAATACGTTTACTGCGTTTCAAATGACAGATAACTTAAATATGTTTTGGATATTAATTGGAGTTTCTGTAGTAAGTTCAGTAATATCAACTATTCCGGTAATATCGTCATTAACTATTGTTGGTTCTATATCTGCATTATACATTGTAATACTTCAAGAACATAAGCTATCTAAAGCATTTGGGCATGGAGCAGGATATACAGTTGGTTTAGTTCTACTACGACCGATATTTATGTTGATTTTAGGTTGTGGCAGTTCGCAATATGAAGAATAGATAGGATATTAACGGTAACATTTGAGTTGCCGTTATTTCTATTATTAAATTAAAGAGGGTGATAGTCAATGAATGAAAATATCACATTGAGGGGAGGTGAAAATCGTGAATAAGGTAGAACTAATAGGACGTCTTACACATAACGTCGAAATGCGTCAAACTCCGAACGGTGTTTCGCTTGCGAGATTTTCAATCGCGGTAACACGACGATTTAAAAATTCAAACGGTGAATATGACGCAGATTTTATCAACTGCATTGCGTGGCGTAAGACAGGCGAATTTATCGCACGATATTTCCAAAAGGGCAGTATGATGGCCGTAGTCGGAAGTATTCAAACAAGAAGTTGGGACGGTAATGACGGTAAAAAGCAGTATGCGACAGAAGTTATTGTAGATGAGGCATACTTTACCGGCTCAAAATCTGAAAGTAGTACAGGCAGTAATACTGATTTGTCTGATAGTGGTTTAGACGATTTAAACAGTCAATACGGTGAGGATTTTGCAACAATCGGTGATGAAGAAGATTTGCCGTTTTAAGAGGTGTAGTGTATGAACAATGGAATTAACTACTTTCCGCTGAACGTACATTTAGATGATAAATTTGAATTAATCGAGGCTGAATTTGGACTGAAAGGGTTTGCGATAGTCGTTAAGTTGTTCCAAAAGATATACGGACAGCAAGGTTACTATTGTGAATGGACAGAAGACGTTGCATTATTGTTCGGAAAGAATGTAGGTTTGGGTGGTGATGCCGTGTCCGAAATAGTGAGAGCCGCGATTAAAAGAGGTATATTTGACAGTGAACTTTATGACAAGTATCAAATCTTGACTTCGAGAGGCATACAAGAAAGATACTTCGAGGCAGTCAGTCGCCGTAAAGAAGTTGAAGTCAGAAAAGAGTACCTCTTAATTAAAGTCGACCAATTTTATAAGAATGTACGCATTTTAAATGAAAATGTAAACATTTCAAGCAAAAATGTAAACATTTCCGAACAAAAGAAAGTAGAAGAAAGTAAAGTAAAAGAAAAGAAAGCAGAAGAAAGGAAACTGCCACGTCTGCCTGTAAGAATTGTTAAGCTATATGAGAACAATATAGCACCTTTGACACCGATTACACTGCAAGGCTTAGATGATTGGCTGAATGATATGTCGGAGGACGTTGTTATATACGCAATCGAAGAAGCTGTAAAGAACAACAAACGTAATTACAGGTACATAGAGGCAATACTTCGCAATCATTTTAATGCGGGACGTACTACCCTTGCGGAAGTGCAAGGTGCAAAGAAAACACACCACAAAGGGAATGAACAAAGCGTATATGATGACAACGGTGTTGATTATGACGAACTTGAAAAAATAATGAGGGAGCGAATGTAGTGGTAATATTAGCAATAGACCCCGGTAATGCACAAAGCGGTTGGTGCATTATTGACAGAGAAACAATGAAACCGCAAGATTTTGGAAAGACCGATAACAACGAATTGTTAGACAGTTTTGAACGTCTGATAAGAGTATATCAAGTAGACGTTGTTGTTATCGAAATGGTGGCGTGTTACGGTATGCCGGTTGGGCGTGAAGTGTTTGAAACGTGTGTGTGGATAGGCAGGTTTACCGAAAAAGCAAAGCAATTACAAAAGGATGTTCAATACATAACACGCAAGGACGAAAAAATGAATATCTGTCACAGTATGAAAGCCAACGACGCAACTATTCGCAGGGCTTTGATAGACAGATTTGCAAAGCACGATTTAAAGAACGGCAAGGGAACAAAGAAAAATCCTGACTGGTTTTACGGCTTTAAAAGTGACATTTGGGCGGCTTATGCAGTGGGGATAACGTGGATTGATATGGAGGAATAAGACAATGATAACAGTTGAATTTTCAACACCTACAGAATGCGATTATCAAAAGTTTGAGGATACTCTCAATAGGTCGTGTTTGGAAGGAAGAATAAAGATTATAGCAACAGATGATGAAGGCCATACAGGAGAGCTTTTTATACAACAAGAATGTATGGATAGGCTTGGAGCAGACTATATTACATCACATATTGAAATTTATTATAATAAACCTTTATGTGGCTGGTTTTTAAAGCTTTCTGAAAATGATTATTACAATGACATTAAGCGAAATCCTGTAAAGGTGATACAAGTACAGTTTGAAGGTTTTGAAGGCGGCACTGGCCGGGAAGTCTACAAAGAAATTGGAACGGGAAAATATTTTCTGAGAGAAAGTCATTTCCCAAGAGAGAAATTTGCAAAATGGTATGTATGCAGTAAACGAAGAATAAGCGATGATGGTTATGAAGTGAGAGCTAATCTTGTTTTTGAATGTAACGGAGAGCAGGAACAAGTTAAGTATGATGATTGGAACGGTGTGGCGGCATACCCTGATACATTCAACGAAAAATTTTCAGAAGAAAAAACGAGAATAAAATATTCCACAAAATGAGCAATAAGGAGGAATAAGACAATGACTATTAAATTACCAATGGGCGTGGAAATAGAAATGAATACGCGTTTGCCGTATGATTTCGATGATATTATTCGAAAGATATTCAAAGAATATTTAGGCGAAGCAAAAACAGAAAATTTAGCGTTTGATAAATTAAATTTTATAGACCTCTGTATTGCTTCAATTCACAATTCAAAATGTGCGGAGGAGGCAGTTCAAGATATAATGCTCAAGCAAACAGAATACAGATTAAAAATACTTAATCAATTTCCAGAAAAAAATTCGTTTTTTAACATGAATTTTATGGCTCATTATTATGAAATGGGTAGAGAAAGCGCATTACTGCATACTGAATATAGCAGTAATTACACAGAAAATGAAACTATTATGAAAGTGGTTATAAGAATTATAAAAGTGGTCAGTGATTATGAGGAGGAAGAAAATGGCGAAGAAAAAGAGAATTAAAATCGGTGCTATGTATCGAGAATACGGCGAAATGGAAGGAGTTTTATGCCGTAATTGCTGTAACTTCACAACAATAGCAGTTGACGGAAAACATCACTGCAAATGCAAGGCGTATGGTATAACGAGAGAGGCTAATACAAACTGGCGTAGCAAATATGAGGCGTGCGGATTGTATAACACACCGATAGGCAATAAATATAAACCAATATTTGAAGGAGGGAAAGAGTAATGAATACACCATTAATTAAACCGAGTTTGATTTATTTAATTCATTTGTGCGACAATTTCAAAACTGTATTGTTTATAGTTATGCTTGTAACGGGATTTGTAGTAGTTGTTAGTCTTTATGAATATCTTGACGAAGAAGAGGAACGACAATGCTTTAGTAAGTGGTTTAAAATACCCATTATAGCATTGATAAGTAGCTTAGCGTTGAATATCGTATTACCAAGCGAGAAAACTTGTTACACAATGCTTGTAACTTCACAACTAACACCGCAGAACATTCAAAGTGTCGGTAATGATTTAAAGTCTGTGGTAGATTACATATTTGAGAAGATAGATGAATTGGAGGAATAGAAAATGTGGAATGAATTAAAGCCGTGTCCATTCTGTGGGAGCAATAATATAGTCATTTATGATAAAAGCTTCAATAGTGGACCATACTATGATATTTTTTGCCGAGATTGTCAAGCGTCTGTACGTTTTGCTGATGAAAGCGAAACAGAAGAAGGTGCGGTGAATATGTGGAACACACGAATAGCACCGGAACGAAAACCAATGACACTTGATGAGGCGATAGAACATTGCGAAGAAGTCGCAACTAAAAATTGTTCAGAATGTGCAGAAGAACACAAGCAACTTGCAAATTGGTTACGCACGCTAAAGTATTTAGAAGAAAACGCGGTTATGCCGATACACAAAAAGCAAGATTGGTTAGACATAGCGGAACACTACGGTATTAAACAAATTCCGGTAGCGATTGAAGAAATGGCTGAATTAACACAAGTGTTGACTAAGTATTTGAGAATATCGCAAGGCGGTCAGTTTGTACTAAAATTAATGTTCGAAGTTCAAGACAGCATAGAGGAAGAATTATCGGACGTAATTGTAATGATGATACAGTTGCAATATTTATTTAACATTGACAATGACACAATAAACAAAATTGCAGACGAAAAACTGAAAAGAACGTTAAAATTAATGGAGGAACAAAAATGAAGTTTAGAACAAAACCGTGTGAAATTGAGGCGGTACAATGGACAGGCGAAAATTTAACGGAGATTTTACGATTTACAAATACACAGAATATTGATATTACAAGCGGAGTACCTGTCATAAAAACATTAGAGGGCGATATGAGGGCGAATGTGGGTGACTACATCATTCGCGGATTGCGTGGCGAATATTACCCGTGTAAGCCTGATGTGTTTCAGAAAAAGTACGAGCCGTGCGAATAAGAGGTGACGATATGAGAACTGAACAATTTGAAGAAGTTATAAATAACCGCATAGAAACGTGTAAAAGCGTTCTATGCAGTAAAGCAGAAGAATATGCAACCGATGATAGATTGCATAATTTCAAAGTGGCAGGCAAATTGCAGAAATGCACAGCGGTTAAAGCGTTAGGTGGTATGATGGCAAAGCATACTGTCAGCGTGTATGATTTGATTGACGATTACGAACAGGGCAAGGCAATATCAAAAGAAATGTGGACTGAAAAAATAGGCGACAGTATAAATTATTTGTTGTTGCTTACGGCGTTGTTGGAGGAAGATAAAAATGTTGACAAAAAAATTAAAAATTTTGAGCCGATGAAAAGAGGAATGACATACGAACAAACAATAGAGGTTATTACAAATGCTATACAAAAAGACGAAATGACTGTCGAACGAGATATGGCATTGGCTATTGTACAAAAAACATTAAAAAAACAAATTCCCAAAAAAATAGAATTCGACGGCAATCAACTCATTTGTCCTAATTGCGGCAATGGTACAGATATATTATTTGGCGATAAATATTGCGTTGAATGCGGACAGCATTTAGATTGGAGTTGGGCGATTCAATGAGCAAAAAGTATAAGGGATTTAAGGGTAGCGGCTACAATAAAAAGTCGCTACCGAAATACAAAAATAAAACATTGCTGAACATTATAAAAAAGGCAATGGCGAACAAGTTGGGAATTGATTGTAAGTATTGAGGAGGATACATAATGCGAGAGATACTATTCAGAGGTAAACGTATAGACAATGGAGAATGGATAACGGGCGGTATATTTCAGCAAAAAGCTGATGATGTCAAAGATGAAGTAGTGTATATAATTGATAATTCATCAAATGATGTTGACTGGGCACATAGGGTTATACCTGAAACAGTAGGACAATTTACAGGAGTTACCGACAAAAAAGGAAACCGAGTTTTTGAGGGAAGTATATTCCGATATGAACCGCATTTCACAACGGAGAAAGCGTGTTTAGGAATAGTTAAATACAGAAATACATACGACAGACAACGTGCGTGTAATGACTGTGGTTTTGTCATAGAGTGGCAACATGAGCCGTTAATGACGCTACGAGAAGATTTATTATACTGGTGCGGTGACGGGAAATCAGCCAGTGTTATAGGCAATATACACGATATAAATGATAATCCCGAATTATTTGAGGAATAAGAAAATGACAGTCGCAGATTTTTATAAAAAATTTAAAGAATTAATGGAACAAGGATATGGTGAATATACGGTGTCAACTGACGCGGGACTTGCTCCGTTAGTAGCTGAAAAGGCAGAGATATACGAAGATAGCAAAGAAGTGATTTTGTGATAAAGAAAAGAGGTATAAATTAAATAGTAAAAAATAATGAAAGGAGCGGAGGTTCGTGTACACAAAAAGGAATTCCTTACTCCGAGTAGTTAAATGGTATATCAAGGAAGTAAAAGTAGATTGGCAAAATTTTTAGTGCCAATTATTCAAAAATACATTGATGAGAATAATATTACAACTTATATAGAGCCCATGTGTGGCAGTTGTTCGATAATAAAACAAATCAGATGTGATAATCGTATAGCATCAGATATAAATGATGAATTGATTGCATTACTTCAATACATAAAAAGCGATAATGATTTATCTATTGCGCCTGCAAATTGTTCGTTTGAACATTATGCAGACGTAAGAGAAAATAGAAAAATTGGAACAAATAAATATTCCAAGAAATATACAGCATTAATCGGCTATTGCGCAAGTTATGGGGGACGATATTTTGATGGCGGCTATGGTAGAGATAAAACGGGCAAGAGAAATATATATGCTGAAAGATTGAAAAATTTAAAAGAAGATTCCGCACAGTTAAAAGCTATTAATATTAAATGTTGCGATTATAAGGATTTTGAAGAGTATAAAAATTGTCTATTTTATTTCGATCCACCATATAAGGGGACGAAACAATATTCTAAACAGTCTATTGACTACAATTCTTTTTATGATTTCCTTCGTAAACTTTCAGAAAATAATATAGTGATAGTTAGCGAATACTCCATGCCAGATGATTTCAGATGCATTTGGCAAAAAGAACGTAAAGTTTTACAAAAATCAGATAGATTAGTTGGAGATAATGCTATTGAAAAATTATTCACGTTAGAAAATAAATATTACGAAATGTGATTTGCAAATAAAGGAGTCAATGTTATTGAGAAAAAGAGGTGCAAAATAACTAAAGAACAATTATGTTGGGCGTGTCAAAAAGCTTGCGGCGATTGTTCGTGGAGCAGTTGCTTTCAGCCTGTGGAGGGTTGGACTGCTGAAAAGGTACAACGCAAGACGTATGATTCGTATAGGATTGAAAAGTGTCCGGAATATGTACCGGATAGAGCAGGCAATTCTGAAAACAAGAAAAAGACACGAGTAACCAACAAAGAATTAGATACAATGAAAAGGTTAAGAGACAATGGTTTGTCCTATTTTGAAATAGCAAAGATTGTAGACAGAAACCCTGACGTGGTTAGGGCGAATTTGGTGAGGTGTTGATATGGATAAAACAGCGAAGAAACTAAAACAAAAACGCAGAGCCGTAAGACAGGCGATAAAGAACGCCGAAGAAGAAAGAATATTAAAAAATTTTGATGAAATTGCAAAGAAACGCGGTATTAAGAAATTCAATAGAAAGAAAGCATTGCAGTCGTACAAGATTGTTGAAAACGAAGTTACAACAGAGGGTGTTGTCAATCTTGTGGTAGTAGGTGCGTGGTATCTGCGTGTAAAATGCAAATGGGGTCAAAAACGCGTGTGTCAATACATAGAGGGAGTTATTCGATATATTGGGGTTGTGTATAACCGTGAACGCGATATTGATAAACTCACAGAAGAATTAAAAGATGAGTGCGATTTTGATTATGAAAAACTGATGAACGATTTTGACCCACTAAAAATCAAGACAAGCACTGCCGAGCAAGACCGTATTAAAATGGTTACGTGTGCAATGAAAAACAATGCACCTATAATCCTGTATACGTTCTATTCGATGTTGAAATGGAAGAAGAAACGTATAACAGAATTAGGACAGGCAATAAAAGATGTTTTAATGGGTATGCAGGACGGCAAGCTGAAAGAGGTTAAAGAGGTCGTAAGAAAAGAATGCGGTATGACATTCTATTACGACGGAAGGATATTGTATAGCAAATAGGAGGACAGGAGATTGACGGAGTTTAGGTTTTCGAGAACGTTAGACAAATTGGGGATAAGCTATAACACGCAAGGATTGATATATTTCCTGTGTGTTAATGCTAAACGACTGCCGGAGCAAGATAAGGCAGTGCTGAATATGTGTCTTGAAGTCGCAGGAGAGGACTATCAGGCACTATATAAATTTCTGACGGACAGCTCCGTCAATCACGTCTACATACAAATGCAATACGGATTGCACCCAAAACGATTATTCAACTTGAAACGGGAATTTTATAAACGTTTCAGGCAAGAAATAAAAAATATAATATAACGCCGAAAAAGACAGTCATTATAAAAAATGGCTGTCTTTTTTTATTATCTCGACTACTCGTCGAAACTCAACGAAAAAAATATAAAAAAATTAAAATCGGAAAATAGTGTGGGGGATAGAAGTGTTTTAATTGTCTTAGTAGGTAGGACTGTTGATGATAACAGTGGGTGAATATTTCGCTATATGTCGGAGGGGACGGAAATATTAAAAATTCAAAGAGGGGGTGTAGGTCATTAGGAAACAACGTAAATATACAGACGCAGACCGTGAAATGGCATTTGCTGAATACGGTGTGTGCGGTAATTGGGAAATGGTATCGCAAAAATTAAATATCCCAGTATCAACGTTAAAGACTTGGTGGCGACAACACCCACCCGACAAAGACGAGTATGCAGAGTACCGTCGAGAAGTAAAAAAAGGTTTCATCGAAACAGCAAGCAAAGCCATCGAAAATGGTGCGGAGCTGATTAACAGGCGTATGGAAACGGCACTAAAGCACCAACAGGAATTAGACAGATTATTAGATGATGTAGCAAAAGATGATGAAATGACGGCAACACAAAAAAAAGAACTGTTAGCCAAGATAAGGTCAATAGAGCTGCACAAGCTAAGTGAAATCAGCACAGCAATCGGTACATTATACGATAAACGTGCATTAGCTCAGGGACAATCAACCGAAAACACGACGATTGAAATTAAAATGCCACAGGACGTGATGAAATATGCAGAATAGTCTGAAATTAGACCTATCACGCACAAATCCGAAACAGGAACAGTTTTTCACCGCACATAACCGAATGATTATGTACGGCGGAGCAAGAGGCGGTGGGAAGTCGTGGGCGGTCAGAATGAAAGCGGTACTATTGGCTATCAGATATGCAGGTATAAAAATGTTATTCCTGCGACGGACATACAGGGATTTAGAGCGTAACCACGTTCGCGAACTGGAACCGTTGTTGAAAGGCGTTGCGAGATACAGCAAACAGGAAAAATGTTTCTATTTCAATAACGGTTCACTGTTGGAAATGGGATATTGCGACAGCGAGAGCGATGTCAATCAGTATCAGGGTATCGAATACGACGTCATTTTTATGGACGAGGCTACGCAATTCACCGAATATCAGTATTCAACATTGACGGCGTGTATCAGAGGTGCTAATTCGTTTCCGAAACGTATGTATCTGACGTGTAACCCCGGCGGTGTCGGTCACGAATGGGTAAAACGTCTGTTTGTATCACGAAAATACAGGAATGCAGAAAATCCTAACGATTATATGTTTATTCCTGCGACAGTGTTTGATAATGCGGTGTTATTGGAAACAGATACAGGCTATGTCGATATGTTAAATAATCTGCCCGACGGACTGCGAGAAGCATGGCGCGACGGCAGTTGGGATTTACTCGAAGGGCGCTATTTCGATGAATTTGACAGGTCAATACATATTGTTAAACCGTTTCAAATTCCTGAACATTGGCGTAAATATCGTGGAATGGACTACGGTTTGGATTGCTTGGCGTGCGTATGGGTGGCTATTGATGAACGCGGTAACTACTATGTTTACCGCGAATATGCCGAAAGCAACAAAGTTATTTCAGTCGGTGCAGGGGAAATAGTCAATCTGACGCCGACTGACGAACGAATAGAATACACCGCCGCCCCACCTGATATGTGGGGCAGGACGCAAGAAAGCGGTAAAACAAAGGCGGATTTGTTCCGTGAGGGCGGTTTACCACTGTTGAAAAGTTCAAATAACCGTGAGGCAGGTTGGTTGGCGGTCAAAGATTTATTACAGGTCAAAAACGGCAGTAGCCGATTGATGATATTCGATAACTGCATTGAATTAATCGACTGTTTAACATCGTTGCAACGTGATACCAAACATCCAACGGATTGTGCGACAGAACCGCACGATATAACACATTTACCTGACGCATTGCGATATTTCGTGTTGCAATTCACATCACCGTCAAAACCGCCGAAAGAGGAAAAGACAGCGGTACAAAAGTACAGAGAGAAAGCATTAAAAGGCAGATTAGAAAAAAGGAGGAGCTATTTCTAATGAAAATCAAGAAGATAAAGAAAAAATGCGAAGTCAGAGGGTGCAAAAATACCGATACATATTCACTGACAAATACAAACGAATTCGGTAACAGTGTCATTATCTGCGAAGAATGTTTAAAACAGGCGGTTAAAGCTGTTGCAGAATACGACCCGTCAGCAGAAAAAAAGACGGTATCAGTACCACCACCACCGCTATTTTTCCACGGTGGAATAGAGAAAACAGTAGAAAACGCGGAAGAAACGGTTGAAACAGAGGATAACAACACAGAAGAATACCCTATTCCGTACACAAAGGAGTATTTGGACGGCGTTAAATACAACGATTTGAAAAAAATCGCAAAGGAATTAGGTATCAACGCAAACGCTGGCAAAGAAACATTAATTGAGAGTATTTTGCAAGTTAGTTAAGGGGGAGTGGCTATGAATGTAACAGGGTTTCTACTATGCGTTATAGCGATTCAGACACTAACCATAGTAGGAATGACAATAGTGCAACATATCGAACGCAAAGACCTGTATAACAGGTTGATGTGCAGAAATATGACCGAATACAACAACATCAAAACTGATGAGCCGAAGCAACCTATCAGCAGGCATAAAGCCGTTTTGAATAGGTGGCGCAAGAACGACGCAAAGGTGGGTGATGAATAATGAATTTAAGATATTCACCTGTATTGCAGGGCATAAAAGCGAGTGTAAAGAGTATGTTTTCACCACCTAACAGCGAAAGTGCAGACGATGAAGAAGTTGACAGAGTAATTGACACCGACGACGACGGAAATCAGCTGTACAAAGAAGATATTATCGCAAATATTCACGAAGAATTAGAGAAACGACGTTCAGCACGTTCAGCATTGGAAACACAATGGCATTTAAACGCTAATTTTTTAGTCGGTAATCAGTATTGTGATTTTAATCCGTACAGTCGCGAAATCGAACAGTTGGAGCCTGTATACGATTGGTTGGAACGTGAAACGTTTAATCAGATTGCACCGTTAATAGATACGCGAATTGCCAATCTGAAAAAGATTAACTATCGAATGAAAGTAAATCCACGAACGAACGAGTTAGAGGACTACGTAAAGGCTGAAACATCAACTACGATATTGCAGTATTTGCAGACTTCAAGCGATTTTGACACCAAGAAAAATACCGCAATACAGTGGAATGAATTGTGCGGTAACTGTTTTTGGTTATCGTGGTGGGATAAGGACAAGGGCGAGAAATACGCCACCGAAAAAGTCGTTACTGTTGATGAAGAGGGCAATGAGAGAAAGTTTGAGCAAGCGTTCTATCAAGGCGATTTGGAGTACGGATTGATAACACCGTACGAAGTATTCCCAGAAAGCATATTCAAAGAGGGAATAGAGGCACAACGTTCAATTATTTTGGAGCAAGTAAAGACCAAAGAGGAAATATACGACCTATACGGTATCAAAGTTGAGGGTGCAACGGTTGAAACGTTTGAATTGACGCCCGTTGTTGCCGGTGGCGGTTTCGGTTACGAGAATACCGTCACAACATTAGGTACACGTTCGGTAGATAACGCCGCAAAAGTGATTACGTATTTTGAACGTCCGACCAAACACAGACCGGACGGAAGAATGATAATCATTGTCGGTGACGAACATTTGGTTTACTACGGTCCGCTACCGTATTCACGCATACCGCTAACGCAAATGATGTGTCGTGAAACGGCAGGACAATTTTTCGGTAGGTCAGTAATCGAAGATTTGATACCACGTCAGCGTGCGTATAACGGTTGTCTAAACCGTATACACGAATACATCAAACGCATTGCAATACAGGGTTTCTATGCCGAAGAGGGCAGTATCGACATTGAAGAATTTGAACAGAACGGTGCGGCACCTGGTGCAATGTTAGTGTACAGACAGGGAACAAATGCACCTACACCTATTCCGAATGGCAATTTACCGTCAGAAATAATGACGGAACGCTACAATCTGAAAAATGATATGGAATATGTAGCAGGTGTATCACAGCTGATGATGAACGGTGCAACGCCTGCAGGCGTAACGTCAGGTACAGCTATACAGAACCTTGTTGACATAGACAATACACGTCTATCACTGACAGGCGACCATATCCGAAACAGTATCAAAAATTTAGCGGTAATGTGGCTTGAAATCTATAAAAAATACGCGAATACGCGACGCGTGCTGAATTGCACAGGTAAAAACCGCATCGGTAATGCGATTATTTGGAATAGCGACGATATTAACAGCTATGACGTGGAATACGTCACAGAAAATGAACTGTTGATGTCGGAAGAAGTGCAAAAGGAACGTTTCTTCGACGCATACAAAATGGGACTGTTTACCGACGCAAACGGTCAGATACCTGAACGTGTAAAACAGAGGGCACTGGAGTTTATGAAAGTAGGCAATTACACCGAAATAATGAACATCAATGCACTGCAAATTCAAGCGGCACAACGTGAAAATGTATTTTTTGAGCAGGGTGCAGTACCGAGAGTATCAGAGTTTGACGACCACGATATACACATAGACGAACACCTACGGTATATCTTGCAGTTGGATTTTCAACTGTTAAAACTGAAAAAGCCTGAGTATGCAAAAGCATTAGAGGACCATATCAGACTACATAAACAGGCACAGACACAAGATCAACAGCAGAATGTAATTGCTATGTTGGCACAACAAGGACAAAGATAGGAGGACTATACATAATGGATAATTTCTACGACGCAAGACGAGCGACCGAAGATATGTTTGACGGTCAAGAGGTATTGGGCGAAGAAAGCACCCCCCAAGATACCCCACAAGAACCACAACAAGAGGGACAAGCACAAGAACCACAACAAGAGGGACAAGAGCAAGAACCACAAGCACAAGAACAACCGACACAGGATAATAATGCGGTTGACGAGGCGGCGAATGTAGCACAGGCGGCGGCACAAGCGGCGGCACAACGTGAACAAGATTATCAACGCATAATGTCAGAAAACGAACAGCTAAGACAGACAAATAACGAATTGCAACAGACTATAACACAGCAATCACAGCAACGTGAGCAAGCGATTATAGAGGACGCAATGCAAATGCCAATGTTGGATGTAAACCGTTTAGCTTTCGAGGACGATGCAACTGTTCAGCAAATGCAACAGGACTATGCAAACGCAATGCAAAAATACGTCACACAGCAAGTGCTAAAAGACGTTGAACCTGCCTTGCAATACGCAAAGGACGGTATGCGTGAGAAAGAAAAAAGGGAAATGCTTGAGGCGTTCAACGGTGTTGATGAACTGAAAGGTATTAACGATATGTTGCCACAGCTGGACTACATAATTGAACATAACAAGTGGTTAGCCAACGACGACATACCTATGGACGAAAAGTATTTGACGGCGTATATGATTGCAAACGGCGTAAATTCTGCGAATACACCGCCACCGTCAGACCCAACAGCAGAAGAATTAATGAAATACTACGACAGCAATCCTGAATTTCAACAAATGATTGAAAAAAAGAGATTGGACGACATTAAACAAAGTCAGCAAGTGCCTGCAATGTCAGCGTCAAACGGCGCTGTAAACGCGGCATTAACAATAAAAGAAAAACCAACAACTTGGGACGACGCCTCCAAAAGAACAAAAAATATGTTCAGAGAGAAATAACGTACCCACATTACAAAAGAGGGAGAATTTTTAAATGGGAAGAGAACAAAACTTAAAAACTATTGAAGAGGCTCTAAAATCTAACTACTTACCGGTATGGAATAACCTACTCGGTATCGAGCCTACACCACTACTATCAAAAATCAAGAAAAAGTCATTGGTAGCAAATGAGATTGTTGCGTCAGCTCCAATCGGTCTATCAGGTGGCTTTGGCTACGGTGAAGAAGGACTTGCGACACCTGAAGCAGGTAACGTTATGTTCAAACGTTTCAGAACATACGCAAAAGATATGTATACAAACGTTGAACTATCAATCAAAGCTGTACAACTTACAGGCAAGAATGGCTCTATGGCAAACGCACTTGACACAGAAGTTAAGGCGGCGTATGAAACAGCAAAATGGAACGTCGGACGTTCACTATTCGGTAACGGTACAGGTGCATTAACAAAGGTTGTTAAACAGACAACTCCGACAACAAAAGTTGAAGTGACTGACATTAAGTACGTCAAGGAAGGTTTGATTGTAGACTTTTATCCGACCTCGGCTACAACACCAAACGACGTGGTTGCTAAACAGCTACGAATTATGGCAATTAACCGTACAAAGAACAGCAACGGTAACTATGAGATTATCCTTGACAAAGCACCTACAACAGCACTTGTTGACGGCTTTATGACGGTGCAGAACTCATTTAACCGTGAAATCACAGGTCTTGGTGCTATCTTCGACGATGAAGTTCCAACAATTTACGGCGTAAGCAAGGCAGACAATTCGTTTATCAAGCCTATTGTTATTAACGCAAATGATAATGTTGAGGACAGCATTATCACAAAGGCTCTAAGACGTGCCGAAAAGGACAAGAACTCAAAGGTTGATATGCTGTTGTGCGGTGACGAAGCATACGACCACTACACAGAATACCTAAGAGTAAACAATATCAGAGTTGAACAGAACACCTTACAGGGTGGTTTCAAATCAATTCAGTTTGCTTTCGGCAACAGACAGGTTGATGTTGTCAACGAAATGTTCGTACCGGATGATGAAATTTGGGGTGTTGATACTTCAGCGCTTGAATTACATACACAGGAATGGAAGTTTGCTGACCTACAAGGCGGTGGTATTTTCAACCTAAAGGAAAATTCATCAGTTTACAGAGCGTTGCTTGCAAACTATGGTGACCTTATCTGCTCAAATCCGGGCGGTCTAATCAGAATTTACAACTGTATTTAATTCTAACGGCAAGGTGATTATATGTTGCCTTGCCGTTATTTTTGCCGTTATTTTAGGTACTTGCTGAAATATTTTTTTCTGAAATGCGGTGATAAATTGGAACAAGCAGAAGTAACACTTAAAGAAATATACGAAAAGGTAAGTCTTAAAGTGCCTTTGGAACAGCGACGGTTCTTTAATTTCTTTAACGACACCGTTGCAGAACTTGAAGCATTATATCCCGACTTACTATTCAAAGAAGGTGTGCATTTTACATCGGTACACGATTTATCGGACGAAAACGTTGTATTACCGCTTTATACTCCGGCAATCGTGGACAATATCTTATACCTTTGCGGTTACGACCAACAAGGTATATTCAAACAAGAATTTACACGAAAATCAAGAAATGCCTATGTGCATTATTGGAAAAATCACGCACATAACAGACGTGTACGACGAATGAGGTGGTAGAGAAGTGTTTGACAGTGGAATATCTGCAAAAGCGTTAATAGCAGAATTACAGAGTGAAGTGGACGTCGCACTTCCTATCACAAATTCGACGTATGTAACGTGGCTGAACAGCCTGCAATGGCTGTTATACAGTGCGATTATAAAAGAACAGAACGACTTGATAATTACCGAACCGCAAGAGGATGTTATACAGCTTGCAAACCTTGATGTTTCGGATAATGAAGCGCCGATACGGTTTGAAGATATATATGTGGTGTATGCAGATACAACACAATTAATAAAGACAAGTATAACGAGTGGTTTCGTATTTCCCGATTGTTTTTATAAAAAAGGTGATAATTTGGCTGTTAAAATGCAAAAAACACCTAATTTTATTAAATTAATCTATCATATCAAGCCTAAATTGATAAAAGTAAATGAAAATGACGAAATACAAGACGGTAACGTGATGATACCGATAGAATTTATCGAATTGGTAAAGTCAAAGTTGAGAGGCGAGGCGTATTCACTTGAAAATGAGTACGGTCCTGCGTCAAATTGGCTCAACAATTACAATATTTTACTTGAAAATTTCAAACAATGGCTATCTGATAAAGCTCAACAATTCGGACAGTAAAGGAGAGGTTATATGGCAAAGAAACAAAACGAATTACAATTCGGACAAGTACCATTACCACAGGCACTAAAACAATATAGCCTTTCCAAACTGAATTGGAGCGGTTTAAACAGACGGCAAGTTATAGATACAGGTGCTTTGTCTATGGAATGCAACATTTCTACAGCCGAGGCACCTTATTTAACACCGTCGCAAAGCAGGGCAGACATATTGTCCGATATGGGACTTAAATACAAACACCCTATATCGCTATTCAGTTTTGATGATTTCCTTGTTGTTATCTATCGTGACGATACCGAATTAAAACTTGATTATCTTGTTTTGAGCGACAAGAAAAACAGTAAAGGACAAATCACAAAAGTATATACAGGTCTAATAAAAAAGGGTGTGACAGAAGAAACTGACGCGATACAGCGTAGTATGGTGCAATTCAATGTATATGAAAATGCCGTTGATGTACTTGGCGGCACATATGTAAAGAAATTGATACTGTTTCCTGACAAAGTATCTATGTTTATGAAGATTGTAGATACAGACAAAGACCCTACTACATTTGACAAACAGGCAGTTGAGGACGGCAATGCCGATATTGATGTTATGTATTGTCAAAAAGAAAGCAGTGGCAAAAAAACTTACTATGTTTGGAATGGGGCGATAGGCAGATTTACTTTGACAGGTGGCGTGAACTACTTTAAAACAAGCAATTTGGACGTTGAAATAAAAAAATACTACAATGACGGATATACTCAGACGAAAGACGAGTATTACAATGACGGTTACAGAAAGTCAAGTAAACAAACGTATAATGACGGTTACAAAAAGACGGAATATAAGGTGTTCCGTGACGGTTATGTGCCGATAGAAGATACGAATGAAACAACATATGACGGTGGCGATGTGTATTACTACGAAAGGCAAGGTGAATACTCACCGTATACATACACCGTTGCCACTTGGTTACAGCAAGGCGATAAGTTAAAAGGAAAAGGTTTATATCAAAGAGAGCCTGCACCATTGGGAACAAATACAAATGTAACATTTTACGAGCGAACAGGCACTTCGTTCCCTTATACATATGTGAAAGTTCGCAATCTGAAAACAGGCGATAATATATCAAGTTATTATGAAAAGGTTTCTGATAGCACAGGTACGGTTCAAACCAAACTATACGTAAGAAAAGCTGATGATAACGGTACGATAATACCGTATGAGTATGAGGAAGTAACTGATATTGCATACGGTACGAATATAACCGATTATTACGAAAAGATAAGCGACAAAGAAGTTACGGCAAAAGCATATTACAAAAGAACCGAAAACACCGATAAGGATAGCGACGATAAATACAAATACGAATTGATTAAAAACCTTGAAAACGGCAAGAAAGTATCAAAGTATTATGAATTTACCGAAAACTATGCACCGCCTGAGGGGAGCAATAAGAGTTGCTATTGGCTTAACACATACAATAATAAAACCTATCAATTTTGTAGCGATAGAGGTGACGGAAAAAGTGGGTTTGGAATGACTGCTTCGCCGTCGTTCCCTAATCTAAAGTATGCGGTAGTGCATTTATCACGACTTTTCGGAGTTGATGAGGATAGAGTACACGTTTCAGGCTATAACGACTATACGAATTGGAACTTAGACACCGTAGCTGAAAGTAACGAAAGCAATGCGTGGAGCAGCGCCTCACAAACCAACACAAAAGCAGGCGGTAACTTTACAGGTATAACAGTGTATGACAACCACGTTGTTTGCTTTAAACGTGACTTTATGCACGAAATATACAACAGTAAAAATCCGTTCAGATTGGTTGACGTGTATGCGGAGGGGTCTATTGACAACAGGAGCATACAAGAGGTAAACGGCAAACTGATATTTGCGTCAGATGATGAAATCAAGGTGTATACAGGCTCACAACCACGTGAGATTGGCTACAATCTTGGCATTGATGAGTTCAAAAGTGCTGTATCGGGTAGTGACGGAAGAAACTATTACTTGCATTGTACAGACAGACAAGGCGAAATGTATCTGTTTGTGTATGACACAATGGTCGGTCAATGGTCGCAACAAGCAATCAAAAGTGAAGTATTAGGCTTTGCACATAACAAAAACGGTATGTATATGTTATGCAAAGACGGTGCCGTATACAAAATGGATACTAACAAATATACGGATGATTGGAGCTGTGAAACGGATTTATCAACCATACTGACATCATCATCTTCAAGCACATATCAGACAGTAAATATCAAACATATAGCAAAATTTCAAATGCTTGCGTATATTGAGGGGCGTTTCAAGGTGTATGCACTGTACGACAATGAAGAATTTAATCCTGAAACATCGCAGTTGCTATATGACAGTAACGGTCGGAAAGGTATGCAAGCAATACGCTTAAAACCACGAATGACCGCTAATTATGGCTACAAGCTACATTTTGAGGGACACGGTTATGTGCGTTTCTATGAAATGGAACTCGGTATTACTCCAGGAGGTGAGTTATTTGTATCATCAAGATGATATTAACAATATGAATTACAAACAGCTTAGAGAAACAGTATCAGAATTAAACGACAAATACGTTAAGCTGAAAAGGACATTAGAGGACGCTTTAGACAACATAGACGAAAGCAACCTCGCAACTACTTTGCGAAAGAAATTAAACGGCTATGATACTCAATTCAGTGTAACGGCTGAAAAGATAGAAAGCAAAGTATCGTATGAGGACTTAGAAAACAGTCTAAATCAATATTCAACCGTATCGCAAACGGCACAAGCTATTGAAATGTCAGTAGTATCAAGTCAAGAATACACGGATAATTCAGTAGAAACATTATCTTCAACGTTCACTATGACTGCCGACGGAATATCTACAAGGGTTTCAAAGCTAAAGAAAGGTGTGGAAACACAATTCAATCAAACAGCAGAAAAGATTGAATCACTTGCATTCGAAAAAATGAATACATCAGAGGCTGTTACGGTAAAAGAAAAACCGTCCGCAAGCGATAAAACGTTGGATAAAGAAAAACTCTGCAAGTATAACAACAAATATTATTATTTCAATGATATTTTACAAGATTGGTTAGAGTATGACGAAAAAAACGGCATTAATTCTGCATTCACTCAAATATCAGGCGGATTTATATTGAACGGTTGCGTAAAGGTGAGCGGTGACCTTATAACAGAAGGAACGATAACAGGTACAGATATAGTTGGAGCGAAATTTTATAATGAGGATAAAAGGGCGTATGTGACTATTGGTAATTCAAGTGGTAATTATGGTGATTTGACATTGAAGCGAGTATCGAATGGCAAAGGACAAGAAGTTTTTCAGATTTACGATACGGGTGTTGGTATTGCTATAAAAGCTGTAGGAACGTCTTTTATAGGTTCGACTGGAAGTAAGACATACCCCAAAGGCACTTGGGATTTTTCGAAGTGTACGGTAATAGGTTTACCGACAAGTACAAGTTAAGGAGGAAAATATATGTTATTTAGAATAGGTGATAACGTCGCAGTGACGTGTAAAAACCCAAACGAAACACTGTTGTTTATAAACAGAGTACCAACAGCTTGGTTATTCTCGATAGATATAGAGATATGTCAAAAGGTAAAGAGAATGATTGTTGAAGAACAAAATCTTAAAGATATAAAAATTGAATATGAAAGTGAAGATTGTACAACCGGCAGAGTTGTTGACTTGCCTATGGACAGTCTACACAGCTTTACTATCGACTATGCAAGCGGTATGGCGCACGTTGAGTTTAAAAGGGGGATAAATAATAATGTATAACAGACCAACAAACGCAGAAGAAATGGAAGAATTCGAACGAATGACAACCGGCTTCGATTATGTATATGAAGATACAGTCGGAGCGGGAAAGATAATATATCTTAAAATGCCTGTTGTATCGGCAAATAAGAGAGGTGTGAACGATATAGGTTGGCAATGTGACGGTGACGACGTTGCTTTATATGCCACTATGTCAAGAAAACCGCATAAGACCGAACTATGGTCGGAAGTCAAAGAAAACTATGTTGTAAATAAGACTGTATCGGCGTTGAAGTTTGAAAACAAGGACACAAAGCCTTGTAATCTATGTGTAAGGGTGCGTTTAAATTAATGGGGGTGGTTAAATGAAGGGTAATGTATGTTATCAAAAGACAGACTTCGGCTCTGAAACACCTGACTTGCTTAATAAATACGTTCTGAAAATAACTCAAATAGCAGGAATATCACTCAAAAAAGATATTTCAAAAGAGAGTTTAAGGCTTGCTTTAAGCGTTCCTACACTTGTATCGCAACTTGTTAATGATAAAGAGTACATAACCAAATCCGAAATTGAGATTATACAAAAATCTCTTGAAGATATGGATAGCGTGTTAAACGGCAAGATTGACGATACAAACGCAAAACTTGATGATGAAATAAACACAAGGGAAATGCTTGAAAATGTGGTGAATACACTGCAAACACTGGCTCACAAGCACAGTAACAAGAATGTACTTGATACTATCACAGAAGATAGAGTAGCAATATGGGACAAGGTGAAAGACCTTGATAAATACTTTGACTATATTGATTTTAAGGCTTTTGTCGAAGAAATAGTATATGCGTATACAAACGAACTTCAAAATCTGTACACAGCAATCGGTATTACATCATACGACGGCGGTGTATTCGGTATGGAACAGTTAGGAACAGAGCTTGACGGCGGTAACTTTGACAGTGAACCTGAAAACAGTTTTGATTGCGGTGATTTTAACCCACTTGAACTGTCTGCACAAGTAACATCGGTCATTGATTGTGGAACGTATTAAGGAAAGGAGGATTGATAGAATGGCAACAAGATTTATAGCAAAGCACGGTTTGAAAAGCAATATAAATAGATTAACACTTTCGGAAGGTGAAATAGCTATTGCATATAGTGATGACAAATCAGAGGCTGAAATATATGTAGGTGGAAACGACAATACACCAATCCCCGCGGCAGGTGCGTCGATGAAAACAAAAAACCAAATATTTGTACAATGCGACGGCGACCACGACGAATTAAAATTACAGGCGGCGATAGATAGTGCACCATATAAAAGTATTATCTATCCTGTAGGTGAATTGTGCGTTATCACAAATGCAAATATGATGTCGGGTTACGGAATGACGGGAACTAATAACGGTGTGGCAATTCCGTTGAAGGGCGGTATGTCGTTAGACGGTTCGATGTGCGATACAATTATGTTCAAAAACACAAATCCTGCTGAAAAACAGTATATTTTCCATTTGCCGGGCAATGCAATCTTAAAAAATGTGAAATTCTGTGAAGATACTGACACGGTTACCGCTGATACTGTAAATCCGGCTGTTTTGTACGCATTTTCTGATTCAAAAATAATGCACTGTATATTTTATGACATATTCGGAACACATCAATTCTCAATACCTACATTTAAATTTGGAACAGTACTGTTTGCGTATAATGACATCTCGTCATTTAACGGTGCTCCGGCAAACAATCTAACAAATGAAATAACATTTGGGTCAAATTCAGTAATTGTTGGTAATACATTTAATGATATAACGCAGAAAGAACAGTCATTAGGAAATATGTTAGTTGTAAACAGGTCGTTATTTCAAAACAACTATATGGGTGGCTTTGATAATTGTAATATCACTCTAAGCGGTAGTGTAGTTGGCAATATTATAAAATCGTTTGACGATTGCAGTATAAAAATAACAGGCGAATTTGTGGCAAATGATATTTCTGTTGTCGCACAAAACACAAAAACATCGTTTTTGTCTACAACCCCATACACAATTATATCCGGTAACGTTATGAAATCAATTAGTATAGAGAATGAATATATAAATATTATTGAATGCAGTAGTTATGCAGTCATTTCCGGTAATTATTTCTATGTTGGTTCCATACCTGCTACAGGAGAATGTGCGTTAATATGGAGCACACAGCAGAACATAATTTCAGACAATATATTCAGAACCGGAACATCAGTGAAAGATAATTCTGATTTTGCGATAATCGACGGCGATGGCAATACGATGGTAAAAGATAATCTAACAAATGCGACATCTTTAGGCACATTTGAAGATACTTGCGTTGTCGAAGGCAATGTAACAGGAGGTAACGCATAATGTATAAATTCTATGTAAAAAACGGGCAGGCACAATTTTATGAACGTGGTGTTGAAATTGACGGCACAGTGTACGGAATACATACCGACAGGGATATATTGCGTATAAAATGCAGTGTTGTAAATAACAAATTCGCCGAGATTGACGACAATTTCGATATGGACACAGAAATTGCAAAAATTCAGCATACGGACGTTACGTTGGAACAGCCGACATCAGAACAGCTGGAACAAATACAGTCAAAAACATTTGACAGTATGTCGGATATGAAACAATATGTTCAGTCTGCTATGAACGGTGAGCTGACACAGGACGAAATCAACGCAATGCTGATGTTACAGATTGCGGAACTGAAAGCAGGTGTTGACAGTGAATAAAACATTGATACGTAAATACTATCAAATGGGTATTTACAAAGAAAAGCATTTAGATATATTCGTCAAAGCGGGATATATCACAGAGAATGAGAAAAAAGAAATTATGGAGGGTTAAAAAATGGCTAATAAAATTCAATTTAGACGTGGACTGAGAAAGTTACTACCAACATTGTCGTTCGCTGAGCCGGCATACACAAGTGATACAAACGAGTTTTTTATCGGCACAGGCAAAGGCAATGTAAATATGAACGGTAGCTTGTGGTATACAGGCACAGCTTTAAGCGGTACGTCTGAAAACATCAACTATACATATGCGGATTGTCCTCTTGTTAAAGTGGGTGATGTGTACCTTAATACCGATTATGGCTATATCTATCAGTCTACTACAGCAGGTAGCGGTGAAGACGTAAAGTGGCAATACAAAGGTACGATAAGAGGACCACAAGGCATACAAGGTGTTAAGGGCGACACAGGAGAACAAGGTCCGCAAGGATTGAAAGGTGATACAGGTGCAAAGGGCGACAAAGGCGACAAGGGCGAAAAAGGTGAAACAGGAACACTTGGAAGTAATTCAGTGAAAACCGTGCATATTGCAGATGAGGCTATTACAAGAAGCAAACTTGCAGGAGATGTTTATGATTGGATAAATAGCGGTGAATATTCCGAATCTGAATGGAATTTTGACCAAACCATAAAAAATCTAATAAAAATAGGAGCAATAAACATACCGATTTTGGAATGTTATCCTGCAGAAAATATAGGGGCGAAGATAAACACAGTAGCTAAAGTAGGTGACTTGTTTATCATAAAAAATGTGGTTGCAGACCCGGATACAGAAGCAATAGAACAAATTCGCTATAATGATGATTTAGGTTCTGTTTTTGTTTTCAACGGAAGTATACAAAAAGGATATTGTGGAGTTTGTAGAGTTACTAAAGCCTTAAAAATAATAGATGTGGGAGAATATGAAAGCGGAGAGGTTAAACTGCTATTCACATTCAAACAAGGTGGAGAAGAAGTAGTAATACGCGAGGAGGATAAATAAATGAACATTTGGGAAACAATCAATATATTTTGGGTTACATTGGCGTGTAACCTATTCGTTAAAACCGTATTTATTGCGGTTATGTTAGATACAGTTTTGGGGTTACTAAGGGCAATCAAAGAAAAAAAGTTCAACAGTTGCTTTGGTATAGACGGAGCAATAAGAAAAATCGCAATGATTATATCGGTCGTATTTTTGGCAGTATTGGACAAGCTGATAGGCTTTAATATGCTACCGTTTGTGCCGGAAGAAGTGCTTAAATATATAGGCATTACGCAAGTGGGTATATGTGAGTTTTTCTGCTTGCTGTACATAATGTATGAAAGCATTTCGATACTGAAAAATATGTGCTTGTGTGGTCTGCCGATACCGAGCAAATTGCGAAATGGTATCGAAAAGTGGCTTGATACAATGACATCAGAACTTGAGGGGAAGAAAGGGGAATAACTATGACACTACAAGATACTGTTGCACTGATGAACAGTGCAGATTACAAGGAACGTTTCAAGGCAGAATATTATCAGTTGGCGAATCGGTTCAAAGGGTTAAAGAAAATGTTGGAGGAATGGGACAGGGGAAAACTAAAATTTTCCCCGACGTGTCCACGCAGTACATATAACATGCAACTAAACGCAATGGCTGACTATTTGGCAATTTTAGAGGCGCGAGCAGTAATGGAAGATATTGAATTGAAAGAGGTGTAGGAAATATGAGAATTGGAATTAACTGTGGACATACCGTCAGCGGTACAGTTGGTTGTGGGGCAGTCGGCTACATAGATGAGAGCGTAGAGGCACGGAAAGTCGGCTATGCACTTGAAGATTTACTAAAAAAGGCAGGGCATACAGTACACGACTGCACAAATGATTATGCACCGACAGTAAGTTCAAATCTAAGACAGATAGTTGATATGGCAAATTCACAGTCACTTGACTTGTTTGTATCAATTCACTTTAACAGTGGCGGTGGGCAAGGTACAGAGGTGTGGACTTACGGCGGCAAAAAGTTTGATGAGGCAACAAATACTTGCAAGGCAATAAGTGAATTGGGTTTTAAAAACAGAGGTATTAAAGACGGCTCTAAGCTGTATGTGGTACATCACAGTGACGCGAAAGCTATGCTTGTTGAAGTGTGTTTTGTAGATACAGAGGATGCAAATAAATACAAGAAAATCGGTGCGACAGAGTTTGCGAAGGCGATTTTTAAAGGAATTACAGGACAAGTGACAAAGGATAAAACAAACAAGGAGGAATTAAATATGACACAATATGAGGAACTACTTAGCAAAATTAATGAGTTGGACAAGAAAAAGGCAGATAAATCAGAAATGATTTACGATTGCATTGACAGTAATATGCCTGAATGGGCGCATAAGCCTGTTCAGTGGTGTTTGGATAACGGTATTGTATCAGGCGCAGACGACGCGCACCTTAACCTAAACAATACAAAATTGTGGGTATGTGTTGTTGTATATCGTGCAGTTAAATTTGTTGCAGGACTTATGAAAATCAAGATTTGATAAGGAGTAAATGACTATGGGTTTGACAGATACAATAAGAAATAAGGTAAACAGCCTTTTTAATTTCGATTCACAACAACAGAGTAATCAATTAAAAAACAAAATTGATACATTGTACGGAAAGCAAAATACGACAACGGCACCGAACATAAATTCCTTTAATCCGTTCATCAGCAAAAGAGACGGACAGGTTATAAATAAAATGGCTGATTATAAGCCGATTGTAAACAGCAGTGCGACAAGCGATAAGGTTAGAGAATGGATAACACAAGCAACAGGTATTCAACCAACAAACACAATGTCAAATTCATCAAATTCTACTCAAAATGAAAATAGTACCGCTCTTAGCAGTGGTACTATTAATTCAAACGGTGATGATAATGTTGGTTTTAACGGAAATCTTGACAGTTCGTCGCTTGGAAGTCTTGATGTAGCAACACAACTTCCGAAACTATCAACAGCACAAATAGCTGAAATCATTAAAAAGCACTTTAATCGCAGTTCAGTCATATCAACAAGTGACGCAGAGGGTATATACAATGCTCAAAAAACAACAGGTATGAGCGCTTTGGCAATACTCGGTATCGGAGCTTTGGAAAGCGGTTGGGGTACTTCAAACATAGCCAAGAAAACCAATAATATTTGGGGTTACGGTGCTACAAATGTTAATCCTGAGGGCAACGCCCATAGATACGGTCAGATGTCACAAGGTGCTACTCAATTTGCGACTGAATTTATGAAAACATACTACAATGGGTATGGTGCAAAGTCAATTAATTCAGCAGGTACAGGTAACAATCCGAAAGGAATGGGGTATGCATACACAGACGGCGGAGCAATAGATAGCAGTTGGGCGACACAGGTAAGTTCTATTATGGGAAAACTATACAACACAGCTAAGGGTGTAAGCGGTTCAAATACAAGTAATTCATCAAGTAATTCATCAAGAAGTTATCTAAACAGATTGAGCTATGCGAACAATTCAAACACTTCGTCAGGCGGTTCTTCCAAAGGACGGCAGATTGTTGCGGCGGCAAAGCAGTATTTGGGAACACCGTATGTATACGGCGGTACTTCGTCAAGTGGTGTTGATTGTAGCGGTCTTGTACAACTTGCGGCGAAAGCAAGCGGTATTGATATACCACGAACAACATACGACCAAATAAATGTAGGACAAGCCGTAAGCAAGAATAACTTGCAAGAGGGCGACCTTGTATTTTTCAGAGGTTCGGGCGGTAGTGCGTCAGCTCCGGGACACGTCGGAATTTATATAGGTAACGGACAGTACATACAAGCACCAAAGACAGGTGATGTCGTTAAAATCAGCAATTTATCAGGACGTAGCGACTATGTCGGTGCAAGAAGAATAGCATAAGGGGGTAAAACGAATGGCATATAATACGCAAGACGCCGTAAATACAATATTACGGCTAAAAGGTAATTGGCTTAATGCAAATGCAGAGGGCGATACAAAGAAAACGGCACAAATAGCAAACGAGGCACAAAACTATTACGGACAAATGCGTGAAAATGGCGACACAAAGCTTGCCGACACGCTTTATAACAGTGGATATGACGCGTCAAAGAAGTATGTTAATGACTACTTTGCACAGAGCGGTAAAAGTGCAATTAGACCGTATTTTTACGGCTTAGGCTCAAAGTACGGTTTAAGTCAAAGCGATATAGACAATGCACTTCAATATAACGATACGACAGGTGAGGTTAGTTTAGGCGGTAAAAACATAGGCAAGCCGTCGGCAGTAGGTTCAAATGGGGTATCTTATTGGGATAACAGTACGCTTGATAATGCTTTTAAAAACTATGTTCAAGACACAGGCAAAAGTCAAACCACATCAAGCCTTGTAGGTCAACAGCAAAGTAATCTATTCGACCATTATAATAACTTGATGAAAACATACGGACAAGACTATAAAGATTATATGGATATGGTTAAAACAAATCCATTCTCTACCGACGAGGCAAAAGCAATACTCGGAAAGTATAATCTATCGGCTATACAGGGCAGAAACAATCAACTCGCCTTAGGTACAGCCTCAAACGGCGGTAATGTTGACAGTTACAGCGCCGCAAACGCAATGCGACAACAAGCGGCGCTATATTCACAGGCACAACAGAATGTATTGGACGCGTATAATGCAAAGGTACAAAATGCGGCGAACTCAACACAAAAAATTGAACAGGCACGAAAAATCCTATCCGATATGGGTGTTCAAATCGATAATGCGTTCAATAGAGACGAAACAGCAAAGAATAACGAAGTACAAAGAAATGAAACTGTACTTAACGGTAAAGTATCACGTGACGCAACAACAGCACAAGTTACAGGTCAAATTCCTAAGGGTATGCTATATTCTTCAAATCCATTCTTTGATGATAACGGCAATCCGATAGAAGATATTGACTATAAAAAGGTAATCGAACAAGCTATCGCAAGAGGCGATACGCAGACAGCACAGGCGGCGAGAGTTGCAAGGGGCGTAAAAATTTGGAACAACTACAGTAAATACGGTCAATATGATGACGGTGATTACGGTGTTCCGAATACGCAAACAGAGGACGCAAGACAGTTTGACGCAGAACTTAAAAACAGCAAGGATATTGCACAAATGGGTTACGACCACGAAGAAAGAATGCCGGGCATTGAGGCTGACAATACAATCCGTATTAACAATAATCAAGCCGATAATACAATTCGCGTTAATGACGCAAGCGCCAAGAATGACATGGACGTTGCAAACAACCAATCACGTAATAACATAGCGGAGGCAAATAATAATTCTCGTAACAATATAGCAGAAGCAAATAACACCTCAAAAAATAATATTGCAGAAAATACAGCTAAATCAAACGACGCAATTAATGAATATAATCAAACGAGTGGTGCAGTAGGAGCAAATGGTAGTTCAACCGGTCAGGTGAGCGGTTTGGACAGTTCATTTTTGAAAGATTGGGTTAAACAGAATAATAAAAGGTCTCAAAAGTCATCAGGCATGGATATACTTCAAAAAAATTCAGCCGGACAATATCAAGTAAATCCGAGTATTCCGAGCGGTCAAAAGAAAATGCTTATAGCCAACGTATTAAATGACACATCTATCGCACAAAACCACAAATTACCGTTATTAAAGTCTATAGGAATATCAGACGATGAAATATACGAAGTAACTCAACAGTAAAATAGGAGTATAGGTATGGGAAAAATAACATCATATAAGGATTTTAAAAATAATGTTCAATCAATTCGTGATGAATTAACAAAACAAGGGTACACACCGAGAAGTGTACCCTCTGAACAAAAAGAAGAAACAAAAAACACAAAGAAAATCGAAAAGGGCAAGGGTTTATTCAAAGAAACTGGCAAATCGAGTTTTAATGATATACCTAAAATTCAAGAACTACAAAACGAATATCAAAAAGCAAAAGATTGGGGATTTTACGATTACACAATAGACCAAATCAAAAAAGAGGAACTCCCAACAAAATTCGGCAATGTCAATATGAATAAGCGACCTCTTATACGTTGGAACGATGAATTAAAGAAGAAGTATGAAAATGAGTTGAAAAGTTGGGGGTATGACCCTGAAATCGGCGGTATTGATACAGTATTTGGCGGTTCTGATAAATTCGGAACGGATATAAATAACAGTGGTTGGAATGTGGCTTATACGCCTATTATGCCTGACGGAACTTTTTTGGATAAAGGTACTGTTGATAATTATATGAACTCTTTAGTGAAAGAGGCATATGAAAAAAACGGAAATGTTACAAATGAAGAATTAGAAACGCTTGATAAAAAAGGTATGCAAGTGGGCGACAAATATGTTCACGGCATTTTTGCAGGCGTTGACGGTGACGAAAAAGATTATCATAAGCCATACAGTGCAGAGGATAGAGGCAAACTTATGCACTTTTCGGGCAAGTATGGTGCTATTAATATTGCCAAAAGAGGGACTGATAATTTAAAAACAAACCCGAACGAAGAACAATCAGATTCAGACGAAAAAGAAGAATATCTAAATCAACAAGTCGATATACCGATAACGGATAATAAGAGTATTTCGTTAAAATATCGAACAGTTAAGACAATAGATAATTTTCTTAAACGCAATAAAGAAAAAAATAAATATAAAAAAGCACAACAACTTGATGAAATGATAGATAAATTGGACCTATCAGAAAACGAACTAAAAAATGCGAAATCTTATGCCGGTTTAAAGAAACTATCGCTTATGTCAAGTTCAAACGGTAAAGATAGTGTTTTAAAAGAATTGGGGCAGTTTGTTGCTTATCCTATTGGAGAGATGTATGATTTTGCTAAAAGAGCAGAAAGAACATATGTAAAAGACGGTTTCCCGTTTAAAGTGCAACAAATGGGTGCAGGCGATTACTCAGAGCAACTTCAAGAGTTAGATAAATATTATTCTGAAAATCCAGACGAATTAGGAAACGACTTTTTTAACAGAAAAAGCACAGGTAATGACGCATATAGCGATTATATGGATAATTTAAGAAAAGTAAAAGCATATGAGGCATTTGATAATACTAATCCTGTTACACATTTTATTGCAGAGAAAGGGCTTGGCTCAATGGGGCAGATGTTGGCGGCATACGGAACAGCTGGGCTTATGGGGTTGCCAGACGTTACAGAAGGCGTAAGTTCGGCAGCGAAGAAAGTAGCAGGTGGTACAAAGATAGGACAAGTTGTAAGCAAAGTTGCAAACGCCACACCTGATATAGCAAATGTCGCTGAAAAAGGAATTGGCTCAAAAATCGCTAATGCCGTAATCAATAAAGCTAACACCCTTTCGATAGGTTCGGCTGCTAAATTTTTAAACCCTTTGGATAATTCTACTACTTTACTTATGGGTATTGATTCAGCGCAACAAAAATATGACGACCTTGTCAAAAATGGATATGACAAAGATACGGCTTATAAAAATGCAATGTTCACAGGTTATGTGAATACAATTACAGAAAAAATGGGGTATGATGGTACTCCTGAAAGTATGATGTTTGCGTTAAGTCCAACAGGTTCAACAAAAAAGAATGTCGGCAAAGTTCTTAAACAGTATATGAAAGCTAATGTCGGTGAAGGTTTGGAAGAAGTGTACGCAACATTATTTGAAAGAATGGGTGACGTCGTTTCAAAAGTAGGATATGTTGATGAAAACGGAAAAATACAACAAAGAAAACTTGTAGGTAAAGAGGGCGTTATAGATTTACCTGCTTTGGGCGAGAGTTTTCTTGGCGGCGCTGTCGGTGGTGCTGTAATGGGCGGCGCAGGTGTAGTAGATACCATTTTGCATACTGACGCAAAGAGCGTAAGAGAATGTGGCGATAAAGTCAGACAAGCTCTTAGCAAAGCTAATAAGGAGGTATCACAAAAAGTACACGAGGCAGGTGTGGAAATGCCAGAGCTTCCCAAACAAATTGATTGGAAAAAATCAACCGTGCCTGAAATGAAAGAATACTTTAATAAAGTAGTAAAAGTATATAGAGATATACTTTCAGATGAAAAAGTAATAAATTATGATAGAAAAGTAGCAGAAAATACTTTGAACAAAATGAATACTGCTGAAACAGGCAATGAGGTAAATGAAGCTACAAACATTAATAACGTAAATGCAACACCACAAACTGAAAATTCGATACAAAATGTACCGAAAACATCGGAAATAGAGCCTTTGCAGGCAGTTCAAGAAACAGCACCATTAAATGCGCAAGTAAATGATATAAGCAACATTAACACTCAAAACAGCAAAATTAACGCTGATAATTCAACCATTAACGATACAACGAGTGAGATTAACAGTGTAGATACATTAAATGCAATAGATACATTACCTAATATAAGCACGCAAGAAAACGGCGTACAATCGTCTGTAAATCGAGTTACAGAGGAAGTACATAATGCAATGAATAAAGTCGGCTTAAATGTATCTGAAAGTGCAACAGGTATACAAGAGGCAAATACAAAGTTTATGTCGAACAATGATAATCTTTTTGACAGAAACTATGTAAGCAACTATGCGAATGACTTTGTGCAAGCTATGTCAGAGAAAAACGGACGTAGCTACACAGTTTTATCTCAAGAAACAGATAACCTTGCCGACGAACTTGTAAATAAAACTCTTACCGGAAACAGCGTACTTGACGGAAACAGAGAATTTCAAACCGTAGTCAGAAATTTTAAAGATGTTTTAAGAGAGGGGATAAAGAAAAACGCCAATCTACACAATAATGTATATGGTGCAAACGAAGTTTTAAACGCACAAGTACAAGATATAGAAAATGGCGATTATTCATCATTGAATATAACTGAAAATCCAAATAACAACGTAACATTTGCTCCGATAACCGAAAATGAGCAAAATATAGGATATGTCATTGAAAGGGATAATGGTTATTCTAACGAGCTAAGCGAAAGTGACTTTACGGTAAAACAAAAAAACGGAGAGTACGGAACAAGAAACGGAATTACATACGGTCATTTTGGTACACATCAAAATTCAAACGGTAATAATATTGTTTCGTATTTACCGACAGGCAATGCGGTAGCAATTCTTCCTAATCAAAATAGCGCTATCGAATTTATGAAACAAGCAGAAAACAAAACAAGCGGATATTCAATTTATTTGTATGACGATAACGGAGTAACGAAAACAGGTGGCGATATGTTGCAGTTTATCAATGTGTTGAATAATGCAAAGAACGCTGTTCAAGTCGAACAAAATTCGGGCAATGTCGGAATACAGAGTAATACAGGTGTATCGAATAATGTTGAAAGCGAAAAAATCAACAGTCAAGCACCTAATACAGATGAAAATACGAATACTACGCAGACTGATAATGCAATAAAAAGTATTGAAATTTCAGAAGAAGATAAGATACCAGGTTTATTACAAGACGAATACTCTGACCTTTTGTCTTTGGAGGACAGAACAGCATTAGATACTCTCGGTAGTGCTATTGGTGTGCCTATAAAGATTGTACCAACAATAAGTAATGACGCAAACGGTTGTTATTACAAGGGCGTGATTTATATTTCGTTGTCTGCCGATGACAAGGTTATGACTGTTTTTTCACACGAATTAACTCATTATCTTGAAGATACGCTCGATTATACAGAATACAAGAAATGTGTACTTGACTTTATTCAAAAAAACACCGATAAAAGTATTGATGAACTTGCAAAAGAAAAGGTTGATACTTACGCTAAATCGTCAATAAATTTAACATACGAAGAGGCTACAAGAGAAATTGTAGCCGACTATACTCAAAATATTCTTAAAGACGCTGACGCAGTTATGGAGTTCGTTGATAGTATAGAAAATAAAGAGCAAAGACGTGGGGTTATACGCAGATTGCTTGACGCTATCAAGGAACTTATAAATAAGATAAAGGCAAAATTCAGCAGTAAACATTCTCAAATGCAAGACTTACAAAAAACACATGATTTACTTGAAAATATGCTAAAAGAGGCGGCAGAAAATACGGAGAGCGACACTGGAAGTGAAACAAGATATTCTTTTGGCGGTACTAAGGCAGAAACCGCAAATATTACTCAACTTTCTCGTGCAAAAGAAATGGAACTCAACGGCGAAAAAGCAGAAACAATACGACCAAAAACAGGTTGGAGCAGAGGATTAGATAACAAGTGGAAGTTTGAAATTGACGATAGCAAAGCTAAATACAAAGAAGAAAAAATACGTTTAGGCAAAGCCGTGAACTTAAACGAAGTTCTTGAACACGAGGACTTATTCAAAGCATATCCCGATTTAAAAAAAGTAAAGGTCAAGGAAATATCGAACTTAGACGCAAGAGGGATTTATTCACCTAATTTCGATTGTATATTCATAAATGAAAATTTGCCAACACAAGAAAAATTAAAATCACTCATTCACGAAGTACAACACGCAATACAAGTACGAGAGGGATTTGCAGTCGGTGAAAGCCCTGATAGCAAAAACAGAAACCAAAGCGCAGGTGAAATCGAGGCTGACGACGTTAAGGCAAGACAAAGTATGAGCAAAGAAGAAAGGCTTAATACATTCCCTGAAAGTATGAAACCTAATCAAAATGCGGACGTTGTATTTTGGGAGAGTGGGAAAGGTGTTGATAATTCAAACAATAATGCTGATATTAAATATTCTATGAAGAAAAGCAATGATGAAAAAATCGAAAATCGTCTTAGTGGCGACGATTTGCTAAATGCTTATGACACAATAGAAGAAATTCGGAACGTCGGTGGCAGGGTAGATGAAAACGGTTATGCGTATGTGTATCATAATACTTCCAAAGACAATGCCGAAAATATTCGTAAAACAGGAGTAATGTCAGCAAAAGAGGACGGTATATTTGTATCGACAAAGCTAGACGGACAGTCGGCAGGATACGGAAACGAAACAGTGTCGTTGAAAATTCCCGTCGAAAAATTAGTGCTTGATGATATGTTCGATGATGAATTACATTTCAGAATACCTCTAAAAAATAAAAACGACACATTAAATGTATCAAATTATTTGATTGATAAAAGTAATGCTGATAATGCACAAATTAAATCCATAGCAAAGAATACACTCAATAAAGACAACGTCGAATATGCGTATCGTTATTCAGATATGAATAACGAACAAAAAGAAGCATATAATAGAGCAAAAAAAGGAGACGTTAAGTCCGCATATAATTTGATAGAACAATTTGTATATCAATCAGGTATAATGAAAAATCTATCGAATAATGTGTACTTGTTGCCAGTTATAGGCGCAGAAGGCACAAGCGATAACATTTTACCCGAGTGTATAGCGTATTTTATATCAAAGAAAAATGGGAATCAAGTTTTTTATGAAATTGTTAAGCAAAAAGAGAGCAATTCAAGAAAGTTATCAATTTGGGAAAGAATGAAGGAAAACTATCCTGAGTTTGACATATCAAGTGACATAAGATATAATGATATTAAAGGTAAATCATTTTTGCTTATAGATGATAACTCTACAACAGGAAGAACATTTAAAGGTCTTGAAGGATTTATAGAGGATAACGGTGGTAAAGTTGTTGGATATTATGCAATGACAACAGGGCAGGATATGTCCGAAAAAATGATTACTACAGACGAAACTTGGGAAAAACTTAAACAATTAGGAATTGAAAAGATTAGAAATTTTGCAGAAAGCGAGGGGATAAGACGTGAGATATCAAGAAACGGACTTACAGAAAGAGAAACACGAGAACTCATCAGGCAGTACAGAAAGAAAGTTGACAAAAGAAGAACTGACAGCTTTAAGCCGAAGAGCGAAGGAACACGTACAGAAATTCGGAGAGTATATGAGAATGGTAGAAGAAACTCGGAAAATGGCAGAACACGAGGAAAATTCTCATTAAAGAGTTCAAATAGCAGTAACCTTGATACAGTTGAAAATAATACTGATAATGTGCAGATTAAATCCGAAAATTTTAAAAATTGGTTTGGAGATTGGGAAAATAACCCGAGTAAAGCAAGTAAAGTTGTAAATGAGGACGGAACGCCCAAAATTGTGTATCATGGCACAACTTCGAATTTTACAACGTTTGATACTCAAAGATTTAATACGAGAGAAAATTCGGGAGATTATGTTGGTGAAGGATTCTTCTTTACGGATAAAGAATCAACTGCAAAAAAGTATGGCTCAAGCGTTATGCCAGTTTATCTTAACCTGAGAAATCCACTGATAATCAATACTGAAAATGACGGCAAAAAATTCCGCAGTACATTTTTGAATATGTATCAGAAAGGGGATAAGGAACTGCGTGACCTTATAGGCGGTGACTATGATTATTTTTCAATTATGAAAGAAAATCCCTCTGCAATCCGTCAGGAGTTGCAAAGACGGGGTTATGACGGACTGATTGATAATTTATATGGACAGTATGCGGTGTTTAACTCCGAACAAATCAAATCCGCAACAGACAACATAGGTACTTTTGATAAGAATAATGCAGACATACGCTATTCTATAAAGAAGAATGAAACGGATACTGATAAAAATCTCGTCGCTATACATAATTTGTCTGAAAAGAAATTGAAAGAAAATTTGGCGTTAGGAGGTTTTCCGGCACCGAGTATAGCGGTTACAAAGGCTGATATTGGACATAATGGCTATGGCGATATATCAGTCATATTTGGAAGAGATACCATAGACCCGACAAAATCGTCCGACAACAGGTTATATAGTGCAGACGCATACACATCCACATTCCCTCAAGTTGATTATAAATTGAACGAGGACGCATTAAACAGACTAAGTGAACATTTGAATATGAGTGTGTCACAGTTAGAGTCAAATATTTTTGATACAGGCGACAAAGAAAGAATTATAAGCAAGATGAAGGCTTCAGAACAGGTACGAGAAGCGTTTGTCAAAGATAATAATTTTAAAGTTGAGCCTGTTTTGCGTGACCCTAAACCGTCTAAATTCGGCACAAATACAAATGAAGCATTTTATCTGTTGGCGAAGCATGTAACGTATGAGCAACTTGTTAATAACGCAGATGTACGAAATGATTATTTCGAGGCAGTGGAAGAAGGCTCAAAACTCAAAGGTGCAACAAAAAGGTTTATAGAAAAGATGAATAAACAGCTTGACGCGGCAAAAAATAAACCTGAAATATTTGAACGCGAACAAGCCAGATTTAATGATGACATGAAAATACTGAATGGGCAAGGAGAAAAAGTCGAAGACGCATATTCGCATTCTGACGGAGTAAATAATGTCATTAAGGAAAATCAATCGGAATTTAATAATTATGCTAAAAATTTAGTCGATAAGGTGCTTGAAGACAAGTATATCAGAAAAGATATTGACCCGTTTGACGAGTACGGAAACGGTCGTGATTTTAGTGAAATGCATACAGAGTACACACTTGAGAATATTGTTAGAGCTATGAGTAAAGGCAAAAATCAAGAAAACGGAATATTCGGTGCTGGTATTGGAGAAATGCGTTCGGCTGTATCTCAAGAATACAAAACGGTTGAAGATATGAAAAAAGATAGCGGACGTATTCAGAAGTTATCAGATGAAGAAATTGACAACATATACAGTAAGAGTGAAAAACTTCTTGGCGATATAACATCTGATTTGGCGCAGCTTATAGATACAGGCAACAATTTTACAGACATAGATGTTGCTTCTGAAAATGTCAAGAACGCACTGCTTAAAGGAACGAACAAAAGAAGCATAAAAAGATATTTAGCGGAGTATATAAATGGTGTTAGTGACACAACCATTGATAAGATAGTTGAGCTTGCAGATAATCTTAAGAACATACCTGTAAAATATTTTGAGGCCAAACCACATAGAGCAATAGGCTTTGATGAGGTTAAGGCAGTCATATTGCCTGATAATGTAGACCCTAATCTAAATCAGAAATTAAAAGATATGGGCATAAATACGGTTAAATACAAGTCGGGTGATGAGGCTGATAGACAGCGTGCTTTGGAGAGTGTAGATAGTAATGTTAGGTTCAGTCATACAGTTGGCAATAAGGCAGAGGGAAAAGCGTCAACAGTACATTCTGTTTCAAAAAAACTTATAAGTGATTATGGTGTTGAAAGTAAGGTAAAGCCGTCAGATATATCAGAGGCAATAGCAGATATTACTTCTAAAATCAATGATACATATTACGGCGAGAGCGACATAAACAGGAAATACGCAAAATTAGAAAAAGCCGCTTATGGTGTGGCTGAAAAAATAGTTGACCAAATGAAGAAAAAGGACGACTATGCGGAGGAAATATACAATAATTTGCGTAAAGAAATTAAGTCAACCAAGATAAGAATATCAGAGGTTGATAAAGGCGACTTTACGGAGTGGAACGACTTCCGTAAACAAAATTTCGGTTATTTGACAATATCGAATAAAGAGGGTATTCCGGTAGACAGTTATTACAAGGAATTGGCGCAAGAATATTCTGGTATATTCGATGAGAGTACACATATGGCGGTAGGCGACCAACTACGAAATATTGTTGATACATTGCGCAACTTAAAACCGAAAGAATATGACCTCAGTACAGAAGAACGCGATGAGATGCTGGAGGAAGTGACGAATGAAGTTATTTTACGTTCTATAAATCTTGCAGATGATATGGGGTATATCGACAAAAACGGTAATGCAGACAAGATATACACCGAGAGCGATATGCGTGGTGCTTTAGACAAGCAAAAAGAACGCTTGAATAACAAGCACGAAAAACAATTAGACAGGCAAAAGGAACGTTTGGAGAATAAATACGAGAAAAGGCTTGAAACACAAAAGACAAAATATATCGAACAACGTGAGAAAATTCGTAAACAATTAATTGACAAGGTAAATCAGCAAAAAGAAAAGGCAAAGGCAAGAAAAAAAGAAAGTGAGGATAGAACAAAACTATTAAAATTAGCAAGAGAAATTAATAGCATGAAACTATCTCCGCAGGACAAGAATAAGTTGCCTGATATACTTAAAGAAATTGACACAGTTTCTAAAGGTATACTCAAAAAAGGATATACTACAAAAGACGGAAAAGCTGTTATGGGCGAACTTGACCTAAAGCAATTAAAAGAAGATTACGAATTGTTAAAACAAGACGAAAACTTCTTGCCGGACAAAGATGTTGAACTAAAAATATCGCGTCTTGATAAAATGCAAATAGCGGATATGAATATTAATGATGTGCGTGACCTCATTCAAACCCTGCAAGAAGTCAAACACGAGATAAGAACCAAGGATAAAATGATTAACGACGTTCGCAACAGAGAAATTGCGCATACCGCAATGGAAAGCATTAAAGAAATACAACGCGGCAAAGGCATAGAAAATAAGCAAAAAGGCAAGTGGTATAGAGGTTATATAAGCACACAACTAACACCCGAAAGAATGTTTAGACGTCTATCAGGATATGCCAAGAACGGTGTGTTTGAGGGGTTGGCAAAAGATTTAAGTGACGGTCAAAGAAAAAGTATGACTTTTAAACAAAGAGCAAGCGAAAAGTTTAAAACAGTCATAAACAAAACAGAAGAAATGTCAAAATTTACAGGAAAAAAGGCTGAATTAATCGACATAAGCAAATACGATACACAAGGTAGAAAAGTGTATATAACGCCTGATATGAGAACGTCATTATATTTACATTCAAAAAATTACTCGAACTTGAAACATATCCAATACGGAGGAATAACCATTCCCAATATGGATTTGTATAAACAAGGTAAAATCAAAGACGCTTACGAAAGTGCAGGCGTTATAATACGTCTTACGCCGTCGCAGGTCAATGAGATTACAAGCAAAATGACACCGTTTGAAAAACAATTTGCTGATGTAGCATATAATTTCTTCAATGATGATTGCTCAAAAGCTATAAATGAAACGTCGATTGCGCTTAAAGGCTATGAAATTGCGACAGCAAGAGATTATTTTCCTATTGTAAGCAACAGAAACTTTATCAACAATGACTTTGAAAGTCTTGTGAAAAACGGAACTTTGGAAGGCAAAGGAATGTTGAAAGAACGTAAATATGCAAGCAATCCTGTAGCGCTTGAAAGTGTTATTAGAGCCATTAACAGACAAATGAGCGATGTTGCTGATTATTACGGACTTGCTATACCTATTAGAAACTTTAATAAAGTATACAACTCAATGGGTAGAAACTATAATTATAGCGTAAAAGAGAGTCTAAAACAAAAATGGGGACTAAATGCGGATAAATACATAGAAAACTTAATTACGGACTTACAGAGCGGACGTAAGACGGACGGAACGTTGTTTGATATGCTAAAAGGGCACTATGCGCAAGGTGTGTTATCTCTTAATTTAGGTGTAACATTAAAACAAGCAGCGTCATATCCGACTGCGGCGGCAGTGGTAGGCTACAAACCGCTTGCAAAAGCTTTTTCAGAAAGAGTATCGGACAGCGATAGAAAAATCATTGATAAGTACACTCCGCTTTTGTGGTATCGTTCACAAGGTTATACAACAAGTGAATTTGGAGATTATGCGGACGGCACTTATGAAGATTGGACTAAAAAAGGTAAAATGCCGTTGCTTATGGGTTGGATACAAGCTATGGATATAGCAACAACCACAAAGTTATGGAAAGCGGCTGAATTTTATGTGAGAGATAACTACGAAACACTTGAACAAGGTACGGACGAATACTACAAACAAGTGGCAGATGTATATAACAGCATAATCGAAAATACTCAGCCGAATTATTCAACTATGCAACGTCCTGATATATTGAGAAACCCTAATGCTTTAGTCAAGTCTGTAACGATGTTCAAGACACAGGTTATGCAGAACTTTAATATACTTTATGACGCATATGGGGAATATAACGCACGTTATCAAGATTATCAGTCAAACAAGACAGAAGAAAACGCAGAGGACTTAAAATCAGCCGCTCATAATCTCGGAAAAGCTATAAGTTCACAAATAATTGCGGCAATAGTTTTGAATTTGTGTGACGGTATAGGAAGATTTCTGAAAGGCAAGTTTGATGATTATTACGGAGAAGACGATAAAGATAAGACAATTACCTTAAAAAGCGCTATGTCGGCATATTTAACGGATTGTTTTAATACTGTAATGGGTACTACTTTAGGCGGCTCTGAAACAGCGGCACTGGTTGAATATATATTGAGCATTTTTAACATAGGCAAGGGCGCTGTATGGTATGATATTCAAGCGCCTGCATTAGATACAATCAATAATACGGTTGATAGTCTTACAAGCCTATTAACGACTGTGAGCAAAAACGGAGCAAGCAGTCCTTGGGCGTATGTAAAGTCTATAAACAAATTGTTGAAAGAGTTAGGCACAGCAACAGGTATTCCTTTGAAAAACGGTGAGGCTTTGTTGTATGGAATATACAAGAATATAACCGATTGGACAAAGAAAGAAAATGTGTTTGAAACGCTTGATAGTTGGACTGACGAAAGCAAACGTGAATACACGAAGGACGACGGTCATAAATACAGAGCTAATATGTCTATCAAGGAATACAAAGAATATAATGCGTATTACGAAAAAATCGTTAAAGATATGCAAAGTGGAAAAATCAGAAAGAAAAACGGTGAAAAATATTCTTCAAACGGCATAAAGCAAGCCGCAAGAAAGAAAGCAAACGAAAAGTTTGAAAAGCTGTTTACAGAAAAAGTTGAATAAGTATTTGAAAACAAAAAAGAACGTCTCAAAATGTGGCGTTCTTTTTTCTATAAAACGAAGTCAAAAAAATTCAAACAAAAAAGCAGAAAACAAATAACTCGGTTTCTGCTTTGAGTATAATTTTTAAAGTTTTAAAAGTATAAAAATCAGTGTGTTATAGTGATTTTCATTTTAATACAATCTCTGCAATTTTTACAATCATTTTTAAAAAAATTAGCTTCAGTAATTTTGCAGGCTACATTCATTCCTTGGGTAATGGCAGTATATACTGATTGGGAATGATAAGCAGGAATATAACCTAATTTTTCTTTGTTTAGTAGTATTTTTACAGCATATTTATCATATTTGTTATCAGGTTCTGGTACTAAAGAAATAACACCTTTTAAGCACTCTACATCGGGTATACATTTTTCACTTTGAGGGCATATATCCCCATGAGACACTCCTGCAACAAAAAAATCTTTAGTTGTATATGGTTGAGACAAGTCTATTTTCGATATAAATTCAAGTTTGTCAGATGGAGAACGCCCTTCACTGCGAGAAAGCAATTCAAAGTCATTATATTCTGATAAATTATATTTTTTTAAAATAGATTCAATATCTTTTCTTTTTGGGTCAGGAAGACGAGAAGAAAATGCAGGAAATAGTTTATCAGAAGTATATTCGGTGTCGAAATCTAAAAAGGGCATTATTGGTTTAAAACCTCGTTGTTCTAAATCTTTATAATTATTTACATATTTGAATTTATATACTCCATCAGAAAAAGAAAGAGTGCCAACATGCAACCTTTGATGTTTAATAGGTTCTTGCCAATAAATTTTTAAAATTTTACTCATAATTTTTTTCCTCCTTTCCACATAACCTTTTTAATATATTTATTTTTTCTAAAATAAATCGTTTTAATAATTCTATTCTTTTCTGAGATATAACATTTTCGTACCTATTTAACAAGCTATTTATGTATCTTGACAGCCTATTTGCCCAAAATAATATTTCATATGATGTGAGGTATCCGCTATCTAATAAATATTGTATTATTTCTGAATGTTTTGGCTTTTTTATATTATTCAATCCTATACGAGAACGAGATTTTGTATCAACAAGAGCATTGAATCGCATATGATCGCTTAAAAAATTGGGGATTTTATCTTCGGGAACATACGAGCATAACGATGAACCGTTGTCGTATAATGGTGATAATCTGTAATAACCTTCTTCATCACGTATTAAAGCCCAATTATTTTGATGTCTGTCTGAATTACCGATTATAAAGTCGAATAATAATACATACATGAATTCTTGACGTAATGTGTTGCTTATTAAACTGCTTATTATCATTTCGACCGAATATATTTTATTAGAAGTAGGGTCTATTAACTTATCCGAATCGTAAGTAGGGAATTGAACTTGTATAAAGTTTACACCCTCTATTAAAGATTCGGTGTTTATGTCGTGTACCAAATAACTTAAAGAGCCTTTTCTACTGTTAAATATTCCTAAATGTATTTCTGAACATTGGATACCTAATAATTTGCCTATTTCAAAAGCTAAATGTTCAGATATATGTTCAAAAGTCTCTTCTGATTTTGGATATTTAAACAAAGCAATCGAATTGGTTTTACTATTTTTTAACCAAACTTTTTCACTTCTACCACTGGTATCAAGAAAATCATTTGTTTCGTGCCAATCGTTTAATTCTTCAAAATCAAATATAGTTTTATTCATAAATATCACCTTAATATATAATATCATATTTGTTTTTAAAAAACAATATTCTGAAAATAAAAAATATTTTTATTGTATCATACTCTGTTTTTTGACTAACTTTTGACTAACTGACTAACAAAAAAGTATAACATTTTATCGCTTTTTATCACTTTTTATCACGTTGATTTTCTTCTCACAAGCACTAAAAAACCGCATAAACGCTTGATTTCAAGCATTTATACGGTTTATGATGAGTTGGTACGCCCGGAGGGATTCGAACCCACGACCTAACGGTTCGTAGCCGTTCACTCTATCCAACTGAGCTACGGACGCATATCTATTTAAGCTACGCATAATATATTACCATAAAGGTGTGGGTATTGTCAAGAACTTTTTTGTAAAAAAAGAAAAAAATTTGATTTATCTATCATATAGTATGAAATTTTTAACCGACAAATTTTGCATTGTTACATTGATATTAAAGGTATATTATTTTTATAAATTAACCCTTTAAAAATTTTTTGAAATGTGCTATAATGATAAGACTGTAACAGAATTATAGATATTTCGTATTATAATCATATGAGAATTATATTATAATGCGAGGTGTTTAAAGTGGGCAAACTTGTTATAGACGGCGGAAATAAGATAAGCGGTGAAATCGGTGTACAAGGTGCGAAAAATGCCGTACTGCCGATACTTGCAGCCACGGTTATGGCTGACGGAGTATGTACTTTGAAAAACTGTCCATATCTTCGTGATGTAGATAAAACAGATTTGGTGCTTGAAAGATTGGGCTGCAGAGTACATAGGGCAGGCAATACCGTAACGGTTGATACAAGAGGTATGTGTGACTGTAAAATATGTGAAGATTTAATGCGTGAGATGCGTTCTTCAATCATATTTTTGGGAGCAATAATTTCAAGGTGCAAAAAAGCGGTTGTAAGTATGCCCGGCGGTTGTCCGATTGGTTTAAGACCGATTGATTTGCATTTAAAGGCTTTGCGTGAACTCGGTGTCGATATTCAGGAAGAGCACGGCTATATAAAATGCAGCACTGATAAGATTGTCGGCGGAAACATACATCTTGATTTTCCAAGCGTCGGAGCAACCGAAAATGCTATGCTTGCCGCAGTTTGTGCGGAGGGTTTTACAACTATTACAAATGCGGCGCGTGAACCGGAGATTGTTGATTTGGGTAACTTCCTGAATTGTATGGGTGCAAAAGTCCGCGGTATGGGCGGCAGTGTAATAAAAATAGAGGGAGTAAGCAAGCTTCACGGTGCGGAGTATACGATAATGCCCGACCGTATTGTTGCCGCAACATATCTGGCCGCATCTGCGATTACGGGCGGAGAGATATGTCTTAAAAATGTCAATCCACGCGATATGGGAGCAATGCTCCATGTGCTTTTGGATATGGGAGTACAGCTCAGAATAGAAAAAGATAAAATTATTCAGAAAGCTCCTAAAAAACTTGAAAGTATACATATAGTAAGAACAATGCCGTATCCGGGTTTTCCAACGGATATACAATCGCCGTTTATGGCGCTTGCAACTGTTGCAAGAGGAACAAGTGTATTTATAGAAAATATATTTGAAAACAGATTTCAGCATGTTGATGAACTTACACGAATGGGTGCCGACATAAAAGTAGAAGGCAGAAGTGCCGTTGTAAGAGGCGTAAACGCTTTGCAGGGTGCAAATGTTGTTGCAAGAGAACTGCGCGGAGGCGCGGCGCTTGTTGTTGCGGCACTTGCCGCAAACGGTACAACGACGATTGGCGGCACAGAATTTATAGACAGAGGTTATGAAAATATAGAAAAGTATCTGCTTGAATGCGGAGCGAAAATCAGACGAGAATAATTCAGGGTGATAGTATGGATGAAAATAATCGTAATATACGAGTCGTCAAAACAGGCGGTCGTAAGGTTACAAAAACTACAACTGAATATGATTGGAGCAGGTTAGAGAAAAGAACCTTGAAAGAACATAAAGATGTTCCCGAAAGAAGTGTTCGGCGTGAACCTACACAGCTTGAACGAAAAATTCGCTACCAAAAAAAACAAAAGCAACAGCGTCTTAAAATACAGCGTAGACGTGCATTGCTGGGATTTGTTTTGGCGGTGATTCTTGTAAGCGTGCTCTTATTTATGACACCGATATTTAATATTCGTTCCGTATCGGTTGAGGGAAATGTTCTCGTAACAGCCGAACAGTTCCAAGAAAAGCTAAAACCGCTTGTCGGTCAAAATCTTTTCCGCAGCGGCAGACGAAAAATAAGAAATACGTTAAAAACAATACCATATATAGATACCGTTGATGTGCAGAAAAGGTTATTCCCACCGTCAGTAAAAGTTACGGTGACGGAATATACACCGTCTGCGTATATAAAAATTGACGGTAAGACATTGCTTGTAAATTCTGAATTGAGAGTTTTAACCGATACCGGCAACAACGGTGAAACATTACCGACGGTAACTGGATTGACGGTTACGGATTATAAATTGGGTGAAATTTTAAAAACCGACGAAAACGAAAAATTCGATATTACAAAAATTTCGCTGTCAACGCTTGAGGCAACGGGTATTCTTGATAAGGTTATCGAAATAAATGTTACCGATGTGACTGACATAACAATGAACTACGATAACCGAATAACCGTACAATGCGGTACGCAGTTGGATCTTGAACGTAAAATAAGACTGTTCAGAGAAACCGTTATGAGTAACAGTTTGACTGAAAATGCCCGCGGAACAATGGATTTAAGCGAGTCTGGAAAGGCGATATATACACCGTAAAAATAAAATTGCACAAAAATCGAAAATAAAACGACTATAATATTGTGTAAAAATTTTCGGCGTTTTGAAAATTTGTGGGAAAAAACTATTGAATAAGTTGAAAAAACATAGTAAAATAATATATATGCGGAGATTTCCCTGTTGGATTTGTTGGGGATAAACTACGAAGGAGGATATTTAGATGAGTGATATGCCTATCGGTTTGGAAGAAAACACTACAATAGACGGCGCAAGAATAAAGGTTATAGGTGTCGGCGGCGGCGGTAACAATGCTGTGGACCGTATGATCGAGGCCGGCGTTACAAAGGCAGAATTTATTTGCGTCAATACAGATGCACAGCAGCTTGCAAATGTAAAAGCACCGACTGTACTTAATATCGGCAGAAAGCTTACAAGCGGTTTGGGAGCAGGTGCAAAGCCTGAAATCGGCAGACAAGCGGCTGAAGAATCAAAAGATGAAATCAAGAATCTTGTAAAAGATACAGAAATGGTATTTGTAACAGCAGGTATGGGCGGCGGAACAGGTACAGGTGCCGCACCTATTATCGCAGAGGCTGCGAAATCTCTTGGCGTACTTACAGTTGCGGTAGTAACAAAGCCTTTCTTCTTTGAAGGACCTCAAAGAATGAGAAACGCTGAAGAAGGTATTAAGAACCTTGCAGAAAAGGTTGACGCTATTGTTACTATACCAAACGATCTTCTATTGAAGATTGCAGACAAAAAGGTTACAATTAAAGATTCATTCAAACTTGCAGATGATGTTCTTCGTCAAGGTGTTCAAGGTATCATTGAAGTAATTACTCAAAGAGGTATTATGAACTGTGACTTTGCCGATGTAAGAACAATTATGAAAGACAGCGGTGTCGCACATATGGGTATCGGTGTCGGCAAGGGTGAAAATGCCGCTCAGGACGCAGTTCGTGCGGCTATTGAAAGTCCGCTTCTTGAAACAAGCATTGAGGGTGCTGAAAACGTACTTCTTAATATCACAGGCGGAAGTGAATTCTCACTTGTTGATATGGGCGAAGTATCAAGCATTGTTCGTGACCTTGTAAGTGAAGAGGCAAATATTATTGTCGGTACTGCTATGGACGATAATCTTAAAGATGAAATTAAGGTTACTCTTATTGCAACAGGTCTTGACGGTTCATTAAGACGCGGTAAAGATAAAGCTAATGATGTAAAGAATATTACACCTAAGTTTGCAGGTTCTTCAACATCAAGCGACAGAAAGACTCCGTCTTATTCTTCATCAGTTTCTGATTATGATGATAATGCAATTTTCAAGAGAAAGTTAAAGCCGGGAATGGGTAGTATAGATGTTCCCGACTTCTTTAAACCAGGCAGATAATTTAAAAATTAAGTAATATAAAAGCCACGAGTTTACTCGTGGCTTCAGCGTGTAGACAAAAGTGTCTACACGCTGGCAGAGGTCGAGAAATCAGTTCGGATTTTGCGAAAATGAACTCGTCGGCGTACGTTTGTACGTTAGAGTTTATTTTCGCAAAAAGTGCACAGGCAAGCCGTATATCGAAGATAGGCTTGCCTGTTGCTTTTTATAGCTATAAATTAAACTTTAAAATATAAAAATAATATATTGCACGTTCCGGACAATTTGTCGACAGTCTGAAGCCACGAGTTTGCTCGTGGCTTTTTTGTGTGCTTAAAGAATAAATAATGTTTTTATCAAATATATTATAACATATCGTCAAAACTGTTGCTTTCGGATTTTTCAACACTGCGGAGCTTTCGCTCCATTGCACGCATTCTGACACCGATAAGCTTATCAAGTTCGTCACCTGTTTGGGTAATTCTTTTTTGTGCCGTTTCAAGAACTGAATAGAATTTTTCAAATTCACCCTTGACTTCGCCTAAGACTTGCCAAACTTCGCTTGAACGTTTTTCAAGTGCAAGTGTACGGAAACCCATTTGCAAAGAATTAAGCATAGCCGCCATAGTGCTTGGACCTGCTATATTTATTTTATATTCACGTTGCAAAACTTCGACAAGACCGAGATTAACTGATTCGGCATAAAGTCCTTCGGTTGGGAGGAACATTATTGCAAAATCGGTTGTGTACGGCGGTTCAACGTATTTTGTGTGAATATCTTTTGCGAATTGCTTTATTCGCTGAACGAGTGCTTTTGAAGAACGGTTTATAATTTCGCTGTCACCGATATCGTATGCGCTCAGTAAGTCGTTGTAGGCGTCAAGCGGGAATTTTGAATCAATCGGAAGATATATAAATCCTTCGTCGTCGTGCGGAAGTTTAACCGCAAATTCAACAACTGCGGAACTGTTCGGTATGGTTGCAACATTGGTGTCGAATTGCTCCGGTGCAAGTATTTCGTCTAGGATTGCACCGAGTTGTATTTCACCGAGTATACCGCGTGTTTTAACATTTGAAAGGACTTTTTTTAAATCACTTACACCTGATGAAAGTGCGGATATATCGGCGAAACCTTTGTACATATCGGCAAGGTGTTTTTCCATACTTTGACGCATACTTTTGATTTCGTTGTCCATTTGTGCAAAACGGTTTGTCTGCATATTGCCGATTACCTGTTGATTTTCCGATATTATGTCGGAAAACATTTTGACAGAACCGTTTATACGTTGTTCAAGTCCCGAATCGGACGGATTTGAACTGTTTTTTAATGTAAAAATCAGAGTTATAAGTACACATATAATAAGTATAATTAAAAGAATAAGTATCGCTGTTTGCATTATTAATCTCCATTCTGTATTACGATTTTATTAACATTATACTATTAAAATAGTGAACAATCAACAAAAATCCGATTTTTTTCGACGAAAATATTGATAAATTATAAAAAATTAGGTATAATAAAAATGTAAAATATGTATAAAAGGAGATGGCGCGATAATTATGGGAAAATTAAAAAAGTTTATTATGAACAAAATAGAAAAAGTTAACGTGCAAGTTTCAATGCTGACTTGCGGACTTATCATATTTTCTTGCCTGGTTATATATCTCGTAACATCGGGCGTTATGATTTCGATGCTTGCCGATGCATACAATGAACGTGCAAATCTTACTTTTACAACCATAGAATCTCATTTTGACAGCAGACTTTTTACTGAAGATGTGCCTGACGGCGTATACGGTGCGGCACTGAGCTATTTATCCGCGGTAAAGGACAATATGGCGATTTCAGAAATATTTGTTGTGAGAAAAGATAAAAACGGCGATTTCCAATATATACTCAATACGAAAAATGACAAGATAAACACTGTTATAAATGACGAAAAGATAACAGGAAAGATTGAAAAAGAAATAAACGACTTGTATACAACACATTATGCCGATGCAGGCGCTTTTTATGCATCGTTGGACGGCTTTAGATATTTGAATTTTTATCCGATAATGGACGGCGGAACAGTGAAGGGCGTTGCTTGTATAGGGATTGACGCTAATAGGGTATATATTTTCAAGATTATACTTCGCGTTATAGTAATAATACTTATACTTTTGTGTTGCGTGATTTCAGTACGTTTTTCAATGGCGATATTCAAGAGAATTTCAAATCCGCTGTATCAGGATATGTCTAATACGGATACGCTTACAGGTTTGAAAAACAAGAACTCATTTACGGTTGATATGCACAACATAGAAAGCGGAAACCAATCGCGGTATGCTATTGTTACGGTAGACTTAAACGAATTAAAGAATATAAACGACAGCCGCGGACATCAAATGGGTGATATTTATATTCAAAACGGTGCCGACGCGATACGAAAAGCGATGGAAGGTACTGATTTTATCGGTTACAGAGTCGGCGGCGATGAATTTTCTGTTGTATTAAAAGACTGCGATATTGATATGATTAAGAATTTTGCGGACAGAATCGCAAGAATGGCAGACAGTATTAATCGAGGAGGAATTAAGACTTCTATGTCAATCGGTTATGCCAAGTTCGATGCGGAAAAAGACAGAAACTTCTCTATGACAATGGAACGTGCCGACGCAATGATGTACGAAAACAAGCGTTTGTATTACAAAACTAAAAATTTAAAAAGACGAGAAGAATAAATAAAATAACCTCTGACAAATCATACTTGTTCAGAGGTTATTTTTTGTGCGATTTTACTTTACTTTTTCTGAAAATAATTATATAATATAATTATCTGTATTTAAGGAGAAAAAATATATGGTTGGTTTTAATTTAATAAACATAATAATCAATGTGCCTATAACGCTTATAGCGTTGACGGGACACGAATTTGCACACGGTTGGGTATCGACAAAACTTGGTGATCCGACACCTGAACGTGAGGGGAGATTGACTTTAAATCCGCTTGCGCATCTTGACCCTGTCGGTACGTTGTTGATGATTTTGACAGGTTTCGGTTGGGCAAAGCCTGTCGGAGTAAATCCGTCATATTATAAAGATACAAAAAAGGGTATGGCACTTACCGCGATTGCAGGACCGCTTGCCAATTTGATTATGGCATTTGCGGCATTGCTTATATATGCGATACTTCACGTTTTATGTATAAAGCTCGGTTTCGGTACAAGCGTTCTAAACGGTGTTGCAACTTTTGCACAGCTTTTTGCGATAAGAAATCTATGCTTTATGGTGTTTAACATAATTCCGATACCACCGCTTGACGGTGCAAAAGTACTTGGAATGTTTCTTCCGAACAAAGCATATTACACTATGCTGAGATACGAAAGATATTCTATGCTTTTAATTATGGTGCTTTCGCTTACCGGCGTTCTGAACGGCATAATCGGAACAGGTGTGAATTTCTTCTTTAACGGAATTATCAACCTGTTAAACAGTGCGATTAACTTGATATTATAGGGTGAAAAATGGATAAGATATTATATAAGCTTGATACGTTTGAAGGTCCGCTTGATTTGCTTTTGACGCTTATACAGAAAAACAAGGTCAGTATATACGACATACCGATTGTTGAGATAACGGCGCAGTATCTTGAGGCGATTGACGGAATTGAAGAGGCTAATCTTGATAATACAAGCGAATTTCTTGTTATGGCGTCCAATCTTTTGTATATAAAATCGAAAATGTTACTTCCTAAAAATGAGGAAGAAGAGGACGAGGAAGATCCGAGAGAAGAACTTGCGCGTAGGTTGGCTGAATATCAGCAGTTTAAAGAGGCGTCAAAGGAGCTTAGGAAGAGTGAGTTTACAACAAAAGAAATGGTGTTTCGTGAGCCTGAAAAAATTAAATTTCCTATGCCCGAATACGATATAATGCACGATACAAAAGAACTGATTGATGCGTTTAACAACATATTTCAACGCAGACTTCGCAAGGCAAAACCCGAAAAACGTGCGTTTTCAAAAATTGTCGGCAGAGAAAAAGTTTCGGTTGACGATATGGTTGAAAAGATATGTAAAGTGTTAAAGCATAATAAACGTGTACAGTTTGAATCACTTTTTAAAGCGGACGATTCACGGCCTGAAATGATTGCAACGTTTTTGGCAGTACTTGAAATGATAAAGCTGAACAAGCTGTATGCGGACTATGACGAAAAGTCAGATGACTTTATTCTTACAACGGAGAAAAAGAATGGATAATATTAAATATGCAATAGAGGGAATACTTTTTGCGGCAGGTGAGCCTGTTAAGGCAGCAAAATTGGCTGTTGTGCTTGATACGAGCGTTGACGAAGTCAATAAGGCGGTCGATGAACTGAAAAAAGAATACAGCGAAAATCACAGAGGATTTAATATAATTGATATTCTTGAGGGTTATCAAATTTGTTCAAGACCTGAATATTATACCTATATACAGGAAATATTAGGAGAACAGAGAAGGCAGCCGCTTTCAAATGCGGCAATGGAGGCACTTGCGATAATTGCCTACAAACAGCCTATAACGAAAGGTCAGATTGAACATATAAGAGGAGTAAATTCGGACGGCTGCGTAAACAGACTTTATGAACGCGGACTGATTGAAGAAAAGGGCAGACTGGACGCACCGGGCAGACCGATTTTATATGTGACGACAGACACGTTTTTAAGGTGTTTCGGACTTACAAAGCCTACCGATTTACCGCCGCTTGATTTGAGAAGTCTTAACCTTGAAACATCACAGGGACTGCAGCTTGAAATCGATGAGAACGGTGAAAATATTGTTGCGGAAAACGAAGAAAACACTGAACAATAACAAAAGGAGGACAGCATATGACAGCTTTATATATAATATTAGCCGTCGTGGCTGTTATAATGTTACTTTTGCTTATACCGGCAGACTGTATTCTTGAGTTTTCGTATAATAATAAGGAAAATAACGGATCTGTAATTATAAAGTATGCGTTTTTGAAATTTAAGATTTTTCCGAATGACAAGGTTGAAGAAGAAGTTGAAAACGAAGAAGAAACGACCGACAAAGAAGAAAAGCAAGAAAAATCGGATATTTTAGGGATAATAACGCTCATAAAAGAAGTATACAAACAGTTAAAAAAAGATATATTAAATTTACTTGACTATATAATTTGTCACGCAATTAAGATAAAGGAACTGAATGTATCGTCAAAATTCGGTATGGGAAACCCAATGTATACGGGAATTGCGACGGGTGCGGTCAATGCGGGAGTATATAATATAGTAGGTTGGATTGACAGACGAATGAAACTTGAAAAATGGGATGTGTCGCTTGACGCTGATTTTAATAATGCGTGCTTGGATATGGACATATATTGCAAACTTAGGACAAACTGTTTATATGTTTTGACAATAGGATTTAAAACGGTAAAAGTTGTTTTGAAAATACAGAAAATCATAGGAGGATAAAAGAAAATGGCTAATAAAGTTAGTGAAATGTTTGAGGGATTAACAAATAATTTCAAAGGTATGATTGATGCAAATTCGGTCGTAGGTGAGCCGATAATAGTCAATGACGGAACGATGATTGTGCCTATATCAAAGGTGTCGTTTGGTTTCGGCGGCGGCGGCTGTGAATTTGACAGAAAGAAAAACGATACTCAAAGCCTTGACGATAAAAACTTCGGCGGCGGTATGGGCGGCGGTGCGTCGGTTGACGCAATGGCGTTTCTTGTTATAAATAACGGTAACGTGCGTTTGATTCCTATGGAGGGCGGTTCTTCGCCTGTTGACAAACTAATCGACCTTGTACCCGAAGTTGTGGACAAGGTGAACGGATTTTTTGCGGAAAGACGCGAAAGAAAAGCACAGAAAAAAGCTGAAGAAAATGAATGTGCAGACGAAATAATTAATCAGGGAGAATAAAATGATAACAACAAGAGATAAGATACTGTCGGCAGTAATGAAACCGACAAGATATACGGGCGGAGAGCTTAACTCCGTCATAAAAAATCCTGCCGATGTTGACGTGAGGTTCGGTTTTTGTTTTGCCGATACTTACGAAATCGCAATGTCGCACTTGGGGCTTAAAATTCTTTACCATACTTTAAACGACCGTGAGGACACATATTGTGAGCGTGTTTTTGCACCTTGGACGGATATGGAAGAAGAAATGAAAAAGCACGGAATGAAGTTGTTTGCACTTGAAACAGGTGACGAAATAACTCATTTTGATATGCTCGGATTTACTTTGCAGTATGAACTCAGCTATTCAAATATAGTGAATATGCTTATGCTTGCGGATATTCCGGTAAGAGCAAAGGACAGAGATGAGAGCTATCCTATTGTTTGCGGCGGCGGTCCTTGTGCGTATAACGCAGAACCTGTGGCGGATATATTTGATTTCTTTATGCTCGGCGAGGGTGAAGATTCGATACATGAGGTTGTTGAAGAGTATGTTAAGTGGAAAAAGAGCGGTAAGAAAAATAAACGTGATTATCTTGAAGCAATAGCCGAAATTGAGGGTATTTATGTGCCGTCATTCTATGATGTGGAATACAATGACGATAATACGGTAAAGAGTGTTACACCGAACAATCCTCACGCTAAACCGAAAGTAAGAAAGCGTATAATGAAAGATTTTAATGCTACATACGCACCGGAAACGATTATTGTACCGTTCGGTGAGGTTGTACACGACAGAGTTATGCTTGAAGTTATGCGCGGTTGCTTGAGAGGCTGCCGTTTCTGCCAGGCAGGCTATATATACAGACCGTTAAGAGAAAGAAAGCCGGAAAGACTGTTGGGTATTGCGGAAAATTTGCTTGCGTGCAGCGGATATGACGAAATATCACTGTCATCGCTTTCAACAAGTGATTTCAGCGGACTTCGAGAACTTACTGACGGACTTCTTAAAATAACCGAAGAAAAGAAAATCGGTTTGTCGCTTCCGTCACTTAGAATTGATAATTTCTCACTTGAACTTATGGAGAAAGTGCAGAAAGTCAGAAAAACCGGTATTACGTTTGCACCGGAGGCAGGAACGCAAAGACTTCGTGATGTTATCAATAAAAATATAAATGAAGAAGATATTATAAATTCAACAAATATGCTTTTCAGAGGCGGTTGGACAAACGTAAAATTGTACTTTATGATTGGACTTCCTACCGAAACTATGGACGATGTTTGCGGTATAGCCGACCTTGCGCAAAAGGTGCTTGAAGTTTACTTTGCAATCCCGAAAGAGGAAAGAGCAAAGCAGATAAATATAACCGTAAGTACGTCGAGTTTTGTGCCAAAGCCTTTTACTGCATTCCAATGGGCAAAACAGGATACACGTGATATGCTTATCGAAAAGCAGAATACATTAAAATCGGCTATCAAGTCAAAAAGAATACGTTATAATTGGCACGATAATAAGACAAGTTATCTTGAGGGAGTTTTTGCAAGAGGCGACAGACGTCTTAGCGAGGTTATAATTAAGGCTGTTGAAAATGGCTGTAAGTTTGACGGTTGGGGAGAGCATTTTAAGTTTGACGTATGGATGCAGACTTTTGACGAACTTGGAATTGACCCTAATTTCTATACGGCGCGTGAACGCAGTTATGAAGAAGTTCTTCCTTGGGACCATATCGACATAGGCGTTACAAAGAATTTCTTAATGCGTGAAAATGAAAAAGCAAAACAATCGGTAACAACACCGAACTGCCGTCAAAAATGTGCAGGCTGCGGTGTTAAATCATTCGGTACGGGGGTCTGTTATGAGTAATTATATATTGAAATATTCGCGAGATGAAAGAGTAAAATATATTTCTCACCTTGACTTTGTGCGTCTGTTCCACAGAACAGTACGTCGTACAGGTATGAATTTTATGTTTTCAAACGGATTTAATCCTCACCCGATTATGATGGTTGCACAGCCGTTGTCGGTAGGTGTGACTTCTGACTGCGAGTATATGAAAGTAGGATTTGACGGCGATTACAGCGAACAAGAACTTGTCGATACAATCAATAATGCTTTTCCGCCGGGATATAAAATCCTTGCCGCAAAAAAAGTTGAGGGCAAGGAAATTGACCTTACAAAACTTGACAGAGCGGTGTATACGGTTGAACTTGAATATGAGGGCAGTGCGGATATTGAAAAACTTCTTGCACAAAACGAACTCAAAGTAATGAAAAAATCAAAGAGCGGTGTAAAAGAGTCGGATATACGTCCGTATATATATCGCATTGAAAAAATAAGCGAAGATAACGGCATACTTGTGCTTAAAATGTGTATTTCTGTAGGCAGTGTGTATAATCTTAAACCGCAGAGTGTTATTGATGCAATGGAAAAATATTGCGATAATTTCAAAGGCGGTTTTATGAATGTGCACAGAAATTCAATGACAATCGGAGATAAAGAGATTTTGTAAAAATATTATATAAATCAGTTGAAATAATACAGAAAATATGCTATAATAGATATAGTTATTAATGTTAAATAGGAGTGGTTATAATGGTAAACGGTATTGAACACGTTGCTGTTGTTTCAAAGGACACAGCCGCACTTAAAGATTGGTATATGGAAATGTACGGCGGCAGAGTTGTTTATGACAACGGTAAGGGTACATATTTTCTTCAGTTTGCCGACGGCAGTATGATTGAGTTTGTTATGGCAACAGACGATAAAACCGCTGACGTTGAAAAACAGGCAGGTATCAGACACCTTGCTTTTTCTGTAACTCCGGCGGCTTTTGACGAAATCGTTGCAAAGCTAAAGGCTGATGAAAGAGTTGAAGAAGTACACGATGTATCTGAAAATGCAAAGGGATTAAAGACATATTGGTACAGAGATATTGAAGGCAATTTCTCACACCTTATCTATCGTCCCGAACCGTTAATGTAATTCTTTTTTAAGAATTATTAAATCAGTTAATATTTATATTAAATATAAAAATACAAGGAGGAAAAATTTAAGATGAGTGAGTATTTAAACTTTAGTCTTGAAGGTAAAGTTGCACTTGTAACAGGTGCATCATACGGTATCGGCTACGCTATTGCGTCAGCATATGCAAAGTCAGGTGCTAAGATTGTTTTCTGCGATATTAAGCAGGAATTTGTTGATAAGGGTATGGCTGCATATACAGCTGACGGTATCGACGCTAAGGGTTATGTTTGCGACGTAACTAACGAAGAAATGGTACAGGAAATGGTTAAGAAAATCGAGGCTGAAGTAGGCGTTATCGATATTCTTGTAAACAATGCAGGTATCATTAAGAGAATTCCTATGTGCGATATGACTGCTGACGAGTTCAGACAGGTTGTTGACGTTGACCTTAACGCTCCGTTTATCGTATCAAAGGCAGTTATTCCTTCAATGGTTAAGAAGGGTCACGGTAAGATTATAAACATCTGTTCAATGATGTCAGAGCTTGGCCGTGAAACTGTATCAGCTTATGCTGCTGCTAAGGGTGGTCTAAAGATGCTTACAAGAAACATCTGTTCAGAATACGGTGCTAACAACATTCAATGTAACGGTATCGGCCCTGGTTACATAGCTACACCTCAAACAGCTCCGCTAAGAGAAAAGCAAGCTGACGGATCAAGACATCCGTTCGACCAGTTTATCTGCGGCAGAACTCCTGCAGGCAGATGGCTACAAGCTGAAGAACTTACAGGTCCTGCTGTATTCCTTGCTTCAGATGCATCAAATGCTGTAAACGGTCACATTCTATATGTTGACGGCGGTATCCTTGCTTACATCGGTAAACAACCGTGATGACAGCTTAAATACGTTTTTAAACCGACGAAAATTTTTCGTCGGTTTTTTTATATAAAAATGAACCAAATGCCGCCCATGACTATCTAACTAATGTACAAACAAAAAGCGCTGATGTTTATACAGAAAGGTAAAATCCAATGGACAGAGAAAAATTTACACAAGAAGTTCTGAAATCAGAGAATACAATGTACCATATTGCAAAGGGTATGCTTAAAAGTGAAAGTGACTGTGAAGATGTTGTTTCGGAGGCTGTTTTAAAGGCATATACGAAAATTCACACTCTTAAAGAAGAAAAGTATTTCAAAACGTGGCTTATAAGAATTTTAATAAACGAATGTTATAAAAAGTTGCGTGAATATAAAAGGGTTGTTTCGATAGAGGACTGTAACAACAGTTTTGAATATAAGGACAATTCAAACTACACCGAGCTTTATAATGCGGTTAAAAAGCTGAAACACAAAATCAGAATAGTAATAATGCTACACTATATAGAAGGTTATTCTGTCGAAGAAGTAGGGAATATATTAAAAATTCCTGTCGGAACGGTTAAAAGCCGTCTGCATATCGGTCGTAAAAATTTAAAGGAGGAACTTGAAGATGAATAAATATGATTGGAAAAATGCCTTTCCGAAACCGAGTGAAAATTTTCATAATAAACTTTGTATGACGTTGGATAGTTTTGAAAAGGAGAATGTAAAAATGAAAAAAGTATCTTTTAAAAAGAGTATCATTATTGCGGCGGCAGTATTGGCTGTCGGCACAGTGGCATTTGCGTCAAAAGGTGCAGTCAATTATGTTATGGGAAGTACATCGTCAAAGCCGGATTATACAAACATTCCCGCTACGGAAACGCTTAATAAAAATGTGGGCTTTTCACCGAAGATTGTCGAACAATTTTCAAACGGCTATACATTTAAAGGCGGACATAACGGAAAAAATAAGTATGTTGACGAAGAAAACGGAACAGAAGAAAAGTATAAATCGTTTATGGCTGATTATGAAAAAGACGGTGACAAAGTTATGTTAAGCGCCGACACTTACGCGGACAGTCATAAAGACCGAGGCAACAGCGAAGTAAGCGATTATAACGGCATAGCAATAGCATATATATCGTATGTAAATAAGGTTGTTCCGGCTGATTATCAGCAGACTGAACAGGATATGAAAGACGAGGAAAGCGGTAAATATGTATTCAGCTACGGCGCGGAGAAGGTTGAAATTTCACAAGTGCAAGGCGTTGAGTGGGAACAGGACGGAATTTATTACAATATTACGGCAATAGATTCACCGCTTGATAAGCAGGGACTTATTAATATGGCTAAGGAAGTTATTGATAATTAATATGTATTTATAAATCAAAAAGGTGTTGCATATTGCAACACCTTTTGATTTAATTATTCTGTTTTTTGCCAAAAATCAACAGGAGTCATATCGTTCCAAATAAACACTTTATCAGGTTCAAATTGAAGTAAAACAGTAGATTGTCCGGTTGTTGTAGGCGTAATATCGGCTAAGTCTGTCAAAATACCGTTTGAATATTTTGCGGCATATCCTTTCATATCTGTCAGGCAACCGATGTTTAAAGCAACATTCTGACCGTTTACGGTTATTTCGCTTGTAGTGTAATATCTTGCATTTGCAAATTCAACACTTGATGTTGAGTTTGCGTTGGCTTGATTATAAATCTGAACGTATGTGATAGGTGAAGTCCTACCGGTTGCTGTGTCGGAGAAGTTTCTAAGGTTAAGGTCACTCGCCGAGGCAACCGTATTACCTGTTGAATCAATAACAGTCAACGTAACAGTCGCACCGTTTCCGTTGCCGACATTTGTAAAGTTGTAGCGGAAAGTATATGTTTCGCCAAGCTTGATTGTGCCTACGGAAGACGCTCTTGTGTTTTTCCATGCAACATTCAATTCAGTATCAGATTTTTTTGTAAGATACCAGCCGCCGCCTGTTTGCTTGTCAGCCATAAATCTTACGAAAAATCCTGCCGCATTGTTTTTGTCTGTGTTACCGTTTGCAGGGATTGAGTTGATTTTCACTGTATGTTCGAGCGTGAAGTCACCCGCATAACTGCCTATTTGTGCCGTTGTTAATTCTGATGTTGTGCTTGATGTTTCATACAGTTTATTAAGTGCGGCAATGTTTGCGTCCAATAACTGAATTGTTAAATATGCGGTTTTGTCTAAATACGTTACTGTAAGAGTTTGTTTACCAAGCGTGTTTCCAAAACCTGTCACTTCAAATTCGCTTGAGTTTAGCACCGATGAAGTACCGTCAGAGTAATATGCGGTAACTGTAATTGTGTTTTTATCGATATTTTCACCGAGATAGTATGTTGATTTTGAAGTCTGTGCAGTAATTCTTGAAACAGATTTTACCGTTATTTTCAAATCGGTCGTTTTGCCTAAGTACGAAACAATAAGTGTCTGTTCGCCGATTATATCTTTATCAATTTCGGAAACTGTGTAAGTGTTTATTTCATCCGAAGTGCCGTCCGAATAATTAGCCTTTACAACCATACCTGTTCTGTCAAACGATTCGCCCGGAACATATGAAGTTTTTGTAGGCTGTGTTGTTACGACTATGCTTGTAAGTGTTCTTGTTTCAAACACTTCTTTACCCATATAGAAGCCGACGTGCGGAGGTTGATTGTATGCCGTTTGCTCCGCCGCAACACCGCTGCGGTATACAGGGTCTTGCATAAGTGTTTTTATTTTATAATCTGTCGTATCGGTTGTTGAGAATACTCGAAGAGCCGTTCCGTCAGAAGTAGGGTATATAACTTCTTCTCTCCAGTCACCGAAAAGGTCGGCTTGAAGTGACGGATTTGCCTTTGTACCGTTGATTGAAACACAATCATAATTTCCGGCACTGAATATATTGCTCATATTACGGCCGTTCCAATCGGTGATATTTGCACCGTTAAGCAAGTTGTCGTATAAATCTCCGTCCCAGAAAATACGGAAATTCATTGAAGGTGTATTTCTGCCTGTAAGTGAAGTGGCAGTTGTGAAATCAGTGCCGCCGTTTGACTGTCTTGCAGAGTTTTTTGCACTCCAAATTTGATAGTATCCGCCGGCACCGACATTCGCCATAACACCGCGACCTGTGTCATCGGACGCACCTTCGTGGAACATAATATTGCCTGTTTCGGCGTCAATAACAGACATACCGAAATCCAGAGTTATGTCATTACCGCTAAGGCTGTTTGTTCCGCTGTCCTCGTGGACTGTGAAAAATTCAAAACCGGTATGTGTAGGGTCGTAGTTTCCTATATGAAGTGCGTCACCGTGCTGTAAATATGTACACCATTTAGGACGGAATTCGTTGTCGTCATTGACTTCCATACATAATGCGCCTGTGATAAATTCGTCTTTGCCGTCATTATCCACATCGGCAACGGTACAGTTGTGGTTGCCGTTTCCGACATATTGATAAGCACCGTCGTAATATCCCTCTTGACCTTTTTGCGTATCAAAACGATAAGTAGGGGATAAAGCTGTACCGTCCCAGCTTATACCGGCAATGCTTGTACGCTGTTTGCCGTTTCTGCCGAAATAGTAGCCCCTTAAATATATTGCATACGGCTTTTCGCCGTCAAGATAAGCAATGTCGGATACAAAACGATTTGAACGGTTACCGAAATCGTCACCGTAATCTACACCGTTTTCACTTCCGCGAGTTGTCGGAAGACTAATAGTGTCCATTGCCGCACCTGTTTCGCCGTTGAATACAGTTAAAAATTCTTCACCTTTGGTAATTACACCGGAACTACTTCTGTAATCGGCAGTTGAATTTTCTTTATCTGTTATTGCTTTAATTTCTTCATCGGTTTGTGCGGCATTTGAAACATATTTGCCCTGTCCGTCCTTTGAACCGAGTGAAGTTTGACATATTACTTCCGATTTGCCGTCACCGTCAAAGTCGTATACAAGGAACTGAAGTGTGTGTGCACTTGAATATACGTTTTTACCGAGTTCAATATCGTTCTTCCAAAGTTTTGTGCCGTCTAATTTGTATGCGGCAAGATGTACCGTACCGGAATATGCAGGTGTTCCTACGTCACGCTCGTGAGATGTCCACTTCACAATTATTTCGTACTCTCCGTCGCCGTCAACGTCACCCGTTGAACAGTCGGCAGGGAAGAATGAATATGTAGCAAGCTTATTGTTTGATGGGTCATAAATTGTTTCGTCATCAGGTTTTAAAAGCGGTATATCAAAATAACTGTTATTGTATGCCGTTACCGGATTGCATTTTTCTCCTTCAACACCGTTTATAACAGGTGCAACACTGTAATTTGTACCAACGGTTGAATCAACATAATTTGTTTTGGTTGCGACTTCGCTTATTTTTTTGCCGTCACGATATACATTAAATGACACATTTTTATCGGCACTGCCGAAAATGTTGTCCTCACTGTCAAATAATCGCCAACTTAAATATACACCGCCGTCTGTTTTTATTGCGATAAGACCGCGGTCAAGTTTTTCCATTTGACGTGTGTGCACATTTTCATCGGTATATCCTGTAGAAGAATTATACCAATAGTTGTAGCTTACCTGCTGCGTGTTTGCACTGTCAGCATAAGCAGACATATTTAAAGCCGCTGCCGATGACATAGCAAGCACTGTCGAAAGTACCGTGCATAAAAGTTTTTTCATAAAAATACCTCCAATTCTCCCTCAAATTTTATCATATCATAAATTGGTTAAAATTGATAATTAAATAACAGTGAATTTAGTTTAATATGACGATAAAATTTGTAACGAAAATATAATGAATTTTGTAAAGAATAATGGTTGAAAACTGTTAGTAATGTATGGTATAATGATAAACTGATATAGAGTATTTAAAGTCAGAAGGGATTTTTAATATGAAGAAAAAAATCATGGCGGTTGTTTTATGTACTTCAATGCTGTTTCCGACAGTGTGCGTCAATGCGGAAACAAGTGAAAGCGACATAAAAAGTGCTATAGAAAAAGCAATAGAATGGAAAGCTGATAAGGACAGTCCGTTTTACGGAATCGGATCATATAGTTCTGATTTTTATATTATGGCTTTGAACCGAATGGGTAAAAACTATGATTACAGCAGATATTTGGCGGGCCTTGACGGAGTTGCGGCAGGTTACGGCGAAGAACATAATGCCTCGTCTATGCAAAGAACAGTGCTTGCAACGATAGCGTCAGGCGGTGATCCGAGAAACGTCGGCGGACGTGACTTGGTTGCGGACGGTATTTATTACAGAGATAATGTTTCACCACTCGGAAAAGAGGGTGTAAACGGATATTCGTGGGGACTTATTGCTCTTGATTCAAAGAGTTTTGAAACTCCTGAATGGGCATTGTCAAACAGAAACGATATACTTGCCGGGATATTGTCACATCAAAATACGAACGGCAGTTTTGATGACAGCGTGTACAGTACCGCAATTGCAATTACGGCGCTTGCACCTTATTGCGAAACAAGCGGTGCGTATACGATAACGCAAAATCAGACGGGTTATGTGCTTGATTTAAGCCCTAAAGATGCGGTTGAAGACGCACTTAATTATTTGTCGACAGAACAGGACAAGGACGGTGATTGGGGTGACCTTGAATCAACGGCAATGACTGTTATCGCACTTGATACGTTGGGGGTTAATGCTGACAGTGACGGCAGATTTGTTGCTAAAAACGGCAGTGCGGTAGACGGCTTAATGCAGTATCAGCAAAAAGACGGTGGATTTTCAACCGGTAAGGGAAAGAGTAACAGTGAGGCAACGTCTTTGGCAGTGTGTGCACTTACAAGCCATTTGAGAAAGTTGCAGAATAAAGCGACATTCTTTAATTTTGACGTGAATGATTCGGTTGTGTTTGAAACACCTGCACCGACAAAAGCACAATCTTCAGGCAATACGTCAAATAAGACATCATCAAGTACATCAAAATCAAATAAGACAACAAAGACAACAACGAAACCGAAAACAACAACAAAGCCTAAAACGACAACAAAACCAAAGACAACGACTAAGGTGACGGGAACAATGAAACCGACAAAAACGGCTTCACCTATGGAATCATCATCACCAAAGCCGTCCGCGACACCAAGACCGACAAAAAAGCCGGCACTTGTAGGACCGGTTGAGATGCCTGGACCAATGCCGTCATTTGAACCGAATGAAGCACTTCCGCAGGAAAAGGGACATCACGACAGAAAGAGTGGAGGAGCGGCAGTTGCGATTGTAAGCATAGTAGCGGTACTTTGCTTGGCGGCAATAGCGGTTGTATTGTATCTCGGTAAAACAAAGAAATTTGAGGGTAAAGGTATATTTAAGTATCTTGCACCGAAAAAGAAAAAGAAGAACGAAATATATAAGGCAAAACAGCATAGAAGGACAGAACAACACAGACGTTATGAAGAACGTGAAAAGTTTAAAAAACGACGTAAATTTGATAAACGAAGAAGATAAATAAAAGGTGACTGCATTTTTGCAGTCACCTTTTACGTTGCAGGCAACCTTTTCAGCCTTCCATATGCTTGCCTAAAAAACCGGCGGCGGATTCTGCTAATTTTTCTTCGACTTCAGACGCAGTTTCACCCTCTTTTAAAATGAACAAAACAGAGCCGATCGTGTCACCCTCCGATACTATCGGAACAACAACGCCCGCGTTGTATTTTTCAACACCGTCAGCGACTGAAACGGGTTTGCCGTCCTTGTAGCTTACAATGATTTTTTCGTTCATTACATTTTCAAGCTCACTGCTTACAGGCTTTTCAATAAGCTCTTTCTTCGGTAATCCCGATACTGCAATGACATTGTCACGGTCGGTTATACAAGCACCGTGTCCGCTTGCTTTGGCAAGTGTTTCAACATAATTAGCGGCAAAGTCACCAAGCTCGCCGATTGGGGAGTATTTTTTGAAAATAACCTCACCGTCTTTTTCTGTATAAATTTCAAGAGGATCGCCCTCTCTGATTCGCATAGTGCGTCGTATTTCCTTTGGAATAACAACTCTTCCGAGATCATCTATTCTTCTTACAATTCCTGTTGCTTTCATCGCTTTTCCTCCAAAATAAATTTATATTTGTGTTAAATATTATTTGCATTGTTTTTTTGATTTATCCATAATTGATAAAAAAACAAAAATTTTGGAGTTTTAAAAATTAATGTGTAATATTGCCACTGCTGTATGACCATTGAGGTGAGCAGTCGTGAAACGGCAGAGGTGTGGCAAATGAGCAAAATAAAAGGGCGACCAATGGTCGCCCCTACGAAAGTACATTAAATAATCATATCATCACGGATCGAGGTGGTGAATATCTCTTGGGAACAAGCTTGCCTCACGGATATTTGCAAGACCAAGCATTTTCATAACGACACGTTCAAGACCGATACCTAGTCCGCCGTGCGGTGGCATACCGTACTTAAATATATCGGTATATGCACCGAGGTCGCCCTCCTCCATATGATAACGTTTCATTTTTTCAAGAAGTTCGTTATAATCGTGAATTCTCTGACCGCCTGTTGTGATTTCAAGACCTCTGAAAAGCAAGTCAAAACTTTCGGCAAGTTTAGGGTCGTCTGCCGAATCCATTGCATAGAACGGACGTTTTAATCCCGGGAACTTTTCAACGAATATAAATTCACTGTCATAATTCTTTTTTGCGTATTCGCACAATTTAACTTCATCTGTAGGATCAAGGTCAAATTGATTATGTGACTTGCCGAGAATATCAAGTGCCTCAAAGAATGTTACCGAAGGGATTTCATTGATAACAGGCAATGTTGCACCTAAAAGCTCTAACTCGTCACTGTAATGTTTCGGCAAATACTCAACAACATATTTAAGCATAGCCGTTTCCATAGCCATAACATCATGCATATCGTTGATAAATCCCATTTCAAAATCAAGCCCGATATATTCGTTCAAATGACGTGTAGAGTTGTGTTTTTCGGCTCTGTAAACAGGAGCAATTTCAAACACTCTGTCAAAGAATGCTACGCAAGTCTGTTTGTAGAACTGCGGACTTTGTGCAAGATATGCGTCTTTATCAAAGTATTTCAATTTGAATATATTAGCACCGCCCTCAGCACCTGCCGCAACGATTTTTGGTGAATGTATTTCGGTAAAGTTATTGTTTAACATAAATTCACGAAATGCCGACACAACGCCCTCTGCAATTTTAAATACCGCTCTCTGTTCAGGGTGACGAAGTGCGACACTTCTGTGTGCCATTGAAGTTTCGATTGAACAGCCAAGCTTTTTGCTTGAAACGTGAAGAGGGTATTCCTCTGCAGGTTTTGAAAGTATTTCAAACGAAGAAAGTGTTATTTCATAGCTGTGATTAGCACGTTTTTCTTCTTTTACGTCACCTGTGATTTTGATATAAGCACCCTCACAAAGTGAGTCAAAATCGCCTGTACATTTATCCTTTGAATAAACGGATTGAAGAATATATCTTCCCGTACGAAGTATTACAAATGAGAAACCGCTCATTTTTCTAAGCTTATGCACGCAAGCGCAAAAGCTTATTGAACCGCCGACAGCTTTTTGCAAATCGTTAAGAGTGATTTCGCTTATAAGCTGTGAACCATCTATTTTCTGCATATTAATTCCACCTTTATTTTAATTTTTCAGTCAATAAGTCCTTAGCAAGTTTAGGGTTTGCACCTTTACCCGCTGTGCGTACCACTTGTCCCATAAGGAAACCGAAAATCTTTTGATTACCGTTTTTGTAGCTTTCAACACTGTCTGCGTTTTCAGCTATAATTTTATCAATAATTTCTTCAAGACCCGATGTGTCATTGTCCATAATAAAGCCGTTTTCTTTGGCAATATCAATAGGCTTACCGCCGTTATTGAACATAATCTTCAAAATATCTTTAGCGGCATTTTTTGAAACAACGCCGTCTGTTGACATTTTAACGAGTTCTGCCAAATCGGCAGGGGAGAATGTTACATCTGAAATAGTCTTTTCGGAATCGTTAAGGTTTCTGTTAAGTTCAACAAGCATCAGATTAGAAATTTGTTTGTAGTCCGGATTTATTTTTACAGACTCATCGTAAAAATCTGAAAATTCCTTGCTTGATATAATAAGATTAGCGTCATCTGTCGGAAGTCCGTACTTTTCCGTATAACGTACAAAACGGTCTTGCGGCATTTCCGGCATTGACTTTCTTATGTCCTCAATTTCTTCGTCCGATAGGAATACCGGAGGAATATCCGGCTCAGGGAAGTAACGATAATCGTGTGCATCCTCTTTTGAACGTAATGCCTTTGTATCGCCGTGGTTGTCGTTGTAACGTCTTGTTTCCTGAATAACAGTACCGCCGTTATCAAGAATTTCCGCTTGACGGTTTATTTCATATTCAATCGCACGACCGATTGCTTTTAATGAGTTCAGATTTTTAAGTTCGGCACGGGTACCGAATTCGGTTGAGCCGACAGGCATAATTGAAATATTAACATCAACACGCATTGAGCCTTGCTCCATTTTTGCGTCACACACGCCTGCATACTTTAAACGCAAAGCAAGTTTTTCAACAAAGTCTTGAACTTCTTCGATTGAACGGAAGTCCGGCTCTGTTACGATTTCAATAAGCGGTACACCGCAACGGTTATAGTCAGCCATTGAAATGCCCTCATAATCGTCATGCACAAGCTTACCCGCGTCCTCCTCAATGTGAATGTGGTTAATTCTGATGTCCTTACCGCCTGTGACGGTTATATAACCGCCTGTACAGATCGGGTGGTCAAATTGTGTTATCTGATATGCTTTAGGCAAGTCGGGATAAAAATAATTCTTTCTGTCGAATGCACTGTAATTATTTACGGTACAGTCAAGTGCAAAACCTGCCTTTGCGGCAAGCCTTACCGCACCTTGATTTAAAAGGGGAAGTGTACCCGGAAGTCCCGAACATCTTGGACATACACGAGTGTTTTCGCTGCCGCCGAATTCATTCTGACAAGTACAGAATACTTTTGAATCTGTCAATAATTCCGCGTGAATTTCAAGTCCTATTACGGGTTGGTATCTCATAGTACAATCTCCTTTCTTTCAAAGTCTTTTTCAAATCTGTCGCATACTGCTATTATTGTCTTTTCGTCAAATGCTTTTCCGATAAGGCTCATACCGATAGGCAAACCTTTTGAATCGTAACCGCAGGTTGTGGAAATTGCGGGAAGTCCGGCAATGTTTACGGTTACTGTATAAATATCGGCAAGATACATTTTAACGGGATCGTTTTCCTGTTCACCGATTTTATAAGCCGTAGTCGGTGCGGTCGGTGTAAGCATAACATCGCACTTGCTGAATATATCGGAATATTCGTTTCTTATTTGCGTTCTTATACGCGTTGCGTTTTTATAATATGCGTCATAGTAACCCGAACATAGTGCGTAGTTGCCAAGCATAATTCTTCTTTTAACCTCTTGACCGAATCCTTCACGGCGTGAATTTTTAATAAGGTCGTTAAAGTCTTCGCCAAGACCGCTTCTAAGACCGTATTTGATACCGTCAAAACGTGAAAGGTTGCTTGCCGCCTCGGCTGATGAAATTAGGTAGTAAGCCGAAACCGCATATTCAAGACTCGGAAGTGAAACGTCAACTATTTCACAGCCAAGTTTTTTGTAATATTCAACGGCGTTTAAAACAGCCGTTTTAACTTCGTCATTTAGACCGTCACCGAAAAATTCTTTCGGTACACCGATTTTTAATTTGTTTACATCACTTCCGATAAGTGAATTATAGTTGCCCTCTGATTTTTTGCTTGATGTGGCGTCATTTTCATCATAGCCGTAAATGCCCTCAAGCATATAGCCTGTGTCTTCGGCAGACTTTGCGATAACGCCGATTTGGTCAAGTGAAGATGCGAATGCGATAAGTCCCCATCTTGAAACAGTGCCGTATGTCGGTTTAAGACCTGTAACACCGCAGAATGAAGCAGGCTGACGAACAGAACCGCCTGTATCCGAACCGAGTGCGGCGGCACAAAGGTCGGCACTTACGCTTGCTGCGGCACCGCCGGAAGAACCGCCTGTAACACGAGTTAAGTCGTAAGGGTTTTTAACACCGCCGAAATATGATGTTTGAGAAGAACCACCCATTGCAAATTCGTCCATATTTGTTTTGCCGAGCATAACGATGTTGTCTTTCTTTAATTTTTCCATTACCGTTGCGTTATACGGAGGAATGAAGTCATCAAGCATATGTGATGCACAGGTTGTCTTGACACCGAGTGTACATATGTTATCTTTAACCGAAATAGGCAATCCCGTAAATGCACCGCTGTTGCCACTGTCGATAACTTCCTGTGCTTTCTTTGCGTCCGCAAGTGCGTTTTCTTTGCACACTGTTATATAACTGTTTATTTCTTTATCTGAATTTTCTATTCTGTCAAAATATTGCTCGGTAAGTTCAACCGCACTGATCTCCTTACTGTCAAGCATTTCTCTCAGTTTTTTTAAAGCCACGTTAATCAAATCCTTTCTCTTGACTGTTAAACTACTTTAGGAACTACGAAACTGTTATTTTTAACATTCTTCGCATTCTTAACAATTTCTTCGGTAGGGTACGAATTTCGATGTTCGTCCGCCCTTAAATCTTTATAGTCAACCGCATCAAGTGCATAGGCAGGCTTTGATGTATCAAATTCACATACTTTATCCATGATAGCTATGATATTTGTCATATCAGCCGTCATTTGTTCTAGCTCTTCATCTGTAAATTCAAGCTTTGAAAGCTCTGCGAGGTGCTTTGTCAAATCTGAGTTAAACATATCAATTCTCCGTTCTTTAAATATTTTGTTTTTGTATAATGTTTTTATTATACAAAAAAAGACGTAATATAACAGAGTTTTCGCTCTGTTATACAACGTCTTTGCTGTAAGATTAATATTATAATACCATAATTTAAAAATGTTTGCAAGGGGTAAAATGAAAAAATATTAAGTTTTATATTATTTTCATTTATGCAATTTGCATTATGGCTCGTGCGGCATATATGTACTTGTATTAAGCGTATCGGTTGAGATAAGCTCACCGTTGACATATACATATCTTGTTGAATGAACAACGGTATTTTTGCCGGAAGTTGAAGAAGTGTTTGAAATTTTAACTTCTCTGTGAGGTTCCCAATCAGTACCGATAATGCTTACAGTGATTGTTGCACCGCTTGTGTAAGCCGAAACTTTAATCGGATAGTCGGTGTTGTTTTTAAATTTGAAATCAACTCCGCCGTCCGAAACGGTTGCGTCCTGACCGAGCGGAATATAACCTACGGTCATCATATGGTTAAGACGTTCAACAATCGAAAGGTCGGCATACAATACCGCCGAATAAAGGGTACTGCTGACTTGACAAGTACCGCCGCCGATACCGTCAACGCTCTTGCCGTCAACGTATTCTTTTGCGGTAGAGAAACCGTTTTCGATTGTGCGGTGACCGACTGTGTCGTTGAATGAGAATACATCACCCGGTGCAATTACTTTGCCGTTTATAAGGCTTGCCGCTCTTGCAACATTGGCACATCTGTTTGCGGTCGAACCGCCGTATGATGTTGAATAACTGCTCAATGTTGCCGAAAATAATTTTTCTCTTAATGTGTTTTCGTCAACGGTCGGATATGAAACGTAGAACGGCAATGTGACAGGTTCACAGCCTTCATATACATTTCCTATAATTGCTGCAGCCTCATCTTTATTTATGTAACGTCCCGTATCGCCTGCGACTATGTTTACATCATTTCCGTTGACTTCGTATCTTGCGTCTGTCGGGTCTTTGTATACAAGTGCGTCAAGTGATTCAACAGTCATTTCGTCCGGTGGGGCAGAAGTGAATGTTACCGCGATGTTATTAAAAATTTCATTGCTAAGAGCGGTAATAACTTCTTGCTCGGCGGTTGATGGGTCTAAATTATAACCTGTCTTACCGGAATATATTGTAAGTGTACCGTCGTCGTTAAATTCAACGTAATGCTGTTTTCTTTCGCCAAGTGCAATGTTACCGAATTCGTTAAGCTTTGCGTCAAGCTGTTCGGTATCGACTTGTACGGCAGGAACGATTATGTGTGGCTTGAACATAAGTTCAATAGCGGCAAATGCATTTTTTAATGTGCTGTCCGATTTGCAGTAATCGAAAGCCTTTTTTGCGGTATCTTCCGCAATTGCTGTAAGTCCGATGTCTGAGCCGTTTATTTCGTATGTCTGACCGTTTGAAGTCAATGTGATTGCAGTATTCTGTAAAAGATATGTTGCGTTTATTGAATCAAGTGCCTCGTCATATGTAAGACCGCCAACGTCCAACTGCTCTATGTACACATTTTTCATAACCTTATCTTCTTCTATAGTAGAAAGGGAATATATGAAAAATGCAATGAAAGTACAAATCAGTACGATAACTGCGATTAAAGCGGGAACAGCCGCTTTTTTTAATCCTGCTTTGATTTTTTTTGTAAGTTCAGCTTTTCTCTGTTCTTTTTCAATATCTGTTTCTGTATCGTCGTCTGCATTGTCGTCTTGCTCAGACGGAGCTGTTTCGTCATTTTCTTCGGGAGAAATTGCAAAATCGTCTTCCTCATCGTCAAAACTGTAATTATCGGCTATTTCTTCTTCACTGATTGCATTGGGAACATCAGACTCGTTATTTTCCGTCAATTCGCTTTCGGAAATGTTTTCTTCACTGACAGGAGTAACATCTGTTTCTTCTGTATCATTTGTTTCTATATTTTCGGAATTTTGCATTACATCGTTTGCGTCATTTTCGTTTAGAGTTTTCTTATTCTCGTTGTTATTTTCCTGCATTACAATTATATCCTTTCTGAATACTGTTTAATTATTTATAAAAACGCTTAAATTCATCTAAGTATTTTGAATATTCAACCATAAAGGCTTTAAATTGCTTGTTTTTCATAAGTAAAGAAAATGCCTTTTTAATATTTTTAATGAAAACCGCGTCAAAATCTTCAAGATAAAAACCTTTAGCCATAGGACAGACGCCTTTTGCACGTGGGTCAACGATAATATCCATATGACCGCTTTTGTCAAGATACGGTGTAAGCGGAAAAATCCGACAGGCTAACGGACGTTGATATCTGTCACAATAACCTTGACACATAGCTATAGGCGTGGTATATGTTTTTCCGTTATAATCATATGTGAAGTCTGTCTTTTCAATTCGTACCCAATCGGGATTTAACAGATTAAAAACTTCTTTTTCGCCCGGAAAAAGAAACATTCCGCTGTCGTCACCTTTACAGCAAGCCTTGTCACAAAGCTGACCACAGTCAACAGGAACAGGCGTTACGTCATCAAAAAGTTTATACAGTTGAAGATATATATATGCGGTATTCATAGTTAAAACCTCAAATCGTTAAAATTAATGTATTAATATACTGTATATACATTGTATATACAGTATAATTTTAGCATAAAAAATGTCGTAAAACAATAGGAAAATATTTTTTTTACGCAATGTATCATTTTCTCTGTAATCATTTGGTTGTTTTATCAATATTGAACAAATAATAAAGAAGTGTGTAACATTCATTTAATCTAAATGTTGCATTACGGCGTTTGACAAAACAACCTATATAGTAGTATAATTAATAAGATATAATAGTATTTTTATAGCTGAAAGTGAAAATACACGAAAGGACGGTTAGTTTATGCCGAAAAAGAAACAGGAATACGGAAATGACAGCATAACAAGTCTAAAGGGTGCGGACAGAGTAAGAAAGCGTCCTGCTGTAATATTCGGTTCAGACGGTCTTGAAGGCTGTGAACATTCTTTTTTTGAAATATTATCAAATTCAATAGATGAAGCTCGTGAGGGCTACGGAAGTTTAATAGAAGTTACGCGTTTTATGGATAAATCCATAGAAGTAAAGGATCACGGCCGCGGAATACCTCTTGATTATAACGAGGGCGAGGGCAGATTTAACTGGGAGCTTGTATATTGTGAATTGTACGCGGGCGGTAAGTATGATAACAATAAAGGCGGAATGTATGAGTACAGTTTGGGTCTTAACGGTCTTGGCGCGTGTGCAACGCAGTACAGCAGTGAATATATGGATGTAACCGTTGTGCGTGATAAAACGCAGTATACATTGCATTTTGAAAAAGGCGAAAACGTCGGAGGACTTCAAAAGGCTGAAACAAGAAGTGTTCAGACAGGAACGGTACAAAAATGGAAACCCGACACCGAAGTTTTTACCGATATAAATATACCGCTTGAATTTTTTCAAGATGTTTTAAACAAGCAGGCTATGGTTAATGCAGGCTTGAAATTCGTTCTCTACAACGAAACCGAAACAGGTATGGAAATGTTCGAGTATTATTACGAGAACGGTATTGTTGACTATGTTAAAGAAACTGTCGGCGATGACAGCTTCACAACTGTTGAAACGTGGGAAATGGAACGCGAGGGGCGTGACAGGGCGGACAAAGAGGATTACAGAATGAAAATGCAAGTTGCATTCTGTTTCTCAAACAAAGTCAATATGCTTGAATATTATCACAATTCAAGTTACCTTGAACATGGCGGTTCACCTGATAAGGCTGTAAGAAACGCATTCGTATATGCAATTGACAGATATTTAAAGCAGAATGACAAATATAATAAAAATGATTCAAAAATAACATTTGCGGACGTTGCGGACTGTTTGGCGCTTGTTATAAACTCATTCTCAACTCAGACAAGTTACGAAAACCAAACGAAAAAAGCGATAAATAACAAATTTATTCAAGACGCAATGACGGAATTTTTACGTCAACAGCTTGAAGTTTACTTTATAGAAAACAAAACAGACGCCGAAAAAATCGCAAATCAAGTTCTTGTCAATAAAAAGAGCCGTGAAAATGCCGAAAAGGCAAGAATTGATATAAAAAAGAAACTTACAGGTACAATGGATATAACGAACAGAGTTGAAAAATTCGTTGATTGCAGAAGTAAGGACGTTTCACAACGTGAAGTTTATATAGTGGAGGGCGACTCGGCTTTAGGTTCGTGTAAATTGGCGCGTGACCCGATGTTTCAGGCGATTATGCCGATTAGAGGTAAGATACTGAATTGTCTGAAAGCCGATTATCCGAGAATTTTTAAGAGCGATATTATAACCGACCTTGTAAAAGTGCTTGGCTGCGGTGTGGAGATTAAGTCTGCTCATAATAAAAATATTGAAAGTTTTAATCTTGACAATTTGCGTTGGGACAAGGTTATCATCTGTACAGATGCCGACGTTGACGGTTTCCAAATCAGAACGCTTGTTCTTACAATGATATACCGCCTTATGCCTACACTTATCGAAAAAGGCAAGGTGTATATTGCCGAATCACCGCTTTATGAAATAACGATTACAAAGACAAAGCGTAAGGGTGAAAAACATTTTGCGTATACAGACGGCGAAAAGGAAGAAATATTAAAGAAATTTACAGAGGACGGATTGTCGAAAGAACGTGACGAATACGACATTAAACGTTCAAAAGGTCTTGGTGAAAACGAGCCTGATATGATGAGTCTTACGACAATGCACCCGTCAACAAGACGTCTTATAAGAGTGACGCCGGAAAATGCGGAAAGCACATCGAGAATGTTTGACGTATTGCTTGGCGATAATATTACGGACAGAAAAGAATACATTGCCGAAAACGGCGGAAAATATATGGAAATGCTTGACTTATCATAAAGGATAGGAGAATTTTATGGCAAGGAAGAAAAAGAAAGTAGAAGAAAAAGAGATTATATATGCTCCGATAGATGAACAGCCCATTACCGAAACACTTGAGCAGAACTATATGCCCTATGCGATGAGTGTTATCGTATCGAGAGCAATTCCCGAAATAGACGGACTTAAGCCTGCTCACAGAAAACTTTTGTACACAATGTATACAATGGGACTTTTGGGAGGAAAACTTACAAAATCGGCTAACGTAGTCGGACAGACAATGAAATTAAACCCTCACGGTGACAGTGCCATATATGAAACAATGGTACGTTTGACACGCGGTAACGAGGCACTTTTGCACCCGCTTGTCGAGTCGCAGGGTAACTTCGGTAAGCAGTATTCGAGAGATATGGCATATGCGGCGTCAAGATATACGGAGGTAAGACTTGATCCGATATGTGCGGAACTGTTTAAGGATATTAATAAGAATACGGTTGAGTTTATAGACAGTTATGACGGTGAAATGAAAGAACCGACGCTTTTGCCGGTTGCGTTTCCGAATATTCTTATAAATCCAAATCAAGGTATTGCCGTAGGTATGGCAAGTAATATTTGTTCATTCAATCTTAAAGAAGTTTGTGACGCGACTATCGCTTGTATGAAAAACGAAAATGCGGACGTGATTAAATATATGCCTGCACCTGACTTTTCAATGGGAGCGGACCTTATTTACTCTGAAAGCGAAATGCGTAAGATTTACGAAACAGGCCGCGGAAGTTTTAAACTTCGTGCAAAATATACTTACGACAAGGCAAATAACTGTATCGAAATCAACGAAATCCCTTATACAACAACAGTCGAAGCGATAATCGGCAAGATTATGGAGCTTGTAAAAGCGAACAAACTGAAAGAAATTTCAGACGCACGTGACGAAACAGGTCTTGACGGTTTCCAAATCGCACTTGATTTAAAACGCGGCGTTGATCCCGATATGCTTATGACAAAGCTTTATAAGCTGACACCGCTTGAGGACAGTTTTAGCTGTAACTTCAATATCTTGATTAATGCAAGACCTATGGTTTTGGGCGTTAAGCAGATTTTACAGCAGTGGATACTGTTCAGAATGAACTGCGTTAAAAACGGTATTAAATATGATATTGATAAAAAAAGCGAAAAACTTCACCTTTTAACAGGTCTTAAAAAGATTTTGCTTGATATTGACAAAGCGATTGCAATAATTCGTCATACGGAAAAAGATACCGATGTTGTTCCCAATCTTATGGAGGGCTTTGACATTGATGAAGTTCAGGCGGAGTACATTGCGGAAATCAAACTTCGCAGTTTGAACAAGGAATATATCCTAAACAGAACCGCAGAGATTGAAAAACTTATGGAGGAACTTGAAGAACTGAACCGTATTTTGGGTGACGATAACGAGGTTAAGAATATTATCGCAGACCAGTTAAAGAAAATCGCAAAGAAATACGGTCAGGAAAGAAAGACGACTTTAATCAGCGGTGAGGAAATAACGGAGTATAACGAAACGGAAAATATAGACGATTATCCGCTTACAATTTTCGTAACAAGAGATAATTATATTAAGAAGATTTCAGCCGTATCACTTCGTTCAAGCACAACGGAGCATAAATTAAAGGAAACAGATGAAATTGTTCAGACAATGGAATCGACAAATAAATCCGAACTTATATTCTTCTCAAATAAGTGCGTTGCATATAAAATGAAAACATATGACCTTGCAGATGCAAAGGTAAGCACTATGGGCGAGTACCTGCCGGGAATACTTGGACTTGAAGAAGATGAAAAAATAGTGTATACTGTTGTAACAACGGATTATAAGGGCGAAATGCTGTTTACGTTTGAAAACGGTAAAATGGCGAAAGTTGCGCTTTCAAATTATGAAACTAAGACAAACCGTAAAAAACTTATCGGTGCATACGGAAATAAGTCGCCGATATGTGATATAAGACTTCTTGATGAAGATAAAGATGTTGTTCTGATGTCGGATAATAACAGAGTGTTATTGGTTAATACGGAAAAAATTCCGCTTAAAGCGACAAAGAGTACACAGGGTATACAGGTAATAACGTTGCGTAAAAAAGACGCAAAGGTTGTTAAGGTTGTAGACAAAGAACAATGCACAGTTGAGGACATTGAGCATTACAGATCGAAAAATATTCCGGCAGCCGGAGGAATTTTAAGGGGAGAGGACAATCAAATAAGTCTGATATAAATTTCAAGCTCTGATATAGCGGAGCGGAAGGGAAGTGGAGATATGTTAAAGGAAGAGGATAAAAAGAGATTACAAGAGAGATTTCAAGAAGAGGCATCAGATGTGTATCAGCCGTTTTCAAAGGAACTTTTTAAGCAGTACAGCGTTAAAAGAGGTTTGAGAAACGATGACGGTACAGGTGTAATGGCAGGACTTACTTCTGTCGGTGCGGTTTTGGGTTACTATATTGATGACGGTGAAAAAATTCCTATGGAAGGTCATTTGAGATACCGTGGTTATGACCTTACAGATATAGTTAAAAACTGTGAAAAAGAGAAGAGATTTGGTTTTGAAGAAGTAGCATATCTGCTGTTATTCGGACATCTTCCGGATAAAAAGACTTTGGACGATTTTTCAAGACTTATCGGAAATCTTCGTGTATTGCCGGAAGGCTTTGCGGAAGATATGATTTTGAAAGCTCCGAGTAAGAATATAATGAATAAAATTGCCCGTTCCGTACTTGCATCTTATTCGTATGACTCAAATCCGGATGATATTTCAACGGGTAATATCTTGCGTCAGTCAATAGAATTGATTGCAAGACTTCCTGTAATGGCGGCATACGGCTATCAGGCAAAGAGCCATTATCATGACGGAAAAAGTCTGTATCTTCACACACCGCAGCCAAGATTGTCAACAGCTGAGAATCTGCTTTATATGATAAGACCCGATAATAAATATACTCGTGAAGAAGCGGAAATGCTTGATGTATTGCTTATGATACACGCTGAACACGGCGGCGGTAACAACTCGGCATTTACAACAAGAGTTGTTTCTTCATCGGATACTGATACATATTCTGCTATTGCGGCGGCTATCGGCTCACTTAAAGGTCCTAAGCACGGTGGTGCAAACGCAAAGGTTATGGGTATGATGGAAGAAATCAAGGCAAACGTTAAGCACTGGGAAGATGATGAGGAGGTTAAGGCATTCCTTGCAAAAATTCTTCGTAAAGAGGCTTTTGACGGTTCGGGACTTATATACGGTATGGGACACGCTATTTATACATACAGTGACCCAAGATGTATTTTGCTTAAAGAAAAAGCAGGTCAGCTTGTTTCAAATCACCCTGAATTTGAAAAGGAATTTAAACTGTATTGCAGTGTTGAACGTCTTACACCGGGTGTATTTGCGGAAGTTAAGAATAATCATAAGGTTATGTGTGCGAACGTTGATATGTATTCGGGCTTTGTTTATAAAATGCTCGGCATACCTACCGAAATGTATACACCGCTTTTCGCTATTTCAAGAATTGTCGGCTGGTGCGCACATAGACTTGAAGAAGTTATCGGCTGCGGCAGAATTATCAGACCGGCGTATAAGTCGATGGTACACAGTAAGGAGTATACAAAAATAGATAACAGATAATAGATATTCGTAGTGGCGATCATAGGTCGCCCGAAAAAACCACCCAACAGACGGCAATGCCGACAGCTCCCCTCAATGGGAGCCGAAAAGCCTCTCCTTGAGGAGAGGTGTCACGAAGTGACGGAGTGGTGGCAAATAAAATATATTCAAAGCAAGGAGAAGAACATGGATAAAGTAAACATACTTGGTGTTCACGTTGATATGGTGAACATTTCACAGGCTACTGACTGCATTATGCGTTTTTTGGACGAAGATAAGTTTCATGCGGTATACACGCCTAATTCGGAAATAATTATGCTTGCATACAAAGACGAAAAATTTTGTAAACTTCTTAATAATGCTGACTTGCTTACTGCCGACGGCATAGGCGTTGTGCATGCGTCAAAGATTTTGAAAAAGCCTATAAGCGAACGTGCGGCAGGATATGACATTGCAAGACAGGTTTTGCAAAAAATGAATTACACAGACCACAAGCTGTTCCTTTTCGGAGGTAAGCCGGGTGTTGCGGAAGAGGCAAAGAAAAAGCTTTTGGAAGAATACACCGACCTTAATATTGTCGGTACAAGAAACGGATATTTCAAGCCGGAAGAAGAGACTGAAATTGTTGAGGAAATCAACAATTCCGGTGCGGATATTGTTTTTGTATGCTTAGGCGCACCTAAGCAGGAACAGTGGATTGAAAGAAACAGAGATGCACTTAAAGTACGCGTTGCGATGGGCATTGGCGGAAGTCTTGACGTATTTGCCGGAAAAGTTGAACGCGCACCTGAAATATTCTGTAAAACAGGTATGGAATGGTTTTACAGACTTTGCAAAGAACCTTGGCGTATAGGAAGAATGATGGAATTGCCTAAATTTGCGGCAACGGTAATTGCAAAAGGAAAAAAATACAAACAAGACTGATTTTAGGAGAAATTATGGGGATACTTATAGCGATTGACGGCGTTGACGCGAGCGGAAAGCAAACACAGACGGAACTTTTAAAAAAACGTCTTGAAAATAACGAATTAAAAATAAAGTCTGTGTCGTTTCCGGCGTATGACAACCCATCGTCAACACTTGTAAAGATGTACCTAAACGGTGAATTCGGCGACAAGCCGTCAGATGTGAATGCGTATGCCACATCAACGTTTTTTGCGGCTGACAGATTTGCGACGTATAAAACCGATTGGGGAAAGGATTACGAAAACGGTACATTGATTTTAGCAGACAGATATGTGTCGTCAAATCTTATACATCAAGCAAGCAAAATCGAAAATCAAGAAGAAAAAGACAAGTTTTTAACGTGGCTTGACGACCTTGAATACAATGTTTACGGACTTCCGCGTCCGAACGTTACGATATTTCTTGATATGCCGCCAAAGTACGGTATAGAATTAATGAAAGACAGGGTGAACAAGTCAAACGGTGGGGATAAAAAGGATATACACGAGAGTGATATATCGTATCTTCAAAAAAGCTATGATAATGCAGTATACGTATCAAAACGTTTCGGCTGGAAACATATTTCATGTGTTGAAAACGGAAAAATAAGAAGTGTCGAAGATATAAATGATGATATTTATGCTGTAATAAAGGAGCGATTATCTTGAAAAAACTGATTGCACTTTTGATAAGCGGAGTAATTATGTTGCCGTGCGTAAATGCTTTTGCTAATGACGTTATAGAAGTATATATTGACGGCGAAAAATTGGAATGTGACGTTAATCCGAAGAATATTGACGAACGTGTACTTGTACCGATGAGAGCGATATTTGAGGCTTTCGGTGCAAATGTGTCGTGGGACAATAACGGCAGAACGGTTTGGGCTGAGAGAAACGGCGAATTTATATGCGTGCCTGTTGATAATCAAATTATGAGTACGGGAGTATATAATTCAGACGGTTCGGCAATTTGGGTTGACCAAATTCAGCTTGACGTACCTGCTAAAATAATTGATGACAGAACATATGTTCCCGTAAGAGCGGTTTCCGAAACTTTAGGTGCAACTGTCGGTTGGGACGGTGAAAACAACAGAGTTGTTATAGACAGCCGTATAAACGAAAGCGGTACGGTATACTATGCATCTGATTCTGACTATCAAAAGCTATATTCAGTAGACAAAAACAGTGCAAACAGACAGAAATTATCTGACAACAGCGTCTGTGAACTTGAGATGTATGACAATAATGTTTACTATTTGTCTAAAAATGACAGACACCTTTACCGAGCAAATGACATATCGGGTGAAGAGGAACTTATCAATAAAACGGTCAATAAAATTGCCGTTGATGATGGGTGGATATATTATCAGGAATCGGACGGCGGAAAAAAGAGCGGCGTTCTTTATCGTATGAATATTGACAGCGGCGACGTTGAACGACTTACGGACAATTCGGTCAGATACCCTAAAAAGTACAAGGATTACATATATTTCAACTTGGATAATGACAATATAATGTACGGAATTACTCTTGACGGAATGTCACTTGTGAAATTAAGCATGGGTGACAATGATGTTAAGCTGTATCCGTTTAACTGTTTTTATTACGGAGATTATCTGTTTGTCGAAAACGGTGTTTGGTACGGTAATTTGATGAGAATTAGCCGTGACGGAAGTGAAGTTAAGACCTTAAATCAAATTAATTCGCTTATTTGTAAAAAGCAAACGCCGACAGATAAAATTCTGTTTGTAAATCAAGATAACGGAAAAGATATTTATTGTATGAACATAGACGGAACAGATCAACATTTGGTCGTAAAGGGCGACGCGTCATGGATAAATATTGAACTTATTGCACAGTGGGGAGATACGATTTATTATAAAAACCCTTTCCGTGAGGAGGTTTACCGCGTAAATCTTGACGGCAGTGACAATAATTATGTTTGTTATGCAGACGATGTGAAGACTGCGGACGGCAGACTTATAACTTCGTATAACGGACTTTATATAGGCAGTCTTGACGCAAGCGACTTGACGTGTATTTATGATAAAGCAGTAAAAAAATTCGATGTTGAAAATGATAAAATTTACTTTGTGGATAAAAAAAGCGGTAAGCTTTATACGTCCGATTTCTCCGGAAACGTAAATGTTGTAACAAACGAATCGGTCGGAGAATGGGTAAGTAATTAAGCCTGTTGACAGCTCCAAAAATCACATCTTGCGATGTGATTTTTGATTATTTTTAGAGAAAGGTATTGACAACACAGACTGGTTATGTTAAAATAATCCTCGCAATTTAATAATGCTTTGGTATATAATTGGAAACGACACATTGTGCTTAACGATGATAACGAACAACACGGATGTGTTGTTTTTTTGCGTAAATTTAAGAAAAGAGGGTAAAAATTTATGCCAAAGACAAAATTTCAAAACATTATTTTCACACTGATTATGGCTTTTATTATGGTGTACGCAATGATATGCTATAATATCAGCCTGAACAAGGGACAGATGAGCAATGAGGTGTTCTTGCTTGCATTTCACGAAATGGTTATAATGTGGCCTGCCGCATTCATACTTGAGTTTTTCGCAGTCGAAAAACTTGCGACAAAGCTTGCATTCAGATTTATAAGACCGGGAGTGGATAATCCGTTCTTTATCACGCTTGCAATTTCGTCAATGATTGTATGTATTATGTGTCCGACAATGAGTATGATTGCAACATTGTTGTTTAAAAATCCGGGCAAAGAAATTGTTGCGGTATGGTTGCAGACAACAGCTATGAATTTCCTAATGGCATTGTGCTGGCAAATATTTTTTGCAGGACCGCTTGCAAGATTAATTTTCAGAACAATATTCAAAAAACAACTTAAGCAATAATAAAAAGCAGTGTTAATCACTGCTTTTTTGATTTCTCTTTTAACATACGTCTGAATTTTTGCGGTGAAACATTGTACACTTGCTTGAAAATTCTTGATAAATGCGCACTTGACGAAAAGCCTGTACGAATAGCGATTTCGTTTAAGTTTAAATTTGTTTCGGCAAGCAGGGAATGGACATTTACAAGACGCACATTGTATAAATATTGCAGAAACGTTGCACCCGTTGCTTTGTGGAAAAGTCGTGAAAAATGATATTTGCTGATATGCACGACTTCGGTTATAATGTCAAGGTTTATGTCCTCTTTATAGTGGTTGTTTATGTAATCTATCGCCGTAACTATTTCGGGCGGAGTATTTTGACTTGTGATAATTTCGGCATTTTTTGAAAGGTCTTTAATTACAGAAACAAGCTGAAAAACACTGCTCAGCGCAAGTTTTTCGGAAAGCAAACCTATTCTGTTTGAAAATGCGTCAATTTTTTTGAAGTAATCGAGAATAAGAGTAAATTGCTCATCATTAAGATGGAATACGCACGACTTGATGTTATCGAAAAGAATGTCGGTTTCTGTTTTTGTCAAAATTCCGCTCAGCATATCACTGCTGAAATTCAAAACATATCTTTCGTAAAAATCAATGTCGCGGCTTTCCATATAGTGAATGTCAAACGGCTTTAAAATTACCAAATCGCCTTGCTTTAACGTGTAACAAATATCGTCAAGGAACAAGTATCGCTCACCGTCCGCCTGCAAATATATTTCATATGCGTCATGGTAGTGCTGTATCTTCATATCATATTTTTCCGATGATTTAACGTGATTTATATACATTTCCGAAAACGGAAAAAACACAGCATTTAACATATACAATATCCTTTCAAATTTATACTATACAGATATTTTAACATTAAACATCAAAATAATCAACAAAATACTTGCAGATTAAGTCAATTATAAGTTATAATAATTTTATATATGAAGGGAGAGTAGAAGATGAGCAAGATTTTAAATATGTTAATGGCATTTGTTATGTCATTCGGAATATCGGGAAGTAATGTAAACCCATCGGATATACCCGAAAATTCAAATTTTGAGGTGCATTTTATAGATGTAGGACAAGCCGATTCGGCGCTTATAGAATGTGACGGCGAAACGATGATGATAGACGGCGGAAATGTTGCGGACAGTAATGTGGTAGCGGCATATTTAAAGAAAGAAGATGTTACGGAGCTTAATTATGTTGTGTGTTCTCATGCTCATGAGGACCATGTCGGCGGTTTGTCAGGTGCGTTGTCGGTAGCAAAAGCGGACAACATATATGCACCGAAAACAGAGGCGAATACAAAGGCATATAAAAATTTCAAGAAAAAAGCGGAAGAACAAAATGTTGAAATTAAGCACCCACATATCGGTGACGAAATTCAGCTTGGCAGCAGTACGGTTGAATTTTTAGGACCTGTTGACGAAAACGGCAAGGATTTAAACAGTACGTCAATAGTATTAAAAATCACATACGGAAATACGTCATTCTTATTTACGGGTGACGCCGAAAGCGACGAGGAAGAAGAAATATTAAACAGCGGTGCAGATTTAAAATCAACGGTGCTTAAAGTCGGTCATCACGGTTCGAGAACGTCAACGTCATATCCGTTTTTGCGTGAAGTTATGCCGCAGTATGCCGTGATAAGTGTAGAAAAAGGCAATTCATACGGTCACCCTAATGAAGAAACTTTAAGTAAACTAAGTGACGCGGGTGTGGAAGTGTATCGCACCGATGAAAGCGGCGATATTGTAATGACAAGTGACGGAAATAATATAAGCATAACTACATCAAAGTAATACAAAAGGTTAGACGGAATTTCGTCTAACCTTTTTATATTATTTAAGTTTAACCGATATATCCTTATTTCTGTCACATACCAAAACACCGTCTTTAACTTCAAGTTCGGCAACTTGAATTGACGTTCTGCGTTCGTTTCCGATATTATTTTCAAGCATATTTTTTTGCCTGTCAGGGTGAGTGAAGTAGAAAATATATGCGTTGTTGTCCGTTACATATACATCGGCATGATTTGCGATAACTCCGTCATCTTCTCTTGTACCGCCTACGTCAAGAATACGACTGCCTTGCTTTGTCCAAGTCGTAAGGTCGTCCGAATAATAGACGTCCAAACCGCTCCAACAGTCGGTTATAAGCCAATACTTACCGCCAAATTCAAATACATTAGCACCTTCGTGCGGAACATCATCGGCGGCACAGCCTTTAACTTCCCAATTATATAAGTCCTTGCTGTCGGCAAAATATGTATGAGAGCCGTTTCGTTCGTCCTTGTACCACATTCTGAAAATACCGTTCGGTAGTCTGAATACACAAGCGTCAATAATTTTTTCTGATGAAAGGTTAAGCTTGCTTTCAAAATTCCAATCAATCAAATTTTTTGATGTGTAGTGAAGAATGTAACGCGGGTGATTCCAGTCGGCAGGAATGCCCGGAACATAGCTTACATACATATGATAAAGCTCGCCGAAACGTATAACCTCCGGTGCCCAATATGTATTTTTGCCTTCGCCGTATTCAAGGCCTTTGCATATGCCTATATATTCCCATGAATTACCGTTGTCTTTACTTTCCGCAATTCCTATATCAGTACCGTGTACCCACATTACGCCTTCTTCTTCAACGTCTGCGCGTCTTGCGGTGTAAAGCATATAATGAGTGCCTGTTTCTTCATTATATATAACGACAGGGTCGGCGGCTCCGTTATGAATTGGGTCTTTAAACAATGGTGCGTTTGCTGTTTTCATAATCTATAATCCTTTCTTTATTTGTGAATATTTTTATGATATAATATAAAAATATAATAGTCAATACAAAATTTGATTTCCACTGATATTTTTATAAAATTAAGGTGTATTTAAGGTTTATACAGTATTATTTAAGAGGTGATAGAAATGGAATTTCATACAATAGAACCCATATACGATAAAAATTCAAAAATACTTATACTCGGCAGTTTCCCGTCTGTAAAATCACGTGAAGCAAACTTTTTCTACGGTCATCCGCAGAACAGGTTTTGGAAGGTGCTTGCGAATGTTATGAATGACGTCTGTCCGGGCACGACAGAGGAGAAAAAAGCATTTTTGATAAAACATAATATTGCGGTTTGGGACGTTATTGCAAGCTGTGACATAGAAGGTTCGTCCGACAGCTCTATAAAAAATGTTACGCCGAATGATTTAAGACGGATTTTACAAACGGCTGAAATTAAAAAAATCTTTATAAACGGAAATACCGCGTATAAATTGTTTGTAAAATACAATTCTGACTTAAATGCGGTAAAACTGCCGTCTACAAGCCCTGCAAACGCAATGTTTTCGCTTGAAAAATTAATCGAATATTGGCGAGTTTTAAAAGATTTTACATAAATTTAAGATAGGCTTGAATACAATTTTACATAGATTATATATAATTAGCTTAGAGGATTTTATAAAATATAAATAAGGGGATAAAATTATGAACATTTTTGGTTTATTTTCGTTGTTCGGAGGACTGGCGATGTTCCTTTACGGAATGAACGTAATGGGCAGCGGTCTTGAAAAGCTTGGCGGCGGTAAGTTTGAACAGATACTTGAAAAACTTACGTCAAATCCTATAAAAGGCGTTGTTTTGGGTGCTGCCGTTACGGCGGTTATACAGTCATCTTCAGCTACTACGGTTATGGTTGTAGGTTTTGTAAACTCAGGCATTATGAAACTCGGACAGGCTATCGGTATTATAATGGGTGCAAATATCGGTACGACTGTTACATCATGGATATTGAGCCTTTCCGGTATACAGGGGGACAGCTTTTGGATTCAACTCTGTAAGCCGGCTAACTTCACTCCGGTTTTAGCACTTATCGGTATTGTATTTACAATGGCTGCAAAGAGCGACTCTAAGAAGAATATCGGTAACATACTCCTTGGTTTTGCGGTACTTATGTTCGGTATGGAAACAATGTCGGCGGCTGTTGAGCCTTTAAAAGATGTTGAGGCATTTACAAACATACTTACAATGTTCCAAAATCCTATTTTAGGTGTGCTTGCAGGTGCTGTTTTAACGGCTGTTATACAATCGTCATCTGCATCTGTCGGTATACTTCAGGCACTTTCTTCTACGGGTAAAATAACGTTCGGTGCGGCAATTCCTATAATTATGGGACAAAATATAGGTACTTGTGTGACTGCACTTATATCATGTATCGGTGCAAGCAAAAACGCAAAACGTGCCGCAATGGTGCATTTGTATTTCAATATTATAGGTACGGTTTTATTCCTTGTATTATTCTATGCGGCAAATGCAATCTTCAATTTTGCATTTGTAAGCGATTCTGTTACACCGTTTAATATCGCAATAGTTCATACGATATTCAATGTTGTTGCAACGGCTGTATTGTTGCCGTTTAACAAGTTACTTGAAAAACTGGCAAGAATGACAATTAAAGAGGGTGCGGAAGAAAGCACATTCGGTTTGCTTGACGAAAGATTTTTACAAACTCCGTCATTCGCTGTTGAACAATGTATGACGCTTGCTACAAATATGGCATATATGGTAAAAGAGAGCTTTACCATGGCACAGGAATGTGTTGCAAAGTATTCAGAGTCGATAGATAGGAAAATTATAGAAACAGAAAATCTTGCCGATGAATATGAGGACGCACTCGGTGCATATCTTGTAAAGCTTTCGGCAAAGAGCTTGAATGAGTCGGATTCGCAGAAAGTTTCAATACTTCTTCACGCAATATCAGATTTTGAGAAAATGACGGACTATACCGCCGATTTGGTATTTACAGCGAGAGAAAAACGTGATAAAGACGTTCATTTCTCCGACAAGGCAAGACAGGAAATCACTATAATGGTTAATGCCGTCGGTGAAATTATCGACCTTACAATCAGTGCATTTTCAAAGGACGATGTTAAACTTGCTAATAAAGTTGAGCCTTTGGAGGACGTTATCGACAGACTTAGAAATGACCTTAAAAACCGTCATATAAAGCGTATGCAAGAGGGCAGATGCAGTGTAAATCAAGGTTTTGTATTTACCGATTACATTACCGCACTTGAAAAAATATCTGATCACTGTGCAAACGTTGCTGCAGCTATTATTGAACTCAATGACGAAAATTATGATGTGCATCACGTTATGAGTAACAGACGAAACAATCCTGAATATAAAGAATTGTGCGTTGAATTCGGTAAAAAGTATATATTGCCGTTTTCAGTATCGTCAGAAGTTGAATAATGTATAAATGGGGGATTGTTTTATGGATTTGATTTATTGCGTCGAAGATGATGAGGGAATAAGAGATTTAATAACGTATGCAGTGAAATCAGCAGGGTTTGAGGCAGAGGGCTTTGAAAGTGCCTCAGATTTTGAAAAACGACTTGGCGAGCGTTTGCCGTCAATGGTGCTTTTGGATATAATGCTGCCGGATAAAGACGGAATTGCTATACTGAAAGACATACGAAACAACGATACGACTAAAAATGTTCCTGTTATTATGATAACAGCCAAAGGTACTGAAAGTGACAAAGTCAAAGGCTTTGAATACGGAGCGGACGACTATGTAACAAAGCCTTTCGGCGTTATGGAACTTATTTCAAGAATTAAAGCAGTCCTTCGTAGGAGCGGTCCGCAAGCCAGTTCTGATATAATCGAATACAAGGGTATCATTTTGGACAACCAAAGCAGGAATGTAAAGGTTGACGGGAAGGATATTGCGATAACGTTTAAAGAATTTGAACTTCTTAAATATCTTCTGAAAAACAAAGGCACAGTTGTGCCGAGAGAGGTTTTGCTTGAAAAGATATGGGGTTATCACTTTGAGGGCGAAAGCAGAACGCTGGACGTTCATATAGGAAGTTTAAGACATAAACTCGGCGAAAAGGGTAAGTGTATCGAAACTATAAGAAATGTAGGATATAAGATATGAGAAAAGCTATAAACGGCACGCTGAAAATTCTTACAATATCATCAGTTATAGTAAGTATGCTGCTTATTTTGGTGGCATATTGTACACAGTATTCGATAAAGGAAAAATCAGATTTAAAATCAAGAACAAATATATTGGCACAATGCTTAGACGGTTATGACGAAAACAGTGAAATTAATATATTAACCAAAATGTATGATGATGTATCCGATATTCGAGTGACGCTTATCAAATCAGACGGTACGGTTATTTATGATAACGAGGCGGATACAACTACAATGGAAAACCATTTTGAACGACCGGAAGTTAAACAAGCTGTTACATACGGAAACGGGAGCAGTAGCCGTAATTCCGAAACTATTGGTGAAAAAATATATTATTATGCCGTAAAATTGAATAACGGCAGTATATTAAGAATGTCACAGCCGACAAAAGTAATAATGTATATGGTTTTGACCATAATGCCGATAGTTATTATTATTTTAATATGCGTTATTGCTGTTTCGTTTGTGAGTGCAAAGCATTTGACGAAATATATTTTAGATCCGATTAATGAAGTGGATATAAATAATATAGGCAAGGCAGAGATATATGACGAGTTGAAACCGTTTTTTGCAAGAATAGCAAATCAAAATGCGGAAAAAGAAAAGACGGAAAAAATCAGACGTGAATTTACCGCAAACGTTTCGCACGAGCTTAAAACACCGCTTACAACCATTTCGGGATATGCACAAATGATAAGCAACGGTATGGCAAAGACGGAGGACATCAAGGAGTTTGGCAGAAAGATAGAAAAAGAGTCCGACAGACTTCTTACTCTTATAGATGATATAATAAATCTATCAAATATTGACGAACAGGGAAGTATTGAAAATCCGGAAAATATCGACCTTTCACTGGTTACGGAAGAGGCGATATGTGTTCTTGAAAAAGCCGCAAAAGAACGCGGTATTCAGATTTATTATACGAAGATACCGACATTCATAAAAGGTAACGTGACATTGGTGAGTGAGCTTGTATATAACTTGCTTGACAATGCGATAAAGTATAATAAGGATAATGGAAAAATAACCGTATTTGTCGGCGAGTCGGCAAAGGGCGTGGAACTGTCCGTAAAGGATACGGGTATAGGAATACCGCCCGAAGATACGGAAAGAATATTTGAACGTTTTTATCGCGTTGATAAAAGCCACTCAAAAAAAGTCGGCGGTACAGGCTTGGGACTTTCAATAGTAAAGCACGTTTGTGCCTGCCATAATGCGACTATACGCGTAAAGAGCAAAGTCGGCAAAGGTACAACTATTTATGTTACGTTTCCGAATAACGTGAACAATTAATGAACAAAATATGAACTTTGAAAAAGGTTTATTGACATTAATATTAATAATGTGTATAATATGTAGCGTACTACACAAAAAGTATAGTACGCTACATTTTTTTGCGAGGAGGTGTATTTGTGAAAAAGAAAGGTATAGGCTTTTATTTTAAGAGGATAGATGAGATTATGTCTATGGCGGCAAATGCACATCTGAAGAAATACGATATAACCTGTTCGCAGGCAAATATACTTTTTTATATGCTTGAAAAGGGCAAGAATGTTGTAATGCAAAAGGAGATTGAACAGGAATTTGGGTTAAGACATTCCACGATTATCGGACTTTTAAAGCGTATGGAGAAGAATAATTTTGTGCGTGTTGAGGTAAATCCGGAGGACCATAGATGCAGACAGGTTATTTTGTTTGACAAGGCTTTTGAGCTTGGCAGTGAAATGAAAGAACACAGAAAGTATATGGATTCGTTGATAACAGGTGCATTAAATGATGAGGAGGAAAAAGAACTCAAAAAACTTTTAACAAAGGTTTACGAACATATGTACCAAGACAATGATAAGTGTGAAAAATAGGGTATATTTTTACCTTAATATGTAGCGTACTACATTTTTAAAGGAGGAATTAGATGATAAAGACATTATTAAAAAGTGTAAGAGAGTATAAACGTGATTCGATTCTTGCACCGATTTTTGTTACTCTTGAAGTTATTATGGAAGTTGTAATACCGCTTCTTATGGCTATGCTTATTGACAAGGGTATTGACGCTGGAAATATGAATTACATATTGAAAATAGGTATCGCCCTTGCAATTTCATGTGTAATTTCATTGGTTTTCGGTGCATTGTCGGGTAAATTTGCGGCGAGTGCATCGGCAGGTTTTGCGAAGAATTTGAGAAAGGATATGTTCTATAATGTACAGAACTTCTCATTTTCAAATATTGATAAATTCTCTGCATCAAGTATCGTAACAAGACTTACAACTGATATAACGAACGTACAAAATGCTTATCAGATGATAGTCAGAATTGCGGTAAGAGGTCCGATAATGATTATATTCTCGCTTATTATGGCGTTTGGTATAAATCATAAACTTTCACTTGTATTCTTGCTTGCAATTCCTGTTTTGGGCGGCGGATTGTATTTTATAATGACTCACGCACACCCGATATTTGAACGAGTATTCAAGATATACGATAAACTTAACAACGTTGTACAGGAAAATTTGAGAGGTATAAGAGTTGTTAAATCATTTGTAAGAGAAGATTTCGAAGAAAAGAAATTTAAAAACGTTTCTGAAGATATATACGATGACTTTGTAAAAGCCGAAAAACTTTTGGCATTTAACGCACCGCTTATGCAGTTCGCGGCATACGGCTGTATGCTTTTCATATCGTGGTTCGGTGCAAAGCTTATCGTTGCGTCAACTATGACAACAGGTGAGCTTACAAGCCTTATTGCATATACAATGCAAATTCTTATGAACCTTATGATGCTTTCAATGGTGTTCGTAATGATTACAATGGCAAGAGCGTCATCTGAAAGAATCGTCGAAATACTTGACGAAAAGAGCGATCTTACAAATCCTGAAAATCCTGTATATGAAATTAAAAACGGCGATATTTCATTCAGAAATGTAAACTTCGGATATTCAAAGAAAAAGAGAAAACTCTGCCTTAAGAATATAAATCTTGATATTAAATCGGGTGAAACTGTCGGAATTATAGGCGGTACGGGAAGTTCAAAGTCAAGCCTTGTACAGCTTATCCCAAGACTTTACGATACAACCGACGGTGAAGTGATTGTCGGTGACAGAAACGTAAAGGAATATGATATTGAGTCATTGCGTGACGAGGTTGCAATGGTACTTCAGAAAAATGTGTTGTTCTCCGGAACAATCAAAGAAAACTTGCGTTGGGGTAATGACCACGCAACAGATGAAGAAATCGAAAGAGTATGTAAGCTTGCACAAGCCGATGAATTTATTCAGACATTCCCTGATAAGTATGATACTTATATCGAACAGGGCGGTTCAAATGTATCGGGCGGTCAGAAACAAAGACTTTGTATCGCAAGAGCTTTGTTAAAGAAACCGAAAATCCTTATTTTGGACGACAGTACAAGTGCGGTTGATACAAAGACAGATGCAAGTATCAGACGTGCGTTCCGTGAAGAAATACCGAACACGACAAAGATTATTATTGCACAGAGAATTTCATCTGTCGAAGACGCAGATAAGATAATTGTTATGGATAACGGTGAAATAAACGGAATAGGTACTCACGAAGAACTTTTGAAGAACAACGAAATATATAGTGAAGTATATAATTCACAGGTGAAAGGAGGCGGTGACGATGAATAAACACGGTGCACAAAATACCGGTAAGACAATCAAACGTATTCTTTCATATATGAAGAAATACAAATTCAGATTTATCTTTGTATTGATATGTATATTGCTGAGTGCCGTTGCAAACGTTGCCGGCTCAATGTTTATCGGTACGCTTATCGATGACTATATAACACCGCTTTTGGGCAGTACAAACCCTGTATTCACTGGCTTGCTTAAAGCAATCTGCGTAATGGGTATTGTGTATGTAGTGGGAATACTTGCTACATTGTTTTATAACAGAACAATGGTATCAATCGCACAGGGTGTGTTAAAGAAAATTCGTGACGATATGTTTACTCATATGCAGAAATTGCCGATTAAGTATTTCGATACACATACTCACGGCGATATAATGAGTTACTACACAAACGATACAGATACTCTAAGACAGATGATGGCACAGAGTATTCCGCAGATGTTTTCATCGGCAGTCACAATTATATCGGTAGTCGTTGCGATGTTTATATCGAATGTTTATCTTGCAATATTTGTGTTGGTGTTTGCGACCTGTATGATGTTTGTAATAAAGAAAATTGCAGGAGCGAGCGGAAGATTTTTTGTAAAACAACAGCAGTCCATCGGTAAGGTAAACGGTTATATCGAAGAAATGATTAACGGTCAGAAGGTCGTTAAGGTGTTCTGTCACGAAGAACATTCAAAAGAAGATTTTGATGAGATTAACGAAGAGCTTTGTGAAAACGCAACAGAGGCTAATAAATACGCAAATATCCTAATGCCGATTATGGCTAATTTGGGTAACCTGCAGTATGTGCTTATAGCTATTATCGGCGGTGCACTTGCACTAAACGGAGTTGCGGGACTTACACTTGGCGTTATAGCGTCATTTCTGCAACTTTCAAAATCATTTACAATGCCGATAAACCAAATATCGCAACAGCTTAACTCAATCGTTATGGCACTTGCCGGAGCGGAAAGAATATTCAATCTTATGGATGAAGAAGTAGAACAGGACAACGGCGATGTTACACTTGTCAATGTTAAGTACGACAGAAACGACAATATAGTTGAAACGGAAGAAAAGACATATATGTGGGCTTGGAAAGAAGTTCAAAAGGACGGCAGTGTTAAATACACACGTCTTACGGGTGAAGTTAAATTCTTTGATGTTGATTTTGGATATAATCCCGAAAAAATCGTACTGCATGATATAACATTGTATGCCGACCACGGCGAAAAGGTTGCGTTTGTCGGTGCGACAGGTGCGGGTAAAACTACAATTACCAACCTTATAAATCGTTTCTATGATATTGCCGACGGTACGATAACTTATGACGGAATTAATATTAACTGTATCAAAAAGAAAGATTTAAGACGTTCGCTCGGTATCGTTTTACAGGATACAAACTTGTTTACGGGTACAATTAAGGAAAATATCCGATACGGTAATCTTGACGCAACGGACGAAGAAGTTTATGCGGCGGCAAGACTTGCGAATGCGGATGAGTTTATAAATATGTTGCCTGACGGATACGATACAGTTATTTCGGGTGACGGCGGCAGCTTGTCGCAAGGTCAAAGACAGCTTTTGTCAATCGCAAGAGCGGCGGTTGCAGATCCGCCTGTAATGATACTTGACGAGGCAACTTCAAGTATTGATACAAGAACAGAGGCGATAGTTCAAAGAGGTATGGACGCACTTATGACGGGACGTACAGTATTTGTTATAGCACACAGACTTTCAACGGTAAGAAATTCAGATGTAATTATGGTGCTTGAACTCGGAAGAATTATCGAACGCGGTAATCACGAACAGCTTATTGCACAAAAAGGTAAGTATTATCAACTTTACACAGGTGCATTTGAACTTGAATAAAAAGGACTGTCGATAAATTGTCTGTAACGTGCAAAATGTTATTTTTATGTTTATGAGTTGATTAAAAAAATAAAACAAATAATAGTCAAGCCTATCTTTGATATACGGCTTGACTATGCACTTTTTGTGACAATAAACTCTAACGTACCAATGTACGCCGACGAGTTCATTTTCGCAAAAAACGAACTGATTTCTCAACAGTCCTTGATTGAAATACCCATTTGCTTAATGCAAATGGGTATTTTAATATGAAAGTATAATATATTTTGTTGCTTTTTTCTACAATGTACTTGACGATAGAGGCGAATTTTGTTAAAATTATAATAATGGTTAAATAACGAGGAGGATTACATGATGAAAAAGTTAATGCTTGGAAATGAAGCGGTTGCACGCGGTGCTTATGAGGCCGGTGTAAGCGTTGTTTCCTCATATCCCGGCACACCGAGTACCGAGATTACAGAAAATATAGTTAAATATGACGATATATACGTTGAATGGGCGCCGAATGAAAAGGTTGCGGCAGAAGTTGCAATCGGTGCGTCAATCGCCGGCGCAAGAAGTATGTCTTGTATGAAACACGTCGGTCTTAACGTAATGGCTGACCCTGTTTTCACTGCAAGCTATACAGGAGTAAACGGTGGTCTTGTATTGTGCGTTGCCGATGACCAAGGTATGCACTCATCACAGAATGAACAGGATTCACGTCACTATGCAAAGGCATCTAAAATACTTATGTTAGAGCCGTCTGACAGCGGAGAATGTAAGGAGTTCACAAAGACTGCATATGAACTTTCCGAAAAATACGATACACCTGTATTTTTAAGACTTTCAACAAGAGTTTCTCACTCACAGAGTCTTGTTGAGGAAGAAGAAAAACAGGAAGTTGCATTAAAGGATTACGAGAAAAATCCGCAGAAGTATGTAATGATGCCGGGTAATGCGATAAAGCGTCACGTTGTCGTTGAGGACAGAATAAACGCACTAAAGGAAATGGCTGAAATATCACCTCTTAACAGAGTTGAAGAAAACGGCTCAAAAATCGGTATTATCGCAGGCGGTATCGCATATATGTATGCAAAAGAAGCACTTGGCGATAAGGCTGATTATTTGAAAATCGGTATAGTTTATCCGCTACCTGAAAAGAAGATAAAAGAATTTGCGTCAAAGTATGATAAAGTTTTCGTTATCGAAGAACTTGACCCTGTTATCGAAGATTTCTGTAAGAGCATCGGAGTTGATGTAATAGGCAAGGACGTATTTACACTTCAAGGCGAATATACAACGTCAATGATAAAGAAAGCTGTTTTGGGTACAGACGCACCTAAATTTGACGTTATAGACGAGCCTACACCTGTTCGTCCTCCTGTAATGTGTGCAGGTTGTCCGCACAGAGGTACATTCTATGTACTAAAGAAACTCGGTCTTGTTGTTTCGGGCGATATAGGCTGTTATACACTTGGTGCAACACCTCCTCTGCAAAGCGTTGACACAACAATTTGTATGGGTGCTTCAATCAGTGCCGCACACGGTATGGCAAAAGCAAGAGGCGCTGAATTTAATAAGAAACTTGTATCAGTAATCGGCGATTCAACATTTATGCACTCGGGTATTACAGGTCTTGTTGACATTGTATACAACAAGGGTAACAATACTGTTATAATTCTTGACAACTCAATCACAGGTATGACAGGTCACCAGGATAACCCTACAACAGGTTACACAATCCGTAAGGAAGAAACAAAGCAAGTTAATTTGATAACACTTTGCAAGTCAATCGGTGTTGAACACGTTGTCGTTGCAGATCCGTTTGACGTAAAGAATTTTGAAAAGGTCGTAAAAGAAGAAGTTGAAAGAGAAGAACCTTCGGTTATTATCGCACAAAGACCTTGCGCACTTCTTCCGAATATGCGTAAAAAGTATTCGGGTCACTGTCACATAACAGACAAGTGTAAGAAGTGTAAGATGTGTATGAAACTCGGCTGTCCTGCAATTTCATTAGACGGCGATACTGTTAAGATTGACACAACACAGTGTAACGGCTGCGGACTATGTACAAATGTCTGTCCGTTTGGTGCGATTGAAAAGGAGGAAAAGTAGAATGAACATAATGATAGTCGGTGTCGGCGGACAAGGTACACTTCTTGCAAGCCGTATACTTGGTAAGGTTGCAATTAAAGAGGGTTATGACGTTAAAGTCAGCGAGGTTCACGGTATGAGCCAACGCGGCGGCAGTGTTGTTACATATGTAAAGTACAGTGATAAGGTTTATTCACCTATTATAGACCGCGGTGAGGCGGATTTGATTTTGGCATTTGAAATGCTTGAGGCTATGCGTGCTTTGCCTTATTTGAAAAAAGGCGGTAAGATGATTGCCAATACTCAAAAAATGAATCCTATGCCTGTAATCACAGGTGCTATGGAATATCCTGAAAATATTGAAGAAAAACTTAGTGCAAAGATTAATTTGCAGGCTGTTGACGCACTTTCTCTTGCGGAAAAGGCAGGTACAATCAAGGCTGTAAACGTAGTTTTAATCGGACTTTTGGCAAAGAGTATGGACGTAGATAAAAATGTTTGGATTGACGTTATAAAGGAAACTGTTCCGGAAAAATTCCTTGATGTCAATATTAAAGCGTTTGAACTTGGATATGAACTTTAAGGAGTAAAAAGTGCAATTATTGATTAAAACTCTACATGATTTATTCACTACCTATATAGGTTGGACAGTCGCAATTATTGTTGTTTGGGCTGTTATAGCGGCAGTGCTTATAAGAAACAAAAAGAAAAAGTAAAGGAGATGTACCCAATGGGAATGTATCAGCCGGAAATTGAAACAATGGACAGAAACGAGCTTGAAAAACTTCAGCTTGAAAGACTTCAAAAACAAGTAAAGAATGTTTATGAAAATGTTCCGATGTACAGAGAAAGAATGGATAAAAAGGGTGTAAAGCCTGAGGATATAAAAGAACTTAAAGATCTTGCAAAGTTGCCTTTTACAACAAAGCAGGACTTGAGAGATTATTATCCGTTTGAGCTTTTTGCGGCAGACAAAAAGGATATTGTAAGAATACACGCATCGTCGGGTACAACAGGCAGACAGATTGTAGCCGGTTATACAAGAAACGACCTTGATATGTGGGCAGACTGTATGGCAAGACAGATTGCGGCAGCAGGCGGCGATGAAAATTCGGTTGTCCAGGTGTCATACGGTTACGGCTTGTTCACAGGCGGTTTGGGTGCACACGGCGGTTCTGAAAGAATCGGTGCTATGACAATCCCTACATCATCGGGTAACACCGAAAGACAAATCAGACTTATGATTGAACTCGGTGCAACTCACCTTTGCTGTACTCCGTCATACGCAATGTATCTTGGCGAAACAATAAACGAAATGGGCGTTAAAGACCAACTTAGTCTAAAAGCAGGTATATTCGGTGCAGAGCCTTGGACGGAAGATATGCGTCATCAGATTGAGCAGTCGCTTGGTATAAAAGCATATGACGTATACGGACTTACCGAAATCACAGGCCCTGGTGTATCTTATGAATGTTCTGCTCAAAATGGTATGCACGTTTGTGAAGATATGTTTATTCCTGAAATTATTGACCCTGATACGGAAGAAGTACTTCCTCCGGGCTCATTCGGCGAACTTGTTTTCACAACGATTACAAAAGAGGGTATGCCAATGATGCGTTACAGAACGCGTGACTTATGCGTACTTGATTATGAAAAATGCGAATGTGGAAGAACACTTGTAAGAATGAAGAAACCTGCAGGAAGAACCGACGATATGCTTATTATAAGAGGTGTAAACGTATTCCCGTCACAGATTGAAGAAGTACTTTTGAAAATCGGCGGCGATATTACTCCTAACTATCAGATTATTGTCGGCAGAGAAAATAACACAGATACTCTTGAAGTACAAGTTGAAATGTCGGAGGGCATGCTTTCTGATGATATTAAGTCTGTTGCGGCGATTGAAAAGAATATCGTTGCAAAATTACGCAGTACGTTGGGACTTGGCGCAAAGGTAACGCTTGTTGAGCCGAAAACCATCACAAGAAGTGAGGGTAAGGCAAAGAGAGTTATAGATAACCGTAAACTTCACGATTAATAGGGAGGTAAAAGCTATGAAACTGATTAAACAAATATCTGTTTTTGTGGAAAATAAATCGGGCAGACTTTCGGATATACTTAATGTAATAGGAAAGAACGGTATCGACATCAGCGCATTGTCGATTGCGGATACTACTGATTTCGGTATTGTGAGAATGATTGTAAACGACCCGGATAAAGCGGCTGAAATTCTAAAGAGCAATAATCTTGTCGTAAAGGTTACGGACGTTATTGCACTTGCGGTTGCTGATAAACCGGGCGGACTTGCAGGTGAAATTGAAAAACTTAAAAATGCAGGTATTTCTATTGAATATATGTATGCATTTATCGGTAAGAGCGACAAGGGCGCACTTGTAATTGTTCGTGTTGAAAATCCCGAAAAGGCACTTGAAGTGCTTAAAGACGAAAATGTAACGGTTGTTTCACCTGAAGAAGTTTACAGAATGTAAAACAACTTTTGCAAAATAACGATATTTTAAGAGCAGTAATCTATGATTACTGCTTTTTTTGTATGTAAAAATGCACAAAAAAACAATATTAAAATATACAAGCTGTACAGTTGTCACAAGGAAAAGCAATTTTTGCAATATTTAAAACAAGATATGCAATTCTTTAATGTTTAAAATTTGATATAATTAAATCAATCGTTAAAGCATATAAAAGAGGAGGAAATGAGAAATGAAGAAAAAAATAAGTATTTTTTGTTCACTGCTGTTGGCATTACAGATGATGTTGTCATTAGCGGTAGTTCCGGTTTTTGCAGACGAAGAACTAACTTCTGCTGTATACGAAGAACCGGAAAGTCCGGCGGTTACATATAATATGAACGTCGACTGGAAGTTCAAAAAAGCGGCAGACGGAAGTGAATATCCGCTTGCTAAGGCATCGGCAAGCGTCGCAAAAGACGGAAAGAACTTTTACGATGCAGATTATGATGACAGCGATTGGGATACGGTCAGTGTACCGCATCCGATAAACGCGGAAGATTCATTCGACGGTGCTTGTTACGATGCCGGTGAGGCAGGACTTTACAGAGGTTTTATGTTTTACAGAAAGCATATAACAATCCCTGAATCAGATGCAGGAAAGAAACTTTTCCTTGAATTTGAGGCAGTAAGAAACTCTGTTTACCTATATGTAAACGGCGAAATAGTCGGTTACTATGAGGCAGGTATCGCGGCAACAGGCTTTGATATTACAGACTATGTTAAACCGGGTCAAGACAACCTTATAGCAGTTGCGACAGATAATGCGGCTGACAGAGGTCAGTCTGACACAACAAAGGTAACAAAAGAAACAAAACCGGGCAGTACACCGGGTGCGGCAGACGGTTACGGTTATCAATGGAACACAAAAGACTTCAACGAAGTTCAAGGCGGTATCACAGGTGACGTAATTCTTTACGCAAAGGGTAAGACTTATCAGACTTTGCCGCTATACAATAACCTTAAAACAAAAGGTAACTATATTTATGCGACAGACTTTGATATAAGAGGAAAGTCGGCAACAATCACAGTTGAGGGTGAAGTAAGAAATGAAGATGCAGATAAGGACGTTACTTTGGAAGTAAATGTCGTTGAAATGGTTGACCCTAACAAGGACTCAACAGATGCTGACGCAGATCATACAAAGCAACCTTATTTGAGATATTCATTTAAAAGTGACGCAACATCAGTTAAGACAGCAAAAGATACAGGTGCAGATTCTCACTTTATGACAACAGTACCTGACGACGCTTATGACGATAACCCTGCGGCAACAAGCACAGAAACTGTTGATGTAACAAAAATTGTTGCAAGTGCAAAATGTGAAGATATGAAGTTCTGGAGCCCTGATTCTCCGAACTTGTATGACGTATATACAGTCCTAAAGGACAGCGAAGGAAACGTACTTGACGTTCAAAAGACAACAACAGGTTTTCGTAAGGTTGAATATGATATAAACGACGGCGGTCTGAAGATTAACGACCAGCCTGTATGGCTTACAGGTTACGCACAGCGTTCAACAAATGAGTGGGCTGTAATCGGTGTGGCAAACGATTGGTTGCAAGACCTTGATATGCAATGGATAAAGGAATCAAATTCAAACTTTATCCGTTGGATGCACGTTGCGCCGAAGCCGTCACAAATTCGTTCGGGTGATAAGTACGGTGTAGTATCGGCGTGTCCGGCTGGTGATAAAGAGGCTGACGTTGACGGAAGAGCATGGGATCAGCGTGTTGAGGCAATGCGTGACGTAATGATTTATTTCAGGAACTCGCCATCGGTAATTTTCTGGGAAACAGGTAACAACGCAGTTACAGCGGCACACCAACAGGAAATGACAGACCTAAAGAATACTCTTGACACTAACGGTGAAAGATTCTGCGGTTGCCGTACAATTTCATCAACAGACCAAATTCAAGCGGCTGATTATGTCGGCACAATGCTTAACAGACATGCAAGCAATGCAAAGGCATCAATGGCGGCTATAAAGAAGTATGTTCCTATTATGGAAACAGAATATGCCCGTGAAGAGGCTCCGAGACGTGTATGGGATGACTTCTCACCACCTGACTATGATTACAGAAATAAGTGGCTTGGTGCAGGTGCGTCAAAGAAGGACGGTTACGATATACACGACCTTACATCGGAAGATTTTTCATTGGTAGACGCAAGAGCTTACAATGAATTTTATTCAGACCGTGTAGGCGGTTTATCAGGTAATGACTACTATTCGGCTGCGGCTATAATGGTATGGTCAGACTCAAATATGCATAACAGAAACACAGGTAGTGAAAACTGCCGTACATCAGGTAAGGTTGACCCTGTAAGAATAAAGAAAGACGTATTCTATACAATGCAGACAATTCAGTCAACGACACCTAAATTGCATATCGTAGGTCACTGGAATTATCCGCAGCTTAGCGACGATACATACAACTATCCGCTAAAGTCGTACAACGGTACATATTGGGAAGAAACAGGCGAATACGGCAAACGTGATCCTAAGAACAAGACAGTTTACGTTATCGGTTCGGCAGGTCTTTCAAAGGTTGAACTTTACGTTAATGATAAGCTAAAGGGTACATCAACAAAGCCTGACAGCACATTTATATATTCATTCTCAGGTATTGATGTAACAGAATCGGGTACAGTTAAGGCTGTTGCGTATGACGCAAGAGATGAAGTTGTTGCAGAAGACTATATCTCAACAACAGGCGAGGCAACAACATTGAAGATTACTCCTGTTGCAGGTCCTGACGGACTTATCGCAGACGGCAGTGATATTGCATACTTTGACGTTGCAGTAGTAGATAAAGACGGAAATACTTGTCCGCTTGCATATGACAAGATTAATCTTTCATTAAACGGTGAAGGTGTTCTTCTTGGCGGTTACAACAGCGGTATAGGCGACAAGATTACAACAAACAACACTGATTACTGCTATGCAGAATGTGGTACAAACAGAATATTTGTTCGTTCAACAAGAAATGCAGGTGCAATTACTCTATCAGCATCTCTTGAAGGTCAAGCGCCTGTAACGGCTACAATCAACTCAACAGACGACCTTAATATGACAGGCGGTTTGACAACAAAAATGCAACGTACATTTGCACAAGGCGACGTTGCACAGGTAATTCAACAAACAGTTCCGTCACTAAAGACGCTTGGCAGCAGTGCAACTGCTGATTTCTCAGATAACGGCAATACATACACAATCGACCCTGACGAAGATGTTGATAAGTATGAAATGAAGCTTAACGGCACAACAATAACAGGATATACAAAATCACCTTACAGACCTGATACAACAACAGGCGTATTGTGTGACGCAATCAAGACTTTGGAGGCTTTAAAGAAAGTCAATCCGAATATTGAATACACAATTCAAACAGAGGGTGACGTTCCGTCATACACAGACGGCAGCTTGCCGATTGTTTCAATCACAGGCGGTTTGAAAGACGGTTACACACAAATTGATATTCAAAACGGTTCAACAACTTTGTTTGTAAACAAGGGTGCTGACAAGAACCTGTTAAATGCTCAGATTGAGTATAAAGACGGTGAACTTGTATCGGATATAGGTGCTGTACTTGGCTACCTTGACGGTGTAAGTTACAATATGAACGAAAATACAAAGACTGCTAACGTAATATACAACGCAGAAAATGCTCCAAATGCAGTTCTTGAATATACTAACGGTACAGCAAGAGTTACGGCTGTAGACGCTATTGAAAATGCAAACCTGATATTCGCAAGCTATAACCCAGATAAGACTCTAAAGAGCATTGATACAAAGAAAGTTACACTTGATAAGAGCGGTGCATATAATGATTATCCTGTATCATCAAGCTTTGTAACAACAGACAATATGAAGATTATGCTATGGAAAAGCGATATGGCTACACCGATTTGCAAACCGGTTGTAATCGGCGAAAGCGAAAAAGCAGACACAACAGCATTGTTCAGCAAAGAAGATGACGGCGATAATGCACTTTTGAGTCTGTCAAGTGTTAAGAATTCAATCGTGGACGGTATTGTGGGATTGTTTGCGGACGATTCAACAGTAGGTACACCTCAAAATCTTGATACTTTGGTAGCGTCAATGAACGGTGAATCAAGTACACTTACATCAATCACGGGTGATAAAGTTGTAGCCGCAACAATCGAAAACGGTGCTCCTGACGGAACAAAGTATATTAAGACAGGTTCATACGGCAATAATAAGTACGGTGAATATTGTCTTGAAAGTGAATGTGCATATCCGGCCAATACAAAGGCTGACGTAATGCTTTCACTTGACGTAAGATTTGACGCAGACGGTGCAGGATTTACACCGGAAGATAAAGGTGATAAGAAGGTTGCAGGTGCGGTTGTATTCAGAAACGGTACAATTCACATGCAAAGAGGAGGCAAGGATTATACAGATACAAAGATTGGTGCAGATACAAATACATGGTATCATATCGCACTTGTAGGACGTTACAGTGCATCTGACGCAAATGTTGATATGTATGTATGGAAGTACAGTTCAGACGGTACAAAGACTTTTGTACAAAAGGTTACGGGGATGCCTCTTAGAAATATGGCAGCATCTAACGGAAACGGTGTGTCACATCTAAACATACTTGCAAATACGAGTGTTGATAATATAGCACTGTATAATCTTGGTGTAGATACAATTTCACTTGACAGCTCAAGCGATACAATCAAAGCCGGTGAAACAATGTTGTTCACTTACGGTGCAACAAGACTTGACCAATACATCACAGCTCCTGTTGTAACATGGGCAGTATATAACGAGGCAAATGACGCAGTTCTGAATGACGAAAACATAACAATATCAGAAAGCGGATTGCTTACAATCGGTGCAAATGCGTCAAAGCAAAAAATTACAGTTCGTGCAACAGCGGCAAACGGCGTATATGCGTCAAAGACTATTGATGTAGACGCAGTGGACACATCAACAGATACATACGATACACTTACTCTGTCAGCTGATAAAGCAACAGTAAGAGTAGGTGAAAATACACAGATTACAGCAGTTGCATCACTTGACGGTGCTACAGTAACACCGGGTGACGGTGACTTGAAGTACATTATTTGCAACGAGGCAAATCTGAGAGCATTAAACAACAAAAATATCACAATCACAAATGACGGCGTACTAAGCGTTACAGAAGACGCCGTACCTCAAACAATCACAGTAAGAGGTACAAATAAGTCGGGCAGTGTTCAAGGTACTGCTAAAGTACAGATACTTCCTGCAAATATGAACACAGGTAATGAAGATAAGTACACAGATACATACGTTTCATCAAACGCTTGTGAAGAATACGTTTCAGGTGTAACTCTTGAAGAAGGTTCATGGGACGGTTCGGCTTATTACAATGTAACAGCCGCTTATGATTTTGTAGGATTTCCTGCAAATACATCAGCAGACGTTATTTACTCGGCTGATATGAAGTTCGCAAAGGACGGTGCCGGCTGGACAGTATTCAGTAACGATAAGGGTAAGCTTGGCTTACAGCTTTCAAGCTCCGGCACAACATTGAATGCACTTGGTGCAAGTAACAAGACAGTCGGATCAATGACTGTTGATAAGGATTCTTGGTACAATGTACAGGTTATGTGTTCAACAGGTAACGCAAATGCTTATGCAGTAATGACAGTTTATAAGTATGACGAAAACGGTAAGAGAGTAAATCCTCAAACAGGTGCGGAAGGCACACCGTACATCTTGACTTGTGCACTTCGTAATCTTGCAGAAAGCCCTGCAAATCATATCAACATCAGTGCAGGTACTTGCGTAGATAACGTAATGAGCTTTAACGTAGCTCCTGATAAGCTGACATTGTCAGTTGACGCACAGACAGTTCTTGCAGGCGGCAGCGCACAGGCATCAACAAAGGCGTCAAGAAAGGGTATTGAATTCCCTTACCTAAATTCAAACTTGATTAAGTATGATATTTATGACGCAGAGAACAAGTATCCTTTGGGCAGTGACAAGATTACTATTGACGTGTCAGGTAAGATTAACATTGACGCAATGGCAGACGCTCAAGATGTATATGTAAGAGTATCATCAACAAGCGGCGGTATGAATGACAGCAAGAAACTTACAATTAAGTCATCGGATATATTTGAAATCAATAAGTTTGGTTTTGAAGATGAAGATAAGACTAAGTTTAAGAGAATTGATGTTACAAAGAACTTTAACTACAGTGATGAAGTTACATTCGTTGCGGCAACATATAATAATCTCGGCGCACTTACATCAATCGCATTAAAGAAAGCATACGGCGATCAACTTACAATCGGTGCAAATAAGGTAACAATGTCTTTGGATTTACCGGATACATTTGATAAGGTGAATGATAAGTTCAACGCATTTGTTCTTACAAAGTTGTCATCAGATGGAGAAACAGCAGTTGATGAAAATATGACAGCGGCTAAGAACGGCACATCGGTAAATGTTGCAAACATTCCTGCATTCGATACAGGTGCAAAAGTTGTTGTTCTGGCACTGAAGAAAGATGCTGATGAAACAGATGTAAAGAGTGAAGATATTCTATACTTTACACAGATTACAGCGGCAGATATTGCCGATAACGCATTGACAATTCCGGCTTATGAGGCAGGAATGCAGATTAAGCTGTCGGGTAACATAAACGGTGTTCACACAGTTGTAAAAACTGTTGCAGAATAATACAACACGACACGAAAAGAGGTACTCCTACGGAGTGCCTTTTTTCTTGATTTATTTAAAAAATTGAGGTATAATAATAATCATAAATTTTAAGGAGAAAATGTATGGCATTATATACTATTGCGGATTTACACCTTCCGCTCGGAATAGACAAGCCGATGGATATATTCGGTAAGGCTTGGGAAAATTACGTTGAACGTCTGGCGGATAATTGGCAGTCGGTCGTAAAGGAAAACGACGTTGTTGTTTTGCCGGGTGATTTTTCGTGGGCAACGTATCTTGAACAGAGTGTAAAAGATTTTGAATATTTGCATAAATTAAACGGTAAAAAGATTTTGCTTAAAGGAAATCACGATTATTGGTGGACGACAATGAATAAATTGCGTGAGTTTACCGCAGAGTGTGGTTTTGACGATATAGAATTTTTACAGAATAATTCGTTTATGTATGAGGACGTTGCAATTTGCGGTACTCGCGGTTGGATAAATCCGGGTTGGGATAATTTCGGCGGTGAGGACAGAAAAATATTCGATAGGGAAGTTTTAAGACTTGAATTGTCATTAAACAGCGTAAAGGAATGTAATGAAATATATGTGTTCACGCACTATCCGCCAATGCCTGTTTCGCTTAAGGAAAATGAATTTGTACAAATGATGAAAAAGTACCCTGTAACAAAGTGTATCTACGGTCATCTTCACGCGGCGGCACACAGAAACGCGGTTGAGGGGACAATAAACGGAATTGAATATAAACTTGTTTCGGGAGATTACTTGGGATTTGATCCGATAAAATTACATGATTAGGAGAAATGAATATGAAGTTAATGTTTGCGTCAGATATACACGGTTCGTACTACTATGCCCAAAAAACAGTTGAGGCATACAGAGAGGAAAAAGCAGAAAAGTTGATTTTGCTCGGCGATATACTCTATCACGGACCGAGAAACGATTTGCCGAAAGATTACGCACCGAAAAAGGTTATTGAACTTTTAAACGGCATTAAAAACGAGATACTTTGTGTAAGAGGTAACTGTGATACGGAAGTAGACCAAATGGTGCTTGAATTTCCCGTACTTGCCGATTATGCGGTTATATTCGTTGACGGAAAGACCTTGTATTTGACTCACGGTCATAAATACAATCCGAATAATTTGCCTCCGATAAAAAAAGGCGATTACCTTGTGAACGGTCATACACATATCTTGGCAAATGAGGATATGGGCGATTTTACATACTTAAATCCGGGTTCTGTTTCAATCCCGAAAGGCGGTAATCCGCATACATATATGATATACGAAAACGGTGAATTTAAAATTAAAGAATTGAAGTAGGAGAACAGAGGGAGTTGCTTGGTAGATTATCGGTCACCTATAAACCGCATTCACTTTGTAGTGGACAGTGCATTGAGTCCCCAAAAACGGGGCAAAGATTGTTCGTAGGGACGATCATCGGTCGCCCGAAAACCGCATACACTTCATAAGGGATGGCACCACAACGTTCCTCTTGCCACCCCTCAGACGGCTCCGCCGTCAGCGCCCCTTGAGGGGAGCTGTCGTGAAACGACTGAGGGGTGGCGAACAACAATTTAACATCAAAAAAGCCGTCATTCATTGACGGCTTTCTTTGAATTTTTCTTTTGTTTCTTCTTATTCTTTTTACACTTCAAATGAGTATCCGGAGTAAGGTGACCGATTTCCATTTCAAAACATTCCTCAACCTCATCAAGGTTCAAAAGACTGTAATCTTCAAGTATTCTAACCATAACCGCGGCACAGGCATATGCGTCATCATAAGCACGGTGATGATGAAAATGAATACCGAGTGCGTCACAAAGATTATTTAATTTATGACTCGGAAGTTCGGGATATGCTTTTTGCGACAATTTCACCGTACACAAATAATCAAAAGTTGGGAACGGTATATTAAAATGCTCCAAAGTCGCACAAAGTGCACCGACATCAAAACCTGCATTATGTGCAATAACTGTTTTGTGGTCAAGGTACGGCTTTAATTTATCCCAATAATCCGCAAGTGTAGGTTTGTTCACAACCATATCGGGTGTAATTCCGTGTATTTTTATATTATAATCATTAAACTCAAACGGTTCGGGTTTAATAAGAATTTCTTTTCTGTCAGTTATCTTGTTGTTTTCCACCACACATATACCAAGACTGCATACGCTTGTATAATTTGATGTGGCGGTTTCAAAGTCAATAGCTACAAAATCCATATAATCTCTCCTAACATCATATCATTATACAACTTTTTTTGCCGAATGTCAAAGGATAAAGCAAAAAAGAGTAATTATTTGTACAGAACATAAATTGACAGGCAATTTTAATAGTTATATAATAGATAGAAAGTTAGGAGGAACATATATGCTTGTTGGAATAATAGGTGCAATGGACCTTGAGGTTCAGGCATTAAAAGGACTTATGGACAATGCAGTGGTGGAAACAATCAGCACCATTGATTTTTATAAAGGCAATATTAACGGCGTGGAAACGGTTGTTGCGGTTGCGGGAGTCGGCAAGGTAAATGCGGCGGTCTGCTCACAGACTATGATACTTAAGTATTCGCCTGACATTATGATAAACGTGGGTGTTGCCGGAGGACTTTCGGAAGAATTTAAAATCGGCGACATAGCCGTTGCGGACAGCGTTGTTGAACACGATATGGACACATCACCGATAGGTGACCCTGTCGGCTTGATTTCTGGAATTAATCTTGTGAATATACCTTGTGACAAAAAGCTTGCCGATTTAATGGAGCAGGCAGTAAGCAAGGTAGGCACAATAACATCAAAAAGAGGTGTTATTGCTTCGGGCGACCAATTCATCAGCAAACAGGAACAAAGAGATAGAATAAAAGATAATTTCGGTGCTATTGCCGCTGAAATGGAGGGCGCAAGTATCGGACACGTTTGTTATATGAACGGTGTGCCTTTCGGTGTACTGCGTGCAATATCGGACGGCGCAAACGACGATTCACATATGGATTATCCCGAATTTGCAAAAACGGCGGCGGCAAATTCAATCAAGATTATACTTGAACTTTTAAACAGCATAAACGGAGGGAAATTACAGTGAATAAAATAAAGAGCTTTCAAGTTGACCACAGAAAACTCGGTGTGGGAATTTATGTATCAAGAGTTGATGTAGATATAGTGACATACGATTTACGTTTTTGTAAACCGAACAGCGGAACGGTGCTTGATAATGTGACAATGCACACGATTGAGCATATGCTTGCAACGTTCGTAAGAAATTCTGATATAAAGAATGAAGTGTTATATTTCGGTCCTATGGGCTGTCAAACAGGTTTTTACTTGCTTGTACGCGATGTGGTTCCAAAAGAAAAAGTTCTTGAAACGGTAAAAGATATTTTGGCAAAGACAATTAAACACGACGGCAAAGTTTTCGGAGCGAGTGAGATTGAGTGCGGAAATTATAAAACACTTAATCTTGATTGTGCAAAGAAAGCGTGCAGAGAATACCTTGAGGCTATTCGTGATATAAACGACATAATAACGTATGATGATGTAAACCAAAGGGGATGCTGATGAAGTATTCCTTTTTTATTTGAACACGGTAGGAGTGAATTTTTATGAAATACATTTATCAATTATTTATAATATTGGTTGTTACATTTGTCGGAGAATTGTTGCATTATTTTATACCTATTCCCGTACCTGCGAGCATATACGGACTTATAATAATGCTTATACTTTTGTGTACAAAGGTTGTAAAGCTTGAACACGTTGAAAGAACTTCGGACTTTCTTATTGAAATAATGCCGCTTATGTTTATTCCGGGCGGCGTCGGACTTGTAACGGCTTGGGGCGATTTGAAAGATATGATGTTGCCGGTTGTCGTTATAACAATCATATCGACAATCGTGGTTATGGCGGTTACGGGCAAAGCGACTGAATTGATTATGAAAACAGGCAAGAAGAAAGAGGGCAAAAAAGATGAATAATATAATGACAGACAGCATATTCTTCGGTGCGGTAATCAGCGTTGTGGGATATTTGATAGGAATATTTTTAAGAAAGAAAATTTCGGTTTTAAATCCGTTGCTTGTATCAATAATCTTTGTAATCGCGGTTATAAAGATATTTCACATTGATTATGAAACGTATAACAGCGGTGCAAAGTATATAAGCTATCTTTTAACACCTGCAACGGTCTGCCTTGCAATACCGCTATACCGTCAAATATCCGTGCTTAAAGAACACGCAAAGGAAGTGTTTATAGGCATACTTGCGGGAGTTTTGGCAAGTATGGGAAGTATACTTTTGATGTCGTATTTATTCGGACTTACGCATGAACAGTATGTAACGCTTTTGCCGAAATCAATCACAACGGCAATAGGAATGGGCGTGAGTGAAGAACTCGGCGGAATACAGACAATAACCGTTGCGGTAATTATCATAACAGGAGTACTCGGTAATATAATCGCTGAGGCGGTTTTGAAAATTTTCAGAATAAAAGAGCCTGTTGCAAAAGGTCTTGCGATAGGAACTGCGTCCCACGCAATCGGTACAACAAAGGCTCTTGAAATCGGTGAAATTGAGGGAGCAATGAGCAGTCTTTCGGTTGCGGTTGCAGGACTTATGACTGTCATATCAGCGTCAATCTTCGCTAATATGATGTAATTCTTCGTTAAAAGCAGTAAGAATTGTTTCGTAAACGATATTCGGCTCATTCTTGAAATACACAGCCATACGTTCTGCCTCTTCACGCGAGCCGGCATATAGTGAAAGTTTTAAAAGGTTGGTGTCGTCATCATCGTAAAGCTCACATTCGACGCTGTATTCGTTTTTGTGTATACGGGTAATCTTACTGCGTACGGAATTACGGACTTTTTCGGTATTGAAAAGCTCATTGATAGAATTATCAATAGGTTCTTTTATGTAAACAGGTATGTTTGGAGTGTAAAGGTCACTTGCATTCATACCTTTTTTTGTTATTTTATATTTTTCGTTGTGTTCACTTTCAAGAAAGGTTTTAACGTGATGTGTATGTTCGAGATTATCAAGTGCGACTTGAAAATCTTGAAAATTAATGTTACAATTATCAAGAACAAGGTTTATAAGATTATTGTACGGAACATAATCTTTTGCTTGATTTAATGTATAAAGAATAATAAATTGTATTAAAACGGGATCGTTAATTTCCCTTTGATACAACATAAAAAATCACCTCCGCGTATTTAATATCAGTATAACACATTTAATATTAAATTGGTAGAGGTAAATAGAAATCAGGAGAAAAAATATGCCGAGAAAGAAACTTACAGAGGAAGAAGAAATTGCACGCGTAAAGGCGATGTATGAGTATGAACATAATTGCCGCGATAACGGATATACGGTTGTTGCGGGAGTTGACGAGGCAGGCAGAGGTCCGCTTGCCGGCCCTGTATACGCGGCGGCGGTTATACTTCCGAATGACATTATAATCAAAGGAATAAACGACTCAAAAAAACTTTCCGAAAAAAAGAGAGAAGAATTGTTTGAAGAAATAACCGAAAAGGCAATCGCATATAATATATTCAGTGTGGACGAAAAACGAATTGACGAAATAAATATTTTAAACGCAACGTACGAGGCAATGAACGGTGCGGTAAACGGACTCAGCACTGAACCCGATTTTGTGCTTATAGACGGTAACAGAATAAGCGGAATGGAAATACCGCACGAAACGGTTGTAAAGGGTGACAGTAAGAGTATTTCAATAGCGGCGGCGTCTATTTTGGCAAAAGTGAGCCGTGACAGATTTATATGTCAAATGGCGGAAAAGTATCCCGAGTACGGCTTTGAAAAGCATAAGGGTTACGGCACAAAGGCACACAATGAGGCTATTTTAAAATACGGTCCGTGTCCGATACACAGAAGAACATTTTTAAGAAAATTATTGGGAGAATGATTATGACGACAAAGGAAATAGGAGATTTCGGAGAAAAGGCGGCAGAGGATTATCTTGTTGAAATGGATTACTTAATCCTTGAAAGAAATTACCGTTTGAAATTCGGCGAAATTGATATTATCGCCGCAAAGGACGGCGGACTTGTTTTTGTGGAAGTAAAGACGAGAAAGAGTAATTTATTCGGTGAGCCGAGCGAATATGTTGACCGCAAAAAGCAGGAACGGGTGAAAAAAGCCGCAATGGTTTATGCAGATGTGGAAAATACCGATATGCGATTTGATGTGATAGAAGTATTTTATGAGGAGAAAAGCGGAGAATTATTTCTTGTTAAAGTTAATCATATTGAAAATGCTTTTTAATAAGGGGACACTAAAATGAATAGGGACACTAAAAACAACTATTCCGTATTTGACACACATTGCGATACATTGTGTTGCGTGCGTGATGACGGTAAAAGCCTTAATGAAAATGACTGTCATGTTGATTTAAAAAGAATGTCGGAATATAAAAGCTATACGCAAGTTTTTGCTTGCTTTATAGATCCGATATATAAGACGTGCGGTGCGGAGAGAACAATGAATTTAACAGATACATTCCACACGCACACGCAAAATCTACCGCAGAATGTTAAAGCTGTTTTAAGCATTGAGGGCGGCGAGGGGATATATTCACTTTCGGCACTTCGCAATTATCACAGACTCGGCGTAAAAATCGCGGCACTAACATGGAACTATTCAAATCATATTGCTTCGGGTGCGTTGGAAAGTGACGAAAACAGAGGACTGACCGATTTCGGAAAAACGGTTGTGGCGGAAATGAATAAAATCGGTATGCTTATAGACGTTTCACACCTTAACAGAAAGTCATTTTACGATATTGCAAAGGTAACAAAAATGCCGATTGTCGCAACACATTCTTGCTCGGACTTTATATGTCCCCATAAAAGAAATTTGACAGACGAACAATTTAAAATTATTAAAAACAGCGGCGGTTGCGTCGGAGTGAATTTTTATCCGCCGTTTTTAACGAACAGAGATAAATGCGGTATTGACGATATTGTAAAGCATATTGAGCATTTTATGGAGCTTGGCGGTGAGGATAATATCGGTATCGGTGCGGATTTTGACGGCGTTGACTGTCTGCCCGAAGGTATAAGCGGTGTTGAAGATATGTATAAAATATTTGACAGACTGCTTGCAAGAGGATATACTGAAGAACAAGCAGAGAAAATAAGTCATAGAAATTTTGAAAGGATTTTTGAAAATGCCTAAATTTTTTGTAACACAAGATAAAATATCAGATAATCAAATTATAATAGACAGCGAGGACGTAACGCATATTTCAAGGGTACTTCGTCTTGAAAAAGGTGATAATGTTACGGTGTGTGACGGACAGGGAACGGATTATGACGCTCAAATCGATACGATAGAGCCGAAGAAAATTCTTTTGAATATCGTATCAAGACAAAAGAGCGAAACAGAGCCGAATATAAAGGTTACACTTTTTCAGGCACTTCCAAAAGCGTCCAAAATGGAGTACATCATTCAGAAAACAACGGAGCTTGGCATATCCGAAATTGTGCCTGTGAAACTTTCAAGATGTGTTGTGAAAATAGACAATAAAAAGGACGAGAAAAAGAAAATCGACCGTTGGCAAAAGATTGCCGAATCGGCGGCGAAACAGTCGGGCAGGGGTATTGTTCCGACAGTGTCTGAATTTATGACTATCAATGAAGTGATTGAAAAATCAAAAGAATTTGATTTGTTTTTTGTGCCGTACGAATGTGAAGAACAGAAAACACTGAAAGAGATTTTAACTTCAAAAAGTGACGTTAAGTCGGTGGGATTTGTCATAGGTCCGGAGGGCGGTTTTGATTTAAGTGAAACCGAAAAACTTCATTCAAGCGGTATCGATACAGTAACGCTCGGTAAGAGAATACTGCGCACGGAAACAGCCGGCGAGGCGGTTTTGGCAATGACAATGTATGAGATAGGCGACATAAACTGAGAGCCTGTCGACAAAATGTCGACAGCTCCAAAAATCACATCTGCGATGTAATTTTTGAGTATTTTCAGAGAAAAAAATCATAAAGTTCCTCCAAAGTCGAAACTTTAGATTTTAAGCCATTTCTGCCGCACATGTCGTCAGAAATGATTTTTAATGAGGTTAGCACCTCAAACTCCCCCTAATAAAGTATACAAAACCGCAACGGTTTTGTATATGGTCAATTTTATTTATGAAAGGAAGTAAGAAGATGAAAAAGAATTTTATTACAGGATTTGTTTCGGGTGCGGTAGCATTTTCAATGATTGGAGCATTTGCCGCAAATATGATAACGACACCGAATACTTATGAGGTACAGCTTGACGGTAAAGATGTAAATATTGAGGGCTACAATGTAGATGATTACACATATTTTAAGCTTAGAGATATTTCAGATGCCGTAGGCGGTTTTGATGTTGATTTTAAGGATAACAAAATTGTTCTTACATCACAAGAAAAAGGGCTTGAGATAAAGAAAGAGGGAATATTCTCATCGGGAGGAACTGTAACAGAGCCGATAGCGGGAGAATATGACGAAACAACAAACTGGTTGGACAACACACGAAAAGGTAATACAGCACACGTTGACCATGCAAATGTACTTTATCAAATACCTGAAAATGAAACCGAATTGCCTATGGTATTTTTACACGGCTACGGACAGTCAAGAATGGGTTGGATGACAACACCTGACGGACGTGAGGGTTGGTCAACATCATTCCTAAGAAAAGGACACGGAGTATTTTTGGTAGACCAACCAAGACGCGGTGAGGCAGGAGCAACTGCTTCAATGACGAATGACAGTATTGATACATGGTCGGAAGATTCTAAAGAATATATGCCGGGTGACCAAGCATGGTACACACATTTCAGAATAGGCAGAGTTGCACCGGAGCGTTATGAGGGCTCACAATTCCCTGAGGGTGAGGAGGCACAAGACCAATTCTTCCGTCAAATGACACCGAATACAGGCAGCTTTGATATGGAAGCAAATGTTGCGGCTATGGATGAAGTTATGCAAGACGTTAAAGATATGACGGGCAAAAAGAGCATTTATGTAATTCATTCGCAAGGCGGCAGAGTCGGTTGGAATGTCAATCCCGAAAATGTAGCGGCAATCGTTGCAATCGAGCCGGGCGGAGCTCCTGAAATCGGTTCGGAACAATATAAAACATTACTTGCCGCAAATATTCCGATAGTTATGTATTTCGGTGATTATATCGATAACGGTCCGGAAGATATTCAGTCAACATCATTCTGGAAAAGCGTGCGTGACGGTGCAGTGGCATTTGCGGAAAGCTACAATAAAGACGGCGGAAACTGTACTGTTGTAAATCTTCCTGATGTCGGAATAACGGGAAATTCACACTTTATGTTCCAAGAAAAGAACAGTGAAGAAATAGCACAACACGTTGAAAATTGGATAAAGGAAAACGTAAAATAACTTGTCGAAGAAATGGAGAGATTAATATGAAAGTCGCACTTGTAAACGGAAGTCCGCATAAAAACGGATGTACATATACCGCACTTTGTGAGGTGGCAAAGACACTGAACGAAGAAGGGATTGAAACGGAAATATTTTGGATCGGTCCGAAAGCTTTGTCGGGGTGTATTGCGTGTAAATCGTGTGTAAGTAAAGGTGAGTGCGTATTTGACGATACTGTAAATGAGTTTCGTGAAATAGCGAAAGAATGTGACGGATTTGTATTCGGCTCACCCGTGCATTATGCAGGAATAAGCGGAGCAATGACATCATTTATGGACAGATTGTTTTACTCTGATTTTTGCGGAAACGGAAACAAAACATTTTATATGAAACCTGCGGCTTGCGTTATATCTGCAAGACGTGCCGGAACAACGGCAACTTTTGATCAGATGAATAAATATTTTACCATTCAAGAAATGCCTATTGTTTCATCGAGATACTGGAATATGGTACACGGTGCTAAGCCGGAAGATGTAAAGCAGGACTTAGAGGGATTATACACAATGAGAGTTTTGGGACGTAATATGGCATTTATGCTTAAATGCAAGGATATAGCAATGAAAAACGGTGTTGAATTACCAAAACAAGAAACACCTGTTTTCACTAATTTTATAAGATAAGGAGATAAACGAATATGAAAAAAGTAATTTCGATTTTAATGACTTTAGCATTTATGTTTGCATTCATTACCGGATGTACGGCGGCAGAGAGCGATAAGCAAGCGTTAGACAATGAATTTTTGCTTACAATGCAAATCGCTAATCCCGTTATGACTGTAAATGGTCAGGAAAAGAATATTGATGATGACGGTACAGCTCCGACTATTGTCAGTGACAGAACGCTTGTACCGGTAAGAGCAATTATTGAATCAATGGGCGGAAGTGTTAATTGGGACAGTGATACAAGCACAGCAATGCTTGAATACAACAACGACATAATAACACTTACAATCGGAAGTGAAACCGCATATTTCAATGATAATGCAAATACCCTTGATACCGCTCCGCAGATTATCAACGACAGAATAATGTTACCGATAAGATTTATTGCAGAAAGCTTTAAATTTGATGTTGAATGGGAGCAGGGCACTCAAACGATCACAATAAAAAGCAATACTTTAAATCCAACTGTAACAACAGAGCCAACAATAGCACCCGATAATCAGACGAACGGTAGTAAAGCGTTGGTAGTTTACTATTCGGCAAGCGGAACTACCGAAAAAATTGCAAAATATATAGCGAATGCGGCAAATGCGGATATTTTTGAAATTCAGCCTGTCGAGCCATATACGGCTGATGATTTGGATTGGACAGATGAAAGCAGTCGTGTTGTTAAAGAACATGATGATGAAAGCTTAAGAGATGTAGAGCTTGCTTCAACAACTGTACCGAATTGGGATACATATGATACGGTATTTATCGGTTATCCTATTTGGTGGGGAATTGCCGCATGGCCGACAGACGGATTTGTTAAAGCAAATGACTTTACAGGTAAAACAGTTATTCCATTCTGTACATCTGCAAGCTCGGAAATCGGTGACAGTGGTAAACTTCTTGAGGAAGAAGCAGGTACGGGAAATTGGCTTGACGGTATGAGATTTAGGTCAAGTGCAAGTGAAGATGACGTTAAGTCTTGGGTAGACGGATTGGAAAAATAATTATTGGAGGTTATAACAATGAGAAAGAATTTTGGCGCAAAGCCGTATTTATATCCGCAGCCGGTTATGATTATCGGCACATATGATGAAAACGGAAATGCCAATGCTATGAATGCCGCATGGGGCGGTATTGTAGGTATGGATAAGATTATTATTGATTTATCAAGTCACAAGACAACAGATAATCTTATGCAAAGAAAGGCTTTTACGGTAAGTATAGCCGATACAGAGCATATGACGGAATGCGACTATGTCGGTATAGTGTCGGCAAAAACCGAAAAAGATAAAATGAAAAAGGCGAATTTCACAACAACAAAAAGTGAATTTGTTGACGCACCGATTATAAACGAATTACCGTTGACTTTGGAATGTGAGTTAATCAAAGTAGTGGAGGACAGTTTGTATTTAGGTAAAATCGTCAATGTTAACGCAGATGAAAAAATACTCGGAGATGACGGTGAAATCTCGCTTGATAAATTCCGCCCTATAACATATGATACAGTCCACCACGGATATTATGAATTGGGTAAAAAAGTCGGAAATGCTTTTAAAGATGGAGAAAAATTGAAATAAATATCTTTGTAGGAGAATTTAAAGTGAAATATATAAATTTAGGTGACGGTGAAATTAAAATCTCTGCGTTGGGATTAGGCTGTATGGGGATGACTCATGCTTACGGAAAACCGTCAGATGAAAATGAAATGATAAAATTGATACATTCTGCATTTGATATGGGAATAACTTTTCTCGATACTGCGGAATGTTATTTGGGAACAACGGAAAATGGAGATATTGCGTCTAATGAAGAACTTGTCGGTAAAGCACTAAAGAATTATCGTGATAAGGTAATTATAGCGACAAAATTCGGAGTAAAGCATAATAATACCGAACTTATAACCGACAGCAGACCCGAAACAATTATAAAGAGTGTTGACGGCTCGCTGAAACGATTGGGTACAGATTATATTGATTTGTATTATCAACACAGACTTGATCCCGACGTACCCGTAGAAGAAGTTGCGGGAACAATCAGTGACCTTATAAAAGCAGGTAAAATTCGTGCATGGGGTATTTCCGAAGTGGATGAGGAACATATCAGGCGTGCGGATAAAATATGTCCACTTACGGCAATTCAAAACAGATACTCTATGATGTACCGTTATTATGAGCCGCTTATGCCTGTTTTAAAAGAACTGCAAATCACATTTGTTGCACACAGTCCGTTGGCAAACGGCTTTTTGACTGGAAAATACAATAAAGAATCGGTGTTTGATAAAGTGTATGATTACAGAAGCGATATGCCGCAGTTTAAGGGAGATAACCAAGAGCTTTTGGATATGCTAAATAATATAGCCACAGAGAAATATTCCACTCCCGCACAAATTTCACTTGCGTGGATGATGGCAAAAGGAATTGTACCTATTCCGGGAACAAGAAAGCTACAAAGACTTGAAGAAAATATCGGTGCGGCTGATATTTTGCTTACCGACGAAGAAGTTTCACGAATTGATGAAACATTGAACACAATAAAAATGTCAGATGTCTTTTGGGGACACAAAATCAAATAAGTTTTAAAGGATGCAATGGGGCAAAACACATTGTATCCTTTTTTATTTTCGGTTATAACCTTTTGGTTTAAACCGAAGAACGTATCGATACTTCTGTATATAAAATGTTTATGCTACAATTATTACAGTGAATAAATCACATAAAGATAAATCATAGGAGGTCAAATTTATGTCAAAGAAAATTATAACAATTATTATTGCGGCGGCAATGATTGCAAGTTCGGCAATTAATGCTTTTGCCGTAGGAAACACTTCAAATAATTCATTTAATGTTTCGGCACAGACATATACAACTATGAGTGCAACAGATAAAGAGAAATTTATAAATGATAATTTGGATGTCAAACTGCAACATATGTCATCTCTTGTTACGCTTACTGCAAACGGAGATTATGACAAAATTGCGGAAGAAGTTAAAAACGCACTTGACAGCGGACTTACAGCCACAGAGATAAAAGAATCAATATACCACAGCGGTGCATATTGCGGATTTACACGAGCGGCAAAAGCGTTGGACGCAGCCGATACCGCATTGAAGGCTTTGGGGCAGGATATTACATATTCAAGCAGAATAACGTCAAGTGAAGATGTACGTTATGACGAGGGACTTGCCACTCAAAGATATTTGTTCGGACAGCAGATAGGAACGATAACCGATGATATGGACGGCGCTTTGAAGCTGCAAACAAAGCTTCTTTCGGGAATATGTTTCGGTGATTTTTACAATCGTACGGGATTGTCATTATATACAAGAGAGTTTCTTACATTCTGCACAATCGTAGGAAACGGAAATTGTGCGGGACAACTTAACGGACATATTAATGGTAATCTAAGTGTAGGTCACTCAAAGGATATGCTGCGTGCGGCGGTATTGCTCAACGAAAAATATAACGGTGAAGAAAAAACACAGCTTGCCCTTGATGTTATTGACAGCAATACAAATGAAGTGTCTGAGTCACCGTAACCAGAGCCGTCAATTCCTACAAATACAATAAAGACAAATTATAAAAGTGACAGTGAAGAATTGCTCGGAATCATGTCGCACTTTAAGACTGATGATACAGACAATTATGTAAATAACAATCTTGACAGTCAAACACAAGAAATATTGATAAATGCGGTAAATGCCGTTATTGATAATACCGATATTCCGAAATCGGACGATAAAGCAACACAAGTTTTAATAGATATTGCGGTTATGTCGGCACAAGGCGGCAGAGAAAGCGAGATACCGTCAAAGGTTTCGGAGGGACTTGATGCAGGACTTACTAAGGATAATATGCTTGCCGTTCCGCTTTTGCTTGCACCTTATAACGGTTTCCTAAGAACGCTTAATATGAGAGCGTCATTATCCTCGGCACTGGAGGACAATGATACACAAAGCGGTCAGGAAATTAAAACAACAGTAACAATGACAATAGGAAACCCTATTATGACCGTAAACGGCAAAGAACAAAATATAGATGATGATAATACTGTGCCGGTAATCAAAGACGAAAGAACACTACTTCCTATTCGTGCATTTGTAGAGGGAATAGGCGGACAAGTCCAATGGGACGAAAACACAAGAGCGTCAACTCTTACATATAACGATACAGAAATAAAACTTACAATAGATTCAAATACCGCTTATCTCAACGGTGCAGAAAAAACACTTGACGTTGCACCTACAATCATTAACGACAGAACTATGCTGCCGATAAGATTTATCGCAGAAAGTTTCGGATATACGGTTATGTGGAATCAAGACAGCCAAACAGTGAGTATTATAAATGCGGATAATATAGAAAACGTATTCGCAAAGGGTGATATTAACCCCGCATCACCTAAATTTACCGGTACGTCATATATGAACTGGCTTACCCAATACAATGAAGAAACCAAAATACCTGCATTCGGACAAGTAACTTTTGAGCCTTGCACAAGAACTGATTGGCATTATCATGACGGCGGTCAGATCTTACTTGTGACAGAGGGCGTCGGCGTGTTTGAAATGGAGGGCGAGCCTGCAAGATTAATGCAAGCCGGTGATGTAATTCTTATTCCACCGGGTAAAAAGCACTTTCATTCTGCTATAAACGACAGTTGGTTTGCACATATTGCAATAGGCGTAAATCCGGGTGTCGGAACAACAAATTGGCTTGATAAAGTTACAGACGATGAATATAATGCGGCAGTAGAGGAGGCTCGTGCAAACGGAACTATTCGTGAAAAGAGCGATATAATGTTCCCAAAGGGAGATTTGTTAAATGAAAAGGGATACAGCGGTGCAGTGTACAAAAACAAGCTTGTTGAGAACGAAACAACATTTAATTGCCCTGAGGTTGATAACTACACTATGGAAAAAGGTGCAAGAACAGATTGGCATTCTCACGAGAGCGGTCAACTCATAATCGTAACAAACGGAACGGGCTTATATCAAGAAGAAGGCAGTGATGTAAGAGTTGTAAAAGCCGGAGATGTCATAGAAGCAAAACCCGGAGTAAAGCATTGGCACGGTGCAGCAAATGAACAGTTTGCTTATATTGCCGTAAACGGTAATCCGGGACATGACAAAATAACTTGGGATAAAGCCGTAACCGATGAAGAATATAATTCCGTACAAGCAGGCGGAAATACGGCAGTAGTTAAAACCGATTCGGGAAATGTTCAAGGATATGTAAAAGACGGAACGTATACATATCACGGAATACCTTATGCGAATGCAGATGAAAGATTTGTTCTGGCTCATAAAACAGACAGTTGGGACGGTACTAAAACTGCATATTCATACGGTCAAATAGCACCACAGTCGGGCGGCAATAATTTGCCGACAATGAGCGAGGATTGTCAAAATCTTAATGTATGGACTCAAGGTGTGAATGACAGAAAGAAACGTCCCGTAATGGTATGGCTGCACGGCGGCGGATTTTCAACAGGTTCGTCAATAGAAAGTCCTGCATATGACGGTGAAAATCTAAGTAAAAAAGGCGACGTTGTAGTTGTTTCGATTAACCACAGATTAAATTCTTTGGGACATTTGGATTTGTCGGCATACGGAGATAAATATAAATATTCGACAAACGTGGGAATGACAGATATTATTGCCGCTCTTGAATGGATAAAAGATAATATTGACCAATTCGGCGGTGATCCCGACAATGTAACCGTATTCGGTGAATCCGGCGGCGGTGCAAAGGTGCTTGCACTTATGACAAGTCCGTATGCAAAGGGATTGTTCAATAAAGGTATTGTCGAAAGCGGAGCGACAGAGAATATGGGCGCAAAGTTTACCGACTTAAAGGCAAGTCAAAGAGTAACAGAGATTACTCTTGATAATTTGGGAATTACACCTGACAGAATTGAAGAACTGCAAAATGTTTCATACGAAGATTTAACCGCTGCATCCGATAAAGCACTTGTACAAGCTGCCGAGGAAATGGGTATATATGAGGAATTTGTAAACGGATATTCGCTTTTATGGGAGCCGGTTGTTGACGGTGATTTTCTTCCTACAAGTCCCGTTACTGAAGACGGCTTTTCCGAGGCAGGCAAGGATATTCCTCTTTTGATTGGCTCTAATCTAAATGAATGGACTGTAATGGGTAACCCTATGGCAAATTCTAATGAAGAATTGAGTACAGAAGAATTAAATAAACGTCTTACAGATACTTACGGCGATAAAGCACAAGAAGTGCTTGCCGCATTTAAAAAGGCATATCCTAATGAATCCGATACTTCGGCACTGTATGTGGATAATACACTTATCAGATTACCGATTTTAAAACTTACCGCACATAAGGCTGACCAAAACGGTGCACCGGTATATTCATATGTATTCAGTTGGGGAACATCGTATCATACTGCTGAAATACCGTTTGTGTTCAACAATATTGATAAGGTAAGCGTAAGCGGTGACAGAGATGAAGCAGAAAAACTTTCGGATATTATGAGCAGTGCATGGATTAATTTTGCTAAAACGGGAAATCCGAACGGTGACGGAATACCTGATTGGGAACCATATACGAGAAGTAATTCGGCTGTTATGATTTTTGACAATGAAACATATCTTGTACATAATCACGAACAAGAGCTGATGTCGCTGTTAGCACCGAATTATAAATATTAATATTTACGGAAAGGCTATGATTAATTATGAAAAAAATAATAGGCTTTATAATTGTAATGATGATGTGCGTTGTCGGCACAACATTTGCAAATGCGGCTGAAATGAATTATTCGGACGGCACGCTTACGATAAACGGTTTAAACGGCAGTGCCGATTTATTACACGCATCATATACAGACTGTGTTTTGGACAGTACGGAAATTTTGAATGTATCCGACGGAACGTATAATATTAATGCAAAAAACGGTGATAAGTTGTTTTTGTGGGATAATACGAATACAATGAAACCGCTTAGCGGAAATATAATCGTAGGTGAAAAAAATCAAGGTGAAAATCTTGAAGAAGATACTCAAGGGAAAATTCTTGTTGTGTATTTTTCGGCTCAAAGTCATACAGAAAGAGTTGCAAATTATATTGCACAGGAAACCGGTGCAGATATATTTGAACTTGTACCGAAAAATCCGTACACAAGTGCTGATTTGAATTATTCAAACAGTAGCAGTCGTGTTGTGTATGAATATCAACATCCCGAAGAAAGAAATGTCGAACTTGTATCCGCAGTACCGCCGAATTGGGATTCTTATGATACCGTATTCGTAGGTTATCCTATCTGGTGGGGAGTTGCCGCATGGCCCGTAAATGGATTTGTTACGGCAAATGACTTTACCGATAAAACGGTTATTCCGTTCTGTACATCCGCAAGCTCCGGGATAGGTCAAAGCGGAACTCTTTTGAGAGATTCCGCAAAAGGCGGAAACTGGCTTAACGGTATGAGATTTTCGTCAAGTGCATCTGAAAGTACAGTGAAAAGTTGGGTAGCAAGTCTTGATTTGAATTAATAAAAAATAGCTTTCTATGGTGAGCATAGAAAGCTATTTCGTTGTGTGAATGTTTTTTCTCTCTTTTTGCATAAGCAAGCACGCAAAAACGCATACGAGCAATTCGGTAATAGGAAACGCAATCCATATTCCGATAATTTGTAAGGTATGATTTAACAGCCACATTAACGGAATCAGCAAAACACCTTGACGACAAAGTTGAATAATAATACTCGGTACAACTTTGTCTGTTGCTTGTTTATATGTTGCAATCATTGTAGAAAGTCCGCTGAATACAAACCCTAAAGACATTATACGCATTGCAGTTATGCCCAATAAACGCATTTCTTGTGATGCAGAGAAAAGAGAAAGTATTTCGTCCGGGAAACACATAACCAAAAATGTTCCTACAAACATCATAATTGTTGCAAAGAGTGTTCCGATTTTGTAAGTTTGCCATAAGCGAGCCTCTTTTTTAGCTCTGTAATTAAACCGCATAATCGGCAAACAGCCTTGTATAAGACCGTTTACTGTCATAACAATTAATTGTTGTACCTTGAAATATGCTCCGAAAAAAGCCACCGCCGTATCGGAATAGTTTACTAAAAATACATTTACGAAGTTTACCATGAAAGAACCTAATGCGTTCATTATAAAAGATGGTAAACCGTATGAAATGAGCATTTTGAGTATTTGCGCATCAAAGCGATAGCCTTTTAGAATCGGCTTAACTTTTTGCTTTGTGAAAAACAACTGTATCAATGCAATCAGCATTGACAGAGTGTATCCCAAAACTGTTGCGAGTGCCGCACCAGCAATACCCATTTCCGGAAACGGTCCGACACCGAAAATAAGCAATGGGTCGAAAATAAAATTAAACATTACACCGATAATTTGAAACCACATCGGTGCAATCATATTACCGGTTGCCTGCAACATTTTTTGAATTGCGATATGTACCATATTTGGAATCTGCATATACGCACAGATTTTCATATAGCGCAATCCGTATTTAAAAATCTCATTATTTTGCGTGAATGTAGCGTAATAGGGTTTTATAATAAAAAGCGTTGCTATGGTTACTGCCACACCGACGGACAAAGACAACAGAAGTCCGAGTGTTGCCGCCGAATCGGCTTTTTTCTGCTTGTTCTGACCTAAATATCCCGCAATCAAAACATTAACGCCGACGCCTATCCAAATAGATAACGCATTCATAAGTGTAGTAATCGGAAATGAAAGCGAAACTGCGGCTAGTGACTGTTCGTTGATTTTTGCGACAAACATACTGTCTACAAGGTTGTATGAATACTGTAAAAACATCGAAATAAGCGGCGGGGCAGACATTTGCAATATCAGTTTGTTTATAGGTCTATATGCCATTTTATTCTCTGCGTTCATTTTTGCACACTCCCATAATTATATATACTGTAATTATAACGTGAATACTGTTGTATTTCAACCGATATTCTGCATTTTTTAATAAAACCGGTGCAATAAAAGGCAGTCTAAAATGATATGCACCCCAAAAGTTAGACACTTTTGGAGGTGCATATTTTTATTATGATATTATTTTATAGTGTATATTTTATTAAATACAGCTGCGGCTTGGGCACGAGTGGTATTTGCTTTAGGGCGGAGGGTATTATCCGTGAAACCACTTATAATTTCATTCCCGCAAGCCCATTGGAAAGCAGAAACAGCATAATCGGAAATGTCTTCCGTATCTGAATAACTGTCGAGTGTATCAATTATAGAAGTGTCAATTTGTTTATATTCTGCAAATCTCTTTAAAATCGATACCATCTGCTCACGAGTTATATTATCGTTCGGAGCAAACTCTGTGTCGCTGTAACCTGAAATAATATTATTCTCACTGCCCCAAGCGACAGCATTTGAGAAATAATCATTTTCATTTACATCAGTGAAGTTATAATCAACATCGGATTTTGTTTCGCCGTCAATTCTGTGAAGAACAGTTATAAACATTCCTCTCGTAATATCTGTATCAGGAGCAAATTCCGTATCGCTTACACCACTCATTAATCCGTTGTCATATGCGGATTTTATCGGGGCATAATACCATTCATTTTCTGCAACATCATCAAACCACCAATCGTCTTTGCTGGACGGTGTAGGTGTTTTTTGCGGAGAGTCGTTTATTTCTTTGAATGTTACGTCAACGATTACTTGGCTTCCTGGCATTACGAATGAAAATTCATTGTCGGCTGTCTTTGTAACTTCAATTACATTTCCCTTTGAATCAGTAACTGTTACAGTATCAACCTCATAACCGTCATTCGGTTTTGTATTAACCGTTACGTTTTCACCCAATGCGGCATTTTTCTTTGATATATTCATACTTCCGTTGTCGTATGTCTTGTTTGCAGAAGAAATACCGTATTTTGCAGAACTTCCGCCGCCACTGCTGCTTGGTTTTGAAGTAGGAATTGGTGTAGGAGTAGGTTCATCTGATTCTATACCTGTTACTTGAACATCAATACTGTCGTCAATTCTGTATTTTGGATAGTATGCGTATATCTTTGCATTACCATTGCTTAGCGGAATAACTTCACCGTCATCGGTAACAACAGCTATGCTGTTATCTGTTGAATAATACTTGACTTCACCCGCATAATCATTCCAAGGGAAAGCTTTTGTTTGAAGTGTTGTTGTATCATTTTTTCCGTTTAATGAAACGTTTTCGGCACCATCGTTGATTTCTGCAATAAGTGGTTTATTAGAGATAAACATGGTATATGCGTTAGATGTGTTTTCACCGCTTACTGCTGAAAGTTTAAAGTCTATATATCCTAAATTGTTGAAATCAGCTTTATCTATCTCAAACGGAACTGTAATATCTTTACTTTCACCGCTCGCAAGTTGAGGTAGGGAAGTAGTGCCGAAAGTTTTGTCGGCGGTATTATTTAGCGTTACATTTATTTCGTCGGACGGTTTAGAACCGTTGTTTGTAACTGTTGCAGATGCATAATAACCGTTATCATCGTGTTTGATTTCAAAGCTCGATACATCAAGTCTTGTATCATACGGGATGGCTTTTGTGGCAGATACAGGCTTTGCATTTTCAATTCCGCGTTCAGTTACCGTAACTGTAACTTCTTCATTTTCCAAGTTGCTCGGAACTGTCCATGGTACACTGACATTTATCGAATTACCGGATTCGATTATGTTGTCAGAACTGCCCTCGTAAAGTATATTTCCGTTTTTATCCGTTACTTTTAAATCATAACCCTTTGCGTCAAGCAAACCTGTGTTCGCAATAGTGAATGTTATATCTTCCGAATAATTCGGATAAATCTTTGACGGAAGAATAATATTGCTGCCTTTAATTTCAAGAGAACTTACTGGTTCAAAGTCAATGGTTACAAGGGTGTTTTCACTGTATTTCATAGGTGAATCTGCATCGCTTTCATCAATCCATTGCTTGTAGTAGTTTGAAACAGCTGATATTTTATTATCATCAGTCATATATAGGTCAAGTTCGTCAATAACCATACCGAAATCGGTAATTTGTACCGAATTGCCGAACTTCCAATAACCGTTATTTGTGCCACGCTGATAACGTACACCGTATATTTCAGTACCGTTCTTTGTACTGTCTTGACTTAATTCTGTGTAATAAATATAAATATCTTCACCGTTGGAGGTTACAATATAGTTTCCTATACTTGTGCAAAGGTCGTCATTACCTTGGAAGTTTGCACTTGTGACATTAAATGTACCGTTGTACAAGGCTTCGTAAATGCTGTTTTCATATACGTCGTCTGACATACCGAGTTCAGCTGCAGTCTTTTTATACCAATCGGCATTTTTGTTATCATCGGTCATTTCGCCGTTTTTGTATGCACTGTTTACCGTATCGGCATTAATCAAGTCTGTCATATCTCCGTTTGAATCTGCGTTAAACATTGAAGATAACATATCCGAAAGATTCATAATTTTAAACATATATCCGTTATCCAACCATGTCAGGTACAATTCACCGTTAATGTTGGTAAGTTTAGGTAATGAATTAGATATACTGTCATTTGTAATTTGTATCGGGAAATATGCTTGCCCGGTTGTTAGGTTTTGAATTTGCAGATAAAGCTCTCTGTCGTCACCTGTTTGTAAATCTTCGTCTTCATCAATAGTGTAACTTGAAATTAAATAACTTTCGTTATTTATATTTATTGTTGCCGAATTATAATCCAATGCAATAGGAGAGCTGATTGTTTTATGAGGTATCGGAATTATGGTTTCATCATAAGACTTTCCTGTGCTCATATCGTATTTTACATAGGCTATATTAGAGAATGATTTTTCAAGCTGTAATAGGTCACTGTTACTGTTGCCTAATTTTGACACATCAAGCTTGACATAGCTTATATAAAGCATATCTCCGTCAACATCAATTTGTGGATTTAAAGTAAGGTATCTGTCGTGTACAATACTGATTTCTTTGCCCATTTTGTTGGTTTTTGTATCGTATATTGCACAAGAAATACCGATTGATGAAAGCTTTTCTCTTGAAGTTTCCACACCCGCAAATGCGTCTTTAACATCGGTCCATGCGATAATAACTTTGTCACCTATCTTTTTAAGTGTGTGTATTGAATCAGGTGTACCGTCGTCTGCTACTGCTTTAGGAATAGACCAATGAGTACCGTCAAATATCGAATAATACAGAGTTGCTCCGTTGTATTCGGCACGATCTCTCGAATCGTCTATAAATGTAAGCATCTTCTTACCGTCATCAAGAGGGATAATATGAGGTCTCGTTCTGTCTGCGACATCATTTATTAATTGTTTACAGCTTACAACTTTTTCTGTTGCGGTAAGCTGAATATCATCATTTTTTCCGAAAGTAGATAAATCAGATGTGCCGTTACTGTATGGAGTTAATTTAATATCATCATCGGTCATAAGTCCGTTGAAGAAATCAAATTCAGAGGCATGCTCAAGAGTACCCCAACCTTTTGTATATTTGACTACATCTACATCAACGGAGAAGAATAATAAGTCGAATCCCACACCGCCGGCTGCCGTTATCAGTGTACCGGGCTGACCGTTTGCAAAACTCAAATCAAATTGGAATGTTGTAGCAACGTAACCTCTTGCTGAAAGTACATCGCAAAAACCTACACCTACTTGTAATTTTCCTGAAATGACAACACTTAGTGTTACATCGGTAGTGCTCAGTCTGTCTGCTATATTGCCTTGATAGTTGTTAAATTCATCTGCGGATATTGCATTTTTATCATCATCTGCAGCATAGTTTGTAATTAGATCTACCTGAATACCGGCAATGATATTTAAAAATACAGGTACACCGTAAATTGTAGTATACATAGTCTTATTGAATGTATAGGCTCCGCCGATAGAAACCGAACCGCAAGCAAACATATAGTCGTTGTCCGGCGTTTTAACAAAGTCGAAAGCTAAAATAACGGCTACTTCGACGCTGTACCTTTGGTTATTAAAACCGGCAAATGGAGCTTTGGTATCTTTTAGTAAATCGGTATAATCTGCATATGCTTCTTGATATTCGGCATCGGTTTTATAATCGTCACGAGACGGAGCGACACCATTGAATGTCGCAGCCATTATTTTCATAGCATTACTTCTGTGATTATTATTTTCTTGAACAGCACCACGGAATTTATCATAAAACGCTTTTTTCTCGTAAACGGTTTTCTTACCCATACTATTGAGTATTGTGTCAATATTTGCCTGAATAGTATAACCGGTGTTGTCAGGCCAGTTTGTTTTGCCGAATGTAATCAATCCAGATTGGCATTTGCCTATTGCTGAGCCGACTAACGGAATATCGATTGTACCGCTTTTATCCGCATCGAAAGTTTGAGGTGTTGTAAGTGCAAATTCCGTATAGAATGAAAGACCTGTTGCAACATCGGGATACACAATTTCAATTTCAGTGTTACCTGATGATAATTTTTCTGAATCTACAAGACGTACAGAAAGACTGTCACCAGAATGTAGATTTTCTGTCATCTTAGGAATTGTACATTCTATAATACTGCTGCCATCCTCACGAGGATAACCTTTGTATTCGGTTGTCTGACCGGTTGATGTGCGAACGGTGAATACTGCCTCACTGACACTTCTTCCATAGCTGTCTATAACGGCTGTGACTGTAAGATTGTCGTCGAGTATTCTTATTTGATTTTGGTTTAAGTCGGCTGTGTTCTTGTCATATGTGTACATAATTGACGCAACCTTAGGAGCACCGTAAGGGTAGGTGATATTTGTGTTACCTGCATTTACGGTATAAGCACCGTCTGCTTGACCAAGTGCATCTGTGAGCTTTACTTTTGCTACATAGCCTGTCGTAACACCGTTTGAGATGTACATTGTAATAAGGTCGTTTGTGTCACCCAATACGTTTGTCAATACATAAGTACCGGTATCGGAAGTTGTACCGGTCGCACTGTCAGGCATATAGCTTGAGTTTGCGGAGTTTAGCGACTGTGAACCTTTTCCGGCTGATACGGAATATCCTACAAGCGGAAGAGATTCCGGTTCTAAGCCGTTATCGCGGATAGACGCATTTTTAGAAACAACAGTACCTGATATATTAAATGATTTTAAATCGCTCTTTTTAACTTTTTTGCAATTTACAGTTATAACATTGTCTGTTGTTTGTGCTTGCGCAACGGTGTGATAAGAATTGGTTGTAAACGTGTCGTTGCCTTGCTTGATAACGGGACGGTATATGTATTCATTATCTTCAATGGAGGCAAAATTTAATGTATATATCTTACCTGTAATCGGTGTTATTTTATCTGAAAGATTTGATTCTGACGGATTTGCGTTAATAACATATTTACCGCTTACTTCCTTTTTCAGTTGTTCATCGGAACTTGAATTAAGATCATTTTCACTGATAAGACTCTGTACCGTTAAATACTTTTCAGCACCGTTTTCAAATTTAATTTCGATTTTGTTTGAATTTTTCGCTATAAGAGGACGTATTCTGTAACTCGTATTAGGCTCAAGGAATAATTTTGTTGTATCGGTTATTGTGTTGAAACTTGTGTTGTTTGTTGAAACTTGATAACCTACAACATGATATCCGTCATCCGGAGTTGTTGCACTTAAATCAAGTGTATCACCTGCATGGTGAGTAACTGTTTTACCTGCGGCAAGCTCGCTTGATATAAAGCTGCCGTTTCCTTCACCGGCTGACGGTAATACTTCGACTGTAACATCGGCATATGATACTTTAGGTGTTATCTTCAGATTTTGATGATAACCGTATGTGTCATGTGCAACATTTTTTTGAACCGATTCAATCCATGATATGAAATATTTATCATATGGAATGTAATAAAGATTTTGCTTTTCTGTTTTCTTCAGCTCATTATTTACGTTATCCGATGTGAAATTTACTTCGTCAGAAAGTTTTGTTCCTTTTTTTGAGTTAAGGTATGAAATGAATTCTTCGGGATAATTTACAGTTATTTTATCATCAGTTGTACCCGGATCTATGGTGATTTTATAGCCTGAAATATATCCGTATTTACCTTTGTGACCGTTAATGTCTGTATCATTTATTGTAAATACAATATTGCAGTCATCCTCATTCGGATTGGTCCAGAAATCACGCGTTTTACTTCCGGCGATTTGAGCACCGCTGTTAAGTTCAACCTGCATAGGTAAGGCCTTTATCTTTTCATTACCGATACAGTATTCCTGTGTTGGGGGTTGGTTAAGTTCTACATTAACCTTTTTATACATAGCCGCAACACCGTAAAAGCGTACATAACTTTTCGGAGTTTTTGATTTGTCTTCATCAGCCGAATGTATTTCCATGCTTATATTTCCGTTTAAAGGTTGGTTGTTATTCAAGAGAGTTGCAGGCATTGCGTCAAGTGTTCTGCCGAATTTCCCACTTTTTGATTCATTGATAACAATACTGTCATTATTTGCAATTTTAAATCTTGCAAGCTGTCCGCCAAAGGCGTTTGATGTTGATTCCATATCGGGAGTCATATATTGATAATATACCGACGGTACAGTTTTGGAATGTGTCCATACTCCGCCTTTATCCCACATACTTGTATGGTAATATTCAAGTTTTCCGTAGTGAGAGTTACCCATATTTCTTTCGCGTGTATCTATTTCATATTTGTTGTCCCAATGACCGCAACCCCAGGGCTTATCACCCCAATATCCGTCATAATAAAACAGACCGTCGTGGTTTACTTCTGTTGCAAAGTAGTATGTACCGACTTCGGGAGGAATGTCATAATTGTGAGTTCCGTCACCTGTTGCGTATATTTTACCTTCGGCAGGATCTTTTGTATTATCTGACGGCATTGTATATTTAACGTTGTATTTAAGACCGTTTATGGTGATGTCATTTGTCTGATTTTCATTGCCCATAAGAGAAATATCACTCTCATCATCGGCGTTATTTTTGATTTTGACAACGGTTTCTGCATATTTGCCGCTTTCACAGCCCGTCATATCACTCATCAGCAGTTTAAATTCACCCTCGCCGGATACGGGAATTTCAATTGTCTTTTCCGTTTCATAAGGAATAAATGTAACTGTTTTGATTTGTTCTTCATAATTTTCTCCTGCTACTGCGGTAATGCTCGATGACAGCAAAGTGAAATCGCAAAGAGAATATTCTGCATTTTTTCGTTTTATTGTAACAGTGACATTTCCGTCTTTTGACGTGTAACTGTTTCTGCTGAAAGAAACAACGCTTTTTTCTTTCGGCTCGTCGTCTTCGATATTTACAGAAAGTGATGTTACTTCATAAAGTTCGGCATTATCGGGATTTACCAAAAGTAAAGAAAAACCTTCTGTGCCTTCGCTTTTTTGTCGTCCAATATTTTGAATTTAACCGTTTTTTCGTTTTCGCCCGGTGCGAAAGTAACGGTTGTACTGCTTGAGTATTCAATTCCTGCCATTGCATCCGGTACTACTTCGTCTGCAAATTGCTGTGCCATTTCCGAATCAAATTCCGAATATTTTTCAATATCTGTATTCTCTTCCGAAATGTTATCCGATGTTTCATCAGTGTCAGTTTCTGCCGTGGCATAACGTTCAAGTATTGAAACCCCATCACCGGTTTTCTCTGCGTTATCGTCAAGAATTATATAGTCCTCGCCGTATATCGCAGTTAAGTCAAGCGAGTGGATTGTGACGCTTGCTTCTTCCGATAAATCGCCCTCACGATAAATAGGGAACGAATAGACAGCATCTTCTTCCTTGACGTTTGCTGACGCAGTACCAAGGTAAATTAAATTACCGCTTGGAAGTTTTTCCGAATCAATTCGTGATGCGTTTAACGGCATGACCGTTTCTTCTGCTTTTGCAGGAATAACTGCCATAGAGGCAAGCATTGACAGCGACAAAAGCAATGATAGTAATTTTTTCATTTTAATCCTTCCTTTCATATTAGAAATATTGGTAGTGTAAAAGAATTTCTCTTTTAAAACAGAGAAATAATTATATATAATAAAAGTATATATTATGATTATTATAAATGTCAATATAATCTAACTCAAATGCCATTTTTTGACACAAAATCACGTTAAAACAATATTTTACACAAAACCGCAGCGGTTTTGTTTGCATTATTTTATGGGGAACGTGCAATTTCGGGTTGTAATCACTTCTGACTGTATGTGTGTCGGAAATGACTTTAAATCTAAAGTTCCCGGTTTTAATCTTAAAGAATTCTTTCATAATAAATAGAAAACTCATCAATAAAAAAACAGTTGAAAACCACACAAAATTTACGTTAATATGCGATTAAAACATATATTATGTTATGTAAATCAAATAAAATAAAAAAATATGAAAAAAGGGTTGACTTTATAAGGGTTTATGTGGTAAACTGTTTTAGTATGAAAAATACGCACATTTGTGGATTGTGTGAAAGTTGCCTGTTTTGCCTGGGTCTTCACATAAGGTGAAACAAATGGAGGAATAATCAAAAAACGAGGAGGAAATAAAAATGGCAAACGTAATTTCAATGAAACAGCTTTTAGAAGCAGGTGTTCACTTCGGACACCAAACAAGAAGATGGAACCCTAAAATGGCTGAATACATCTTCACAGAAAGAAATGGTATCTACATCATCGACCTTCAAAAGACAGTTAAAAAGGTTGAAGAAGCTTATTATTTCGTAAGAGATATTGCTGCAAGCGGTGAAGATATTCTATTCGTAGGTACAAAGAAACAAGCTCAAGACTCAATTAAAGAAGAGGCTGAAAGAGTTGGTATGTACTATGTAAACGCAAGATGGCTTGGCGGTATGCTTACAAACTTCAAGACAATCCAAAAGAGAATTGAAAGACTTGCTCAAATCAACCAAATGGAAGAAGACGGTACTTTCGATATGCTACCAAAGAAGGAAGTTATTAAGCTAAAGGCTCAAAGAGATAAGCTTGAAAAGTATCTTGGCGGTATTAAAGATATGAAGAAACTTCCTGGCGCAATGTTCATCGTTGACCCAAGAAAAGAAAAGATTGCTATCGCAGAAGCTAAGAAACTTAACATTCCTGTAGTAGCTATCGTTGATACAAACTGTGACCCTGATGAAGTAGACTACGTTATCCCTGGTAACGACGACGCTATCAGAGCCGTAAAGCTAATCGCATCAACAATGGCTAACGCTATTATCGAAGGCAGACAGGGCGAAGATGCTCTTGCAGATGCTGAAACAGCTGAAGAAGATACAGTAGAAGAATAATTTTCATATAATTAATATAGGAGGAAAAGTAACATGGCATTTACAGCTAAAGACGTAAAAGAATTAAGAGAAATGACAGGTTGCGGTATGATGGATTGTAAGAAAGCTCTTACAGAAACAGACGGTGACAAGGATAAGGCTGTTGAATATTTGAGAGAAAAAGGTCTTGCAACAGCTGCTAAGAAGTCAGGCAGAATTGCTGCTGAAGGTATCGTTAAGGCTTATGTTGACGGTAACGTAGGCGTACTTGTAGAAGTAAACTCAGAAACAGACTTCGTTGCTAAGAATGATGAATTCCAACAGTTTGTTTCGGACGTTGCCAAGACAATCGCTGAACAAAATCCTGCTGACGTTGAAGCACTTAAAGAATTAAAGTGCGGAGACAGCACAATCGGCGAAATGCTTACAGAAAAGATTGCTAAGATCGGCGAAAATATGAACATCAGACGTTTCGCAAGAATCGAAACAACAGGTGCAGTTGTAGATTATATCCACGCTGCAGGTAAAATCGGTGTATTGGTTGAGGCTGACGCTGAAAACAATGACGCTACAAAAGAGTGTCTAAGAAACGTTGCAATGCAAGTTGCAGCACTTAGCCCTAAGTATCTTTCAAGCGATGATATTCCTGAAGAATACAAGGAACACGAAAAGAAGATTCTTATTGAGCAACTTAAGAATGATCCTAAGAATGCATCTAAGCCTGAAAACATCATCGAAAAGATGATAACAGGTCGTCTTGCTAAGGAATTCAAGGAAGTTTGCCTACTTGAGCAAGAATACGTTAAGGCTGAAAATAAGGAAAACGTTGCTAAGTACGTTAAGAGCGTTGGCGATATTACTATTAAGCAATTCGTACGTTTTGAAACAGGCGAAGGTCTTGAAAAGCGTGAAGACGATTTCGCAGCAGAAGTTGCATCAATGGTAAAGTAATTTAACTAAACCGTATATTAAACCACGGTAGACGATAAGTTTATCGTGGTTTTTATGTGCAAATTAGAAAGTGGATTAATTTTGTGGAATTAGTTAGCATTAGCTAATTTTGTCTGCTTAGGATAAAAGAAAAGGGAATAGAAGATATGGGGAAAAAGATTATATCATTTTTGTCTGACGGTATTTTGTCGGGAATATTTTTGTGCGTAGGCTGTTGCGTGAGTATGTCGGTTGAGTCAAAACCACTTGGAGCATTCTTGTTCAGCTTGGGTTTGTGTGCGATTATTGTGTTTAAGTTCGGTTTGTTTACGGGTAAAGCCGGATATATGGCAGTAAAACCGTTGTCGTATGTGCCGGAAGTTGTACTTACCTTTATCGGTAATGCAACAGGTGCGGCGATAGGAGGTTTCTTGCTTAACCTTACGCGTTTTGGAACGACTTTATCGGAAAAGGCCGCCGCTATCACAGCAACAAAGTTTGCCGATTCACCGCTTAGTATATTTGTTTTGGCGGTGTTCTGCGGTATATTGATGTTTACAGCGGTTGACGGAAATAAAAGAGCGACTGAAAAAGGTGACTTTGTGATGTCACTGTTTATAGTCGTTTTACCTGTTATGGTGTTCATACTTTGCGGATTTAATCACTGTATCGCAGATACTTGTTACTTCTTTATAAGTAAATGTGCTAATGCGTCACAGGCGGCAGTATATTTCTTATGTGCTGTACTTGGTAATGCTGCCGGTTGTATGTCTGTACCAATGGTTAAAAAATTATCGCTTAATAAATTGTTTTAATAAAAAAGTTGTGGTGATTGTTCACCGCAACTTTTTTTGTTTATAAGCAATTATGCACAAAGTTATCGAATTTCGCCAACTTTGCGACAGCGATAACATCTTCGTCTGTGGCATTCTTTTTTCTGCTTGTATGTTTTCCATTATGGCATTGTTGTATTAACACCATAATATTAAAAAGTCGATATTTTTCATGCAAAAAAAGTAAAAATTTTTTTCGGCATTTATTGACAAAAAATATATTGCGTGCTAAAATAAATTTGATTAAATAAATCACTGAAATATACACAGAGAGGAAGATTAATTATGAAATTTGATTTTTTAAAGGATAAGAAATGTTGGTGCTTTGCGGCAGGTATAGCTACTGCAGTAGTAGGTAAGAAAATTGCTACAAGTGAAAAAGTTAGAAGTATGTGCGTTTCAGGTCTTGCAAAGGGTATGAAGTTCCAGCAAGAGGCTAAAGAAACACTACAAAATATGCGTGAAGAGGCTGAAGATATGTGTTACGAGGCTAAGTCACAGCTAAACGACGAGGAAGAATAATAATGAAATTTAAAATCGTACATGATACTCCAGGTCGTATCAGATTGCGTTGCGGTGGATATTATTTTGATAAAAATCAAGAGAAATCTCTTGAGAAAACAATTTTAACGGAACATTATGTTGAGTCTGTAAAGGCTAAAAGCGTCAACGGCGGTATTTTAATTACCTATCAATCCGATTACAGACAGGAGCTTTTGAACTACATAAAAGGAATCAAGCAAAATCAATTAGCGGCTGTTGAAGATGAGTCTGAGGATATACAGGCTGATTTCAAAAATGAGATTATAAAAATGCTTATAAAGCGTTTTGTTCTTAGAAGAATATTGCCGTATCCTGTACGAGTTGCAATGGCTTACTTTAAGGCATTCCCGTATGTGAAGAAAGCTGTGGGCAGTGTACTTAATTTAAGGGCCGATGTGGCACTTTTGGACGGTGTTGCACTCGGAACGGCACTTTCAAGAGGAATGTATTCGGAAGTTAATTCAATTACATTCTTGCTTGGAGTTTCGGAACTTCTTGAAGAATATACAAGAAAACGTACAAAAAATGCACTTGCGGACAGTCTTGCAATGAAGATTGATACTGTATGGAAGAAGAACGGCGAAAATGAGGAACAAGTTCCAATTTCAACCGTTAAAGAGGGTGACTTTGTCGTATTCCGTGACGGTGCAATGATCACTTTTGACGGTGTTGTTGTATCTGGACAGGCAAGTGTAAACGAAGCGTCTATGACAGGCGAATCGGTTGCGGCTGTAAAGGATAAGGACAGTACTGTTTACGCCGGTACAGTTGTAGAGGCGGGAAATATAGTAATTAAGGTTAGTGCTGCGGCTGATAATACACGTATTTCAAATATTATTGAAATGATTGAAAACGGTGAAAGTATGAAAGCCGGAGTACAGAGCCGTGCAGAGAAAATTGCAGACGGTTTTGTACCGTACAGCTTGGGATTGGCGTTGCTTGTTTATCTTACAACAAGAAATGTTGTAAAGGCAATGTCTGTTCTTATGGTGGACTATTCTTGTGCAATTAAATTGTCAACACCGATAAGTATTATAAGTGCTATGCGTGAGGCATCCTCAAGAGGATTTGTTGTAAAAGGCGGACGTTATCTTGAAAGTGTATCTCATGCTGATACTATTGTATTTGACAAGACAGGTACACTTACAAATTCATGCCCGACAGTAGAAAAAGTGCTTTCATTCGGTGAGTATACATCAGATGAAATACTTAAAATATCTGCGTGCCTTGAAGAACATTTCCCTCACAGTGTGGCAAAGGCAATCGTGAAATCCGCTAAAGCAAAGCAACTTGACCACGAAGAAGAACATGCTGAAGTTGAATATGTAGTTGCACACGGCATAGCTACAATGTTGCATGGCAAGCGTGCAATTATAGGCAGTGAGCATTTTGTGCTTGAGGACGAAAATATTCCGATAACTGATGAACAGAAGTCTGTTATTGAAAACGAATGTGAGGGCTTTTCTGTTATATACCTTGCAATCGGAGGCGTGTTGTCGGGAGTTATTTGTATAAGCGACCCGCCGAGAAGTGAGGCTCATGAGGCAATTCAGTTACTTCGTGAAAGCGGTATTGATAATATTATTATGCTTACAGGTGACCATGAAGGTGCTGCAAAACGCACTGCCGATATGCTCGGTATAGACAATTTCCGTGCACAGGTATTACCTGAGGATAAGGCGACAATTATTGAAGAATTGAAGAACGAGGGAAGAACGGTTATAATGGTCGGTGACGGTATCAATGACTCTCCTGCATTGGCACTTAGCGACGTTTCAATTGCTATGAAAGATTCTGCCGATTTGGCAAGAGAAGTGGCTGATGTCACATTGCTTTCGGGTGATTTGAGAGATTTAGCGCTTCTTCGCAAGTTAAGCAGCAGTCTGTTCAGACGAATTAAACGTAATTATACGTTTATTATGGCATTTAATTCATTGCTTATTTTGCTGGGATTGAAAGGTACTATAACTCCGTCTGCATCATCACTTTTGCATAATTCGTCAACTATGCTTATAAGTGCGAACAGTATGCGTCCATTATTGAATGACAAGAATTAATCATATTAATTTATTTGACGGTTGAGCGGCAGTATAAAAACTGCCGCTTTTTTTATCATATGGAATAAATTTAAAAGAATAAATATTAAAATCGGTATTCCCAAAACGAAAAATATATAGTATAATAGAAATAGAAAGTAGGTGGTAGGTTGTGAGAATTGAAAAGCTAAACAAAGACAAAATAAAGGTAACGCTTACAACTGCGGAATTAATTAATCTTGATATAGACGTGAAAAGGCTTTCGCCCGATTCAAAAGAATTACATACATTTTTATTTCATATTATGGAAACGATAAGGGAAGAAACAGGTTTTAATCCGTATAACGGCCAAGTGGTCGTTGAGGCTACTCCGTCACAGGACGGTATAAGTATTTTGGTTAAACGTTTAAACAAGGGTATAAAAAAAATTACCGAGGAGCAGTTTAAAAAAGTTGTTTCGGTCAAGCCTAAAAAGAAAGAACCGGGTACGGAATGTGTATTTTATTTTGAAACTTTTAATGATATGTGCGGCGCTATAAGCGAAATGGATAAAAGTATTCTTTCAAAAGCAAGCCTTTTTAAGCTGAATAAAACATATTGTATTCTCATAAGAAACGATAATGAGAATATGAGAGGCATTAATGTAATAAGAGAGTTTACAGAAAGAATGTCGATATACCCGTTGCAGAATGAGTACATAAAAGAACATGCTCTTCTTGTCGCAAAAGGTCAAAAACTTGTTGAAATGGCTGAAAACGTCAAACGATTGATGTAAGAGAGATTTTATTTGTTAATATTTTGTTAAATCTATTGCAAAGTTCATATATAGATAGTATAATAGATAGGTAGAAAAAATTATCAAAGGAGAACTATTATGGCAAACATTTTAGAAACAGTCGTTTTCGCAGACGGCGAAACAGCAAATACACAACAGGCGACAGGTACTCAAACAGCGGCAGACCCTAATGCTACACAACAGGTTAATCCTGTAATGAGTACAATAGTAAGTATTCTTCCGCTTGTTCTTATTATCGTATTGTTATACTTTATGATGATAAGACCGCAAAGAAAGAAAGAAAAAGAAACAAAGGCAATGATTAACGCAATGAAAGTCGGCGATAAGGTTGTAACAATCGGCGGTATCTGCGGTAAGGTTGCTAAAATTAAAGACGAATATGTTTTTATTGAAACAGGTAACATCGGTACACCGGATCAAAAGTCTGTTGTAAAGATGGAAAGAGACGCTATTAGAACTGTTGAAACAGCTAAAAACTAATTGGTTATAAAATTTAAACCTCTCTAATATATTTATAGTAAATATATAGGGAGGTTTTTTTATGGGTATTAATTTTAAGGGTGTGATAAAAGGGACGATATTTGCAATTCTTGTTACTTTTGTTATAATTCTGATATTGGCACTGCTTTCGTATTTTACAGGCATAGACGAAACTATTATCACAACCGGAGTGTATGCCTCGGTTATTATCGGCGTGATACTCGGAACGATTGCGGTATCAAAAGCGGCAAACAGCAGAGCATTTGTTCACGCAATGCTTGTATGTGCGCTGTATTTGATCGTACTTATCGGAATATCGTTGATTGTAAACAATGGAATAATGTTTAACACGCATTTTCTTGCTGTAATAGGCGGTACATTTGCATCGGGAATATTGGGGTGCATCATAGGAAAATAGCCGAAAAATAAGTTTTGTGAGAAAAAATACAAAATATTTGTAAAAAAGCCTTTTCAATCACTTGAAAGTATGTTATAATATATTCATAGTGAATTAATATAAGGAGGTTTTTAATATGAAACACGTACAGACTTTAAACAAGGCTAATTTAAAGGATTCAGCAAAGCACGGTGGTTGCGGAGAATGTCAAACATCATGTCAATCAGCTTGTAAGACATCTTGCACAGTTGCAAATCAAAAATGTGAACAAGCAAACTAATTGTTTTGCCGAATAAATGAACATTAAAGATGAATCATCGGCTTTTTAAGGTCGATGATTTTCTGATTTTATATAGGGAGTTTTTGAAGTGATACATAAGTATAAACAGTTGGGACTTAATATTGTAATGGATGTATATTCAGGTGCGGTACACGTTGTTGATGATGTAATGTACGATATGCTTGATTATACTCTTGAGCCGTTTATGGCAGAGGCAAAATGTCCCGATTATATTAAAGAAGGTTTAAAAGATAAGTATAGTGAAGAAGAATTGGAAGAAAGCTATGCTGAAATATGTGCACTTGTAAATGCAGGTCAATTGTTTACAGACGATTGCTATGACGAAATCGCGAAGAATTGGAATAAGCAATCTGTTGTAAAGGCTCTTTGTATTCACGTTGCGCATGACTGTAATTTGAGATGTAAGTATTGTTTTGCCGATACAGGTGAATTTCACGGTGGCAGAAGTCTTATGAGTGCGGAAGTAGGTAAGAAAGCTATTGATTTTGTTATCAATAACAGCGGTAACAGAAAAAATATAGAAATCGACTACTTCGGCGGTGAACCGCTTATGAATTTCGGCGTTGTTAAGGAAATTACAGAATACGCAAAAGAAGAGGCGAAAAAGCACGGTAAGAATTTCAGATTTACTGTAACAACAAACGGTGTATTGTTAAATGACGATATTAAACAATATATTAATGAAAATATGTCAAACGTTGTTTTGAGTATTGACGGTACAAAGGAAACTAACGACAGAATGCGTTATCGTGTAGACGGCAGCGGTTCTTACGATACAATCGTTCCTAAGTTCCAAGACTTGGCTGAAAGCAGAAATCAAAATAATTACTACGTTCGCGGTACGTTTACGGCGTATAACGTGGATTTTGCAAAGGACGTAATTCACCTTGCGGATTTAGGCTTTAAGCAGACAAGCGTTGAACCGGTTGTTGCACCTGAAACAGAGGACTACGCACTTACAAGTGAGCATATCGAAAAGGTCTGTGCCGAATATGATAAGCTTACTGAAGAATATGTAAAGAGATATGACGAGGGCAGAGGTTTTAACTTCTTCCACTTTATGGTTGACCTTGACCAAGGTCCGTGTGCGATAAAGCGTCTTTCAGGTTGTGGTGCAGGACACGAATATCTTGCGGTTGCACCGAACGGAGACATTTATCCTTGTCACCAATTTGTCGGTAACAAGGATTTTCTTATGGGTAATGTCAATGAAAATAAAATTGATGAAAATATCGAGAAGATGTTTGAACGCTCAAATGTGTATACTAAAGAAAAATGTAAGAATTGTTTTGCGAAATTCTATTGCAGCGGTGGTTGCAGTGCGAATGCGTATAACTTTAACGGTGACATAAACAAGCCTTATGAGCTTGCTTGTGAATTTGAAAAAAAGCGTCTTGAATGTTCAATAGCAATCGAGGCACATAAAAAATTAAGTTAATTTAAGGAGGAAAAAGAAATGATACACAAGGGTTTTAAAATGAAACTTTACGACGGTATGGCTGAGGAGTACGAAAAAAGACATAATGAGTTATGGCCGGAAATGAAGGATATGATTCACGAACACGGCGGTAAGAATTATTCAATATTCCTTGACAAAGAAACAATGGTTCTTTACGGTTATATCGAAATCGAAGATGAAGAACTTTGGGCAAAGGGTGCCGATACCGCCATCAATAGAAAATGGTGGGACTTTATGGCTGACATTATGGAAACAAATCCTGATAACAGTCCTGTTTCAGAAGATTTACACCTTGTATTCCATTTGGATTGATAAAATGTGTATAAATTAGAAAATAAGGGCGATAATATTTAATGACCTCACAAAATACATTAAAACCGATAGTCAGTCGGTAAATAACCCCCTTATTTGCGGAGAGAACAGTTCATTATGAACTGTTCTTTTTGTATTGACAGATAGGGTGAATTATGATAAACTGATAATAAGGTTAGTTAAAACTAACCTATGTAATTTTATTATGGAGGAATATATGGGCGAAGTTATAAGAGGAATATTGATACCGTTTTTGGGTACGACACTTGGTGCGTCTTGCGTACTGTTTATGAAGAAAATGATGAATAAGATGGTACAGCGTGCCTTAACAGGATTTGCGGCAGGGATTATGGTCTCCGCGTCTGTGTGGAGCTTGCTTATACCGTCAATGGATTATGCGGCGGAAATGGGGAAGTTTGCATTTGTACCGGCGGTTGTGGGATTTTGGATAGGTATATTGTTTTTGCTGGCAATGGACCATATAATACCGCATTTGCATATGGATACCGATAAAGCTGAAGGCCCGAAAAGTAAATTGAAAAAGACAACAATGCTTGTATTTGCTGTTACACTTCACAATGTTCCAGAGGGAATGGCTGTGGGCGTTATATATGCAGGTTATCTTGCAGGAAATATGCAAATATCGGCTATGGGCGCTTTGGCTTTGGCAATCGGTATTGCAATTCAGAATTTCCCGGAGGGGGCAATTATATCAATGCCACTTAAAGCCGAGGGAATGAGTAAAGGAAAAGCATTTTTATACGGCGTGCTTTCGGGTGTGGTTGAACCGATTGGAGCGGTACTTACAGTTGTTGCGTCCGGTTTTATAATACCCGTATTGCCATATTTCCTCAGCTTTGCAGCAGGGTCGATGATGTACGTTGTAATAGAAGAATTAATTCCCGAAATGTCACACGGCGATCACTCAAATATCGGTGCTGTAATGTTTGCAGTAGGTTTTACACTTATGATGATTCTTGATGCGGCACTGGGGTAAATATTTACTACTTGCTTTTATTTAATATTGACAATTATCGAAATTTATGATAGAATACTGCAAGTATGGAGGGGTGGCCGAGTGGTTGAAGACGCAGCATTGGAAATGCTGTAACGGCTTACGCCGTTCGTGGGTTCGAATCCCATCCCTTCCTCCAATAATAAAAAGCTTAAAACCGAAAGGTTTTAAGCTTTTATTTTTTATTAAACTCCAAAATATGCTTGGAAACCGCCGTCAACAGGGATTGTAGCACCTGTAACAAAACCTGATTGAGCGCTGTCGGTAAGCCATAGCAATGTGCCTGTCAAATCCTCCGGAACACCGAAACGTCCCATAGGAGTATGAGCAAGAACTTTCTTTGAACGTTCCGAAAGTGAGCCGTCCGGATTTCTCAAAAGTGTTTTATTCTGTACTGTTTCAAACCAGCCCGGTGCAAGAGCGTTGACTCTGATACCGCTTTTTGCAAAATGTACGGCAAGCCATTCGGTAAAGTTGGAAATAGCGGCTTTTGCGGCACAATATGCGCTTACTTTTGTAATTGCGTGGTACGAACTCATTGATGCAATATTAAGCACATTAGCACCAGGATTGTCAAGCATATCAACTATAAATACTTGTGTAGGAATAAGAGTACCTACGATATTTAGGTCAAATACATAATTGAAGTTTTCCTTTGACAAATCAAAGAATGAAACAACATTGGGATTTTCAATATCGCCTTTTTCAAAATATTCTTTTGTTGTAGTACCTTTTGGGTGATTGCCACCTGCACCGTTTACAAGTATATCAACTTTTCCGAAAGTATCGTTTACAACTTTCTTTGCATTGATAACGCTGTCCTTATCAACAACGTCACATACAACGGCAAGACCGTTACCGCCAAGTTCGTTTATCTTATCACGAACTTCTTCAAGCTTTGAAAGTGTACGTCCCAAAACAGCGACATTCATACCTTGTTTAGCATAAGCGTAAGCAAATTCACGGCATAAAATACCGCTGCCGCCTGTTATAACAACTGTTTTACCTTTTAAATTTTCGTGTAAATCCATTTTTATATCTCCTTAATCATTCTGACCTGCAAGTTTTGCGGCTTGGTCAGCCGTAACAAGTGCATCAATAATTTCATCAAGATTACCGTCAAGTATTTGTTCAAGTTTATATAATGTAAGATTAATTCTGTGGTCGGTAACTCGGCTTTGAGGAAAGTTGTATGTTCTGATACGTTCACTTCTGTCACCGCTGCCGACTTGCGATTTTCTTTCGTCTGCAATTTCTTTGTGACGTTGTTCTTCCATAACATCATAAATTCTCGAACGAAGAATTTTCATAGCCTTATCTTTATTCTTGTGCTGTGATTTTTCGTCTTGACACGAAACAACAATTCCTGTTGGAATATGTGTAATTCTTACCGCGGAGTCAGTTGTGTTTACACACTGTCCGCCCGGTCCGCCTGCACGGAATACGTCAATTCTAAGATCGTTCTGATTAATTTCGACTTCAACTTCTTCAACTTCCGGTAAAACAGCTACCGTAACGGCAGAAGTATGAATTCTTCCGCTTGATTCTGTTTCCGGAACTCTCTGAACACGGTGTACACCGCTTTCAAATTTAAGTCTGCTGTATGCACCCTGTCCTTCGATTGAAAAGCTGACTTCTTTGTAACCGCCGATGTCGGTAGGGTTAGAGCTTAGAATATCGATTTTCCAATTCTTTGACTCGGCATACATTGAATACATTCTCATAAGGTCTGCGGCAAAAAGTGCGGCTTCATCACCGCCTGTACCGCCGCGGATTTCCATAATAACATTCTTTTCGTCGTTAGGGTCTTTCGGAAGAAGAAGAATTTTTAATTCTTCACTTGCTCTTTCGATTATTTCTTCAGCTTCTGCCATTTCAAGACGTATCATTTCTTCAAATTCCTTGTCTTGTCCAGCGTCAAGCATTTCCTTATCATCTGCAACAGTCTGCTTTGCTGACTTCAATTCTCTGTACTTATCAATAATCGGTGTAAGGTCCGAATGCTCCTTACAGTATTTACGCCATGATTCTTGGTCGGCGATAATATCAGGGTCACTTATCTTCTCTGATACAAGCTGAAAGCGCTCTTCAAGCGCCTCTAATTTATCAAACATAATTAAAACTCCTTATTTTACTACATATCTAATATTTTATAATATTTTACCATAGGTGTCAACACAAAAATTAAAAATCAATATTTATAAGTATAAAATCATTTTTTTGGTAGTCAATTAATCCGTCATGTTTCATTTTTGAAAGCTCGTTTGACATTGCACTGCGGTCAACTCCGAGGTAGTCGGCAAGCTGTTGACGTGAAAATGGGACAGTAAATGTATTACCGCCGTTTAAAATCGCCTGTTCTGAAAAATACGACAATAATCTGTCACGAATGAACTTTGACGCAGTGTGCATCATTCTTGTGGCGAGAGATATATTTTTCTGTGCCGAATTTTTAAGAAGATTTCGTAAAAGTCGGTTATGAAAAGAACATTGATTTTCACATACGGAAAGAACTTTCTCTACATTAATAAACAGAACTTCCGTTTTCTCTGCCGCAACCACATCACAGAGCATTTCTTTATTCGGAATGGTCGCATAAGTTTCGGCGAAAATTTCACCATGACCTATGTGGTTGAATATATTACTGCTACCCCAATAATAGTTGACGACAATATTTACACTACCCGACAAAACAAGTCCCATATCACTGACAGTATCACCGCTGTAATAAATAATTTCCGATTTTTTAAAACTTTTTTGATATGCACCAAGACAATTTAATATCGTCTTAATTTCATTCTCGGAAAGTCCGTTAAAAAATGCTGTTTTTGTTAAAAATAAATAATTCATAAATTCCTCATATTTTGTTGTTGCAACAACATATTTTTTTATAAGATTATATTATACTGAATTCACAAAGTCAATACATGAAGTATTAACAAGGAGGATTTATATATGGAAAATAAAATGTTTTGCTTTCAATGTGAACAGACAGCAGGATGTTCCGGTTGTACAGGTAAGGTAGGCGTATGCGGTAAAAACGCAGATGTTGCCGCTCTGCAGGATAAATTAACAGGTGAACTTATCGGACTTGTTCGTGCAACAGGTGATGTTGTACCGACAGGAAACGTTTTAAAACTTATAATAGAAGGACTTTTTACAACTCTTACAAATGTCAGCTTTAACGAACAGACACTTAATGAATTGATTGAAAAAGTTCGCACAGAAAGAGAAAGGCTTGTTCCGCAATGTTTTGCTTGTGCATCACCGTGCGGAACAAATAACGAATATGATTTGTCGCATATTTGGACAGATAATGAAGATATTCGCAGTTTGAAATCACTTATACTTTTCGGCATCAGAGGTATGGCGGCTTATGCTTATCACGCTATGGTACTCGGCTATACAAATGATGAAGTTAGCCATTTCTTTGTGAAAGCATTGTTTGCACTTGGCGAAGATTGGGAAATGGATAAGCTTTTACCGATAGTTATGGAATTGGGAAAAGTTAATCTTGTATGTATGGAAATGCTTGATAAAGCGAATACGGAAACTTACGGAACACCGACACCGACAACTATTGATTTAAAAGTTGAAAAAGGTCCGTTTATTATAATTTCGGGACATGATTTGCTTGATTTAAAATTGCTTTTGGAGCAGACAAAGGATAAGAATATTAATATATATACTCACGGAGAAATGTTACCGGCACACGGCTATCCGGAATTAAAGAAGTATAGGCATTTAAAGGGCAACTTCGGTACGGCATGGCAAAACCAACAAAAAGAATTTGCAAATGTACCTGCACCGATATTATTTACAACAAACTGTTTAATGCCACCAAAGGACAGCTATTCGGACAGAGTGTTTACAACAGAAGTTGTATCATATCCTAAAATCACACATATCGGTGATAATAAAGATTTTACGCCGATTATCGAAAAGGCACTTGAACTTGGCGGATATGACGAGGATAAACAATTTACAGGTATAAACGGCGGAACAAGCGTGACAACAGGTTTCGGGCACGGAACAATATTGAGTGTTGCGGATAAAGTTATTGACGCAGTTAAGAGCGGCGCTATAAAGCATTTCTTCTTGGTAGGTGGCTGTGACGGAGCACGTGCAGGAAGAAACTATTATACCGATTTCGTAAAGCAAACGCCTGACGATACCATTATATTAACGCTTGCTTGCGGTAAATATCGTTTTAACGACCTTGATTTAGGTACAATAGGCGGTTTGCCGAGAATTATGGACATGGGACAGTGTAATGACGCATACGGTGCGATTAAAGTAGCCATTGCACTTGCGGAGGCATTTGAATGTGAAGTAAATGAACTTCCGCTTTCAATGATACTTTCATGGTACGAACAGAAAGCTGTATGTATTCTGCTTACACTTCTTCATCTCGGTATTAAAAATATCCGTCTTGGTCCTACACTCCCAGCATTTATATCACCGAATGTATTGGGATACTTGGTAGAAAACTACAATATTGCAAAAATTACAACACCTGAAGAAGATTTAAAAAATATATTAGGTTAAAACAGAAAAACTGCCGACATAAAATCGGCAGTTTTTTTATGTTGACAGTGTATTGTAAGAAGATTATAATAAAATTATCAAACGATAAAGGGATGAATATTATGAATATAGCAATTTTATATCATGTAAAAGAGCCGCCGCAGGTAGGTAATATCAGAAAGCCTATGAAAGAGGGTGGATACAGTGACAGCGGTTCAGACCTTGCGTATGAATTAAATAAAAACGGATATAATTTGATAACCCCCGTGGAGAATCCCAACGAAAAGAACAACATTGATTGGGTATTCGGTGATGATGACGAGGGGATAACAAAAGCGATAAATATGAGGGCTGATGTATTGTGGCTGAACACCGTTTTGTATGACGGACACCCTATTGAAAAATACATAGGCAAAGTTAAAGTAATAGGTCAAAAATGCAGTGATGTGCAGACTTACGACGATAAATACTATACTAACCATATTTTGCTTGAACACGGACTTGACATTGTAAATGATGTATCGGTAAAATCGGCAGACGAATACAACGGCGATTTTCCATGTGTTATAAAGCCGATACGCGGCAGAGGCAGTCAAGGCGTATCTGTTATCGAAAAGAAAGAACAGTTGGATAAAGTCATAAATAAACTTGTTGCCGATAAAATATACGGCAGTGAATTTATGATAGAACCGTATTTGGACGGCGAAAAAACGTATGCGGTTCAAAATGGCAAGTATATTTAAAGCAGACGGTTGTGTCAGCATAAACAGTTCAAAGGCAAATCCTTCACTTCAAGCTGATTTGTTCGGTGATTGGCGTGAGGAAGTAGTATATCCGACAACTGACGGAAATGCACTTAGAGTATATACGACAACAGAAAAGACGAATTATTAAATCGGTGAAGAATTTGATAAAAACAGTTTGTCTGTAAAGATGCTATATGAAGATAACACTGAAAAAGAAGTCTGCGGATATGAAATATCGGGCTTTGATAATATGAAAGTCGAACCGCAAACTGTCACGGTGATATATAAAGGCTATGATAATTTATGTTATAATTATAAAAAATTAAGAGGTGAAAGTATGAAAGTTAATTATAACAGTACAATACGGTCGTGCTTTATTGGGTACATAGTTCAAGCGATAGTAAACAATTTCGTACCGCTGTTGTTTATTACGTTTCAATCGCAATACAGTATACCGCTGTCGAAGATAACATTATTAATTACAATTAATTTCGGTTTGCAGCTTGTAATAGATTTTGCGTCGGCATTTTTTATTGATAAAATCGGATACAGGCTATCTGTACTCACAGCACACTTATTCGCGGCATTGGGATTGATTTCGATAGCAACATTGCCCGATATGATGAATGATTCTTTTATGGGAATATTTATTTCGGTGTTGCTTTATGCAGTCGGCGGCGGATTACTTGAAGTTGTTGTAAGTCCGATAGTTGAGGCTTGTCCGAATGAGCATAAAGACAAAACTATGAGTATGCTACATTCGTTTTACTGTTGGGGTACGGCGGGAGTAGTAGTAATATCAACAATATTCTTTAATGTATTCGGAATTAATAATTGGAAGATACTTGCACTTATTTGGGCGGCAGTACCTGTTATAAACGGATTGACATTTATAAAAGTGCCTATTGCACCGCTTATTAATGAAGAAGAAAACGGACTTTCTTTAAAAGAGCTTATAAAGCAAAAGGCTTTTTGGGGATTTTTGCTTATTATGTGCTGTGCCGGAGCGAGTGAACAGTCTGTGAGCCAGTGGGCGTCGGCATTTGTTGAAAAGGCACTCGGAATATCAAAATCAATAGGTGACTTGGTAGGACCTACGGTATTTTCTGTACTTATGGGTGTTTCAAGAGCGATTTACGGTAAATTCGGAGAAAAAATCAATCTGTATAAAATGATGCTTTTCAGCGGTTGTTTATGTGTGCTTTCGTATTTAACGGTATCGTTTTCATCATCGGCGATTGTTGGCTTAATTGGGATTGCGGTATCAGGGTTTTCGGTAGGCATACTTTGGCCCGGAACATACAGCGATGCGTCAAACTCTATAAAAGGCGGCGGTACGGCTATGTTCGCATTTCTTGCATTAGCCGGAGATGTCGGTTGTGCAGGAGGTCCTACATTTGCAGGTAAAATAGCAGGTATGCTTGGCGACAATTTGAAAATCGGCATTTTTGCCGCCACTGTTTTTCCTATAGCACTTATAATCACTTTAATCATAATGAATTTGCACAAAAAAAGTCTGTACAACACAAAATCTTTGTGATATAATCATAAATATGAATAAATTATGAAGGAAGTGTTAGGAAGATGAATAAGAACAAAATTCGTGTGATTTCATCGGTGGTTTCTGCAATAATGCTTGCAAGCAGTGCAAGTGCGTTTGCAAAATTTGACGCATATAATGATCCCGACGGTTTTACTCTCGGTCATTATGAAGCGGAAGTAAATCAGGAACAACGTGCCGAAACTGAAAAATTGTATGAGCAAAGACCAAAAAATGAAAGACAGTTTGAAAATCTTTCAAGAGGTTTGGTGGCAGTACCGGGAGAAAACGGAACGCTTGTAAGCTGGCGTTTTTTAGGTGCGGATTCAAACAGCTTGACATACAATCTTTATTGTAGCGGTGAAAAGCTGAATGACGCGCCGATAACTACGACAAACTTTTTCCATACCGGAGCAAGTACAAATGCAGAGTATACTTTAAAAGAAGTAGAGAACGGCGAAGAAACAGGAGTAGAGTATACGACTACGGCATGGGATAAAAATTATATCGGCTTTAAAGTAACGGAACGTGAAGGATACAACATTGATGACGGTGCGGTTGCAGACCTTGACGGTGACGGCGAATACGAAATTTTGTTAAGACGAGTGCCTAGTATGGACGTTAACACAAGAACTTCATATCCTGTTATCGAGGCATACAAAACAGACGGCACACATATGTGGACAATCGATATAGGTCCTAACGAAATTAATGAAGTAGATATAAACTTCCTTGCATATGATATGGACGGCGACGGAAAAGCAGAAGTTATAATGCGTTCGTTCGAGGGTACAATGGACGGAAAAGGAAATACAACAGGCGATACAAACGGTGACGGAATAACCGATTATTCAAAGTCGGAGAGTAACTTGGCAATATTTAAGGACAGACAATACATAGTTTCAACACCTGAATTTCTTTCGATATATGACGGCGAAACAGGTGAGGAAACAGACAGAACAGACCTAAAGCCGTCAAAAGAACCGCTTTCGGACTGGTCATACAGATACAGTGATACGGGACGTCTTACAAAGAGAGCAAGCCACTATCTTTTCGGCTTGGCATATCTTGACGGTGTAACACCGAGCGTTGTTATGGTGCGCGGTGCATGGGATAACGTAAGAGCGGCAGCATGGCATATTGAGGACGGAAAGTTTAAAGAAGATTGGGTACACAATACCGAAAACAAAGATGACGTAAACAGTATATGGGGTGCGTGCAACCATAATCTTGTAACGGTAGACGTTGATTTTGACGGAAAAGACGAAATATTGTCCGGACCTATGGCTATTGACCATGACGGAAGTGAAATGTATGCCGTAAAGGCATATGATAATGACGGCAATGCTCAAAAATTGGCTCATGGAGATGCGTTTGACGTTGAAAAAACAGATCCCGATTTTAACGGCTATATGACGTGGGCCTGTCACGAAACATCACAGCTTATGGCAAATATCGAGTATCACGATGCAAGAACAGGTGAAGTTCAATGGGGTTACAGCAAAAATAAAGACACTGGCAGAAGCCGTTCGGCGGATATAGACCCTACGCACAAAGGCTTTGAAGTATGGGGCTCAACTGCAACAATTCCTGCCAATATCAGCGGCGAAAATATAGCTGATACATGGAATGGTTTTAAGTTCAGAAAACTTGACGGTACTGTTGACAGCGACGCAACTATTCCGATGAATTTTAAGGTTTATTGGGACGGAGATTTACTTAGCGAATTGCTTGACGGTACAACCGTATCAAAATATAACTGGGAGGACAAGTCTGTTGACGTGCTTATGACGGCAGATGATTGTGCATCAAATAGCGGTACAAAGGCAGTACCTTGTATAAGTGCGGATTTGTTCGGTGACTGGCGTGAAGAAATTGTATGGAAAACCGCAGATGAAAAGGAAATAAGAATATACTCGACTTCAATTCCTACATCATATAAATTGAATACATTAATGCATGATTCATATTACAGAGCGTCTGTTGCAGTACAAAATAACCACTACAATCAACCGCCGAATTTAAGCTATTATCTTGGTGCTGAAACAACAAAAGTACCTATGTTTGAGGGATATGTTATAAAAGACGGCAAAAAGGTCACAAACCCAGATTTGACAGGTTCGCACGGTACCTATGACATTAACGCAAAAACAGGTGCATTAAGTGTAAAATTAGCAGTTGACTGTGCAAATGCCTATGTCGGTAATAATATTGTACAAATTGATACAGAAAACAGTGACGTTACACCGATAATTATTGATGACAGAACATTAGTACCGGTTAGATTTATCGCTGAAAGCTTGGGTATGGACGTTGGATATGATGACTCGGCAAGAACTGTTACACTTTCGGGAAACGGATATAAAGTAAATATGACTTTGGATAAGAGCGAATATACGATTAACGATATTTCTTTTGAAATGGACGTTCCGGCACAAGTGGTAAATGACAGAACGTTGATACCGCTTAGAGTTATGGCTGAATCTATCGGTAAAAAGGTTGAATGGGACGCAGACAACAGATTAATATATATCGGATCTGTACAGTTCTATGATAAAGCAAATGCCGCAAAATATGCTGCTGCATTAAAAAACGGTAAAGAGGAAGATCAGGAAATAATTGAAACACCGGTTCCGACAGAAGAACCTGACCTATTGGCAACGGCGGACTATACGGAATATACAGATTCTAATAATGTAGCATGGAAAATGTATATAAACGAAGATTATGAAAAGTATAATATAGGCGATAAGCTTGAATGGGCAGGTACGAAAAAGCCCGGTGAACTGGCAAATATCGCGGTAGCACAAGGAACAAACGGCAAAGTAATGCATTTTGAAGACAGTACAAAAGGAAACAGAAATGCAATTTATAATCTCCCGTATAAAATGAACGGTACGGTAAGAATTGAGCTTGATTGGAAAGTCGGCGAGTGTACAGGCGGACAGTCATACGGCGAATTGAGATTTGCCGATTCATCAAAAAATACATTCTTTGCATTGAAAACCCAAAAAGGTGCGGAATTGCAATATTCGGCAAATGGCGGAATAGCAAACGGACTTCTTGAAACAGATTGGAAGGATGTAGGTGCAGGCTTTAATAAAGACACTGTTTATAACGTGGTTATTGAGGCTGACTTTGATAAAAAAGTATGCAACGCCACTATCTCTGACGGCAGTAAAACTGCTAAAATAACAGATATGTCTTTTGAAAATGCAACAGATTTTAATGCAATGGAAGTCTTGGCGGTAAGAGTTGAAAAGAACTTTACTTGGACAACTGACATTGACAATCTGAAAGTCGGCATAAAAGCAAATTAACAAAAAATTCATAAGACAACCTGAAATTTTTGGGTTGTCTTGTGTTATAATATAAGTAAATAATTTATCGGAGGTAACATTTTATGTGTACTGCAGCAACGTATAAAACAAAAGATTTTTATTTCGGAAGAACGCTTGATTATGAATTTTCATATGGTGAAGAAATTACGATAACACCTCGAAATTATAAATTTAATCTAAAAAATATGGGCATAATGGAAACCCATTACGCGATGATAGGAATGGCTCATATTGCCGAAAATTATCCGCTTTATTATGACGCAATTAATGAAAAAGGTCTTGGTATGGCAGGACTTAACTTTGTCGGCAATGCGGATTATAAAGAAGTGATTGACGGTAAGGATAATATCGCGCAATTTGAATTTATACCGTATATTTTGGGTAAATGTGCAAGTGTAAAAGAGGCAAGGGAATTGCTTGGGAAAATTAATATAACGAACATTCCTTTTAACGAAAAAATGCCTTTGGCACAGTTACATTGGATAATCGCCGATAAAAACGAGGCAATAACCGTTGAATCTATTAAAGACGGTATAAAAATTTATGACAATCCTGTCGGTGTGCTTACGAACAATCCGCCTTTTGACAAGCAGATGTTTAATCTTAACAACTATATGAATTTGTCACCAAAATCACCTAAAAACAATTTTTCGGATAAGTTGAATTTGAATATGTACAGTCGTGGTATGGGAGCAATCGGCTTGCCAGGTGATTTATCGTCACAGTCAAGATTCGTAAGAGTGGCATTCGTGAAAACAAATTCATTGTCGGGAGAAACTGAGTCGGAAAGTGTAAGTCAGTTTTTTCATATTCTTGGTGCGGTTGAACAGCAAAAAGGCTGTTGTGAAGTTACAGACGGTAAGTTCGAATACACTATTTACACTTCTTGTTGCAACGGTGACAAGGGAATATATTATTACACCACTTATGAAAATCATCAAATTACAGGTGTTGATATGAATAAAGAAAATTTGAATTCAGATAAACTTATATGCTATCCGTTAATTCAAGGTGAACAAATAAAGATACAGAACCAATGAGAAAGCGGATATATTATGAATGAGGTATTAAAAACAATAAAAGGTGAGATTTATGAAAAAGATGATTTGTGATACGAAAGCGAAAAACTATAGTTTTATTATAGAAATATTAGTAATAACAGCCTGGATAGGATTATTGTGGTGGTATACGAAATTTGCAGTATTTGACAGTTTTGCTTTTTATGATGCTGAACACAATTATCATTATATAGGTGGCTTGAGGAATATTATATCGTGTTTTATATATCTTTTATCAACTGTCGTAATTTTGCTTAGATTTAGAGCTAATTTGAAGAAATATTCTGCCAAAAAATGCCTCTATGGAATTTGTTTTGTGGGGATAATTTTTATAATAACCTGTGTGTATGGCATATTATCATCAGAAATCAGACAAGTTGTGGTAGAAGATACTGGATTTTATGTTTATAAACATTCGGTAAAAAATTTAGATAGTCAATGGTATAACTTTGACTATCTAAAAACACATAATATACAACTATTAGATGGTGAAGTTTATTTTTGTGAAGTTAAACCGAATAATGCAGGTTGGAACAGAGAGAGCTTTATAGGAGTAGAATCTGATAACATATGTAAATTAGTTAATGAATTGGACACTCGAACGAATTCTGAATATCAGTTATATGATAATTTTATTAAATAATCAGAAAAAGGAGTTGGTAATAGCCTATCTTAAAAAACGCATGGTTAAGCTATTTTTTTTAGACCTGTCAAAAAAATATCAATCTAAGTATAATAAAGGGCAGATTGCAAATTAAGGTAATTATGTAAAAAGTATTATGAGATTTTTATCTGTTTTTTTATTTTCTTGCCTTATAGTAATTATAACTAAAATATAACAGAACAATTCTACATATTTCCTAATTGTATATTTAATATTTGTATGTTAATATAAAAATATAGAAAGATATTACAAAATGAGCGTTAAAATAAAAATTTATATATAAAATAAAAGAATTTGTGAATTACAGAGGAGGTGTAAATTAAATTCACAAATTGATGTAGCAATGGATCGGAAAGTAATTGATTAAATGAAAGGAAGAAAAAATGAAAAGTACAAGTTTAAAGAAAATACTGCACTTTTGATTACTTTTCTTTATTATTCAAAAAGCAAAATATTATAAAGTATAATATATACATATTGCAACATCGGAGCTTTATTGACATCAAAATAATAGATTAACGCATTATCTTGATCAATGGACTACAAGAAAACTTGGAAATAATAGCTTTTATGCAGATTGGGAGATTTCATTAACATATGATAAAAATGGGAACTTGTTAACTAATTTAACTGAAGGCTATGATTGTATTAATGATTAATGAAAGGCAAGCAGTTCAAATTGCATTGGGACACGAATTAGTTCATGCACTTAGAACTATGAATGGAAACAGAAAAAGAAATGAAACAGGATCATATCTTTATTATGATAATGGTTATAAAGTTCGTCAAGAAGAATTAGATACAATAGGAATTGATCATATTAGACAAGATGGTACATATGCAAATGCATCAGAATGGTATTTTACAGAAAATTCATTAAGAGCAGAACAAGGTTTTTGTAAAAGGATAAGGCATTAAAATGAAAAATAAGAAAATAGTTGTAACAGCAATTTTAATAATAGTTATAATCAATATTTTTTCAATATTTAATCCGATTTTATTATTAAATTTAAAAAATGCTAAAAAAATTTGTAATGATTATAACATAATAGAAGTTAAATTAAATAGTGATAATGAATATGTTTCAAGAGAAGAATTCTTAGATTCAGTATTATATGCAATAGGAATGAATGAATATATTATAGATAGATATAATAATACTGATTTTGGTACAATACCAACAGATGATTTTAATTTGCCTAATAAACAATATTCAACAACAGATAATTTTTACACAATATGTTTTATTGCTAAAGATTTAAAATTATTACAGACTAAAGGTGATACAAGATGTTATTATGGGAAAGATAATATTAAGGTTCAAGAAGCAGCATCTATTTTGCAAGCATGTTTATCTAATGTAGAAACAGATAACGGTATTTTTACCAAAAGGTCCAAAGAATTTATGATATTATTTATTAAATCACATTTTAGTGGTATCATAACACCATTAGACAGTAATTATTTTACAATTACAAATCCAAGCTTAAAGCGTAAAGACGTATATATTCTATTAGCAAGATTACTCAAACAAAAACGTTATAAATATCTGATTGATACAAAAATTTCAGAACCTGCTTCTCAAATTGATAGTGAACGTTCTATGACTTATAAAGAGTACCTTGATTTAACAAATTAAAATTACTTGACTTCTATAAAAAATCTGTTATACTAAAATTAAAGTATGAAGTGACAACGAAATACAAAGTAAATTTATGCAGACAAGAATCTGAATTTTGTTGAACAGTCCCCAAAAGTTACGCCCAAAATCTAACTTTTGGGGGCACATCAATTATATGCCCGCGTTTAATTTTAAAATATGATTATGCATAGGATGAGTGCAGAAGAATCAAAAATATTAAGCAATTTTACTTTCTATACATTAAACAGCAAGTTATACTTATTATTCAGACGGATTAAGAGCAAGTAAAACAATAGGGGACAATACAACTAAGTATTACTATGATGGTGATAATGTTATTAATGAAACGTTAAATAATAACAATTATGCAACAAATGTAATGGGAGTAAACGGATATGTGTCAAGAAGACAAAATGGTACAACCGGTTATTTGTTTAAAGATGCACATGGTGATGTACTTTCTATTTACACAAGTACAAGCAATAAAGCCGCTGATTATACATATGATGCGTGGGGAGAAATACAAACCAAAAATGAATCAAGTTCTTTTGAAAATAATCCACTACGCTACTATGGTCAATATTACGATTATGAAAGTGATATGACATATCTTAGAGCAAGATATTATGATAGTAGTATTAAACGTTTTATAACTGAAGATCCGGCTAAAGATGGCTCGAATTGGTATGCTTATTGTGGCAATAATCCTGTTATGCTGTTTGATTCAAGTGGGTTAGATTATTATATTTTTTATGGAAAAGATAGAACAGATGCATCGAAATCAACTGAAAAACAATTAAATGAAAAATATCCTGATAAAAAGGTACATCGAATATTAGTAGAAAATGAAGAAGATTTTTATAAAAATTGGGATGCTATGGGTTTCGATGAAAATGGAAATGAAGTGGATATTGATGGAGTTTTTATTCATCAGCATGGAAGTCCAAATTATCTTCACGCAGGGGAAAATGGTCAAATATATGTTGATAAATTAACAACTAAAACGATTGGAACTATTGTGTTAACAGCTTGTGATACTGGCAATTTAGACTATTCAAATAATGTAGCATCCCAACTTGCGATAAGTCAAAATGTAGATCAAGTTATAGCTCCGGATGGCTTAGGGTCTTTACTTAGCATAGGTATTGTTAGTTCTACATATACAAAAGAAAAAAGTGATTACTACGGACGAAATGGAGAAGGGTTTACTTTATTCCAAAAGATTTCTGGTAAATTAATTATTACACCTAATATCACCAAAGATGGTACCAGTAACTATGTAAAAACAAGTGAACTACTATCTGATGCCATTTATTTAGGAAATCAAGTACGGTTAGTTAACCAATTAGGTTATCGTTTGATATTAAATAATTGGAGATGAATGGAGGTATATAGTATGAAAAAAACACTAATTTGTATAGGTTTAGTATTAGCAGGATTATCTACGGGAATATTTGCAGACGAAATATATACAACAGTTGTAAACCGTAAAATAATGTTTGAAGGTCAGCAAATAACCACTAAATATCCTGTATTATCTTATGACGATACAACGTATATAGCTATCAGAGATGTAGCTAAAATAATGTCAAAAGATGTAAACTGGAATGAGAATGAAAATAGCATAGTTTTTTTATCACCAATGGAAAGAGCAATAAATAATTATGATACAGGTGAAACAATAGGTAAGGCAATTATAAAAGAATTTTATAATGATAAAATAACTGAGAATTCTATATATCGTACAGATTTTTGCGGTAGGAGTTTGTTTCTTGATGATACATTTATAGAAGAAGTGATTTTTGAACCTGATAAAAATATAAATTTTGATGATTTAAAAGCGAATGATGGTTACGATTTGGAATATCAATTATATATTGCAAATCATTGTGATGTTCGCGTACACATAAGTGCAATAGACGGACGGATATTTATTGAAGAAAGAGACAAGGACAATAATATGATCGAATACAGTTTGTTTGAATTATCTCAAAAAAATAAACAATAAATAATATCTTGACTTCATTCATAGCTATGCTATAATGAAATTAAAGTATGAAGTGACAACAAAATAAAAAGTAAATTTATGCAGACAAGAATCTGAATTGATTTTTGTCTGCTTTTTTACGTTTAAAAGAAAGGAGAGAAGAAAAATGCTTATAAGTATATTATTTGTTAGTATTATTATTGTGTATGGATTTATAGGACTAAAAAAGGGTGGTATCAAAAGTATTGGAGGCTTAATATCAATGATATTGTCTTTTATACTTTCACGCTGTTTAGCTATTCCGGTAACGCAATATGTATGTAATGAATCGGGTATTAGTGATAAAATCAGTTGTTTTATTCAGAACATTAATGGTTCAGTGTTTCAAGGTGGAAATGCTTTTAACTTAGGTTTTGTTAATTTATCTGATCCTGCAAACCATTAATTTATCTGCCGAAAAATTATTATCTTCATTCGTAATGATACTGTTATTTTCATTGTTTATGTTCATATTCGGATTGATAATACACTTAATATCAAGTGCAGTAAAAATAGTTCCTTTAGGTGAAAAACTTGATAAGGCAATTGGTTTTATAAGTGGTGTTGTTAAAGGCTTAATAGTGGCAATTATCGTATATTTCATACTTTATACAGTCAATATGATTCCTAATGTTCATATACCGCCTGATAATACAGTCTTAAATAATGTAATGCAAATGATAGGGGGATTCTGATATGGATATTAAAGAATGTTATGAAATCTTGGGTATTACTAAGAAAGCAACAGATGAGCAGGTAAAAAAAGCATATAGAGAGAAATCCAAACAATTTCATCCTGATTTACATAGAGATGACAAAGATGCAACTGCTCAATTTGCAAAAGTATCAGAGGCGTATAGGCTTATATTAGAAAATCGTGAAAAGAAACACAAGTCTATATTTAACTTTGGTACTATATTCAGCGATGCCGGAAGTAAGACGAATACAGAAAAGAAGAAAGAAACAACAAAATCAGAAAAGCCTGAGCCTGAGCAGAAAGGTATTCGAGGTTCTGACGTATATACCACAGTAGAAATTACTTTTGAGGAATCAATTCTCGGCTGCCGAAAGGAGATAACTGTTCAGCATGAAGAAATATGTCCTTGCAGTAAGGAAGAAAATCATACCGATAATTGTACAATTTGTAATAATACCGGTAAGGTATTGAAGAAATTCATATATGATATAAGTATTCCGAGAGGCATATTCAGTGGACAGGTATTAAAAATAAAAGGCAAAGGCAATGTCGGAATCAATGGTGGAGAAAACGGTGATTTGGTTATCAATATTGCATAATGATGAACGCCCAAACGGAGAAAAACACGGCTATTTCTGCCAAAATAGCTACAAACCTTTTGGTACGACTATTATAAACATTTTATATGTTAAAACTGTCGTAGGCAAAGCTCCGGGCAAAGAAGTTTATCGTAATAATAACGAACCATTGTTCGTGTACAAAAACGGTAATATTTCATTTGTTGAAACAAAATAAGAAAAAGGTCGGTACATTATGTGTACTGACCTTTTTGAATGTGTTCATATAATTTATTTTACTCTAAGATAGTATTAATAGTATTTTTGATTTCATTAACTGAATTAAATGCAGGTAATTCAGGAAGAATTGACAACTGATCAATAATTATATCACGAACGGTATTATAATCAACTTCACTATCAGTATAAGTATTATGCGTTGCAATAAAATTTTTGATAATAGGGTCAATAACATTTTTATGCTTTATAAGAAACTGTAATATAGTTGTTCTTTTAGTTTGCGATTTAATTTCTTGCTTGATAAGTACATTTTCTATTGTGAATAAAGCATAATTGAAAAATGTTTGATGCTTTTCTAAGATTGAAATAGCATTATCATAGGCTTGGGGAATAGTAGTGAGTCTAATAGCGTTTAACCATTGCTGAGCACAATAGTTAATATATTCTGACAACTGTTCATCAGAAATTTGAATGTTTTGTTTAATAAAAATTTGTTTTGCTTTTTCGATTAATAAATTCATATCAATATCATTTAATATGTTGTGAATTGTAATCAATCTGATTTGTTGTGTAGATTTGCTATTTAGTATTTCTTTATAAGTTTTCATAATTAAAACCTCCGTTAAAATGTATTTGAATACAAAAAAACATAGAATCAGAATTTTTGAATTCCTCAACTATGTTTATTTGTTAAATACTATTTTACTTTATTTATATAATACCATAATTCTACGGATTTGTCAATACTTTATTGAATTTTATAGCATTAGGCACTGCTTTTTTATCTTAAAAATATTTTTCAAAGTGAATTACCGCCATTTGCTTATGAAAAGGTAGAAATCTTCATTAAAATAAGGACTATATTAATGAGAGACGTTTTATGAACTCTTATCCTAAAAAGAACTTCTCTCAACAATATATCTTTCACCTTAAAGGAGGCTAACGACTTTGTGAAAAATATAATAAGTGGTCAAAATGGAGTTTTCGTCATTTTCAATAAACGCAGAAACCGCATAGGTAAGCCGATGATGAGATGTAATTTTGAAAATACACAATCCAAGTATAATAAAGAGTGATTTATCTTACTTAGATTGATATTTTTAATTTTACCAACTACAAACGGCTTACCTATGAGGTTTTTGACGTTGTGCATATTGACGAATAAACTGATTTGACCACTTATTGACTACTTATGGTTTTTCACTATGTAAGTCTATGCTTTGTGCATTTTGACGAATAAGTTAATTTGACCATTTATGAATCTTCACTATGTAACTTTACGCATTGTTCAACATTTTTACATTCTTCCTTGAGCCATATCTTGTTGTATTAAACCACTTTTCTTTCAATTGCTTATCATTTGAATCTGCCTCTCGTTTAATCGGAGCATTTGTGTTGCTTTCTATTAAACTGATTGAGCGTTGCTTTTCTATATAATCAACGTGAGTATATATCTGTAACGTTGTTGTTGCAGAAGCGTGTCCTAATAGCTCTTGGATCTCTTTTATAGAAACACCGGCTTTCAATCCTTGTGTAGCAAATGTGTGTCGCAGACAATGTGGTGTTATATCCGAAAAGTCATCATCAGGATAATACTGACTAACGCAGGTTTTCAAATATCTGAACTTGCTGTCTATGTGTTGAGTTTCAAACGGTGTGCCACGTCTGTTTAAGTACACATATTCGTTTATGTTCGGCTGATTCTTATACCTATAAAACTCTATGTATTCATACTTTAAAAATTCTGTTAACAGTACAACTCGCATACTATATCTGGTTTTTGTTGTATTTTCAAACTTTTTGTTTGTTAACGATTCGTCTATCCTTATACTGGAAAAATCTTCATTAAAATCATTCCATTTTAAACCACATAGTTCTCCGACTCTAATTCCGGTAAAGAATAATGTGCATAGCATTAAATAAAATTGATAATCTGTTGTTCGTGCTATTGTAAATAAATGTTCAATCTCTGTATTTGTTAAAATACGTCTGCATTTCGTACTTCCGGTATCATTTATCTTAACATATAAAAACGGTGATTTCTTTATAACGCCTTCTTCTGTAGCAAATTTAAACATTGCTTTTGTATGTCTTAACACAGTGACTTTATATGTTTCGGATATATCCTTGGTATCCAACGAATTCATTAGATTTATAATGTCATTTGCATTGATTTCACATATCAGTATTTCGCCAATAATAGGACTTATATGATTTTTAAATGCAAGTACGATCTGATTAATTGACTGTTATTTAATCATTTGTTGTTTGATTTTTATATAGTGTTTAAACCACAGGTTTAATGTAATGTCACCTCTAATTTCTTGATGATTGGTTGCATTATAATCATAAATTACATTTTTTAGTTCATTTCGTACTTCATTTTTGTTTTTTCCATAGATATATTTTGTTTCTCCAATACAATTTACATATCTGCCTTCCCATCTCCCATCTGACCTTTTTCGTATTGTTCCTTCACCTTTTGTTCTTTTACTCATTTCTTCTCTTCCTAAGCGATAGCAGAAAAAAGAAATAAATTATCCGCAATTTCATTATATATCATAGTTAATAATAATTCAAGCAGTTAATTTACTTTTTCTGCTATTTCTACTATTATTCAAACCATGATACTTTTTGATTTCGGATTTTTAAATATTCATCTAATTTTGTTTTAGAAATCAACACCCTTCTCCCTATTTTGATTCGTCCTTTGAATCCGGGTTCTTGAAATATCTTATCGGCGGTGGATAAGCATACTTTAATATATGCCGCCTCTTGCCTTGTTAAGTAATCTGATTCGGTACTCATACCAAAACCAAGCGGTGCAACCGTTGCCTCATAACAGCCTACTGATTCCTCACCATACAGAAAATTTAAGAAAAGAAATACAAAAAAGAAAATAAATTTAATATAAAAAATGGATACTATCCGCAAAATATAAGATATCATCCATTTTTACATATCAGTGTATATCTGATATTGCATTAATTATAGGATTATTTGTTTTATCCCAAAGCATTAATTTGAAATTATCTGTTTTCGGTGATTCTGCTGTTATAATAAGCTTACCGTCAACATTTTGGTTTTCACCAAGTTTTATGCCTATTAATTGTCTTTCACCGTCATATTCGGCTACATATAGTTTTGATGTTGCAATTTTATCTATTGTGCCATCAGTTGGTGTTATAGTTAATACAACATTTTCATCTGTTATTTTTTCTTTTATATCAATCTTATCCTTATACTTACCTATCGGCTCGATTTCATCTATTTTTGCAATCCTGAAAGTCAATGTAAGCTGTGCATTGCTCAATGCTTTATTTGGTTCAAGTGCCATAGATGAAATCATATCCGCACCATTATCTGTCACATCAAACACAACAGTATATGTTCCTGCTTTTTTCGGAGTACCCGATATTCTTGCATAAGAAAGTTTTAAGCCGTCCGGAAGTACATTTCCATCTGCAAGAGTAAATGTAAAATCTCTTGATATTGCGTCATTTTCAAACTTAACATAATCCGCAAGTTTGATTTCATCCATTTCAACATTTTTCTCAAGTTCAATTACATCATTTTTTTCGGTGCCTGTGAAAGTATCTCCGAATACTGCATTAATCTTTACCCCTCTGTCAGGCATTACAAATGAATTGTTTTCATCTAACTCAACACCGGTGATTATTGCCGACTTGCCTTCTGTTTCAGGTGTAACTGTTAAAGTAACCGTTTCGCCCGCCTTTGCAAATTGCTTATCTGCGGTTACAGTACCACCCGTAATATTTGGGGCTATCTCTATTGCATAATAAAGGTCACTTTCATCATCTGCAAACACCACTTTACTGTTTTTTACATTCCAATAATTCAATCCGTCGGTAACGCCGTTATTCAGCATAGCCGCAACATAGCCTGACGAAATATCGCTTTCAGAAACTGCCTTTGATAAATCATTTTTAATTACAATATTAGATGATTCGATTTCAGTGTTTACATCGGTTGTCTGCACATAGAATGAATTTAAAATCATAAAATCATTGATACTGTCATCATAGTAATTATTGCAATAAGCTATTGCATATGAGGCTAACAAACCGCTGACATTTCCGATGTTTAAGCAATTTTTCACGGTTATAGCTCCATACGTCGTGGCAATACCTGCTGCGGTTTCTTTTGATACAACGCTGCCGTTATTTGCACAGTTGATAATCTCAGCCTTCGTGCCGTACTGAACAACTCCTATAATACCGCCGGTGTTTTTATTTGCATTAATATTCGCATTATTTACACAATTCGCTACCATACAGTGGCTACCGACAACGATTATACCGGCACCATTGTTTTCTGCATTAAGTTTACCGTTGTTTACACAATCAGTTATTTTTGAGAAATTATATGTATAGCCGTCGGAGTAACCTATAATACCGCCTACATTATATCCGTTCACTTCACCGTTATTCACACAATTACTGATTAGTATCGGTGATTTCTGTAACATATTTTGACCAATAAAACCGCCTGTTACACCATCTTTTAATGCATTTGTTACAGTCGCATTATTCACGCAATTTATAATCGCACCGTCACATAAACCCGCAACAGCACCGACATAATTTGCATTTGCTTTAATACTGCCATTGATTGTAAGATTTTTCACAACAGCGTCAGTATCAAGTTTTTCAAACAAGCCATAATGTTGGTAAACATTTGATTCATCATTCATTGCAAGCGTTATTGAATGACCGTTGCCGTCAAATGTACCATTGTATTCGCCGATAGGATTTCCGTCATATCCTACAATATTATTTGTAAGTTTAATATTAATATCATTGTTACCTAAGTCGATAGTTTGCTTTACTTTATTAAGGTCATCAAGTGTACCGACAAGACAATATCCGTCCTCGTCTTTTTCTATACCTTTAACCTCTGTCTTTACCACAAGTCTGCACATTACGTTCGGCATAGTAAATGTGAATGTATCTTTTTTTCCCTCAACCGGTGATACTTTAATTTTTAAATCATCGGTTTGGCTCTTTAATGTTATATCAGATATTACCAAATCTTCTTCAAAGCTTGATGTATCAACTGTAAATTCAACGGTTTCACCCTGCTTGTACGGTTGTTCTACACCATTATTTAAAAACATATAATACGGTACGTTTTCATCGTCTGCAAATACTAATTCTGTTTTTGAAACAGACCACTTTAAAGCATCTTCCGATATTTTAAATTCTAAATTATCGCTCAATTGTATTTGTTCTGCTATAGCATTGGCTGTTGCCGCAAATTCTATCTTATTAGAACTGTCGGTTTCAGATGAAAAATCCTGTACTAATAAACCGTTGTCATCATCGTTACCTGTCATATTATTCCAACTTGAATTTTCATTCTGATTGATTATTTTACCCTCATTTGAAGCAATTATTACCATTGAACTATTTGAACATGTTATTGCTCCGGCAAGTTTCAGGCCTGTTATATCACCCTTGTTCATACAGTTATATACAATACCGTTATTTAATATAGTTATACCCGAGGCTTTTATACCGCTTATGTCGGCTTTATTGATACAATTTACGATTTGACCGTTATTTGCCATGGCAATACCCGATGCTATTGACTCTGTTACACTTGTTTCATCACTGCTGTCACTTTTTATAGAAGATATTGTGCCGTCAACAGTAATATTTTTTATAATACCTTCCGAACCGATATAGTACAACATTGATTGTTTTAATCCGTCAAATGTAATGGTATGGCCTGCACCGTCAAATATACCATTATAACTTTGTTTCATTTCATCAGTATATATCGGATATTCAGCCAATTCCTCTGCCGTAAGATTTATATTCTCGGCTATATATACGTTTAATTCGCTGTTACCGTCTGCGATAGATTTTACCGCTTTAACAAAGTCGGATGCGTTTTTTACAACAACGTATGTCTTGCCGTCTATTACTGTTGTTTCACTGATACCTGTATCCAACACAGCAGATACCGTTACATCACATTTCGGCATTGTAAATTCATAACCGTTTTCGTTTGTTGTAAGCTTAATATCATTTCCGTTTACATCTGTAACGGCTACTACTGCACCGTCTGCAATACCGCAAACGGTTACCTTGTTCCCCGGTAATGCTCCGCGGGCATAGTCCCCGTTAATAAGAGTGTCAGCCTTAACGCCACTCTGTTTTATTAAATAAAGCTCCGGATTTTTATTATTTGCAAAAGAAGGTTCATTATTATAGTCAATGCCCCACGTTTTAAGTGTTGTACCTTTCACTTGGTTAGGGTTTGCTCTGACATATTCATTCAACTTAGCCGGAATATACAATCCATCCGCATCTTGTTCGCTTACCGTAGAATCTTTATCTACCATTTTGGAAATACACTCATCTTTTTCAATATCATAGTACACATCATAACAGTCATTTTCTTCATAATACATATTATTTTCAAGAGTAAGTCCTGACATTTCTGCATACGAAACTATACCGCCCGAACGGCGTGAATTGAATATATCACTATTGGCACAGTTATATATTTCGGTTTTACCGCATGCCTCACCGACAATACCTCCGTAAAGACTTGTCACATTAACACCGCTGTTTTTTAATACACAGTTTGCGATAACCGTATTACCCGATGTTGAGTAAACAATACCGCCAAATTCATATATATAACCTGTTGCGGTTACACAGCAGTTTGTAATTGTTGAATTATAAGCCTCGGCTGCGATACCACCGCATATGCCATAGTTCAATGATATATATACATCACAGTTATCTATACTGGTATTATTTGCAACTTGTACAATACCGGCTGATTTTTCGTTATAAACATGGGAATTTATATTAACATTTTTAATAACGGCACCGTCTGTTTCGGCAAACAATATACAGTCTGCCGTAATCTCTGCACCGTTTCCGTCAAATGTACCTGTATACGGTGCGTTTTTGCCTATCAATCCAACATTTGAATAAGCCCAATAACCGCTATAATCACGGTAGTTAATACTTTTAGCCACTACCTTTGCATTTGCGTCTGTCTGACCTGCCTCTACGATTCTTGCAAACGCAACCAAATCATCTGCATCAGAGATGTAATACACACCCTCGGAATCTGTTGTTAAATTATAATCACATATTGCCTGTATATTTACCTGACTTTTCGGCATTGTAAATTCATATGTGTTATCGCTCGTTTTTGTAACTTTGACACTTTTTCCTTTTGAATCTGTAACCTTTATTTCCTTTACTGAATTTATTAGGTTGCTGTAATCATTATACAAATCTACTTCTACTTCAATCGTCTTTCCGGCTCTTGAATAATCAGCGGACGTTTGAATAATATCCTCGTCATATATGTGATAAATTTCATATACAGGCACAGGGCATTTTTCTACGATTTTTGCAGTTTGAATTTCATTTTCCGTTACAAAGTCCCAGTACATATACCCACTGCGTTGCGCATTTACATTTAATGCATCCATTGTACTGTCGGAGAAAAGTTCTTCCGTTGTCTTTGCTATATCCGAACCTATATTGGTTGTCACTTTATTTTCGTCATTGTCATAACCGGCACAAAATACTCCGCTGTTTTTCTCCGAATTATAATAAGCAGTATCATAATTATAATTACCGATACCTATAAATGCACCGACCGATTTTTTATCATCAGCAGTATTTTTCTGTACAACAGTACCGTTATTTACTGCGTTACGAAAAGTAACACCACCCTGAGCGTATCCGATAAAACCGCCGACAAAACCACTGCCGCTTACCGATACTTCACTGTATACATTATACAAGTCACGCTTAGATTTCATTATGCCGACAAGTGCGCCGGTATATGAAGATGTATCATCTCCGCCGTCTACACTTCCCTTAATTACAAGGTTTCCTATGTATGCATCTGATGTAATTCCAAACAAGCCCGTTGCTACAGTACTGTTATATTTCGTGCCGCTTGTGATGTCGAGCGTTACAGTGTGACCTTTACCGTTAAAATTACCTTTATACGGATTGTCATTTGTACCTATCGGTTCAAAACCTTTTTCCGTTGAGGCTGTAACATCTGCTGTGAGAACGACGTTTCCTGCCTCATACCCGTCATTTACTGCCTTTGATAAAATCAAAAGTTCCTCATCTGTTGAAACAATATAGTTATCATAAGAATCTTTTTCAAGCATAAACTCAAAATCAGCATCCACCGTAACATCATTTTCGGGCATAGTAAATATATACTTGCCGTCTGAATTTGCTTTAATCTCATTATCATTTACAGTTATTTTGGTAAGTTTCAAATAAGACGGAATTTTATCCGTTTTAATCTCTACACTTGTATCTGCCATTGCGTTCGCTGCAACCGTGATATAATTTGGTTGATTATTTGTGATTGTAGACGGGAAAACCTGTTCTTCCTCAGTTAATACCGGGATACCGTTCTCTGACTTCCAATAAAGTAGCTGTGTATCATTAGGCTTATTTGCTCTTGCATACAAATTAAGGCTCATAAGAACATCTTCCGATACTATTTCTTCGCTTGTTTTGGCAAAATCTCTTACTGTATAATGTTCTGAATTGTTAGTCAGATGTCCGAAATCACCAATCTCGCTGTTTATTGTTCCGGTGTAATAACAATTTCCAAAATCATCATTTTTTCCGTTTTTTTCGCCAAAAAGACCGCCGATATGATTACCGTCATATTTTATTGTTACCAAGCCGGGCCTTTAGGTCTTTTGGAAAAATGTACCCTTTGGGATAAAATACCGCTTGCTTTCTGTGTTATTGAATTGGTTTTTGATGAAAAAGGTCACGGTGTTGATTTTGTATTCAGATATTGCAACGAAATGATGGCAGATGTAGAAGGCATACCCATCAGTGAGATGATTAACCGCTCATTTTATGAAGTTTTTGAAAACGGTGATAAAAAGTGGTTGGTTACATATGCCGATGTTGCCCTCAACGGCAACAAGCATACTCTGACCGATTACAGTCCTGAAATTGACAAACATCTTACCATTTATTGCTATCAGCCTATCCCCGGATATTGTGCCTGTATTTTAATTCCCAAATAATTATTCTTATGCACAGATATGTTTTTTGTACTTATTTTTGCTTAATCAAAAACAGACAGAAATTCATTTTGAATTTCTGTCTGTTAAAAGCTATTTTAATTCTTTTAAAATTTCAATTAAAAATTTCCATGTGCGTTTGGTAGAAGCTATATCAAGTTTCTCGTTCGGAGTATGAATTTCTAAAATATTAGGTCCTATTGATACTGCATCGAGATTATTAATTTTATCGGCAATAATACCGCACTCCAACCCTGCGTGGATAGTTTCGATTTTAGGCGTTCTGTCATATAAACGTTCAAATACAGCAGTCATAGTTTCTCTTAATTTTGAATTTTCAGCATATTCCCATGCAGGATAGCTTGCGGAATGTTCAAATGAACCGCCAAGTGATAACACTAATTCATCTAAAATGTCCGATTGTTGTTCTTTTTCATTCTTCAAATTGGACCTAATCATAAAACTTGCTTGAAATGTATTATCCGCTAACGAAACAACGCCTAAGTTCAGTGATGTAAGCACTTCATTTTTATTGTTAAACTTTAATGCGGTAGATTTTGTATTTGTAAGAAATGTTATTATTTTATCGGTACTTTGTTTTGAAAGTTTTTTGCTGATTTCAGTTTCTGAAAAAGTTATTTTCAAGTCTTTTTCTGTATTGATTAATTCTGATTTTATGTTTTTGACTATGTCTTTTAATTTCGATGTATCCTCTATACAGATTACGGCATATGCTTGCTTAGGTATGACGTTTTCTCTAACTCCCCCATTTATATCGCAAACAGAAAATTTACAATCTTGTGATAACTCATAAAGTATTTTCCCTAATAATTTGATTGCATTTTCACGTTGCTTGCCAATATCAATACCACTGTGTCCTCCGTTTAAACCGCTTATTTCTATACGCAAAGTGTTATTGTCACTGTTTTCAAATTCTATCGGAATATTGGCAGTATAAATCATTGCACCGGCACAACCGGCGGTAAAAATGCCTTCATCTTCACTGTCAATATTAATTAAACGCTTACCTTTCAGATATGACGTCTCAAGCTCAGCCGCACCTAAAAGACCTATTTCCTCATCTCTTGTTATAACTGCCTCAATAGGCGGATGAGGTATATCGTCTGAAGCAAGAATTGCAAGTATATAAGCAACCGCAATTCCGTCGTCACCGCCAAGCGTTGTACCGTCAGCCCATAAATATTCACCGTCGGTACACAATGTCAAGCCCTCTTTAGACATATCAATAGTGCAATCCGGTACTTTGTCACACACCATATCCATATGACCTTGTAAAATAATAGGCTCACTGTTTTCAAACCCTTTTGTACCGTCTTTAAAAATTATAATATTTCTGCCGGAATCGTAAATTGCTTTAAGATTATGTTCCTTTGCAAAATTCATTAAATATTTTGATATTTCTTCTATATTTCCAGAACCATGCGGAATATTCGATACTTCCTTGAAATATTGAAATACTATCTTAGGTTCTAATTCATTATAATCCATCTTTTTCACCTCAACTATATTATATCACATTTATTTTATAAACAAAACAAATCAGAGTATATTTCAACTCTGATTATAATTATTTCTTCAAAAACTCGATAACACGTTTCTTTATATCATCCAATGAATTATCCAAACCGTGTCCTTCACCTTCAATTAATACAAGTTCGGTATTATGCGGCATACATTCTTTATATCTGCGAGAACCGATAACTCCAACTGCGTCATCGGCAGTACCATGTATGATCAGTGTTTTACCACAGAACATTGATGTAGTTTCATAAATCGGCAATGTTCTTGCAACTCTAAAATACATACCGCCGACTTCATAATGATTACCTTCATTATCTTTTACAGGGAATTTATCCGGTACGTTTATCATATCATACGGAGTACCGAAACACGAGCCGATTAAAGAATCGTCTTTAATTGTTGCGGCAGGAGCAAGCATTATAAGTTTACTGATACATTCACGATAATATCCCGCCATCATACCGCCAACCAAAGCACCTTGAGAATGACCGAGTATATTTATTTCGGTAACAAAATCAAGTCCTCTGACATAATCAATTATTTTAGCGGCATCAAGTATTTCGCTTAATACATTCATATCACAAAATTCACCGTCACTGTCGCCGTGACCGTCAAAATCAAACCGTATTGTTGCGATACCGTTATTCAGACATTCGTGTGCAATCTGATAAAACATCGATTTATCATCTTTGCCTATATTCGCCATAAATCCGTGAAATATAATAAGTATCGGACATTTTTCAACGTCCGGCTTTAAAAGTTCGCCTCTCAAAGTTAATCCGTCACGCTTTAATGTTACATTCATAAACTAAACCACCTTAAAATAAAATATAATACAATTATATCATTTTATTTGCTTTTGTAAAGCGTTTTTTGTCAATAGTTTCTTATATGTTAAGTCTATCAAAAATGCTCCCAACGGTGCGGTGATTATTATTGACAAAACCGCAACGGTTAAAACTGTTTCACCGCAATTTAATCCCATAGAAAGTGGTATTCCGCCTATTGCGGCTTGAACAGTCGCCTTTGGCAGATAAGCTATCATACAGAACAGTCTTTCTTTTAAGTTGAGATTTGTTTTCAACATACAAATAAATACGCCGAACATACGGAATAGCAAAACTAAGAATATCAATATAATTGCGGCTACTCCCGCTTTAAGTGCGTAATCAATATTAACGCTTGCACCGACAAGCACGAATAATAATATTTCCGCAACAACCCATAGTTTGTTGTATCGCTGAGAAAGACGTTGAGTCGCCTCTTTTCTGACTTTTTGCAAAGAAATACCTATGCACATAACGGCAATAAGCGATGAAAACGGCACAATTCCACCGTAAGTATCTTCAAATGCAACAAGCAAAAACGACACGCACATTAAAATGATTATTTTTACCGTATCTCTGATATGTGCTTTAGCAAAAAATTTGCCTAACACTATTCCGACAAAAATACCGACAGTTATACCCAATACAATGGATATTGGGATTTTTACAAAACTGACAGCAGACATATCTCCTGTTTGCGACAGACCGAGAAATGCAGCGAAAAGAACTATAACAAACACGTCATCAACCGACGCTCCGGCAAGTATAAGTTGCGGAATGCTTTTATCTTTACCGTAGCCGTTCTCTATTAAATTCAGCATTTTAGGCACAATAACCGCAGGTGAAACCGCACCTACCACTGTACCCATAACTGCCGCGTCAACTACGGATATTCCTAACAATTTAGGTGCAAGAAGTATCATACCTATTATTTCAAAACAAGCCGGAACAAAGCACATCATTATAGCAGGTCTGCCGACTTTTTTCAATTCCGACACATTGAGCGACAATCCGGCTCTTGCAAGAATTATAATTAATGCAATTTTGCGTAATTGTGCGGATATTTCAAGAATTGATGTATCAATTAAATTCAGTGCATACGGTCCTATTATAATTCCAACAGCCAACATTCCTATAAGTGACGGCAATCGCAGTTTTTTGTATATTCCGCCAAGTAACAGACCGAACAATAAAATGATTGCTAAACTAAAAAACATAAATATTCCTCCATAAAATACAGAAAAAGCTGATGTTTCTGCATTAAAAAATAGTGCAGAAGTCATCAGCTTAAATAAGCGGTTTTAGTATTATACTAAGGGAGAACCTCATTCCCTTTATTTAATTCTTGAATATTATATCAGATTTATTTGTGAAAATCAAGTCCTAACTTAAATATTTACTATAATTGTTCCAATATCAACTAATTTACCGTCTTTAAGCGGAATAATATCAACATTATATTTATGGCAAAACACCTTAATTTGTTCACTGTCGGGGTGAGAATTAATGTCACCGTTTACAGCAAGCGTGCTATTATCTATAAGTCCCGTTGCTCCACCAATAAAGCCGTAATCAAGTTTTCGCAATTCAATATGACCTGATGATATTTTTAGGACATCTATTCCCTTTTGTGCCACTGTCTTGGCTATTCCGTTATCAGACGTTATAATTGCATTATTGTCTACAATACAAATATTGCATTTACTGTACCCCTGCTTGACGTTAATAATTTCTTTATTGTGACTATCAAGAATCGTTTTATCAGTATATGCTTTATTACAAATAACATAATCTTTTAAAGCCGTAGCATTGTACCACACGTCATACGGATATTTTGAGTCTATATTGTTTTGTCCTTTAATTAAAGTACACTTTTTAGGCATATATTTTTTGTAATGTTCATATGTTTCGGGAGCAGATATAAAACAATTATTTCCGATATAGTGAATTTGAATATCTGCGTGGGTTGCAACGGAGTCATACAGATTATCAATCTTTAAAGTCGGAATTACTTTGATATTTAATTTTTCAAGAGTATATACAGTTTTATCATCTGCTCTGCAATCTATAATTGCTATTTTTTTCAATTTTAAAACCTCTTAAAATCAATTTAGTTTACATAATATTTTTATGGTAAACTAATTATTATAAGTATCTAAATAATCAACTGCGGCTTGTGACAAAATCGCACTTCCAATAGGTAAAGCGTCTTCGTCTGCTATAAACTTCGGACTATGTATCGGATAAACAGCTCCTTTTTCTACATTTCCTACACCTAATTTAAAATAGGCACTCGGAACGTTTTCTCCAAAATATGAAAAATCATCACCCGCCATTGCCGGTTTATCAAGTGTCACTACTTCGTTTATGCAGGTAAGCTTTTTTGCACTGTTTCTGATTACATCATTCATTTCACTGTTATTAACAACAGGCGGAAAAAGTTTATTGAATGTAAAATCAATAGTTGTTCCATGCTTTTTTGCTGTTTCATGTGCCGTTTTATCAAGTAATTCTATGAGCATTTCACGAGTTTCATTGTCAAGCGAACGTGCCGTACCCATAATTTCAGCAGTTTGCGGAATTGCATTATTGCAAGTTCCGCCGTTAAAATAGCAAACCGTCATAACACACGGCTTGTCTTTTAGAACAGTTGCATTTAGTTTTTCAAATTCCGTTATAATTGCCGTGCCGATAGTAACTGGATTTACGCATTTTTCAGGTGCGGAGGCGTGACCGCCGACACCGTGAACAACAATTTTAAAATCGTCGGGCGACGCCATAATTGAGCCGTCCTTAACTTGGATATTGCCCGTCTTTTCTAACGGTTCAACGTGAAGTGCAAAAGCCGCGTCAACGTGCGGATTTTCAAGTATTCCGTCCTCAATCATAGGTAATGAACCGCCTACTCCCTCTTCAGCAGGCTGGAAAACAAGTTTGACGTTTCCGTTCAACTCGTCTTTAATATCGTTTAAAATTTTAGCCGCACCTAAAAGACACGTTGCATGAATATCATGTCCGCATGCGTGCATATATCCTTTGCGTTCCGATTTTATTTCAAATTTGCTTTCGTCTTTTATAGGTAATCCGTCTATATCAGCACGCAAAAGTACAGTTTTGTTACTGTTTTTACCTTTAATCAAGGCAACTGTTCCTGTTTTAGCTGAGGTTGTATAAGGTATTCCGTAATCGTCAAGTTTACTGCGAATAAATGAAGATGTTTTTATTTCTTCAAAATCAGTTTCAGGAGTACGGTGGAGGTGACGTCGTATGGAAATCAGCTCGTCCTTTATTTGAAATGCTTTTTCTTCAATCATTTTATCATCTCCTCAAATTCATCTTCACTGATAACCGTTACACCCAAGCTGTTCGCCTTGTCAAGTTTACTTCCTGCGTCTTCACCGGCAAGAACATATGTTGTTTTCTTTGATACACTTGACGATGTTTTACCGCCGTAATTTTCTATTATTTTTCCTGCCTCACTTCGCTTATATTTAGAAAGTGTTCCTGTCAGAACAAATGTCATACCCTCAAAACGTCTGTCGATAATAGAATCTTCACTGTCGTCTATACAGTTTACACCCGCTTTTTCAAGCTTATCAATAAAAGCGATTGACTGCTCTTGCATAAAAAATTCAACAACCGATTGTGCCATTTTACCGCCTATATCGGCTATTTCGGTAAGTTCTTCAACAGACGCATTTCTCAAATTATCAAGAGTTTTATATTTTGCCGATAAAATCTTTGCGGCTTTTTCACCTATATGACGAATACCGAAAGCATTTATCAGTCTGTATAATGGGTTTGTTTTTGACTTTTCAAGAGCGTTTATAAGATTTTGTGCTGATTTTTCACCCATTTTATCCATTTCGGCTATATCTTCGGCTTTTACATAATACAAATCGGCGGCGGTTTCGATTAAATCTTTTTCTATCATTTGTTCAATGATAGACGGGCCAAGACCGTCAATGTCCATTGCATTTCGAGACACAAAGTGAATTATATTTCTAAGTCGCTGTGCCGGGCAATTCACACCTGTGCAACGATATGCTGCTTCGCCTTCTTCACGCACGATTAAAGCACCGCATTCAAGGCAATGTGTAGGCATTTCAAATTCCCTTTCACTGCCGTCACGATTTTCTTTTATAACTTCAACGACAGCCGGAATTATATCGCCTGCCTTTTGAATAATAACAGTATCGCCTATTCTGATATCCTTTTCACGTATAAAGTCAAGATTATGAAGTGTCGCTCTTGATACATTTGAGCCTGCAATGTGGACTGTATCAAGTATTGCAAGAGGTGTAAGAACACCTGTTCTTCCGACTTGAACTTTAATATCTCTTATAACCGTTTGCTGTTTCTCGGCGGGATATTTATATGCAATAGACCAACGAGGGAATTTTGCGGTATCTCCGAGCATTTCTCTTGCGGTCAATTCATTTACCTTAATTACCGCACCGTCTATATCAAAATATAGGTTACCTCTCTCCTCACCTATTTCTAATATTCTCTCATATGCCTTTTCTATAGAGGAATACGATTTTTTATCAAGAATAGTTTTAAATCCCTGTTCTTTCAAAAATTCAAGGCCTTCAATATGTGTTGAAATTTCTTTACCCTGTATTTGCTGAATATTAAAAACAAATATGTCAAGATTACGTTTTGCGGCTATTTTGGGGTCAAGCTGTCTTAGTGAGCCTGCCGCTGCATTACGCGGATTTGCAAAAAGCGGTTGTTCGCTCGCCTCTAAAATATCGTTTATTTTATTAAAGTTATCTCTTGACAAAAATACTTCTCCTCTTACTTCAAGAAAAGGTATATCGTCTTTTAAGGTAAGAGGTATGCTCTTAATTGTTTTCAGATTTTCCGTAACATCCTCGCCGTTAATACCGTCACCGCGCGTCGAACCTCTTGTAAATTCACCGTCTACATATTCAAGAGAAACAGATAAGCCGTCAATTTTCTGCTCAACAACGTAATTTACATCATGTACAACGGCTCTTACACGTCTGTCAAAGTCAAGTATTTCTTCTTTTGAAAATGCCTTTTGCTGACTTAACATAGGCACGTCGTGATGAACTTCACCAAAACTTTTAACAGCTTCTCCGCCTACTCTTACTGTAGGTGAATTTTTCTTTTTATATTCGGGATATTTTTCTTCAAGCTGTTCAAGTTCTACAAGCATTTTATCAAACGCAAAATCAGAAATTTCGGGAGCATCATCAACATAATACTTGTGGTTATGATAATTAAGTTCATTTGTCAATTCTTCAATACGTTTTTCAATATCGTTCATTAATAAAATTCCTTTCTATTCGACTGATGCAGTCATTCCACCATTTCCGTAATAAGTCGGTGTGTCACCTACAATAATCGTTTCATTTAAAAGCACTGATGTTTCCACAGTGTCGGATTGTGCAAACATCATTCCCACGAATGACATTTTCATAGATACGTCTAAATACAATTTATGCTTTACCTGATTAATACCGACAGAGTCAAAACTCTCTTTAAAATCAGCATTTACAATACTGACCGGATATATTCGTATCGGCACGTTAGGACCGAGTCCGGCAAGAAAATATAAATTACTGCAGCTTCCGAGCGGTACATATACCGTATCGCTTTTATGTGAATCAATATTTTTCTGCATTGACTGTATTATTGCCGATTTTAAGCGATTAACCTTTGCGGTATCCGTTTCGATTGCCTTTATATTTTCGGAGGAATTCTCCATAATTTTTGCAAGGCTTTGGTATTCTTCTTTAACAAATACATAATCTACTGCACTGTTTACAACCTCATTTGCAATGTTATTTGAATACACCTTTGCATATTCGATAAAAGACGGTTGCAATTTTGTGAATATAAGCCATATAAGAAAAATCAAAAAAAACAGTGTAAAGAATATTCCTACACCTTTTAAATTTCTGTTTCTTGTTCGTGAAAGTCCAAGCCTCATATAAATCCCTCCCCGACACTGTATAGTATGTCGGGGAGCAAATTTACGTTACATTAACAATTATATTCTCTTTGTGTCGATTTCTTCTTTAACTGCTTTGATAAATTCATCTATTGCCATAGCACCCTTGTCGCCCTCTTTTCTTGAACGAACAGATACAGTGTTATTTTCAATATCCTTATCACCGACAACAAGCATATAAGGTACTTTTTCAAGCTGTGCCTCACGAAGTTTATAACCAAGTTTTTCACTTCTGTCATCAACTTCTACACGCAAAATACCGTTTGCCTCAAGCTGTTTCTTAATTTCATATACATAATCAAGATGTCTGTCCGCAATAGGCAAAAGCTTGATTTGTACAGGAGCAAGCCATACCGGGAATGCACCTGCATACTTTTCGATAAGAAGTGCAAGTGTTCTTTCGTAACAACCGATTGATGTTCTGTGAATAATATACGGATTTTTCTTAGTACCGTCTTTATCAACATATTCCATACCGAATTTCTCGGCAAGCATTTGGTCGATTTGGATTGTTACAAGGGTATCTTCTTTACCATGTACATTCTTAATTTGAATATCAAGTTTCGGACCGTAGAATGCAGCCTCACCGACACCGACTTTATAATCAATGTTAAGGTCTTTCAAGATTTTCTCCATTGTATCTTGTGCCTCGTCCCACTGTTCTTCTGTACCGATATACTTTTCTCTGTCGTCAGGATCCCATTTTGAGAAACGATATGAAACGTCTTCGATTAATCCAAGAGTTGTAAGCATATAGTTTGTAAGTTCAAGACAACCCTTAAATTCTTCTTCAAGCTGTTCAGGTGTACACATCAAGTGTCCCTCTGAAATTGTAAACTGACGCACACGGATTAGTCCGTGCATTTCACCTGACGCCTCATTTCTGAAAAGTGTCGATGTTTCATTAAGTCTCATAGGCAAATCTCTGTATGAACGACCTCTGTTTAAAAACGCTTGATACTGGAACGGACAAGTCATCGGACGAAGTGCAAATACTTCCTTATCCTTTTCTTCATCGCCAAGTACGAACATACCTTCTTTATAGTGATCCCAGTGACCTGAAATTTTATACAAGTCGCTCTTTGCCATTAGAGGTGTCTTTGTAAGCTGCCAGCCACGTTTTTGTTCTTCATCTTCAACCCATCTTTGAAGTAATTGAATTACTCTTGCACCCTTTGGAAGCATAATAGGAAGACCTTGACCGATATAATCAACTGTTGTAAACAATTCAAGTTCACGTCCAAGCTTATTATGGTCACGTTTTTTTGCCTCTTCAAGCTGTTCAAGATGTGCCTCAAGGTCGGCTTTATTTAGGAAAGCAGTACCGTAAATACGTTGTAACATCTTGTTTTTCTCATTACCTCTCCAATATGCGCCTGTTGCACTTAGAAGTTTGTATGCTTTAACCTTGCTTGTGTAATTTACGTGAGGTCCTGCACATAGGTCAACAAAATCGCCTTGCTTATAGAAAGAAATTGTAGCATCTTCGGGTAAATCGTTAATCAATTCAACTTTGTACGGCTCATCTTTCATTAATTCAAGAGCCTCTGCTCTCGGCAATTCAAATCTTTCAATTTTAAGGTTTTCTTTAGCGATTTTTTTCATTTCTTTTTCAAGAGCTTCTAAATCCTCAGGGGTGAAAGTATGCTCCGTATCAAAATCATAGTAAAAACCGTCATCAATAGCCGGACCGATAGCAAGTTTTGTATCCGGATAAAGTCTTTTTACAGCCTGTGCAAGTATATGCGAGGCTGAATGTCTTAGTGTTTGTAGTTCATTCATTTCCATTTTTATTAGTCCTTTCTTTTTATAAACTAAAAACACCCCTAAAGTACGGATAATATCCATACCTTAGGGGTGCATAAATATACACGGTTCCACCCTAATTACAGCATATAATGCTGTCACTTAGTTCGTCCTTGTTTCGTAAGGAATACGGCAAAACTTACTTAATATAAATTGTTCAGTCCGCAGCTCCGAAGTGGTATTCACATCAAGCCCATCAAAGAACGCTTACAGCCCATGACGTTCTCTCTCTTGTGACTTTTGCTTAATGCTACTGTCTTCATCTACGCTTTAAAGTTATTCTAACACTCTTTTTTTATTTTGTCAAGGTTTTATTCGAGCATTTTCTTTAAATATTTTCCGGTATAAGATTTTTCGACTTTTGCAACCTGCTCAGGTGTACCTGACGCAATCACGGTACCGCCGTTATCGCCGCCCTCAGGTCCCATATCAATGATATAGTCTGCGGTTTTTATAACGTCAAGGTTATGTTCGATTACAACAACGGTATTACCACCCTCAACAAGTTTATCAAGCACTTCCGTAAGTTTGTGAACGTCAGCAGTATGAAGTCCTGTTGTAGGCTCGTCAAGAATATAAATCGTCTTCCCTGTACTTCTCTTTGAAAGCTCCGTTGCAAGTTTAACACGTTGTGCTTCACCGCCTGACAAAGTTGTTGAGCTTTGACCGAGTTTGATATATCCAAGACCGACTTCCTGTAAAGTTTCAAGTTTTCTCTTTATCTTCGGAATGTTTCCAAAAAATTCAACACCCTCATCAACCGTCATTTCAAGCACTTCATAAATATTTTTGCCCTTGTATTTAACTTCAAGAGTTTCTCTGTTATATCTCTTACCCTTACATACCTCGCAAGGAACAAATATATCCGCCAAAAAGTGCATTTCTATCTTCTTTATACCGTCACCGCTACAAGCTTCACAACGTCCGCCTTTTACGTTAAAGCTAAAACGTCCTGATTTATAACCACGCACCTTTGCCTCATTTGTAGATGCAAAGACTTCACGAATATCACCGAAAACATTTGTATATGTTGCCGGATTTGAACGTGGTGTTCTTCCAATCGGTGACTGGTTTATATCAATGATTTTGTCAAGCTGTTCTATGCCCTTTATCTCTTTATGTGCGCCGGCATGAGTTCTTGCACGATTTAAAACGTTAGCAAGTTTTTTGTAAAGTATTTCATTTACCAATGACGACTTACCCGAACCCGAAACGCCTGTGACACAAGTCATAACACCTGTCGGTATTTTTACGTTGATGTTTTTAAGATTATTTTCTTTTGCACCACGCACTTCAATCCAACCCGTCGGTTTTCTGCGTTCCTTAGGTACTTCGATTTTAAGTTCACCGCTAAGATATTTACCAGTTATTGAACGAGGTGATTTAATCAAATCTTCAACGGTTCCCTCTCCTACGAGTTCACCGCCGTTTACACCTGCTCCCGGACCGATGTCAACAATATAATCTGCGGCATACATTGTATCGGTGTCGTGTTCAACAACGATTACAGTATTACCCAAATCACGAAGATGTTTAAGTGTTTCGATAAGTCTGTCATTGTCACGTTGATGAAGTCCGATACTCGGCTCGTCAAGAATATACAACACTCCCATAAGTCCTGAGCCTATTTGAGTTGCAAGACGTATTCTCTGTGCCTCACCACCCGACAAAGTTCCTGCCGAACGTGACAATGAAAGATAATCAAGACCTACGTCAAGCAAGAATTTAAGTCTTGCCTTGATTTCTTTCAAAATCTGTTCGCCAATCATTTTTTCACGGTCAGTAAGTTCCAATGAATTTACAAAATCCATTTCTTTTTGGATAGACATAGTTGTAAATTCATATATATTAACTCCGTTAATTGTAACCGCAAGCACTTCATCATTAAGTCTTGCACCGTGACATTTCGGACAAATTACGTCATTGACGTAACGTTCAATGTCGTTCTTTACATAATCGTATGTGTTGGCATTATAACGTCTTTCAAGGTTTGTTATAACGCCTTCAAACGGTGCACTGTATTTACCGCTGCCATAACTGCGTTCGTAATTCATAGGAATGTTTGTATCGCCTGTTCCGTAAAGAATAATGTTTTGTATATCTTTCGGCAAATCTTTATACGGTGTATTTACATCAAATCCGTAGTAATCTGCAAGGGCAGTAAAATACATATAAGCCATCGAATCTTTTTTGTTTGCATTTGCCCAGCCTGTCGCTGAAATAGCACCGTTTATTATACTTAAATTTTCGTCTGCTATAACAAGGTCGGGGTCGATTTTAGACAACGCACCCAAACCGTCACAATTATCACACGCACCGTATGGATTATTGAAAGAAAACAATCTCGGAGTAAGCTCCTGCAAGCTGATACCGCAATCGTCACACGCAAAATTCTGACTGAAAGACATAATCTCTCCGCCGATAACCTCGACAAGCACAACATCACCTGTCAATGCAATGGCTGTTTCAAGTGAATCGGTAAGTCGCTGAACAATATTTTCACGAATAATCAATCTGTCTATGATAATTTCTATGTTGTGCTTTTGCGTTTTCTTTAACTCTATCGGCTCACTTAAATCATATTGTTCACCGTCAGCCTTTACACGCACATATCCGCTTTTTCTTGCATTTTCAAATACTTTTTTATGCTCACCTTTTTTACCGCGTATAACAGGCGCAAGAATTTGAATTTTTGTACCTTCGCCCAATGACATAACTTTGTCAACAATTTGGTCTATACTCTGTCTTTGAACCTCTTTACCGCATTTAGGGCAATGCGGTATACCGATTCGGGCATACAAAAGTCTTAAATAATCGTATATTTCGGTAACTGTACCGACTGTTGAGCGTGGATTTTTTGATGTTGTTTTTTGGTCGATGCTGATTGCAGGCGACAAACCGTCAATATAATCTACATCAGGCTTTTCCATTTGACCGAGAAACATTCTTGCATATGACGACAGTGACTCTACATATCTTCTTTGTCCCTCTGCATAAATTGTATCAAACGCCAAAGATGATTTACCGGAGCCCGAAAGCCCCGTAAGTACGACAAGCTTTTCTCGCGGTATTTTTACATCGATATTTTTAAGATTATGCTCTCTTGCACCTTTAATTATAATATCCTTTTCCATTGATTTACCTCTGTTTTACTGTAAATAGCACGTTCCGCATTCTTTATATCTCTGCTGAACGTCCTTTCTTTCATCCATAGCAATTTTAAAATCTTCCATCATTGATTGAGCAAATATTTTTTCAATCAGCGGATGTTCGGAATAAATTAAAGTCGCTTGATTTATCACTTCAATTCTTTCCGATTCACCGAATTCACGAATGTCGATTATCTCAACATTTTTGTTTGTAACCTCTTTTATTTGCTGTTCTACATTATATATTTCCTGCATTTTTATATTTCTATCACAAAAACATATAAAATCAAGTAGATTATCGTTTTCAATCATATATATAACAGGAGTGAGAATGTTTTTTGAAATTATCTTAACAAGCTTATTTTTAAGCTCATAATCCATTTTATTCACTCATTTCTTTTTCTAATTTTCGTATTCTGTCACGCAAAGCCGCGGCTTCTTCAAATTCAAGATTTTCAGCCGCTTTAATCATCTTAGCCTGAAGCTCGGCAATGGTCTTTTCGTAATTTATGATATTTTCTTCTGCGGTTTCGGTATCGTCCTCAATAGGCTTTAATGATTCTATAATATCTCTGATGTCTTTCTTAATTGTCTTTGGTATTATGCCGTGTTCTTCATTAAACTTCTGCTGAATACCTCGACGTCTGTCTGTTTCGTCAATCGCCTTTTTCATTGATTTTGTAACCGTATCGGCATACATAATAACTTGTCCCTCACTGTTACGCGCGGCACGACCGATAGTCTGAATAAGTGACATTTCACTTCTTAAGAAACCTTCTTTATCCGCGTCAAGTATCGCAACAAGTGCAACTTCGGGTATATCAAGTCCTTCTCTTAAAAGATTAATTCCGACAAGCACATCGAATTCACCCATACGCAAATCTTTAATAATTTCCGCACGTTCGATTGTCGATATATCGGAGTGCATATAGCGAACTTTAATACCTACACCGGTAAGATAATCGGTCAAATCCTCCGCCATACGTTTTGTAAGCGTTGTCACAAGCGTTCTAAAACCTTGTTCGTTACGCTTATTAATTTCACCGATAAGGTCATCAATTTGATTTTCGGTAGGTTTAATTGTTATTTTAGGGTCAAGAAGTCCTGTCGGTCTGATAACCTGTTCCGCAACAACCGTTGAATGTTCTTTTTCATAATCTGACGGTGTCGCGCTTGTGAATATTACCTGATTTAATCTATCTTCAAATTCTTCAAATTTCAAAGGTCTGTTATCAGCCGCACTCGGCAAACGGAAACCGTATTTAATAAGCGTTTCTTTTCTGGCTCTGTCACCGTTATACATCGCACGCACCTGCGGTATTGTAACGTGTGACTCGTCTATAATCATAAGATAATCGTCAGGAAAATAGTCAAGCAACGTATACGGTGCACTTCCCGGAGCACGACCGCTTATATGTCTTGAATAGTTTTCTATACCTTGACAAAATCCTATTTCCTGCATCATTTCTATATCGTACATTGTACGCTGTTCAATTCTTTGTGCTTCGATAAGTAAATCACGTTCTTTGAAATACTTAACCTGTTCACGCATTTCAGCCTCAATTCCGGCAAGTGCCGCAATCATTTTTTCGTTGGTTGTAACATAGTGAGAAGCCGGAGATATAACTGCGTGTTGCCTTACACCTACAATTTCACCTGTAACTACGTTTACTTCGCAAATACGTTCTATTTCGTCGCCGAAAAACTCGACACGAATAGCGTTTTCACCGTTATTGGACGGAAATATTTCCACCACGTCACCTCTGACGCGAAACTTGTTTCTGACAAAGTTAATATCATTTCTTTCATATTGCATTGAAACAAGTTTTTTTAGAAGCTCATCTCTGTCTTTTACCATTCCTACACGCAAAGAAAGCATAAGATTTTTATAATCTTCAGGATCGCCCAAACCGTATATGCAAGATACACTTGCTACGATTATAACGTCCTTTCTTTCAAGCAAAGCAAATGTGGCACTGTGACGTAGTTTATCTATTTCATCATTGGTCAGTGAATTTTTCTCGATAAACGTATCGGTTTGCGGAATATATGCCTCCGGTTGATAATAATCGTAATACGACACGAAAAATTCAACACAGTTATTTGGAAAAAATTCTTTAAATTCACTGCAAAGCTGTGCGGCAAGGGTTTTATTATGAGCAAGTACAATGGTAGGTTTGTTCACTTGTGCAATGACATTTGCCATAGTGAAAGTTTTTCCCGAACCTGTTACACCGAGCAAAGTTTGGCATTTCTCGCCTTTTTTTATTCCGTCAACAAGTGTTTGAATTGCCTGCGGCTGATCTCCTTGTGGTTTAAATTCAGAAACAAGTTCAAATTTATCCATACAGCTTCCCCTTCTTAATGGTTATTTCCTTAGATTTTTAACAAGTATATTTATTCTTCTTGCATTTATCGATGTATATTGTTCAACATTATTTCTGACTGCAAGCTGAATATTTTTACATACAGAAAAAATATCACAGCCATATTGTAAAATGACTGTCATATCTATATGTACACCGTGTCCTGTTTTTCTTAGATTTATATTTTGCACCTTAATTAGTCCGTCGATCTTTTGTGCCTCATGTATTGCTATTGAATTTATAACATTATCTGAGATAATATAGTCACCCATATAACTGAATGTGGGTCTGACGATTGATTTATCAGCCTCGGCAGTTGTTATTTCCGAATCAAGATTTTTTTGAAATCTTCTTAACGGATGCAAGAAATATCCTGAAAATTCCTTCTTTATTTCAAATGTCGGAACAGGAATAACGTGTTTCCCTTCAACTGTACGCATTCTAAGTGCCATATTCATTTCTTCGGGTGTTGCAACATCCTCTATTCTTATAATTTGTTCAATCTCATGAACACCGATATTTTTAGCAATTTTATTTACCATTCCGTCAGATGTACCCAAAATCATAAGGCACTTAATCTTATTCCTTTTCAGAACTTTTTTTATTTCATTTACCTGTGACGGATTCATAAAAAGTGCGTGTTTAACAGACGCAATTTTTGTCGGTTCTTTTTTGGCAGATGTGCCGGCTATAACTTTTCCGTGAGAAATAAGCAAGCCGTCATCAATTATAGCGTCAGCTCCATATTGCTGCGAAACCATAACACTTCTGTAACTCTTTCCTGTTCCACTCGGACCTACAAATGCGATAACTCTCATAATTATAACACCTTAATTCTGATTTTGCTTGATTTTGTATGACAATGTCATAAGCGGATCTGAAAGGTGAACGTTTTCCACCGCTACGTCCTTATCGAATTTAAGTTCGGTATACGAAAAGTTCATAAGACCTTTAACTCCGCAATTAACCAATTTTTCAGCCGTTTTCATTACTGCCGCTTTCGGTACGGTAAGAATTCCGATGTCAACTCTATGCGAATTCAAAAATTCCTCAAGCTTATCTATTGACATAACTTCTATACCATTGATTTTTGTACCGATTATATTAATGTCATTATCAAAAATGCCTACAAGTTTAAAGCCTCTTTTTTCAAACGTATCGTGACTTGCCAATGCTCTGCCGAGATTACCCGCTCCGACTATAACAGTAGTATCTCCGTCATTAAGTCCTAATATGTCACCGATTTCGTTATAAAGATGTTCGACATTATAGCCGTATCCCTGCTGACCGAAACCGCCGAAATAGTTAAAATCCTGTCTGATTTGTGATGCAGTCACGTTCATTTTTACGCTAAGTGCATTTGAGGAAATACGCTTTATATCCTGCTTTAAAAGTTCGCCCAAATATCTGTAATAGCGTGGCAGACGTTTAACTACGACCGTAGGAACTTTCTTTTCATTTTCACTCATGTCCTCTAAACCCCTTGTTAATTATATAACATTTATTATATCACACTCATTTCGTTTTGTATAGTCTTTTTAAATGTATTTTTTTGTATTTTGACATTTTACACATATAAAAAAATGTCACAACAAGCCGATACTGACTTATTGTGACATTAGTTACTTAAATTAAATCATTAAGTTTTATCCATTTTTCAAGAGAATCTTTCCACTGTGCAACGTGCGGTATACTGTCTGCCAAGCCCAAGCCGTGAGAACCGATTGGGTATATGTGCATTTCATACGAAACTTGCACTTTGCTTAGTGCGTCGGCGTACATCAAAGAATTTTCTACCGGTACTGCCTGGTCTGATGATGTATGCCATATAAATGTAGGCGGTGTATTAGGTGTGACGTGTTTATAAAGCGACATAAGCTCTTTATCAGAATGTAATGCTCTTTCGCCTATCAAGTTTTGTCTTGAACCGTCATGTCTGTATTCGAACATATCTATTACAGGGTAACACAAAATTGTCGCATTAGGCTTACAGCTTTCTTTATCTATTTCATCTGTATCTTCATACATTTTCTTATCATAATGAACAGAAACAGAGGCCGCCAAATGTCCGCCGGCACTTGAACCCATAACTGCAATTTTATCCTTATCAATGCCGTATTTGTCGGCGTAATATCTGACATATTTAACAGCACGCATTGCGTCACTTATTTCTGCCGGATGTTTGTACGGTGCAACTCTGTATTCAACCACAAATGCAGTAAGACCGATTGACTGCAACCACTTAGCATATGCAGTACCTTCGTGGTCGGCTCTTATTACATAGCCACCACCCGGAAAAATAATAACAGCACCTTTTGAATGTGCAGGATATGCCGTTATAGTCGGTTTTCTTACCGCTGTTTCATCAGCCTCTATAAATTCTTCGTTCCAATAAGGAATCACGTCATTCCATAAATTCTCCATAATTAATCTCCTTGCTTTTCCGGATTTTCAACATAAGTATTGAATAAATCCATAAATTCATTAAGCTTACTTTTCTTGATTGTAAATTCTGTTTTACCGTTGCGGATTAAAGCACAGTACAAATCATCAATACTCTTAAATTCGATTTCTGTATCAGAACTGCTCTTGATACCTTTATATTTTATTTTCATAACGGTATCGCCGAGTGTTTCGTCTTTATATACTCCGTCAACCGCCAAACCGACAATGCTCTTGTATATTGCTTGTGTTATCTTTGTATCAACCTTTTGACCGTCAAGCACAAAAGTCATATCCGAATCGTTATGAGTTATATCAATCGTATGTTCTGCTCCGTTATACTCTACCGTTACACTCTTAACTTCCGAAATATCAACAAGTGCCTGCAATTTACTTACAATGTTGTATGACGAGTCATTCGCAAAAGATATAATGTCCGATGAAACTTTAAATACCTGTTCCTTATATTTTACATAAGTCATATCACCGTCTGTGCGACCAATTGTAAGTGTTTCGGTATATTCTTCGCCGTATTTGCCTGTTGAATTGTCGTAAGGCTTAACGGTTATCATTAAAACAGGCGACTTTTCACTGAAACCGCCGTCAGCATTTTCAATCGGTGTAGTAAGTGAAATTTCCTCTATCGGAGCAAGTATTTTGTTATCGATATAGTCATCATTGGCACCGCTCTGATACGGCTGTACCATTTCCCATACATTATTTGTGTTGTTATTTATATTGCTTAATATTCTGATTTCAATAGTTTCATCACTGCGGACAATTTTAATGTCATTAATATTGTCAATATTAATGCTGAAACGATTGAATTCTTTATAATAGCTGATAGGCTTTTTTAAAGTATCAACTTTAAAATCATATATTGTATAGACAGTATTATCGCCGTCTTTCATCACAAAATATTCTCCGAGTGTCGGACTTAAATCACCGATAATCATTTTATCAATCTGACCGTTTTTCTTTTCAACTGTAACAGTGACTTGTGGATTGTCAAGTCCGTATTGTGATAAATCAGCCGGATTTTCTTCAATCTTGTTTTTTGATGACAATGTTGAAATTGTACCGACAAGCGCACCGGCTTTTGAAGAATCTATTTCAGACGCATCCATATCATTTACGGACCATTCCGAATCGCCTATACTTTTTACTGTAATTGTACCGTTTTCACTCTCTGACTTTACAGATAAAATATCGGTTGTATCAGCTGAATAGATACTGTATAAATCATCGGTTGTATCAACATTATTATCTTTTGACGTGTCAATATTACTTATAACAATCGTTCCGACAATAAGCACTATAATCACTGACGCGGCTATAATTATGCTTTTCGTTGTTTTACTCATAGATTTCTCCTTTTTATCCAAATTACAAGTCCGATTATTAATACGGTAATCGGTATTATAATTACAACAAATGCAAAAATAATTGTTTGACCTAAATCAGATAATGTAATAACATTGTTTACAAGTGTTTTTTCATCTACAGTAAAGCTTTCTTCGTTACCTATCATAAAGTTGGTCAAATTCATAAAATAATCATAGTTTGCAAGTCCGTAATTATTTGTAAGTGTTGTTTCGTCTATGGTTAAAAGCATAGTATTTCCCGATACATAAACCGATGAGGCGTGTTTTGCATCTACCGAAAGTTCGCTGACCGGATATTCACCGTCCTGCTCGCCGCCGACTTTTGAAACATTTTCATAATTTGAAGTCGTGTATGCTTTTTCTGAACTTGTCAAAACAGGTGTAACAGATATATCGCCATTTGATTCAAATTCTTGAGTTATCAATCTTGAATATGGGAAATATGCCAAAGTTCTTTGATTGTCTATTATACTGTCGGTAAATTCATATGATTTTACGTTCGGCACGACAAGACTCATCGAACTTCCGCTCAACGAAACGGATTTTGATGTGTCTGTTTCAATTACAAGGTTATCGCTTACACCTATGCCCCATGATGACTTTAGATAGTCATACAAGTTAGTAAGATTTTTTGAATCTACATCAAGATAAACTTGTATATTACCGCCTTTTTGCAAATAAGAATCAAGTTTTGTGATTTCTTCTTTTGAAAAATCGGCCGTCGGTTTTGCAACAATCAACATATTTGCGTCTGACGGTATATCATCGGTCAATGTATTAACTTCTCCAACTTCAAAGTTTTCTGATTCAAGTTTAGTTTTTGCACCGTCAACAGCTATCTCATTATGTCCTTTTATTAGGTATGCCTTTTGTTGTGTTTTGCTTGATACATACTTTAGTGCCGAAGTTATTTTATTTTCAACATTAAGTGATGTATACTGTCCTGTTTGTGCATTTACTCCGTACAATTCAGTCATAGTATATGTTTTAAACTTATCTCCGCCGTCAACAATGACAGAATTTGATTGCAGACTTTTGCCGTCAGTAACGTATTTCTTGCCAAAAGTCGGGTTAGATGTCATATTAATATTTGTAACATTGATATTTTTATTTGCGGCGGCATATTTATCAAGCACCGTACGAATATTTCCGTCTTGTTCCGATTCACCGGCAAGAATATATATATCAACAGGAGTATCATAATTTTTAAGATACTCTTTTGTTTTATCTGAAAGTTCGTACATTTTATTTGACGTAAGGTCGATTTTTAAAGGTAATTTGTTGTTAAGCACGCTGACAAATACGTTTACAACAATAACCAAAACAACCGCTATTGCAATAGCAACGGAAGATACAAATTTATATTTTTTTACGTTATTCATTACATATCCTCCTATCTCATTCTGCGTCTTTCAAATACCATAACGGTAAAGAATAAGAACAGACTGGTGATGCTTAAATAATAAATTATCGGTTCAAAGTTAAGGATTCCGAGAGTAAAATCCGAAAATCTTTGTACAGGCGATAACCACAAAAGAATTTTTACAATTATTTCGTTTGAAACGTTTGACGCAACCGATCCTAAAAGCAATGTGAAAATCAATACACCGTAAGTGGCGATTGCAGCGACAATCTGACTTTCCGTAATAGATGACATAAACGCACCGATAGCAAGTATTGCCGAACATAGCAGTATAAAGCCGACATAACAGCTTATTGTTTCCGCAATCGGCAAATTACCCGTAAACGCTAATATAACAGGATAAATAAGTGTTATAAGCACACCTACCATAAATATTCCAAATGCCGCAAGATACTTACCGAAAACTATTTCTTTTGTAGATATAGGTGCGGTCAGTAATAATTGATCTGTCTTTTGCTTTCTGTCCTCTGAGAACAATCTCATTGTCAATAACGGCAACAAGAACAACGCCCAGTTATTGACGATTGAAAAGAAATTAGTCATTCTTGCAGTCATAAATCTGATATTTACAACATAGAACATTACTCCTGTTAAAAGAAGAAAAATAGTTAAAAATACATAACCGAGCATTGATGTAAAATACGAATTGAATTCTCTGTTAAATATCGCTTTCATTTGTATTTTCCTCCTTTTCTGACGTATTGTCAGTAAGTTTTAAGAATATATCCTCCAAAGACGGCTCGATTTCTTTTTGCATTAATATCGGTATTTCATTTTCCGCGAATGCAAAGAACATTTTTTTCTTTTCTTCTGCCGCCATTGCGTTATCAAATTCAAAATCATACGAATCATTTTCAGATGAAACACAGGTTACATTTGATATGCCGTCAAATGAATTTAGGATATTTTCGGCTTTTTCCCTATCGCCCGATATTCTGAACAGCATTTTTTTATTGTCACCAAGCTTGTCCGAAAGATTTTTCGGTGTATCTTCTGCGACAAATTTGCCTTTATTTATAATAATTACTCTTTCACAGACTGCACTTATTTCGCTTAATATATGCGAACTTAAAATTACAGTCTTTTCTTTTCCGAGTTCCTTAATAACATTTCTTATTTCGATAATCTGCTTAGGATCAAGACCAACTGTCGGTTCGTCAAGTATAAGAATTTCTGGATCACCGATTAAAGCACCTGCAAGTCCCACTCTTTGTCGATAGCCTTTTGACAAATTGGCAATTTTTCTGTTTTTAACATTATCAATCTTCACCATATCAATAACTTGCTGTATATGACTCTTTTCGTCCTCGGTCTTGATTTTCTTCAATTCATATACAAATTCAAGATAATCCCACACTACCATATCAAGATAAAGCGGTGGTATTTCAGGCAAGTATCCTATTTTCTTTTTCACTTCAATAGGATTTTCTAAAATATCATAGCCGTCAATATTAACAGAGCCGTCTGTATATGAAATATATCCGGTGATAATATTCATAGTTGTTGATTTTCCCGCACCGTTAGGACCTAAAAATCCAAGAACTTCACCCTTTTTTACATTAAAACTAATATTGTCGAGTGCATATTTATCACCGTATTTTTTTGTTAAGTTTGAAATAGTAATCACTTAAAACTCTCCGTTTCACAGATTAATTTTCAGACTGCCGAGAAATTAGTTTGGATTTTGAAAAAACGAACTCGTCAGCGTACATTTGTACGGCAGAGTTTATTTTTTCAAAAAGTGCATAGGCAAGCCTATCAATATAGGCTTGCCTGCTATTTTTTTGATAAATTAAATCATACAAATTTGAATAATACTTCTGCACGTTCCGGACAATTTATCGACAGTCTTAGAAGCTGAAAATTCGGCTCCTATTTTAAGGTTATTATACAATAACGTTATTAAATTATTATGAACACATTATTAATTTTCTTTCTTTTCAGGTATTATGCTTATCGAAAGTTCCTGTAATTGTTCTTCGTCAACAACATTAGGAGCTCCCGACATAAGTTCTGACGCATTTTGTACCTTAGGGAATGCAGTTACATCTCTTAGACTGTCGTTACCAGTCATAATCATTGCAAGTCTGTCAAGACCGATACCCATACCGCCGTGAGGTGCGGCACCGTATTTATATGCCTCTACAAGGAAACCGAATTTAGCCTCGATTTCTTCATCAGAAAGCCCAAGTGCCTGGAACATTTTTTGTTGAAGTTCATAATCTGTAATTCTAATTGAACCGCTTGAAAGCTCTGTACCGTTAAGGACAAGGTCATATGCCTTAGCCGTAACTTTACCCGGATCAGTATCAAGATATTGAATACACTCGTCCATAGGCATTGTAAACGGATGGTGCATAGCAAGCCAAGAATCTGTATCTTCGTCATATTCAAAGAATGGGAATTCAGTAATCCAAAGGAAGTTAAATCCTTCAGGAATTATATCAAGTTGCTTTGCAACCTTTAATCTAAGTGCGCCGAGTACAGGAAGTGTTACTTTATTCTTATCTGCAACGATAAGTACAACGTCACCCTTTTGAGCACCTACTTTATTTAATATTGCGTCAAGTTCACCTTCGCCCAAGAATTTTGCAAATGCACAAGTCGGTTCATCATCAACCCAACGAACAAATGCAAGACCTTTTGCACCTATTCCCTTAACGTATTCTGTAAGCTTGTCGATTTCTTTTCTTGTAAGCGTCTTTGCCGCGTCTTTTGCAACGATTGCTCTTACCGAGCCGCCGTTTTCGATAGCCGAAGTGAACACGCCGAAACCGCAATTCTTAACAAGTTCTGAAATATCGCATATTTCCATACCGAAACGAGTATCAGGCTTATCTGAGCCGTAACGTTCCATAGCGTCTTTATAAGTAAGTCTTGGGAGCGGTAATTCTACGTCAACATCAAGAACTTCCTTAAACAATCTTTGTATAAAGCCTTCGTTCATTTCAAGAATATCCTCAACATCAACGAATGACATTTCAAGGTCAATTTGCGTAAATTCCGGCTGTCTGTCTGCTCTTAAGTCTTCATCTCTGAAGCATCTTGCAAGCTGAATATATCTGTCAAATCCTGCAATCATCAAAAGTTGCTTGTACATTTGAGGTGACTGCGGAAGTGCGTAAAACTTTCCGTGATGTACTCTTGACGGAACAAGGTAATCTCTTGCACCCTCAGGAGTTGACTTAATCATCATCGGTGTTTCGATTTCTATAAAGCCGTTTTCATAGTAATAATCTCTTGCAACTTTTGCAATCTTACTTCTCATAATCAAGTTATCCTGTAAAACCTTTCTTCTAAGGTCAAGATAACGATATTTCAATCTTAATTCTTCGTTTACGTTAGTATCGTCAACAATTTCAAAAGGAGGTGTCTGAGCCTTTGCCAACACTCTCAAATCTTTTACGTCAATTTCAATATTACCTGTTTTAATTGCTGTATTCTTGCTTTCTCTTTCACGAACAACACCTTTTGCCATAAGTACATATTCGCTGTGGCAATCAGACGCTTTTTCAAATATTTCTCTGTCTGTCGAATCATCAAAAGCAAGCTGAACTATACCTGTTCTGTCCCTTAAATCTATAAAAATAAGATTTCCCAAATCTCTTACTTTTTGTACATAACCGCCTACTACAACTTCATTGCCGATTCCTTCAACATCTCCGCAATAGTGAGTACGTTTTAAACCTTGCATTGTATCCATGTCTATTCCTCCATATAAATTTACATACTTATTATATTTTACCCTTATATCAGCTTTGTGTCAAGTCAAAATGCCGATTTTTGACTTATTTCTATACAATTACTTTATTTTTTTATGACAATACTTGATTAAATCCGTATTTAGTTTTATAATATGACAATGTGAACATTAAATTAGGAGGAATATAATGAGTAAACAAAACAAAGAAAACACTCAATCGTTTATGAATAATGTTACTATAATTCTTATTTCACAAGTGCTTGTAAAAGTTCTTGGTATGGTTTACAGAATTGTAATAACAAACATTGACGGTTTCGGTGACGAGGGACTGGGATTTTATAATGTAGGATTTCAGATTTATACCCTACTGCTTGCAATTTCATCTGTCGGAATACCTAATGCAATTTCAAAAATGGTTTCCGAACGTGTAGCACTTGACGATTACAAAGGTGCACATAAGATTTTCAAAACGGCTTTATTGCTGTTCTCAATAATAGGTCTTGTAACGACTGCGGTTCTGTTCTTTGGTGCGGATATTTTTGCACAGCATATAATTAAAATTGACGGCTCTCAATATGTAATGCGTGCGCTTGCACCGTCACTGTTCTTCGTTTGTGTATCTTCCGTAATCAGAGGATATTTCACAGGTATGAAGAATATGAAAGCAACAAGTAATTCACAGGTACTTGAACAGATTTTAAAATGTACACTTACTATCGTGTTTGTATACCTTTCAATCGGTCTTGCACCTGCAATTATGGCATCTTGGGCTAACTTTGCAACATCTGTTGCAACTGCGCTTAGTATGCTTTACTTAGTATACTTCTATTGTAAACGTAAAAGCGGTATCAAGGAGCATATTGAAGAATCAAAAGGCGAAACAATTAAGATTTCAGGCAGACATCTTATGATGAGTATTCTTATGATAAGTATTCCGATTTCGCTTGGCTCTATCATTACAGCTATAAACAGAGTTATCGACACAGCAACAATAAGTCGTGGTATTGAAGTTGCATTTGCATCATTAATTCCGGCACATGGCAACGTCGGCGATATTATAAATCCGACCGCCGAGCAACTTAATCAGGAAATTGCAAGATTATCGGGACTTCTATCAAAGAGTGATACACTTTACAATATGCCTTTGGCGGTAAACTTCGCTTTTGCAACAGTTCTTGTTCCGTCAATCGCAGGTGCGTTGGCGGTAAAAGATTATAAAGAGGCCTCTTCAAAGATAAACTATTCATTGCTTATTTCAATATTAATTATCTTGCCTTGCGCAATAGGTTTGATAACTCTTGCTGAGCCGATTTATAAAATATTGTATTTCAGCACTTCGAGCGGTTTTGAGCTTTTACAGCTTGTTTCGGTATCGCTTATATTTGCGGCACTTGCACAAACTATGACAGGTTCGCTTCAAGGGCTTGGAAAAGTTTATGTTCCTGCAATCAGCTTGTTGTTTGGATGTATAGCGAAAATTGTATTAAATATTGTACTTATAAGAATACCGTCAATCAATATTTACGGTGCGGCAATAAGCTCTATTGCTTGTCAGTTCATATCATGTGCAATATGCTTTGTTGTTCTTGCAAAGAACTGCAAACTTAACATCAAGCCAATGAAATATATCTTAAAACCGATTATAGCAGGTGTTGTTATGGGCGTTGTTGCAGTCGGTGTTTATAAGCTTTCAATGCTTGTATGCCCATCTGGATTTATAGGTAATTTGATTTCCACTGTAATTGCAATAGCGATTGCGGCGGTTGTATATTTCTTTACGGTGTTTATGCTAAAAATTCTTTCAGAAGACGAAATCAAACAGCTTCCTATGGGTACAAAAATTTACAATGGTCTTGTTAAATTAAAATTCTATAAAGCACAGTAAATTCAAAAAATCTTTGCCATACGGTAAAGACTTTTTTGATAGTTACTTAAAAGTACCTACTTGTTATAATAACAAAAACACGTTATAATCATTTCAGAGGTGGTAATATGACACAGAATGAAAGACTTGATTTTCTTATTAATCATCTGATAAGTGAGGACAACAGATATAGCAATATAGTTATCCCAAAAGATTCCGAAGAAAAATTTAATTTATTCCGTTCTCTTGTAAACGTCAGAGAACCGAAACAAATTAGTAACGAATTTATAAAGCTACAAGATGATTATTTGCAAGAACGATTGACGGAAATTAACATAACCGACGCATATGATTTACAAGCAATATCGAACAAATTATACCTTTGGCAAGGCGATATAACAACATTAAAATGCGGTGCAATAGTAAATGCCGCAAACAGTGCAATGCTCGGTTGCTTTGTGCCTTGCCACAAGTGTATTGATAATGCAATTCATACGTTTTCGGGTGTTCAGCTTAGATTGGAATGTAATCGCATTATGAAGCTACAAGGTCACAAGGAACAGACTGGTGCTGCGAAGATAACAAAATCATACAACTTGCCTTGTGATTACATTCTTCATACGGTCGGTCCTATTGTATACGGACATCTTACCGATGAACTCCGCAAACTTTTAGCAAGTTGTTACCGTTCTTGTCTTGAGTTGGCTGAAGCTAACGGTGTAAAATCAATAGCTTTTTGTTGTATATCAACAGGTGAATTTCATTTCCCAAATGATATTGCCGCACAAATAGCCGTTGAAACAGTGAAAGACTATTTGAAACATTCTGAATTGGAAAGGGTGATTTTTAATGTTTTTAAGGATACCGACAAAAAAATCTATGAAAAATTACTCAGATGAGATAATGGTAAACGGTAAAGATTATTTTGTTATTACCACTAACGTGGACCATTGTTTTCAGAAAGCTGGTTTTGATAAAAAACGCCTATTTTACACTCAAGGCGACTACGGTTTACTTCAATGCAATATGTTTAGATGAAGATATTTATAAAGTTATAAAAGATGTCAAGGAAGTGATATAATGCACGATATATGGAATCCGTGGCACGGTTGCGTGAAATGCAGTGAGGGTTGCCAAAATTGCTATATGTATTTTTTAGACCGTGTTCGTGACAAAAGCGGCTCGGATATTTATAAAACAAAATCAGGATTTGACTATCCTCTGCAAAAAGACCGTTACGGCAATTATAAAGTGCAGAGCGGTGAGCTTATTCGCGTATGTATGACGTCAGATTTCTTTTTAGAAGAGGCTGACAAGTGGCGTGAAGAAGTATGGGATATTATAAAGCAACGCAGTGACGTAAAATTTTATTTGCTTACAAAACGTCCCGAGAGAGTGCATAAATGCCTTCCGTCAGATTGGGGCAACGGTTGGGAAAATGTATTTTTTAATGTTACCGCCGAAAATCAAAAACGTGCCGATGAACGTATTCCGCTATTACTTGATTTACCGTTTAAACACAAAGGAATAATGTGTGCTCCATTTATCGGTCCTATCAGTATCGAAAAATATCTGCAAAGCAGTCAGGTAGAGCGTGTAGTATGTGGCGGTGAAAATTACGACGGCTCACGTCCTTGTAATTTTGATTGGGTTAAATCATTGCGTCAAGAATGTGTATTGCATAATGTCACATTTTGCTTTATTGAAACGGGTACTTATTTTATAAAAGACGGTAAAAAATATCATATACCGAAAAAATCCACCCAAAGTAAAATGGCTTACAAATCAGGTATGAATTACATCGGTAAACCGATTAAATTTAAGTTGTGTGATAATTTCGGCTTTGATATACCTGAAAATGAATTATATGTCCCCCACTATCGCAAAAATTGCGAACATTGCGGAAGTAAACTAATTTGCAACGGTTGTTGTGATTGCGGTAAATGTGATTAAGAACTTTGAAATGAATTTTCAGCCGCTAAAACTTCGTTTAACATAGGTATAGATACAGACGCACCTTTTCTTGATACTGCAATAGCTGATGCAACTGACGCAATTTTTAAGGATTTTTCAACAGTGTTCCCCATTGCTGTTTGTGCAAAAAAGTATCCTGTAAATGTATCTCCCGCGGCAGTTGTATCAATGGCATTAACCTTAAATGGCGGCTGAAAAACAACCTTTTCGGTATCGCCGTACATACTTCCTTCACTTCCGAGAGTAATAATGATTTTAAGTTTTGGATAATTCTTTGCAAAATATTTTAAACCGTCCTTTGGATTATCACATTGGGTAAACTCCGACATTTCCACTTCGTTGATAATTATATAGGAAAGCATATTAAAATCAAGATTTTTTATTTCATCGTTATACGGTGAAGGATTAAATATTATACACATTCCTTTTTTGTATGCTTTTTCTATGATATAGTCTATTTTATTTATTTCATTTTGAAGCAAAAGCATATCGCCTTTTTGAAATTTATCAAGCACTTCATCAACAAATTCTTCGGTTATTTTTGCATTTGAGCCGGAATAAAGAAAAATCGAATTATCACCATTGCGACTTACTTGAATAACAGCGTGTCCTGTTTTTTCGTCTACTTTTTTTATATTAGATATATCGACACCGTTTGACTCTAAAACATCTGTAAGCATTTCTCCGTCAGTTCCGATACAACCTGCATGATATACTTCCATACCCGCCTTAGCTAAAGCGACTGATTGGTTAAGACCTTTTCCACCCGGAAATACTTGCATTGAATTGCTTGTTTCGGTTTCTCCTATTGCGACAATATGGTCTAAATTATATACAAAATCAATATTGCACGAACCAAAATTCAAAATTTTCATAACAGTCACACCCCATATAAAACCGAATTTATTTATCTTTTGTCTTTTTAGGTTTGCCGAGTCCATGACAATATGGGCATATAATCTTGCCTACATCAGGATTCCATACATATTGTTTCCCGCAAACCGGGCACTTTTTAAATATTGGTATAATTGTCATTTGTATCACTCTCTTTCAATATAATTTATTTATCTCTTGCCGAATATTCGGTCGGCCACATACCGGTTTCACGTTTGAATGTTTTTGAGAAATAGTATGATTCTTTAAATCCGACTGCGTCGGCAATATCTTTTATTCTTAAATCATTATTTTCTTCGATTAATTTCTTTGCTTTTTCTATTCTGTATTTAGTTACATATTCATTGGGTGATACGCCTTTTTGGCGTTTAAACAATCGGCTTATATAACTCGGTACAAATCCGAATTCTTTTGATAGAACATCGCTTGTAATATTTTTATTATAATTATTAATCAGATATTCTTCCACTTCATTTGCAAGTTGTTCATATCTGTCGGGATCACGTTTATCGTTTCTCAATGTTGCCAATATTGATATAATGTCATCTATAAACGCATCATATGAAACAAAGCTTGCAAGTGCATTGACGAATTCTTTTTTTACACTTGTATTTTTTCGCTTCATATGATTCGGATAATTCAATGTGTAAGTATCCAAAATTATATTCAAAAAACCGTTTATTTCTTCTTGTGTACAATCAGAGGACATCATATTATTCATTACGGCGGTTAATTTGTTTTTTAATTCATCATTGTTTCTGTTTTTTATTGCAAAAACAATACCGTCGACATCTGCTTTTGAATATGGCTGTGATATATCTTCGTAACATTCCAATGTAGAATTACAACACAATAATTGTGATTTATTTAAGATAAGGTGCTTTATGAGTTGTTCTCGCAGTTTGCTGAAATACTTTCCTGTATCCTTAAATAAAACTCCTTTTTGATAAACAATAGTTACAGGAAGATTTTTGTTTGAAAATCCATCATAAATTTTGTGTATTAATTCCTCTTGCCTTTCTTCTGTTTCGGCAGTGATAACCATAAGCCGTTCAGAAAGCATATTACTGTTAAAGAAAATATATTCTTCCGACGATGTAAGCAGATTATCCATAAAAGTATCAATTCCCGAATCCGTCCAAAAACGTTCACCGGGAAGAAGGACTTCCGAACCGTACAATAAATATGCTCCGGCACACGCAAGAACTACTATTGTATTATTATCGTCTGACATTTTACTTTTACTGCCTATCTCACTTTTTATCCTTGCCGCAAGCTCACTTACCTTATCTTTTGATATTGGCTTTAACAGATAGTCAAACACCTTATATTCTAAGGCTTTTCTCGCATATTCAAACTCAGAATATCCGCTTACGATTATAACTTTTGTATCGGGTTTATTCTGATAAATCCAACCGGCAAGTTCAATTCCTGTCATTATAGGCATTTTAATATCAGTAATAACAATATCAAAATCTTCATTTTTTAGCTTTTCTACGGCATTTTTTCCGTTTATGCAACATTCGGTAACTTTAAAATCGGAATCAACCGATTCTAAAGTTGATTTAATCATTCGCATAATCGGAGGCTCATCCTCAGCAATAAGCACTTTAAACATATTTTTACTCCCCCGCAACAATTTTTATTTCCATACCGTTATCGTTATATATATCATATTTGAGATTTTTGTTGTGCGTCATAGTAAGACGGACTATTGTATTTACAATACCCAATCCGCCGATATTCCCCACTTGTCTTTCATTTAATGCTTTATCTATTTTGTCTTTTATTTCGGCAATTCTTTCTTCGGATATTCCCGAACCGTTATCCTTTATGATAAGTTCCCATCTATCTTTCGTGCCTATCATCTTTATATCAATATTCCATGGTGGCTCTTTTTCTTTAAAAGCATGTATAAAACAGTTTTCTGCAAGCGGTTGTATAAACAATTTTGGCACCGGAATGTTCATCAAATCGTCTGAAACATCAATCTTATAAGAAAAATAATCCTCATATCTTGATTTCATCAATGCAAGATAATTTTTTGTATGAATTATTTCTTCTTTAAGCGGTACTGTAACTTTTTGATATGCTGCAACGTATCTAAGCATATCAGACAGTTCGACGCACATTGTGGAAACACTGTCACATCCTGCCTCACTTCCGGCAGAACTGATTACCGCCAGCATATTGTACAGAAAATGAGGATTCATTTGAGCCTGCAAAGCAAGTGCATATGCCTTTTTCTCTTGAATAATCGAATTATTCATTCTTTCAAGCATTTTTTCAAAACTGTCCTCAAGCTCTTTTATTTCATCAATAGCATCATCGTTGATGTGAGCCATTTTATCATCCGGTGCGTCAATTTTGCAAACGTGCTTTGCTAATTGTGAAATCGGTTTTATAACTTCTTTTCCGATAGTTCGGCTTATCAAGAAGACAAACACTAATAATATTGCATACAAAGCCACAAAAATCGATAAAATAAATATTATATTTGCCTTTGTATTTGCCACGGGTGTTCGTATCATTATTTCCCAGTTTGCATTATTGACAAATGCCGAAGAATACTCGCTTCTTTCTCTTTCTGTATATACGGTCGGATATATAATTTTTCCGTTTGAACGGTCACAAATTAAAATCTCGGTATTATCTTCCGTGTGCAGCATTTGCTCAAGCCGGTCTACACTTGCTCTAACCTCAATTATACCGCAAACGGTATCGGAATAATCATTTTTAAGACTCTTTTTTAAAGTTATAAATTCTCTTGTACTTTCTGTCCAAGGATTTTCCGATGGTGCGGTTATTATTTTATCGTCGTTTTCTTCGATTTGATTTAACTCTATGGCATAATTCATATTTTCCATAGTGCTTTGAAATTTCTTTTTATCAATGAAGTAATTTTGATTTGATACAAAATCACCGTATCCGTTATAAACCGATATATTGAAATTACCGTTTCGATCAGTAATCAATCCGTTAAGGATAGATGAAACGTCAATTCCAAGCAAGACATTATTATTGAAAAAATTACTTTTATCATTTTTGGTATTGTTAAGGTTATAAAAAATATTTATTATACGAGGTTGACGTTTTACTTGTTGTGCAAGTACGTCTATTTCTTCTATGTATGTGTCGACCTGTCGAGCCATTGTTTCCGCAATTTTCGTCCCTGCATTTTCTGCCTCATAATTAAGTTTTGTCACAACAGAAAAGTACATTACAATCATTGCTACAGCTAAAATCAAAGCTATAAAAATCAAATATGGTCTGACAACTCTTTCAACAAGTCTTGAATGCTTTTTCATATCAAACTCCGTTTTTATTACATTTAGTAAAAAACTACAAATCATAGAAATGTACAATCAATATATTGTACTATATTAACATATTAATTATACTCTATCGGCATTATATTTGTCAACGAAAAAATGTCCCTTTTAATAAAGGGACATTTTTTTAGGGGGGAAATAATACAATTAATCAGTAATTAACTAAAATCAATAAACTTCTTTCCACTCAGCAATGTTTTCTGTATCAAATTTGAATGGATCACCAAGCATTACTTCTGTACCACCATCTGCAGCTTCTGTAATCTTCTTTTCACCAAGGTCACCGGCATTAAATGAACCGCCTACATCACCTGTAATTGTGCCTTTTACAAGTGCATCCATTGTGTAACCTGACAAATAACCTATATCAACAGGATTCCATAGATACATCCAAGGACAAGTACCATCTTCGATAAACGGAGCCATTTCCGACGGTAAGCCAAGACCTGTTAGTTTTACATCTGACTGTTTATCTTGCAATACCTTACCTGCGGCAAGCATACCTACAGTTGTCGGAGCAATGATAACTTTAATAGATGAATCTGTCAAAAGTGCTTGTGTTTCTGATGTTGACTTTGTTGGGTCATCGTCACCATATGCAACTTTTATAAGTGGTGTATTTGCATACTTTTCAGGATTTTCTTCCAATTCTTTCTTCATCCATTCAATCCATAGATTTTGGTTTGTAGCTTGTGCTGTTGCAGACAATACAGCGATACCGCCGTTACCGTCTACCATTTCATAAGCCGCTTGAATTAGTCCTCTGCCGATTTTTTCAGGATCGGCTTGTTGAATATGAGTTTGTCTTGAATCTTTATTTACAGCACTGTCAAGCGAAATAACCTTAATACCTGCGTCCATAGCTTCTGTCAATGCAGGTTGCAATGCGTCTGCATCGTTAGCTGCAATAGCGATACCCGCAACGTTTTGTGCTACAAGCTGATTGATAATTTCAATCTGCTTTTCCGGTGTGGCTGCTTCAGGGCCTTTGTAAAGTGGTTCTGCTCCGATTTCTTTACAAGCCTTTTCAAAACCGTCATATACTTTCTGCATATAAGGATTTTGTACGTCTTTCGCCACAAATGCGTATGTACCGCTTGCCGATGAGCCGTCTGAACTTTGAGATGTTGTGCTTCCGCCACCACCTCCGCAACCTGCCATCATAGTTGCTCCGATTATTGCCGTTAGACCTAATGCCAATAGTTTTCTTGCTTTCATGTTTAAAACCTACCTTTCTTATTTTAAAGTTTTCCTTTATTTTTCGGAGTTTCCTACTCCGATTGATACTAAGTTATTTTTGCGACTTTGTCGCCATTGCTTTAAGTTTTTTGAACCAATTCATATTACCGATACTATCTCTGAAACTTGGAATTGCAACTGCAATTATCAATAGTAAACCTACAACTATCATAATAATCTGGCTTGATGCGTTGATTAGACCAAGACCATATCTTAGATAACCGATTACCATAATAGCAAGTGTTGCACCAAGTATTCTTCCTTTACCGCCCGAAGTTGATACTCCGCCAAGTACAGCCATTGCTATAATATCAAGTTCATATCCTTTTGCAACGTCGGGACGAACACTTGACATCTTTGACGCAAGATAAATTGCGGCAACTGCCGAAAGTAAACCTGTCATTGTATAAACAATAACTTTAATTTTATCTGTTTTCACACCCGAAAACTTTGCAACAGTTGTTGAATTACCCATTGCATAACATCTTCTGCCGAATTTTGTGTAGTGAAGAAGATAAGCAAAGAACAAAGCCTCAACTACTACAAATATCAAGGCATACGGGACCATTTCGCCGATTTTGCCGGCTGCGATTTTTGTAAACCAACTCGGGAATCCTCCGACCGAATTGGTTTCCAAAATAATCTGCGCTATTCCTCTGAATATTATCTGAGTTGCAAGTGTTACAATCATACTTGACAATTCAGGGAATTTTACAAGGATAATTCCGTTAATCAAACCGCATACAGTGCCTGTAACAAGTGCAAGACCGATTGCACCGATCATCGGAACTCCCGCATCAAACGCAACACCCATAATTGTTGCTGAAAGAGCCATAATTGACGCAACACTGATGTCGATTTCACCGAGCATTAATACGAATGCCATCGGAAATACTACTATTGCTTTATCCAAGAAGTCACGAGTTGCATTTAAAATTGATTTTGCGTGTGCATAATACGGTGACGCGGATATATTAAATATATTTACCAATATAAGCATTAATACAAGCATCCACTCCCATTGAAAAAGAAATCTCTGCCAAGAAAATCCTCTTTGGGCTGATATTGTTCTTGTACCGTCACTGCTTACAGCCTGTTTTACATACTCTTTAGCCATCAGATATTCCTCCTTCTCAATGCTTTCATTTCAACGTTTCTTTGAATTAACGAGTTTGCTATAATTGAAAGAAGTATAATCAAACCGCGAATTGCCTCTTGCCAGAATGAAGATACATGGATAAGCGGCATTGCATTGTTAAGAATACCAAGTAATACAGCACCCAACAATACGCCTTGTACTCTGCCTGTACCGCCATTAATGCTTACACCGCCAAGTACGCAAGCTGCGATTACATTCATTTCGTATCCGGTACAGGTTTCACCTTGAGCAACTCCGTATTTACATACATAAAGTATACCGCCTAAGCCGGCTACCGCACCTAATATAGTATAAACCATAATTAATGTTCGGTCTGTTTTGATACCAGAAACTCTTGCACTTTCTTCACTGTTTCCTACCGCATAAATCTTTCTGCCCGTACGGGTTTTATTTAGGAAGAATGCAGCAATTATATAAACAACTATTGCTATAACTATAAGATTATTTATACCAAGAAACTTTCCTGTCGCGATTGACAGAAATTTTGTTCCCATTTCCTGTTGTTTTACCCAACTTCCGTTGGCAACTAAATATGTAAGTCCGCGATATATATTCATCATACCGAGTGTTGCAATAATAGGTAATATTTTCAGTTTAGCAACCAATGTACCGTTTATGAAACCACATACAATACCGACTGCTATCGATACTAAAATTATTACCACTCCGGGAACTGCTTGATTATTTTTAAGTATCGTTCCACCGACCATTGCACCCAACGCCATTATCGAGCCGATTGAAAGGTCAATACCGCTTGTGATAATTACCATCATCATGCCTACCGCTGTAATTGCAAGAACTGCCGTTTCCGTGAACATATCGGAAATGTTTTCAAGTGTGAAGAAGTTTCCTCCACTTCTTATTTCAATAAATACAGAAAGTGCAATCATTACAATAATTAAGCTGATTTCACGAATATTCGATGAAAAGAATTTTTTTAACTTCATAATTAAATCACACCTCCTACATATTCATTGCGGCCTCAAGGATTTGTTCTTGAGTAACGCCTGTTGCATCTGCAAAAATCTTAGATACTCTGCCCTCTTTCATAACAAGGATTGTATCTGCCATACCCAATACTTCTGGCATTTCCGAAGAAATCATTATTACTCCGAAACCTTGTGCCGCCAATTCTGACATAATTTCATATATCTGTGCTTTTGCACCTACATCGACACCCTTTGTCGGTTCGTCAAGGATAACTACTTTCAAATCGGAATTTAAAACCTTTGCTACAATAACCTTTTGCTGATTACCACCTGACAAACTTGACGCCTTATCAAATACAGAAAGAGCCTTTGTTTTAACTTTTTCTAAAAGTTCTTTTGAACGTTCACGTTCTGCTTTTCTGTTTATAACAGTGAACTTAGTAAATTTTTCAAGTGTTGATAATGTTACGTTTTGTCCCAATCCCCAATCAAGAATCAGACCTTGTTTTTGTCTGTCCTCAGGCAAATATCCGATACCTGCTTTCATAGCGTCTGACGGATGTTTTATTGAAAGTGTTTTTCCTTCCAAAATGACCTTTCCTTTATCGGGTCTTTCAATACCCATAATACCTTGACATACTTCTGTTCGTCCTGCACCGACAAGTCCTGTCATAGCAAGAATTTCGCCTTTGTGAAGTGAAAAAGAAACATCTTTGTAGTACCCTGTCTTTGATAATCCCTCAACTCTGAAAATTTCTTCTCCTCTTTCAACTTCTTGCTTAGGATAAATTTGAGAAATTTCACGTCCGACCATTTTTGAAATCAATACTTCATTTGAAATTTCATCTACATTCCATGTACCTATGTACTGTGAGTCACGAAATACGGTTACTCTTGTAGCAAGTCTGTACATATCTTCAAAACGATGCGAGATAAATATTATTGAACAGCCTTCATCTCTAAGTTGTTCTGTAATTCTGTATAATTCCTCACATTCTCTTTTTGAAAGAGCCGCCGTAGGCTCGTCCATTATGATTATTTTTGCATTTGTAGAAATGGCTTTTGCAATTTCGACTATCTGTTGTTCCGCAACTGTAAGATTACCCATACTTGAATGTGGGTCAATGTCACTTCCCAATCTCTCCAAAAGCGCTTTTGCATCCTTGTGCATTTGTTTCCAATCAATTGTATGGAACTTTGTCATTTTCTCGTGTCCTATGAAAATGTTTTCCGTTACACTTAAATGTTGATATGCCGTACCGTGCTGATAAATAGCGGCAATACTTAATTTTTGTGCATCTTTAGGATTTTTTATTTCTACTTTTTCGCCGTTAATGAATATTTCACCTTCTTCAGCTTGATGTACTCCGGTGATAACTTTTATGAATGTTGATTTTCCTGCACCGTTTTCACCCATAAGAGCATGTATTTCACCTTGTTTTAACTGAAAGTGAACATTATCAAGAGCCTTTACTCCGGGAAATATTTTCGTTATTCCTTTTAGCTCAAGAATGTATTCAGACATCTCTCTCATTCCTTTCTTTGTTTATTTGTTGACTTTATTTTAACTAAAATCATTAATATCTTCAATGGAAAAAATCGAAAAGAAGATGTAAAATTTTAAAAAGTGTATTATTTTAAATTTTTCTATCGTGTTAGTTGTGCAGATAAGTGCACAAACCGCTTGGGGATACCTGAAATATTTAGGTTTGTTTAAAATGCTGTACCTTGCAATAATGGACGTCATGAAAAATGGATTAGTCGCCGTCGTGATTGGATATGAGCCTCATTCTCGGTTGGAGTTCTTCTTTGCTGATAGAATCCGCTATTGACGATTTGATTTTTTTGATAACGTAAAAGCGGACGGAATTTAATTCCGTCCGCTTAAATAAAATTTTCTGCACTATTTTGTATTTACACAAAACTTTAAGAATACTTAATTTTCGGAGGTACTTTTCATTAATCTAAAATACCTTTCCTTTCAATTTTCTCCCAATCACGTGGTTGGTCAATTTCAGTCCAAGTTTCATATTTAGTATTTTCTCTTGTGTATTTATGAGAATTTGTTGCCTCTTCTACTGCTGTATAATACCACATATCAGATTTATTATCCGGCCAGAATATTGCATCGCTGTGAATCTTATCGCTTTCTACTACTCGTTCAAGCAATAAATTTATTAAAGTCATTGCCTCTGCTCTTGTTATATATTGTTCCGGTCTGAACGTTCCGTCCTCATAACCTGAAATCCAACCTTTTTCAGATGCTCTGTTTATATATTCAGCCGCCCAATGTCCACTTATATCCCTAAACTTATCTTCGCCTGTATATTCGTCTGAATCGAATCTTGCGGCTATAGCGGCAAATTCTGCTCTTGTTATGGCATTTGACGGTCTGAATGTATTATCTTCATAACCGTATATAATATTTGCATTCGTCATTGTTGAAATTGCATTATTTGACCATCTGTCATTTGAAATATCTTTATAATTGTTTGTTTGTTTCCAATATTCATGACGTGATTCGTCAGTAAGAAGTCTGAAGAATACAGACGCTACTTCTTCTCTTGTAATATTGCCTTCCGGTCTTACATCACCTTCAGGATAACCAACTATATACGCAGAATGGTCTTCTTTATTAAGATCTGGAACATTGTTATTTTTACCGCTTGCATTTGGCGTTGTTGTCGGAATAACTGTTGCTGTCGGAGTCACAGGAATCGGTATTGTCGTCGGTTTGGCTGTAGATCTTGAATCATAACTTCCGCCACCACTGCTGCCTTTTCCGCCTCTTGATTTTGGTGTAGCTGTTGGTGTTATTGTCGGAGCAACTGTTGCAGTTGCTATCGGTGTGACTGTTGGGTTTACTGTTGGTGTACCTGTTGGGTTCACTGTCGGTGTTGCTGTCGGTGTCGCTGTTGGTGTCACTGTCGGCGTCACTGTCGGTGTCGCTGTTGGTGTCACTGTCGGTGTCGCTGTTGGTGTTGCTGTCGGTGTCGCTGTTGGTGTCACTGTCGGTGTCACTGTTGGTGTTGCTGTCGGTGTCACTGTTGGTGTTGCTGTCGGTACAACTGTTTTCACCAAACCAAAATCGACTGTTTTATTCTGTTCATCCTCTACTGTAATTTCAGAATTGTTATTATCTGTTGTAATTGTATATACATCAGATATCGTGATTGTAACTATATATGTTCCTACTGGTAAATCTGCTGTTGTATAATTTCCGTCTCCGTCAGTTGTATATTCATATATTTTAGTAGGATCATTTTTATCTGTAATTGTAATTTTTACACCTCTGATAGCATCTTCATTATCTGCTTTTACTTTATCTTCATTAATATCATTCCACACATTACCGCTGATTGTACCTTTCATTTGTACTGCTTGCACGGCATATTTTAAATGTGTAGAACTACCTGTTTGTGTTACATCCGTTTCACTTGCATCACTGCCGTCTTGATAAATTAATTTCCATCCACTGAACTTATAACCGTCAGGTACACCGGCAGTTATCGGCACAGAGCCTAACTTATAGCTGTTTGTGGTTGTTCCGTCAACTTGGTTATTTATGAATGTTCCAACATACGAACCGATACGACTGTTATTTATAACTTGGTTTTCACTATCAACAACATTTCCGTTTGAATCAGCTTGACTTCCGTATGGATAAAATTCCTGTCTTACACCTCTGTTATATATTCTTAGATTAGCAATATATGTAGTTGCTTGTGCCGGTTCAAAATACGGTGCGTCATCACCGTTTGTAATTTTACCTCGATTAAAGCATATAGCTCTATAGTATGTACTTTTTAAATTTCTTGCTTGTATATATTGTTCAGCAAGTTTAGTTTCACCGTCATATAACAATGCTTTTTCCGAACCGCCCTTATGGTCATATATCAAAGTCATAGAATACCATTTACCGCATTCAAGCTCTTCATCATAGACTTTTGTATATTTTTCTTGAGCTGTCCAAGAACAAATTCCTGCATCACTGATTATTATTGTGTTACCGTATCCTTCCGTAGAACCTGCTTTTCCCGCATTATAAAGCGTTATATAGCTACCTTTTTTCGGCAAATAGAAATCAAACTCTGTATAGCTTGTAATGCCCTGTGCACTTGAACCTGTTGCTATTTTGTTACCAAATCCACTTGAATTAGCCGTTTCGGCATTATAATCAACATAACCTTTTTCATTCGGCACTTGCAACTCATCATATGATGTTTTATATTTCCATGTTGAATTAGAATCATTGTTTGAGATTACTGTAACGGCATCGTTCGGAAGTTCTCTTATCGGCGGAGCGGTTGTTTCTATTTTGTCTTTATCTTCCGCTGTTTTTACTGCCTTGATATTGTCAAGATATATGTAGTGTTCTGTATCTTGTCCCTTTTTATCTGTTGTATCTTTTAAATCCCATTTTTGTGATGATACGATAAATCCGTTCCATGAAGCATATTTAGGTATAGTTGTTGTAATTGTCGCTGTTTGTGTTGTATCTTGCGTGTTGGTTATTGTAAATTTGATTTGACTGTTTAGAAAATCAATTTCTGCATCTACATGAAAATAGTTAAATGCATTTTCTGCAAGTGTTATACCTTCAATTTCTTTATACGGATCAGATGCTGATCTTGGCTCATAATATGCAAGCTTGTCTGTCATATCAAATCTATGAATTCCATTGTCGTTACGTTTTGTACGGCCTGTCACAAATGTAAGCAAGTGTTTGCTTAAATCTGAGGCATCAGCAATATCAGCATCGATTTCACTATAACTCAAATCATTAAAATCATAAGGAACACTTCCGCTTTCAACAGCGTCACTTGTCATAGTTATTCCCTGTGGCATACCGACATTTGCTGAACCGTCATTGTTTATGATGTTGTACAAAGAAAAATCATAGCTCACTTTAATTTTATCAGTTCTTTGAATTTTCTCATTATCCAATGTCAAACGTGAACCACGGTATCCGTTACCGATTTCTGTGCCTTTTTGCGGTGTAAGATGACTGTAAAAGGCTTTACCGCTTATACCGCTGTTTTCAGGATTTGTAGCAGTTTGTTGTTCACCGTTTTTCACATATTTTAAATCAGATGCATCTTCTATCGATGTATAATTCGGTGATGTACTATTTACTGTACCACCATATTCATCCATTATTTTATATAATGATGATTCTCCATCATTATCAAATGTAATAGATAAAATATCTTCTTCTGTTTCTAATTCTGTCAAACCGGTAGGCACAGGCAATGGCGTAAGTTCCCCATCTTCCGCCAAAACATTTGGAGTAAAAGGTACAAATAGCTGCCCGGCTATGACCGCCGACATGATTAAACTTGTAATTTTTTTCATTTTTCAGGCTCCTTTTTCCTTTAATTGGTTTATGTTTTACCATTTATCAAGAAAATATTATAGCTGTTAGGTAAGTTTTTGTACATATCAAACATTGACCAAAAAGACTCATTTATTGACATACTAAGTATGAAATATTGATATAGAAAATTCTTAATTGACACAAAAAAATATTTATTGTATAATTTTTTAGAGAGGTGGTGTGAAAAATGACATCAACTGATAGTCTATATATATCTTTAGATAACCTATATTTATCTTTTGAATGTATCCCTCATAATAAAAGAAATTGCCAACGAAATTCAATATCAATATTTTATGTATACGAGGGCGAAGGATTTTTATATTCTTCTAATGAATCTCAGTCATTGAGTGAGGGCGATTTTGTACTTATCATGCCTAAAACAAAGTTTTCACTTGTTTCTCAATCGTCCGAAAAAGGCTCTCCTATGCGAGTCTGCTCTATTGAAATTAATCAAGAATTTTTTAATGGGCTGATTAAACAGTATAATAGAGTTATAGGTGTGCATGTCTGTAAATTGTACAACATACTTATTAATATGTCTCCATTTTATGCTGTTATACACGATGATGCAGCACATAACATAAAACATTTATCATGGCTTATTGCACATGAATATAATCATTTTACATTAGGAAGTAATGAAATAATTCAAAGTTCATTAAATAATTTGATGATTACAATAACACGACTATACGAATTTCAAAATACTGATGCAACGCCTTTGGAATCCAAAAATCACGAAATTGATAAAATTATAAAATATATTCATTCTAATTTCGGAAAAAAAATAACACTTGAACTACTTGCGTCAGATATGCACTTATCCAGAGAATATCTTTCACGATATTTCAAACGTTATACGGGTAAAAATATATCGGAAACACTCCTTGAAGTAAGGATGTACCACGCTAAAGAAATGCTTATAACAACCACCCATGCCGTTGCTGATATTGGATTATATTGCGGATATACATCGAGCAGTAATTTTCAAAAAGCATTCAAAAAATATACAGGAATGTCACCAAGAGAATTTAGAAACATCAATACATAAAATATACATCAATTTAAAATGATGTGCATTTGTTGTAGTCAAGCTTTTTTGTATAAATGTAACTCGTTTCAAGTATTATGTAAACCTTCATTATAGCGTAGAATAGAAATACACTAAATGGAGGTTTTTAATTATGCTACGAAGAAAAAGAACACAGGAAGAAATTGCACGAAAGGAACGAACAAAAGCACTTATGAAAGAATTGAGCATCAAAGATATTTCGTACTAATACGATAATTGGAAATATTCTTCGCTGATAGAATCCGCTATTGACTTGCCGATTTTTTGATAACGCAAAAGCGGACGGAATTTAATTCCGTCCGCTTAAATAAAATTTTCTATACCATTTTGTATTTACACAAAACTAAAAGAATACTCTTTTAGTTATTGTATACCTCTGCTATTGCTTTACCTGCCGCTATTCCAACTGTATTATATGCGATTTGGTGAAAATGATAATTGTCTTTCATATTTTCCTTAAATTCAAGGAATGAACCTACTGTATAAACATTATCATTCTCACTTGCAAGTTCTGCTTGTGCATCGTGTACTGTAACATACGCCTCATCATGTTTGCCGTCTGTATCATCGTCACCGTTATATTGACCTGTTTGAACTATGAACATATCTGTAACGCCCACTGTTTTCATATACTCAAACACATTAAGCGTCTGTGACTTATATGACGCTGCCGACTGACTTCCCGAATAAATTTTATCCGCGTCTGCCTCGCCTTGACACCAAACCATAAAGATATGATTTACAGTATAACCGTTATCTTCAAGATAGGTTTTAGCGGCGGTAAGTCGCGACTGTGCTTCATTCTTTTGTGCCGCAGTATTCCAATATCCTATATTTGTACCGCCTCTTGATGCTTGGACTCCTACAATCGGAACACCTGTTTGGGCATAATAGCTGTTCATAAGTGATGAAACCATATCCCCACTTCTTCTGTCTACACCGTTACTTCCGTTGTCATTTATAGAATCGTTGTTTTCACTCTTGCCAAAAGGTTCTGATACACCGAATAACATATCTGCATTTGATACACTTCTGAATTCATATCCTGCGCCTATCGGGCATTCTGTCGCGTCAGCGTATTCACCACGTCCTGCCATATTTGACTGCCCCATAAATATAGCCAAGTCAACAGTTTTTGTATTTTTAGTCTTATTGTCTGTTAAATTCTTTGCAAACAACCAATCAAGCAAGCCTGATGTATTCGCAGCTGACTTCAGAATATTATGACCTTCACCGTAAATTTCTTTATATTCAACATTCGTCGCACCGTTTTCGACAAGTGCTTTATATATTGCCTTTGAAGAATCATTAATTTCCGTATCGTCCTCGCTACCCGCAAAAATCATTACGCCTGTATTATTTTTTGCTATTGCCTGCGCCGACGTTGTATCGCCTTTTCCTGCTATTGCAATTATTCCTGCATACTTATCGGGATTATCAGAGACAACCTTATAACAGCCCTCTGTACCCTCTGAATAACCAGAAATATATATTTTCTCACTGTTTACACTATACTGATTTTGAATATCATTTACAACTCCGTCAATCATATCCGACAAATCAGTCCAACTGTTATCCGCACTGCATTGCGGTGCAACAAGAATACAAGGATTTGTGCTTTCCTGTTCTATAACCTTATCAAATAAATCTTGTGCGTTATACAACTGCTGTTCATTATCGTTGCCCTTTCTTGTTTCACCGTGCAAGAACATTACTACCGGATACGATACTGAACTGTCATAATTTTCAGGAAGATAATATCTGTATTTCAGTGCACTTCCGTCTTTTGTATATGTTCCGCTTTTAAACTTAGGGAACGCAGTTTCGTCTGTATCCGATGAATCGGTTTCATATTCTCTTACTACAAGATTGTCAAGATATATACTTCTGTCAGCTTTCTTTGAACGCTCCGACTTAAACGATATATCCGAAATCAATCCTGTTTCTGCTCCTGTGAGCTTGCCGGTAAATGATTTTGAGCCTATGTTTACAGTAACTGTATTACTTGCAAAATTAATCTCGTTTGACACTTGCGTTACTGACGATGACATACCGTCACCGCTTACCTTTGATACCGCTGATGCAACATCACTGTCAACAGCAATTTCTTCACTGCCAATAACCATACTTCCTGTACCGTTATATACGTTAAATGAGCAATTAACAAGATTTGTACCCTCACTGTCATTAATCGTGTATGTAAACGTCTGTCCGCCCAATGCACCGACGTACAAATCAAAATTAACATTCGCCTTATTACCGATTGCAGGGTTTAATTTCAATGACAAAATACCCGGTGCAGTTACATTTGCGTTAAATTTAATATTCTGATTCGTTTCGTTCCAAGTCGCAGAGCCTGACACAACCGGTTCATTTTCACCCTCTGTCGCCGTTGTATTTTCTGTGAAGTCCCACTTCTTTTCGATTATCGGTAAAGATTCTGTATTGGCTTTTATAAACTTTTCAGCCTCTGCAACGGAATAAACTCTTGTCACTCCATTTTCTTCACCTCTGATAACCTTACTGTCACTGTCAGCAGAAAGACTCGATAAATCTTTATATATATATGAATAATCGGTTGTTTCATATCCCATACTCTTTAATTCTGCCGCAATAAATGATGACGCAAGCAAAGCGGAATGTTGTGTCAAGTGTAGGTTATCGCCTACCTGATAATTATTAACCGCCCAATTTGTATCGTTTGTATCTGTTTTGGCTTGATTTACATATAATTGAGTGTATTTATTAAGGTCTATGTACTCCACACCAATACTCTCGGCAAATTCAGTTATAGCATTAATCTTTGTTGAAGTGCTGTATGTGAAATATGTTTTGTGCTGATATTTACTGTTGTAAACAGGGCTTACAAGAACAGGTACTGCGCCTTTTTCTTTCGCCATAGCCGCCATTTCACTCATATACTGTTTCATTTCATCAATAGTAATCTTATTTGATGAACTTACCGAATCATTAATACCGAAGTCAATAATCAAAACATCATCTTTTTGAATTAACTTTTTAACCGATTCAAAACATTCGTTATACCAAGTCTTAACAGTAGCACTCGGCTGACCGAAGTTTGCAACCGCATATTTTGTCGGTGATAAGAACTTTTCAAGCTGCATACCGAAGCCTGTCATCATAACTTTATTGTTATCCAAGTCGTCACCGTCTGCATTTTGTGGATAGTAATTTGCAGATTCACTGTCACCCGCTATCCAAACAACTTGCTTTTTATACTTTTTGGGTACTCTGACAACTTCAACCGATGCAATTCTCTCGTTTCCGCCCGAAGTATTACCGATTGTAAGATTTATCTGACCGCCTGTAACTTCCATTCTCGGTGCATACATTACACCGTATCCTGACGGACGGTTTTGTGAACCCGATGATGTAGTATTATTTATAATCTGAACACCGTTATTATAAACATCTGCTCTCGCTCCGCCTTTTCTGTATACAGTAATGTCATAAAAACCGTCAGGTACATCTATTTTTATAGTATTGTCACCTGTCGGCAAGCAACCGTTTTCGTTAATATGATAATCACCGTTTCCAAGTCCGTAACCTTTTTCTTCTGTATAAGAATTTGCATTGACTTTTACATATCCGTTTATATATTCATCTTTTGATGAAGAAGTATTGGTAAATTCAAATTTATACTCCGGCACTACCGTCACTTCTGATTTTGACGTATTATGAACTTTTCCGCTTTCTGCCTTGACGCTTTCGTATGTTCCGTCACCGTTATAAACTCTGTATGTATTGCTATCATACGAAGTAAGCTCTGATACGTCTATATATTCGTCTGATGATGTTATTTCTTCTGATGAATCATCTCCGTCTGATAAATCTTCTATATCGCTTACTTTTATCGAATGCGTTTTTCCGATTGGGTTCATCTTATCCAAACTGTCCCAATTCATCACTTTTACTGCATATCCGTCTTTGGTTGCAGGCATTTTAAGTGTCAAAGTTTTTTCGGCTGTATTGTCTGTTTCAGTGACAACCTGCTTTAAAAGTCCGTCTTTATCGTATAGCGCACAGATTGCAACGCCCTCAAAACCTTTATCAATATCAACTAAAATTGAACCGTTCTTTATTGTTGTACCTGTAATTTTTAACCTTTTCGTTTTAGGCTTTTCAAGATTTATAACTTGAGGTATATCGTCTTGTTTTTCACCTGTCACAATTTGTGCCACACGAGTTGTTATTTGAGGTAAGATATAGTTTGAGAAATCTGTATAATAATGATTATAATCTTTCCACATACTCATAAGTGCCGTGGCTCTTTCCTGTGCTTTTGCTCTTGCCTCAATTTCGTTTTTTCCGCTTTGAATTGCAGTATTATATACTGTTCGTACATCATTTGTCATAACGTTATCTGCAATTTTTCCAATATCGACAAAGCCTATAATATTTGTATCGTTCGCTCTTTCGGTATATACTTCTCTGATTGCGGTATCGTAACTGTTTGTTCTCATACCTTTGAACAATACATTATCTGCGTCATAAACCTTGTCTTGAGTTGAGCCGTAATTACCTGTCGGTGTGTAACTGCCCAATATTACCTTTGCGCCCATTGCTTTGATAGCGTCTATATAAATGTTATTATACTCTTTAAATTCATCTTTTGTTGAAGATGTATCATTTGTCCCCATACCGCTTATCGAAACAACGTCACCCGGTTTAATACCGCATAGGACATTGTTAAGTAACCCTTCTGTATAATATGAACGGTGCTGACGTCCTGCTTGACCGCTGTTATAAAATGCACTTATAACATTTGATAGTTTCGGATAATCAGACAATGTATTATTAAGCGTATAAGCCCAACTTCCGTTTTGCTGTACCGTAGAATCGCCTATTGTCCACCATGCATGCTTACTGTTTGCTGTGCGTTCTACTTTTTCAACTGTTAATGATGATAGCTTACCGTCACCCGAGAATGTAATATCCAGCACACCGTCACCGAATACCGCCGTCTTATATGTATCACTTTCTAATGTCTTTTTAGTTCTTTCAAAGCCTGTAAGTGACGAATTTACTCTTTCACACTTAATTGTGCCCTCATAAACTGCCTTAATTTCATATACTTCACCTGCTGTCAAGTTAAGTTTAAAACCAAAATTCTGACCGCTCATATAGCTTTCACCGTCTGCACAAGTTCCGTCTATACCAAAGCCACGACTTTCCTTATATTCGGTTGAAGAAGTAACTGATGTATAACCGTCTTTTGCACTTGTTGTGAAATTGAATTTTAGATTATATACGTTTACCTTAACCGATTTTTCAAGCGTTTTACCATTTGAATCGGTTGAGATTGCTCTAACATAGATATCTGTCGGCTTTGCAGATGATGATACCGTTAATGTACCGTCACTTGCAATTTTTATATCACTGCCTGTATATTCTGTTGTGTTATCAGAATTGTATAGTTTGTATGTTACAGTCTTGTCTGTCAATACTTCCGCATTTCCATTTTTAACAACTGCCTCATATTTGTTACTGCTCGGTATTTGTGCACCGACAGGTGATTTTACAAACGCAATACTGTCATTTTTACCGATTAGTTTTACTGTCTTTGTTACAGACTTTCCGCCTAATGTCGCTTTAACAGATACGTCGCCGGCAGATGCCGTTGAGCTTACGACAAAATCTGCCGAATGTGAATCAGCGCTATCCGTTTCAACAGAAACACCCTCTGCAAATTCATCGTCAATCTTCCATTCAGCTGTACCGAATGCAATATTACCGTCTGTCATATTTGCAGATACTGTCATAGGCACTTTTACACTGTCGCTTGCAGGAATATTAACCGTATCCTGCCCGTTTATTTTAAATGAATCTGTGTCAACCTGTGCCGATTGAATTTTAACATTATTTATATCTATAGAACTCGATTTATCTTTTGATAATGTAATTCTATAGTACTTGCCTGTTGTGTAATTTGCGTTGAAGTTTGTCAATTCAGATTGCATTAACGGAGTTTTGCCGTTATACTCGCCGTTTGAATCCAAGTTATATATCTTTGCTATACATTTCTTTACTGTCGGATCGGCTGTTACAACTATGTGATACCACTTATTCTTTTCACCTGTTCCGATTTCTGTACCGTTCAAGCTGAATTTTGAATCTGTAAAAGACAATTCAAAGCCAACTGATGTGCTTTCTGTCACGTTTCCGCCTATATAACCGACAGTTCCGTCTATACCGAAACGCACATCTTGTTCAAAATTAGTTTGTGATGTAATCTGCCCTACATTATTGTTAATATATGATGAGTTTCCTGTAAGTTCACGAGACAGACTCAAATATTTACCGCCGTTATCTGATTTCAAAACAACATTACTCTTATCAGAGCCGTCTGTTGACCAACCGCCTGTTAAAATATCGTTTTGCGATGTTGTATATCCGACTAAACCGTTTTCGTAATTGTTGTAATCTACGGTATAACCGGCTTTTGGCAAGTATATATCAGAATTAGCCTCTGTATCAGCTAACAGTACCAACGGGTGTGATACCTTGATTGTCTTGCCGTTATATGTAACTGTGGCAGTTACCATGCCATAATAGTTAGCAGATGTATTCTTTAGTTTAAAATTGACTGAACTTTGATTTGCACTGTTTACCGTTACACTTCCGTAACTGTCACAATACACCTGTGTTCCCGGGAATGTTCCGCTTTCACCTGTCGGCTTGCCGCCAAGTGTTCTGAAACCGTCAAACTGCCAATCAATTTTATAATCTTTTACCCTTGAATCAGGGTTTGTTACTATGCTTGTTCCTCTTTCACCGACGATCTTCAATGAAATTTCATTGTCAGCATATGTATCGGAATCAGGTCCCATAACAAGCATATTGTCTGTCGGGAATGAATTGAATTCTACCGTTGCAATATTTTCAATATAATCTTGTGATATTTGTGCTGTGATTGTTGTATCTTTTGTAATTTGATATTTGTTTAAATCGTCAGAGCTTAATAGTTGACCGTCAACACTCCACCCCTCAAAATACTTGCCGTATGCCGACATATCCGGTATGTTTACAACACTTTCACCGTCACAGACATACTGTGAAAATTCATCAATGCTGTTATTTATTTTTACTGTATGGAATACTTCGCTTAAATCCGAATCAAGTGCTTTTGAACTTTTGATATTGTCAATGCAAGTATCAATTCCGCTTGACGGTGCCAAAAGTGCAAGACAGCTAAATGATGTTATATCCTCCGACATATTTGTTCTTCCGTGATAATATACCGTATTTCCGTCAAGTGACGTTATGTATGCCGTAGCCGTTTTATTTGTAAAATCACCTATCACTTTTACATGAATCCAATCATCAGATATTTCTTTTGTCAAAACAGTCGGCTGAGCATATCTGTCAAGCGAAAGTCCGCTGTCCGATACACCGTTATTTATAACAAATTTATTTAAGTCCGCCGGTCTGTTCATTTTAAATGTGTACTTTGCATTACTGTAACAACCGTGATTCATATATAGTGAACCTGTTTTTTCAAGAACTTCAAAATTAGAAACATTCGTTTTATAACTTGTTGTCTTTATATCTGCCTCAAGTACAAAATCATCCTTAATTTCAGTTATACCTTTGTATGTTGAACGTGCAGTACCGCTTTTACCTGAAGTAACTGCAAGATATTTGTTTATTGTTTGATTGCTGTCACTTTTTAATTCTGCTGTTCCGGCAGGTGATTTCCAACCGTCAACGCTTGTACTGTTACCCGACGCTTTATCTCCGACCGTACAGTTTTCAAAATTCTCCTCATATAAGACTTCTCTCTCAACATCTGCTTTAGGTGTTGACTGTGGATTTGATGTTTGTATCGGATTTTCTGTCGGTGCTACAGTTTCTTTTGGAGTTTCAGTTGGTGTGAATGTAATATTTTGTAGATATGAAGTTCCTTTTCTGTAACCCAAATACATTGTTTCTCCTGCTTTCATATCATAATTACCATTTGAATAACCCTTATATGTGTTATCTATATATACACCTATATCCTTTCCCTCAAACGTTGCTTTTCCGTCTGACGGTGCAGTAAATGATACATAACTTCCATTACTGTATGACGAGCTGGCATTTGTAACCTTACTGCTCTTTAAGTAAATCTTTCCGTCTGCCGATACATATGTTCCCGCATACGTCAAAACCGCTTTTGTATAATCGTCAATATCGTATATATCATCAGCAGTTCCGTATGTTGTGTCTGCATTATTTTTGACGAGTGATGTAAAATCACACGAATATGTATTATCATTTTCTGCAAATGACGTTACAGAAAAAGCAGAAAACATTGATATACACATTGCCAATGTTGTAATTAGACTTATAACTTTTTTGCACTTCATAGTTATACTCCTTTCGCACAATTACTTTTTTATTAATTAAATTATACAATTTTATAAAGAAGTTTTGAATTGCAAATTATAGAGAAAAGTTTGCAAATAGTGACATTATAAAAAATACCGATTGAAAATTTCAATCGGTATAAATTTACTTGTTGGTTTTAGGCGGACGCTCTCCGAAGAATTGATATAGATTGCACTTAATCATACCATTGTACAATTTACGTTTTTTATTTGCTTTTTTGCCGAACAACGATTCAAAGTTTTCGTTTGACGCGATAATATAATACGACCACTTATCAAGTGCATTAAAGCTTTTGCCTATTTCCTTATACAACTTTTCACATTCTTTAATTTCGCCTATTCTTTCACCGTAAGGCGGATTACAAATAATTGTACCGTACGGCATATCGAAGTGAATTTTTCGTGCGTCACCCTTTTCCGCTTTAACAAAGTCACCCACACCTGCAATTCGGGCATTTTCATTTGTCAATTCAACATATTCGTTTTCTATATCATACGCATAAATTTCAAGCGGCACATTTCTTTCCAGGCTTTTTGCTTCTTCAACGGACTTATCCCACAACTCATCATCTATCCACGCAAAATTTTGTGCCGTAAATTCTCGGTTTATTCCCGGAGCAATGTTTCTTTTTATCATTGCGGCTTCAATAGGAATTGTACCGCTGCCGCAAAACGGATCACATAGCGGATATTCAAATTTCCAATGGCTCAGTTCAACCATTGCGGCGGCAAGTGTTTCTTTTAGCGGTGCAACATTTGAATGTTGTCTGTAACCGCGTTTGTGAAGTCCCTCGCCGGACGTATCTATCATAAGTGTAACTTTATCTTTAAAAATTGAAAACTGTATTTGATAATTTGTACCGTCCTCCGGCAACCATTCTATGCCGTATTTATTTGAAAGACTTTCAGCAGTTGCTTTCTTTATAATTGCCTGACAATCCCTTACGCTTGCAAGAGTTGACTTTAAGGAATATCCTTTCACAGGGAAAGCGTCATTTTTGCCAATCCATTTACTCCAATCTACCGCTTTTGTCTTTTCAAACAGTTCGTCAAACGTGACCGCAGTAAATTCGGCAGTTTTTATAAGCACTCTCTCACCTGTTCTTATCCACATATTTGCTCTGCAAACAGCCTCATTATCGCCCATAAACGTAACTCTGCCATCCTCAACTGAAGTTGTTTCATAGCCAAGACGACGTACTTCTCTTGCGACAAGCGATTCAAGTCCGAATAGTGTTGTTATTATAATTTCAAATTTCTCCATTTGTAAACCTACTTTTTCTTCTTATTGTATTTCTTAAAACTCTTTTTCCTTTTTGACTTCTTACCGTGTTTTTCCGATTTATGAATTTCTATCGGTTTTGCGAACTTTTTAAGTAACTTACGGTCCGCGTCTTTAGCTAAAACAAAGTCAATCTGTCTTGAAAGAATATCAGTTCTCGCAACAACTATATTTACCACATCACCGGTAGTATACGACTTCTGTTTTCTTCTGCCGGTAAGCGTATTTACCTTTTCGTCATACTCATAATAATCATCGGTCATATTTTCAACTCTTATTAAACCCTCAACCGAATTTTCAAGTTCTACAAACATACCGAAATTAGTCACATTTGCAACCACACCCTCAAAAGTTTGTCCGATAAATGATGACATATAAGCCGTTTTCATCAAATCGTCAACGTCACGTTCGGCCGTTTCCGCATTTACTTCACAATCGCTTGAATGTTTGCTTGCCGCCGAAACGTAACCTGCAAGATATGAAATTCTGTTCCCCGTAACCTTGCCATCAAGAAAATCTTTTAATATTCTGTGTATCGCCAAATCGGGATAACGTCTTATCGGCGAAGTAAAATGACAGTAATATTTTGCCGCAAGTCCGAAATGACCGAGATTTTCTTCACTGTACTTTGCTTTCATAAGCGAATGCAGCATTGTTGACGCAACAATACGCTCCTGCGGTGTATCTTTTACTGTATCGAGTATTTGTTGCAGAGCCTTTGGATGAATAGGTGTATCTCTGTCAATCTTACCCTTAAACGACAATCCGAAATGAAGTATAAATTCATTAAAAGTCATTATCTTTTCAAGTGTCGGTGCCTCATGGTTTCTGTATACAAACGGTATTTCAGACCAAAAAGCATATTCGGCGATTGTTTCATTTGCAGAAAGCATAAATTCTTCTATCATTTTGTTTGAAGTACCGCGTACTTCTTTTTCTATTTCAATCGGCTCTCCGTTTTCATTCACAACTATATGACTTTCAGGAAAATCGAACTGTATCGCACCTCTTAAAGTACGTTTATTCTTTAATATTTGTGCCAAGTCCTCCATTAGTTTCAATGTCGGCAAAATATGCTTGTATCTCTCACAAAGTTCTTCGTCACTGTCTTCAAGCATTTTATTTACATTATTATATGTCATTCGTTCTTTTGAGCAAATAACCGATTTACAAAGCTTGTGGCTCACAACATTTCCGTCACCCGTAATTTCCATAAATACAGACAAAGTCAATCTGTCCACTTGCGGATTAAGACTGCAGATGCCGTTTGAAAGACTTGTCGGCAGCATAGGAATAACTCTGTCTGCCAAATACACGCTTGTACCACGCTTGTATGCCTCATTTTCAAGTGCTGTACCCTCTTTTACATATTCCGAAACATCGGCTATATGCACACCGAGATAATAGTTCCCATTGTCCTTTAACGTAAGAGATACGGCATCATCAAAATCTCTGGCGTCATCACCGTCAATGGTGAAAATAATCATATCTCTTAAATCTTCTCTGCCTGCAAATTGGCTTTCCGTCACTGTTTGAGGGATTTTATCAGCCTCGTTTAATGTTTCTTTATCAAATTCCTGCTTAATATCATTTCCTAATATAATACCCTCAATGCAGCTTTTAAGCGAATCCTGTTGTCCGAGAACACTTATAACTTCACCGAAAATCTTTTTCTTGTCACTGTATCTTGTAATCTGTACGGCAACTCTGTCACCCATTTGAGCCGTCATTGCGTCCGATTGAGCTATAATAATTTTTGAATATATTTTTCTGTTATCGGGACGCACATAAAAATATCGATCTTTTTCCTTATATATAACACCGACAATAACCTTGTTTCCGCGTTCAAGCACCTTGGTTATATGACCTTGTCGGTGACCTTTTACATTGTCGTTATCGTCAATATGAACGATAACTCTGTCGCCGTTTATAGCGTCACCCATATCGTCACCGGAAATAAATATTTCACTTTCGTTTTCGTCGTCGCATATTACAAAACCGAAAAATCCTTTTGCATTACAGACAAGTTTACCTACTACCGTTGAGCTTTCTCCCTCAACGCTCATATATCTGCCTTTTTTAGTCATATATATTTTACCCTCAATACAAAGTTCGGTTAATATATCGCGAAGTTCTTCCTCATCTTCCGCCGGTACGTCAAGTACAGTCATCAATTCGGCAAATTTAAGTGGAATATATTCTTTTGAACACATATATGAAAGTATCTTTTCTTTTCTGCCCATTTCTCTCTCCTATTTTTGTCAATTTAATTCCAAACAATTCTTTACTTATAATCATTCTATAACAAATATGTAATATACGCAAGTATTTTATACCTATGATTAATCTGATTGTAACCTTTTTGTTACATTATAGTAATATAATTTTTATTGACGAAAAGGTTGTATAGCGATATAATAACTTTATGCTATTTTATAATGGGTTTTAATGAGCAAATAGAACCCAACAAAGAAAGGAATGGATACGCAAATGAAAAAGAAGAGCATTATCACTCTTTGTTTCGTTGTTGTATGTGCCATTTTGCTTAACTATGTAGCCTTTATAGGTTTTAACATAGCTGGTTTTTCATATGGCGGTATGTTCGGCGAAACAGGTATCAAAAAGGGCATCGACTTAGCCGGAGGTTCAGTTATAACTTTCCAAGCTGATTCAGACGCTCCGACCGACGACCAAATGCAGGTTGTCGAATCAATTTTCCAAACTCGTATGACTAATGCGGGATATACAGAAGCACGTATATCTCAAGGCGAAGGCGGAAAAATTACTGTTGAAATACCTTCAGTATTTGAAACAGACCAAGCTGCAAGCCTACTTGGCGATACAGCAAAACTTACATTTAACGATGCTGACGGCAACGTAATTCTTGACGGTGCTACAGACATCAAGAACGCTTCTTACCAATACGGTAAGACTTCACAGACAGGTTCGGCTCAATCTTACGTTCAGGTTGAATTTAATGCTGAAGCAAAGCAAAAGTTTGCCGACGCAACTAAGGCTGCTGCCGCAAGATCAAGTGAAGGCAAAAACTACATTTCAATTCAAATGGACGGAAAGGATATTTCTTCTCCGAGAGTTTCAGAAGAAATCAATTCTGACTCATGTATAATTTCAGGTGATTTCACTCCTGAAACCGCACAAGACCTTGCTAACAAGATTAAGTCTGGTCAACTTCCGTTTGATATGAAAGTTATCTCTCAGGAAACAGTAGGTGCCGAACTTGGTGCAAACGCACTTCCTACAAGCCTTTTGGCTGCTGCAATCGGTATCATTCTTATAATGATCTTTATGGTTATTATGTACAGAATTCCTGGTCTTATCGCAGATATTTCATTGTTAATATATGTCGGACTTATCGGTTTGGCAATGGGTATATTCCATGTTAACCTAAGTCTTTCAGGTATTGCCGGTATCGTTCTTTCAATCGGTATGGCGGTCGATGCTGACTGTATCATATTTGAAAGAATGAAGGAAGAATTAAAAGTTGGTAAAACTATCAGAGCGTCTGTTTCGGCAGGTTTTGATAAGGCATTCTCAGCAATCCTTGACTCTAACATTACAACAATCATTTCTTGTGTAGTTCTTTACATCTCAGGTATCGGTGCAGTTACCGGTTTTGCTACTACACTTGGAATCGGCGTTATTTTGAGTATGTTTACTGCTATCGTTATCACAAAGTTCCTTCTAAAGCAACTTGTAGGTATCGGTATCGAAAACAGAAGTCTATTCTATAACGCAAAAGCAAAAAAAGGAGGTGCGGAAGAATAATGAAAGATTTGACTAAAAACAGATGGAAATTCGTGCTTATCCCCGCACTAATTGTTATTGCTGGTATTGTTCTATATATCGTACACGGCGGTTTCAACTTCGACGTTGAATTTATGGGCGGTATCAGAATGCAAGTTAATATGCACACTGATTTCGACAATAAAGAAGTCGCTGACTTAATCCAAGAAAAAACTGTTGATACTGTATCAGCAAAAGTTCAAACAGGTGACAATCCTCAGGTTGCAGTAATCAAAACTCCTCCTGTTGACGAAACTGTTAAGACTGAAATTTTCAATGCACTAAAAGATAAGTATAATCTTTCAGATGATGATTTACTTTCAGTATCATCTGCATCAGCAAGTTTCGGTAACGAAATTCAAAGAAAAGCTTTGCTTTACACATTGCTTGCTATAATCTGTATCTTGATTTACATTGCAATTCGTTTCGAGTGGAGAAGTGCTATTATGGCAGTTATCGCTCTTGCAATCAACGTACTTATCATGGCTGCGATTTATGCTATAACAAACATTCCGCTTAATACAAACTTCATTGCGGCAATGCTTACTGTTGTAGGTTATTCTATCAATAATACAATCGTTATCTTTGACAGAATTCGCGAAAACACAAAGTCACGTAAGAAGAATGAAACTATTTCAGAGATGGTTAACAGAAGTGTTTTTGAAACAATGGGTCGTACAATCAACTCAACAATAACAACACTAATTACAATCGTTCTTATTTACATTCTTGGTGTATCTGCAATCAAGGAATTTGCTCTTCCTCTAATCGTAGGTATCCTTGCAGGTGCATACACATCAATCTTTATTGCCAGCACATTCTGGGCTTCATGGAAAGAATCAGATATGAAAGCTAAAGCAGCTGCTGCTCAAGAAAGAAAAGCAGCAAAGAAAAATAAGTAATTGATGTTACAAAAATAACCGTTCGATACGAACGGTTATTTTTTTGCCTTATTTTAAAAATACTATTTGTTTTTTTTAATTTTTATTATGTTTCTTTAAACAACTTTTTCCTCACCATTGCATATGCAATTAACACCGCAATACCTGTTATAACCCACGAAACAGGATACACATTCATCAGCATTTCAAAACTTCTGAACTTATTGAATACGGTGTATATCCATATTAATCTAAACACACACGACCCCAATACAGTAAGCACCGCCGGAGTCATTGAATATCCCAATCCCCTCAATGCCGCACCGCCTATTTCATACGAGCTTGCCAAACATTCAAACAACAATACGTGGACCATTCTTATTGACGCATATTCAAGAACGGCTTTATCAGTAGTATAAATTTCTGCGAAGAAGTCACGCCACACAACAAATATAGTACTCATCAATCCGCATATAACCACACTTGAAATCATACTGTATACGAATATCTTTTTACAACGTTTAAAATTTCTTGCACCGTAATTTTGACTTGTAAATGTCACTGCCGCTTGTACGAATGCACTAATTGTAAAATATGTAAAATACTCAAAATTCAATCCTGTAGCAGAGCCGGCAACTGCATCAGAGCCGAAACTGTTTATAGCAGTCTGTATACAAACATTTGAAACAGAGAACACAACTCCTTGCAATCCCGCCGGTACACCTATTTTGATAACTTTTATCAATTCGCTTTTCTTTATTTTTAATTTATTAAGCCTTAATCTGATCGTTTCTTCTTCATTCATCAGAAAACAGATTATAAGCACCGCACTCACACCGTCGGCTATTACTGTTGCAATCGCCACTCCCGCTACGCTTAATTTAAATACTATTACAAACAGCAAATTAAGACAGGCATTTATTACTCCAGATATAATCAGACAATATAGAGGTCTTTTTGTATCACCTTTACTTCTTAAAACAGCTGCTCCAAAATTATATATCATCAAAAACGGCATTCCCAAAAAGTAAATGTGCAAATACAATACCGCTAAATCTATTACATTTTCGGGTGTTCCCATAATTTCAAGAATAGGTCTTGCAATCATCAATCCTAACACAAGCAGAAATACACCGCTTATAAGCGAAACTATCATTACAGTATGAACTGCATCTTGAATTTTTTCTGTTTTCCCCTGCCCTATATAATTTGCTATGACAACATTCGCACCGACTGAAATTCCCACAAACAGATTTATCAGCAAGCTTATAACCGAACTGTTACTTCCAACCGCCGCCAGAGCCTCACTGCTCGCAAACCTTCCGACAACAGCCACATCAACCGAATTAAACAGTTGCTGCAATATGCTGCTTATCGCCAACGGAAGTGCAAATAATAAAATTTTATCAAAAATACTTCCATTCAGCATATCCATCTGATTTGATATGCCTTTACTCTTTTTCATTACATACATTCCTCCAAATATTTTAACTACTACTATTATAGCACATATGTATAAAATTAGAAAGTTAGTCTTGCACAAAAATAGCAGAAGAATTTAATCTTCTGCTATTTATATTAACGTAAATATTATTGTACGTTGTATGTAGTCATAATATATCCGGCACTTGAAACAAGTTTTCTCAAAAATAATTCAGATAAATTATTTTTCATATGTACCGTTGCTAAATTTTGACTTAAATCAACTTCTGCCCATACGCCGTCCTCACTGTTAAGTGTATTTTCGACTCTCGCTTTGCAGTGATTGCAAGTCATTCCGTCTATGCCTATCTGAACACAGTACGGATAATGTGACACATCTTTATCCTCAACCTTAATTTTCTTAACGTGTTCGATTTCAGCGCCGCAACACCCCGAAGTCAGTTTTTTAGCATAACTTCTAATAGCTATAACTGCTATAACTATCAATACTGCTACTATAATCGCTGTACTCATAATATATCTCTCCTTTGCTTTAAATCACAATTAAGGTTAGTATCCTCTAACCTTAATTAGTTTAGCACAACTAACCGATTTTGTCAATATTTCTTGATTTTTTTCAAAAAAAGAAATCAAGCTTAGTTTTTAAGCTTGATTTCCGAATTGCATTTCTATTCTATATTTTTAACCAATCTCACATTGTCCATCTGTACCCATTCATTTGCGTGAGCGTCCGAATATAGTCCTACTGTACATTTTCCGTCTGTCACTTTTATATCTGTTGCAACAACAATTTCTTTCCAATCATCAATATTTGTTTTAACAGAATATGTTTTCTTTTCATCACCGCTTTGTGCGTATACATTACATACATTTTGTCCGCCACTGCTTTTTACCCACGCAGTCATTGTATACGTTCTGTTAGGTAAATCAGTTATTTCTTGATACAAATCCGAAATATAATCTTCCGGTGCAGTTTCCTGTATTACAAAATTACCGCTGTCAACCTTTCCGCATGCATTGGATACAGAATAATTGCCGACATTGTCACGCACTTTCCAACCTGTTGGTGTTGCTGTTATTTTTCTGTCCGCCTCAAATTCGGGATTGGAAATATAGTTATTGCCCTCTCCGACTTCCCAAGTACCTTTTTCAGCGTCCAACTTCCATTGATGAAGATTGTTAAAGTACGGTTTGCCTTCTTTATCAAATGATAGCGGTACCCATTGATTATATCCGATTCCGTTACCTGCAAAATCGCCCCATCTGTCACCGCAATAAATAATCAAATCGTTTTCACTTCCGTGAATCGTTGTATAGAAGCCTGCTTGCGAATTGTGAGCAAAACTATCTCGTGTGTTATTCATTATATATGGAAGTCCCATATCTTTATTATAATCGCCCAAAATGCTGTCAGACTGCATTACATACACTCTTGACGAATTCCAGCCGTATAAATCAGAGCCTGTATAATAGTAATTGCCGTTATATTTAAACATACAATTACCCTCTATACCTGTTTTGTCTTTCTTATCCACTTCGCCGTTTTCATCTATGTAACTGCCGTCTTCATCATAGAAAAGCATTTTGATATTTTCTTCGTCTATATCCAAAAAGTCTGATTCTCTAAGCGGAATTACATATTGATAAGCACGTCCGTTTGCACTTGAGCATATTATATATGCTTTGCCGTCATCATCTTGGAACAAAGTTTGGTCACCTGTAACATCATTTTGAATTGGCAACGTTTTTTGAATATGGTCAATCTTAAATGGTCCTTCAGGCTTATCACTTACCGCATAAACCATACCCGGTGCATATTGAGAAATTAACACATATTTTTTCGTGTTTTCATTATAAACAACACCCATTCTGCCAACCCAACCGTTCGGTTCACCGGTAAGAGGATAACCCTCAAACTTCCAATTCACCAAATCGTCCGACGAATAACAAGTAAATGTTTCGTAAGCGGCATTTCCCGCTTTGCCGTTTTCGGGATTTTTAGCATATATATCCGCTTCTTTATATTTTACACCATACCAATAATATTTGTCACCAAACTTTTGAATACAACCGCCCTGTGAATATATATAATTGCCGTCAGTGTCTTTAAAAAATGTATCGTTTGTGATAGTGTTGTCAGATGTATTGACATTAACCGCACATTTTGCGGTTTGCTTACCGTCAGAAGTTGAAACCGTAATTGTAGTTTTGCCCTTGCCTTTCGCCGTAACAACTCCGTCTGTCACGCTTACAATATTTTCGTTGTCAGATTTCCAAACCAATTCGGAATTTTCAATATTTGCCGATAACGGATAAACCGAATCTATCTCGGTTAACTCTATACTTGTTTTATTCAATGACAGTCGCTCGGATTTTTTGTCGGTCACTGTGACTTTACATTCGTCCGTAAGTATTCCGTCCTCTGATGATACGGTAATTGTAGCATTGCCGTTTGACACAGCTGTTAAAATACCGTTTTCGCTTACTTTTACTATTGATTCGTCAGAACTTTTCCATGATACCTTATTGTCATACGCAAATTCCGGCATAATAACGGCGTCCAATATTTTATTTTCATCATCTACATTCATTGTCACATTATGCTCTGATAATGTCAGACTTTTTGCTTTGCCGATTGACGTATCTTCATTTTTACTGCTGTCGTTGTTATATTCAATTTCTTGTGTCTTTGAACGCAAATTATCGTCTTCGAGCAAATATGACTTCACTGTATATTTGCCGTAACCGCTCACATTTTCAAAAGTTCCCGATGTTGAATTGTTTTTAAAACCGATAAGTTTATTATTCTCGTCATACAGTGCCACGCCAAACAGCTTACCGCCTTTATAATCGGCTGAATAACTTATTGCACCGTCACCGTCAATGCCTGTCATAAGACGTGATATGTACCCATCGGCTTCTTTCAATACAACATCATCAACATAAACGTCCGCTTTATCCCACAAATTAAAATATGCCAAATAATCTTGAGTATTGTTACATTCAAATTCGATTGTATGCTTTGTCCAATCAGTATTTACCGATATTTCTTTCGTTTTTACTGGATAACTTCCCGGCCAATCCTGTGAACCGTCAAAGAAACCTACATTTACAGTACAATCCTCTTTGGCTTTTATATAAAATTCAAGTGTGTATGTCACATTTCTTTTCAGTTCAACTCTCTGTGCAACAACGGCACTGTTGAAATGAAGTGCCTTTTCACCGCTGTGCACTTCGTCTGTTGTACAATCGGCAGAGTTTTCATTTTCATAAACCCAACCGTCCCTACCTGAAAAACGCCAACCGTTTGTTCCGAGTAATTCAGTTTCAAAGCTATCATTTTTTATAAGATTTTCCGCCGCATATGCCGAAGTCGTGCATAACGCGGTTATCAGCAATGCAGTAATGATTTTTACTTTATTTTTCATTTAACAATCTCCTTTTGTATCTATTGTTAAAATTTTATCACATTTCTTTGAAATTTTAAAGAGTTTTTTTCAAAAAAACGGATATAATTAAATATCCGTTCTTTAAATATTCATATTCAGTGTTTATCTTCTGTACTCCGTCAGTCAATTCACCGATAGCAATCTTATTTTCTTTAATAAGTTTTTATTTTCACCAAATA
>OGWS01000016.1_pt1 | contig 157633 bp, 124 predicted proteins | sample 1576111 | NCBI WGS metagenome assembly OGWS01 (sample SAMEA3541534, study PRJEB24748) | human gut metagenome | biome: human gut; feature: human-associated habitat; material: faeces | place: China | collected 2012
CAAAGGGAAACGGGAGTTAAGAGGGTAGAAACCGCAGGTGTCTACCCTCTTGCCCGCCGCCGTGGGTACGGCGACTCTCCTGCCGTCCGCAGACGGCAACTCTCCGCTGAGGTTCAGCGAAAAACTTTCCGCCCGGACAGGATGAACCGCCTGCGCGATTCAAGCGCACCAGACCGCCTGTACCGCAAACACCCTTCCGCAATCTGAAAACAGATAACGAAAAAGCCACCGAAAACACGTTTCGATGGCTTTTCACATTACTTGTCCAGATTGAAACGCTTCTTGAAGCGATCAACACGTCCGCCGGTGTCTACCAGCTTCTGCTTACCCGTGAAGAAGGGGTGGCACTTGGAGCAAACGTCAACGACGATATTCTCCTTGGTGGAGCCGGTCTCAATGACATTGCCGCAGGCACAGCGGATCGTGGTCTGCTTGTAGTCGGGATGGATGCCCTGTTTCATGTTGTTTCACCTCTTTCCACGGATATGTTTGCATATCTCCAACAGTCGTAAAATTATCTTACCACATGTTTTCCGAAAATGCAAGCATTATTTTTCATAAATCAGATTTTCTTCTTTCCAGCCCTCAAGCACGGGAATCATGGAAGCGGCAAGCTGCTTTGCGCCTGCCAGATCGTGCAGCAGATAATTACCGCACTCAATGCGGCTCGCACCCGGAATCTCGCCCTCGTAAGCGGCGATAAACGCCATGCTCTCCTGCACGAGCGCAATCGCGTCCGACGGCTTCATATCGCGCACAAGGAAGTAGAAGCCGGTCTGACAGCCCATCGGACCGCAGTAGATGATCTGATCGGCAAACTTCGAGTTGCGCGCATACGTTGCAAACAGGTGTTCAAACGTGTGACCCGCCGCAGGCTGGATGTAAGTACCCGCATTCGGGTACACCATTCTGATATCATAGGTGGTGATGTCGCCGTCGATACGCGAGGTATACATACCCGGCTTCAGTTTATCATGGTTTACTTCAAAGCTGGCAATTCGTTTCATGCCTTTGCCTCCTTTTCTACATCAAGGAACCGCAGTTCCGAGCGGTATTCGCGCCAGAGCAGAATATACGAGATAAAGAATGCTGCAATCTCCGCGATCGGGAATGCATACCATACCGCATTCAGGCCGAACTGCTGACCCAGAATCCACGCCGCCGGAAGGATAACGACCAGCTGACGGCAGACAGACACGATCAGGCTGTTCATGCCGCGTGCGGTGGCCTGAAACAGCGTGGAGTTGATGATGCCGAACGCCGCGCCGAGGAACGACAGGCTGATGGTCTTGAGCGCCGGAACGCCGACCTCGATCATCTTCTGTGCTGCCGCCGCATCGGATTTGTCCACAAACAGCATGAGCATCTGCTCGGGCAGCAGCTGGAACAGCACCAGACCCAGACCCATGATGACGACAGCCGCCGTCAGCGTGATCTTATAAGCACCCATCAGGCGCTTGCGGTTGCGCGCGCCGTAGTTGTAGCCCATGACAGGCAGCGCACCCTGATTGAGTCCGAATACCGGCATAAAGACGAAGGTCTGCAGCTTGAAATACACACCGAGTACGTTGACCGCCGTCTGCGAGAAGGCGATCAAAATGCCGTTCATGCCCGCCGTCATAACGGAAACGACGCTCTGCATGACAATACCCGGCAGGCCGACACGGTAAATGTCCTTGATCGTCTGTCCGCGCCACTTGAACTCGCGCATGTTAACATTCAGCACCTTCTGTTGACGGAACACACCCCAAAGACCGAGCAACATACCGAATATCTGGCCGATAACGGTCGCGAGCGCCGCACCGCGGATGCCCATCTCCGGGAACGGGCCGATGCCAAAGATCATCAGCGGGTCAAGGATGATGTTGATGATCGCACCGGTCAAACCCTGACACATCGGGATGATCATGTTGCCGCCGGACTGCTGGATCTTCTCGCACATCATCGAGATCATAACAAAAATACTCATGCCGACCGCAAGGTGCGAATACTGGATAGCGTAAGCCGAAACCGCCTCGCTCGCACCGAATGCGCCGACGAATACACCCGAAAATCCCCAGCCGAGGATGAAGAATGCGATGCCGCCGACAACCGCCAGCGCAACGCCGTGCTCTGCCGCCGAGTCCGCGTGCTTCTGGCGCTTTTCGCCCAGACGGCGCGCGATCAGTGAGTTTACGCCGACACCTGTGCCGACACCGATCGCCACGACCAGCATCTGCAGCGGATATACGAGCGAAACCGCCGCCAGCGCATCCTGCGAATACTTGGCCACGAAGATACTGTCCACGATGTTGTACAGCGCGTTGATGATCATGGAGATCATCGCCGGCAGTGCCATCGAGAAGATCAGCGGGCCCATTTGGGCGGTTCCCATTTTATTCTGTTGTTCCAAAAATTTCAGCCTCCCAACGTAAAAGGAAGCCGCGTTAGGATTTCTAACGCAGCTCCATACTCTCTTTCCTATATATAATAGGATATGATGCGTTATATTGCAAGTGTTTTTTACAGTTTATCCGCCAGTTCGGCAAAGGAATGCTCGACGAACACATCGCTGACCTGCCGGAGCGTGTCTTCGTCCTCCGCGTAGGCGGGTTCGGCCATGCCGCAGAGCGCAAAACCGGCTTTTTTCGCCGTTACGCCCGCATATGGCGCGTCCTCAAACACCATGCACTCGCCTGCTGTCAGGCCGAGACGGCGGGCGGCTTCAAGATAAATGTCCGGCTCGTACTTGGGCACGCCCACGTCCTCGATGGTGAGCATGAACTCGAAATATTTCATCATGTCGCGGTCGATGAGCGCCTTCTCCGCGTGGCGGCGTGCCGTCAACGTAGCGATCGCCATCTTTATGCCGCGTGCGCGCAGGCTTTCGAGAAAGTCGATCACGCCGTCCTTCGGCTTGGCGATGCTCTCGTACCGCGAGGTGATGAGCTCGTCCATGCCGTCGAGCATCTGCTGCTGGGTCAGCGGCAGGTTCGGATAGCGTTTCAGAAAATACTCCGCGACCTGCGGCTGAGAAAAGCCCTCGCATACCGCGTAGTCCGCGTCTGTGATGTGAACGTCGAACTGCGCGAGGTAGCGCTGTGTCAGTCGTTTCCAGACCGGCATGGAGTCCAAAAGCGTGCCGTCCATGTCGAAAATTGCACCTTTGAAATTCTGCATTGGTTTTGTTCCTTTCGAAGGATAAGATGTAGGGCGGGGTGAGGTCACCCCGCTCTACAATTCAGTTTAGTGTGATTATTTGGTTTTTCGGTCGATATATCTCGGCTGGAGCTTGGAATAGAGAATCTTCTGCTCGCTGTACAGGCCGTAGTAGCCGGAGAGCATGTACGCGATAGCAATGACCAGCGCGAACAGCGCAAGGCTCTGACCGCCGAACAGCTCATACGCCAGCAGAATGGATGTGAGCGGCGAATTGGTCACGCCGCAGAACACAGCCGTCATGCCGAGACCGGCCGCAAAGGACGGTGCCAGACCGAAAAATCCGCCGTAGGCGGCGCCGAAGGTCGCACCGATGAACAGCACAGGCACGATCTCACCACCTTTATAGCCGACGCCGATGGTAATCGCCGTCAGCACCAGCTTGAGGAAAAATGCCTCGTAGGCCGCATGACCGGCAATCGCGCGTTCAATGACCTGCATGCCTGCACCGTTGTAGTCGCGCGTACCGAGCAGCAGGCTGATGAGCACCACGACCGCGCCGCCAACCGCAATGCAGGCGTACTGGTTCGGCAGAAAATGCTTGAACAGATGACCGATTTTATGGAAGATGATGCACACGAGCGCACTCAGTCCGGCGCAGACCACGCCGAACGCCACCAGCTTTACAATGAGCAGCACATCCGTATTTTCCGGCACACCGGAGAGCGTAAACGCGGTCGTGCCGCCGCCAAGCTGCAGCGCTACCTGATGCGCGATCACGCTCGCAAGGATGGACGGAAACAGCGCCGCGTAGTACATCACGCCCACGCTGATAACCTCCATTGCGAACACGCTCGCCGCAAGCGGTGTGCCGAACAGCGCCGAAAAGCACGCTGCCATACCGCACATGGTGATCGTGCGGGAATCCTTGTCGTCCAGGTGCATCAGATGTCCGATATTGCCCGAAATCGCACCGCCGAGCTGCAGCGCCGCACCTTCTCGTCCGGCAGAGCCGCCGCACAGGTGGGTCAGCACCGAGGTGATGAAAATGCTCGGCGCAAGCCGCAGCCGCACCGGATGATCCTGCCGCACCGAGGTCAGGATAAAGTTAGTGCCGCGCTCAAGCGGCATATCCATTTTACTGTACCAGAACGCAATGAAAACACCGACCAGCGGCAGAAAATACAGTGTCCAGTTCTGCTCCTGCCGGGTTTCGGTCGCCCATTCAAGCGCGTGCTCAAACGCCGCGCCGACCGCGCCGACGACCACGCCGATGATTACCGCAAACAGGCACCATCTCGCAAAAATGCTGATATTGTGCCGCATGCGGTACCACGAGCCGTACAGCTGCCGCAGCAGACGGCGTCCCGGCTTGTTATTCTGAGGCATAGCGCCCCTCCCCCTTCATGCAATCTCATTTCCGATAAGAATTGCCCCGCAGAGATAACCTGTGGGGCAATTTGTGAGTAGACTATGCTTATTTGCTCGTAGATGCGGTTTCCTTGAGCACAACATCGTGTGCGCCGCCCTCGACGATCGAGGTTGCGGATACCAGCGTGATCTTTGCCTTCTTCTGGAACTCCGGAATGGACAGAGAGCCGCAGTTGCACATGGTGGAACGTACCTTGCTCAGGGTCAGGCCGAGGTTGTCCTTCAGCGAGCCTGCGTACGGAACGTAGGAGTCAACGCCTTCCTCGAAGGACAGCTTCTTGTCGCCGCCCATGTCGTAGCGCTGCCAGTTGCGGGCACGGGCAGAACCCTCGCCCCAGTATTCCTTCATGTAGCTGCCGTTGATGTTGACCTTGTTCGTCGGGGACTCGTCAAAGCGAGAGAAGTAGCGGCCGAGCATGAGGAAGTCAGCGCCCATAGCCAGCGCCAGCGTGCAGTGGTAGTCGTGAACGATACCGCCGTCCGAGCAGATCGGAATGTAGATGCCGGTCTCCTCGAAATACTCGTCACGAGCGGCTGCGACCTCGATCAGCGCGGTAGCCTGGCCGCGGCCGATGCCCTTCTGCTCACGGGTGATGCAGATGGAGCCGCCGCCGATGCCGACCTTGATGAAGTCCGCGCCGGCCTCAGCGAGGAAACGGAAGCCCTCACGGTCAACAACGTTGCCCGCGCCGACCTTTACACTGTCGCCGTACTTTGCGCGTACCCAGGACAGGGTGCGGCTCTGCCACTCGGAGAAGCCCTCGGAGGAGTCAATGCAGAGAACGTCTGCGCCCGCCTCAACCAGTGCCGGAACACGCTCTGCGTAGTCGCGGGTGTTGATGCCTGCGCCGACTACATAACGCTTGTGCTCATCGAGCAGCTCAAGAGAGTTTGCCTTGTGGCTGTCGTAGTCCTTACGGAATACCATATAAACAAGATGCTGCTTGTCGTCTACCAGCGGCAGAGAGTTCAGCTTGTTGTCCCAGATGATGTCGTTTGCGATCTTGAGGCTGGTATCTGCCGGAGCGGTGATCAGCTTGTCAAACGGAGTCATGAACTCCTCAACCTTAACGCTGCGCTCCATGCGGGAAACGCGGTAGTCGCGGCTGGTGACAATGCCGAGCAGCTTGCCGTTCGCGGTGCCGTCATCGGTAACAGCCATGGTGGAGTGACCGGTGCGCTCCTTCAGCTTGAGAACCTCCTCAAGGGTGGTGTCCGGCTTTACGTTGGAGTCGGATACGATGAAGCCTGCCTTGTAGCTCTTTACGCGGGAAACCATGGCAGCCTCACTCTCGATCGACTGCGAACCGAAGATAAAGGAGATACCGCCCTCCTGCGCCAGTGCGATCGCCATACGATCATCCGATACCGCCTGCATGATTGCGGAAACCATCGGAATGTTGGCATACAGCGCGGATTCCTCGCCCTTTTTGTACTTAACGATTGGTGTGCGCAGGCTTACGTTCGCCGGCATGCACTCCGCAGAAGAATACCCCGGTACCAGCAGATATTCGTTAAAGGTATGCGAAGGTTCACTGAAATAATACGCCATTTCGTCGTTCTCCTTTTCTCCAAATAGGTCGTTTTTGATAGTTAAGTTTATTATATCCTTTTTGCCCTGTAAAGTAAAGCGGGCATATGACGGTTTTTCACGATTTTTGCCGCATGCGTGTTATGCAATCCGTGCAAACGGCTGTCACGAAATCAGCCTCTGACAGATAGAAAAATCCGCAGACGGGAACGTCTGCGGATTTTTCATTTGGAAATGAGGAATGAATGATGGTGGCATATTGAGGTTCTGCGGAGCCGTCCGGTATTTTTCCGGTGCCCCTTTGCTTTTGTTGTACTCAATTTACCATCGTGCGGCCGCAATGTCAATGCGTGCAAATGAATCTTAACACGCTCTTAACTGCTGTGCGGTCGAATGCCGTCAGGTCTCGTCGAGCGACACCCATTCGGTATCGCCGGTATGGAAAAAGTACAGCACACACGCGCGGACCGGTCTGCCGTAAATCTCATGCACGGCACGCGCGTAGGCGGCCAGCTGCGGACGGTACTGCTCGGCTCTCTCGACCGCACCGCCCTTCTTGATGCGGTCGGTCTTGAAGTCAAGGATAACAAAGCCGTCCCTGGTTTCGATCAGGCAGTCGATAACGCCCTGCAGGAGCACGTTTTCCTCGGGTGCGTCCGCCGCGACCGGAAAATACGCTTGCGCCGGAACAAGCACAGAGAACTTGAACTCACGCCGCACCTTGTTTTCCGCCATAAAGGTTTTGTACAGGTCGGAGGCGAAAAACCGTTCGATCTTGCGTTTATCCACAGCATGCGCCTGTTCTGTGGACAAAATCTTCTTTTCCGCCAGACGGTTCAGCTCATTTTCCACGCCGTTCGGCGCACAGGCGACGTCAAAGTCGCAGAACTGCATGAACAGGTGGTGCGCTGTACCGATCTCGGCAGGCGTCAGCTTTTTTTCTCCCTGCTCGAACAGCGGTGCGCGCAGCTGCACTTCTTTCCGCGGCGGCGGTGTCTGCTCGGCGGCCTCGTCTGCTCGGTAGCCGCGGCCGACACCGGTGGCGGTCAGCTTACTCGGCAGATCCGCGAGGTAAGCATGCGGGTAGTCGAAGTGCGGCTGCACGGTGCAGTCGCCGGTCTCCCTGTCCTCGAAACGCAGGATTTCAGTTTCCTGCGGCTGCAGGTCGTTCGGATAATACACCTTGAGCGTGAATGCGTCATTGTCCGTGCCGTGCTCGGGCACCTCAGGCGCATACTCCTCGCGGAAGGCACGTGCGCACGGATGCCGCAGCAGCGGTGTCAAAATCCACGCAAGCGGCGTGCGTGCCGCACCCATGGCGTACTGCGGCAGCTCATCGAGCGACGCCAGCAGCGACCATTTTTTCAGCGAATTCCGCAGGCTGCCGGTGGCTGCCGTCAGAATCAGTTTTTCCTTTGCACGCGTCATCGCTACATACAATACGCGCAGTTCTTCGGATATCATCTCGCGGCGCATCTGCACCGAGACTGCAATGCGCTCGGCGGTGTCGTACTGCACACCGCGGTCACGGTCGCGGCACTTGCTGCCGAAGCCGAGGTTCTGATGCACGAGCACCGGCTCCTTGAGGTCGCTATCGTTGAACTGCTTGGCGCAGTCCGCCACGATAACGACCGGAAATTCCAGTCCTTTGGACTTGTGGATGGACAGAATGCGGACCGCACCGCCGGTGGCCTCGGCGCCGACCGTCTGGAAATCCTCGCCCTGCTCGAGCATGCCGCGCAGCAGGCGCACAAAGTCAAACAGGCCGCGGAAGCCCTGTCCCTCGAACGAGCGCGCCCGCTCGAAGAATGTCAGCAGGTTGCTCTGGCGCTGTGCGCCGTTCGGCAGCGCGCCGTACAGGCCGAGTGCGCCGGTCTGATCGTAAATCTCCCACAGCAGGCGGTACACCGGCTGATCGCACGCAAAGGTGCGCAGAAAGTCCAGCCGCTGCAGAAAGGTTTCCACCTTCGGGAAATCCGTTCTCGCCTGCAGAAGCGCGTCATAATAGCTGATCTTGCGGTCCACAAGGCGAATATCTGCCAGTTCCTGCTCGGTGAAGCCGAACAGCGGCGAACGCATCACGCCGATAAGGTCAACATCCTGCCGCGGGTTGTCAATGACGCTGAGCAGCGACACCATCGTGCCGACCTCGGCGGTCTCGAGCAGGCCGCCGCGCTGCTCGGCGCTGGCTGTTACGCCGATGCGCTCCAGCTCCGCAATGTAGGTCGGCGCCTTGCTTCTGGGCGAGCGCAGCAGGATTACGATGTCACCCGGCGTGACCGGACGCAGCCTTCCGGTCTGCTTATCCGTCACCGGAAAGCCTTCATCGAGCAGCGCACGAATGCGCTTCGCGGCAAGCCGTGCTTCGAGTTCGGTCTTGTCCGGCGCATCATCGTCCTCGCCGAGTCCGTCCGCATCCACGAGCAGGACTTCGGTCTTGTACCGCGCATTTCCGGCCTCCGGATAGTAGTCCGCACCGAGGTGCAGCGCCTCCTTGTCCGTGTACGCGAGGTCGCCCACGGTCTCGCCCATGACGGCGGCAAACAGGTAGTTGCACGCGTCCAGCACAGCCGCCCGCGAACGGAAATTCTGCCCGAGCACGACACGGCGCGGCTGCCCGTCGGCGGCATCCGCCGCCTCACCGAAGCTGCGGTATTTCTCAAGGAAAATGGACGGGTCAGCCAGTCGAAAGCCGTAAATGCTCTGCTTGACGTCACCGACCATGAACAGGTTGGTCTCGTCTCTGGAGAGTGCGCGGAAGATGGCATCCTGCACGGCGTTGGTGTCCTGATACTCGTCCACCGCAATTTCAGTGAACTGCTCGGACATGGTTTTCGCCAGTGCGGACGGCTTGCCGTCTGTATACAGCAGACGCACGGCAAAGTGCTCCAAATCGTTGAAATCCGCAGCATTTCTCGCACGTTTCGCTGCCGTAAACGCATCGTCAAAGGCGTTTACCATGTCGATGAGCGCGAACAGCGCGGGTGCTGTCAGGCCGCGGTCGTACTCCGCCTCTTCTGCGGTGACGGTCAGCCATTTCTCCCGAATATTATTGGCAACGCCCTTCCACTCCTCGCGCATGGCCTTGATCTGCTCGAGAAACGCCTTGTCCTCAAATTTTCTCGCGGCCTTGAGTCGGTCAAACGAAATCGACCGGGCAGCCTTCACGCAGTCGTCCCAGCTGCCGTTATACAGCGCATCGAGCAGACGCTCGGCCTGATTTAAGTCGCTCGTCAGCGCGGGCAGATAGTTGTCCGCCAGCTCGTCAATGCCGGTCAATTCATCCACAGCCATGTGCAGAAATGCCGCACCGTGCTGTGCCGCCGACCTGGCCTGCTCACGCAGAACACAGCCGTGCGGCGTGTCCATGCCGCGCGTGTACAACCCCGCACGCACGTCCTCAAGGAACGCCCGCGGATCGGGATGCGCCTGAATTTTCTCGTAGGTGCCGAGAATGACCTCGCCCAGCTTTTTATCGTCGCGCCCCGCCGTCAGCAGGTCACAGAGCGCGAAAAACTTCTCGTCCGCCTGCTCGTAGGCCGTGTCAAGCACTTCTTCGAGCACCTCGGCGCGAAGCAGCTTGCCCTCGTTTTCGTCCATCAGGCGGAAGTCGGGTGCGATACCGAGCACCGCCGCCTGCTCGCGCGCGAGCGACAGACACAGCGCGTGCACGGTCGTGATTTTCGCGCGGTGCACGAGGAACAGCTGCCGCCGCAGACGGGTATCCCGCGGGTTTGCGGCTACAGCCGCACCGAGTGCCGCACCGATTCGCTCACGCATTTCGGCTGCCGCCGCGTTGGTAAACGTAACCAGCAGTAGGCGGTCGATATCGACCGGATCCTTCTCGTCCGTCAGCCGACGGAGTACGCGCTCGGTCAGTACGGCGGTCTTGCCCGAGCCGGCTGCCGCCGAAACCAGCAGTGCACCGCCGCGGTCGTCGATCGCGGTCTGCTGATCAGGTGTCCACTTCGGCATTGTCGTCCCCTCCTAACTGCTCCCAGAATTCCTTGTCCTTGATGTTTTTCAGCCAGCGCACCTTGTCTCCGGCGGTCTCATCGAACCGGCAGGCTGCCCGGAAATCACACCATTCGCAGTAGCTGCGGTCGGTCTTGCGCGGGTCGGCTTCAATGCTGCCGTTTCGCAGAGCCTGTCCCATTTCGAGCAGCTTTTTCTGCGTGTAGCGTGCCAGTCTGCCGAATTTCGCCAGATCGGCTACCGCAGACTTGGCGGCAAGCGTCGGCTCATCCTCGCCCTTCCCGGTCTTGATAGAGACCGGAATAAACCGTCCGTCACCTTCCAGACCGTGCTCCATTGCCTCGAGCAGCGACATATCGTCACTCAGCAGACCCGAACGCCGCAGCGCCTTGTCGCGCAGAATGCGCAGCCCGTCCTCGTCCGTGTCGCGCGCCGCATCCGGCAGCTCATCGCGTACCGGAACATACAGCACGCCTGCCGGTACGATTTCGTTCAGCTCGGCGGTCAGGCGGGCACGATAGCGGTCCAGACCCTCCTGCTGCAGCGCGTACAGATAGATGATAAGCTGCATGTTGAGTCCGTACCAGATGTCGGACAGCGAAAATGATTTTTTGCCGCTTTTGTAGTCCATAACGCGCAGATAGAGGCGGCCGTTTTTGATGTAGCCGTCCACGCGGTCCACCTTGCCGGAGAGTGAAACCGACACATCGCCGTCCTCACACTGCACGGGCGGCAGGTCGCCGCTGCGCGAGAAGTCCAGCTCATAGTCGATCGGCTCAAAGTCGGATACGCGAAGTTCTTCGATCACGTTGTCGAGGATCTGCTCCACGGCGCGCACCAGTCGGCGAAACAGGTATTGGAAGCGCGCGGTTTTATTCTCCAGGCCGCCCAGTTCCTCCGCGACATACTGCCGTACCGCTTCACGGCAGGCTTTGCGCACGGTCGGCTGATCGGCATGGGCGGCGCCGCCCTCGCACTTTCCAAGGGTATCCAGCGCATGCTCGAGCACATAGTGGATGAATGTGCCGGTCGAGAGCGCATCAAACTTCGCCACACGGCGCGGCTTGGCCTTCAGACCATACTGCATAAAGAATGCAAACCGGCAGGAATAGAACGTATCCACACGCGAAGCGGTCAGATTAAGACTTTTTCCGTACAAGCCGTCAATCGTGTGCGGACTGCTCAGCGGTCCTCTGCCGCGCCGCTGCGCCTGCGCGTTTTTGACTCGCTCATCATCCTTATAGTAGTCATAGGCGGCCCGCACAGCGGCTGTCCGGTCGCCCGAAAGATACGCGCACGCAAGTTCGACCGCCGGTCGTTCCGCCTGCAGGCGGTCGCGCACGGTCTCCGTCCGGTGGGTGGAAAACGGCACATCCGGCAGCAATTCGCGCACTGTGTTTACGAAGTAGGACGGCCGCGTTTCACCGCCGCCTGCGTCGATGGTGTGATACGTCAGCAGCAGCTCGTCCGTCGGGCACGCCAGTGCTCGATAGAGCGTTTCCTGCTCCATCAACAGGCGTTCCTCGCCGTAGGCTTTGAGTTCCACGCCGAGCGCATCCATTTTGTCGCGGTCCATGTCACTCAGCAGCGAAGTCGAGGACGGGGTTTTCGGTATCAGGCCGTCGTTAACGCCCAGCAGGATGACATATTTCGCATTTTCCGTACACGCACGCTCGATGTTGCCGCAGGTCACGCGGTCGAGCGAAACCGGAATCGTACCCACATCGTACTCGCCGAGCACCAGCCGGAATAGCTGCGCGAAACGGTCGAGCGTCAGCGGCATATCCCCGCACACCCACGCGAACTGCTCCATCGCAGAGACCAGGATTTCCCACAGCTGGCGGTACTCGTCGGCCAGCTGCAGACGACCCGCCTGCTCGTGTCCGGCGGCGCGGTCGGTCATGCGCTGCGGCGCGTCCACCGCGAGAAGGAATGCATAGAGCGCACGCACGCAGTCACCTGCAGGCTGCTCACCTGCAAGTGCCTCGCGCAGTGCGGAGAACGGCGCGATTGCCCGTTTGCGGAGTGTGTTCAGCTCGGCAAGCTGTGCCTTCGCGTTCTCGTCGATGGACAGACCGTAGCCGTCCGGATGCTCGGTCCACTCGCGTTCCCATGCTCCGCCGCGGATGTTCCAGGTGAGCACATAGTTCTCTAATTTGTCAATTTCGTCCCAATCCAAGCCCGCGAGTCCGGTCTTAAGACAGGAAAACAGATCTTCATACCGGAAATAATTTCGCACCGCTTCCAGTGCATTCGTGACCAGCGCCATCGGCGGACGGGACAGCAAATCCGGCTTTTCCGCGAGGAACACCGGAATGTCGTACCGCGCCATCGCCATTGCAAGGAACGCGCTGTACGGCTCGATATCGCGTGCCGCAACCACAAAATCGCGGCAGCGCGCGCCTTCGTCCCGCACCTTGCGCCGAATGTAGGCCGCTGCGTGCTCACACTCGTCAAACGGTGAAGCCGCCTCGTACAGTCGAACGCCGTCCGCGCTCTCCTGCGGGATGCGCACCGGCAACAGGCTTTCGCGTTCGAGCGCAGCCAGCCCCGCCAGTCGGGCCACCTTGCTTTCGCCCAGTTCGATGCGCTCGACCGTCTGGTTATGATGCTTTGCCATCCGGGTTAATTTCTGCACTGTTTTACAGCCGGTAAGGAAAATCTCCGGGTAATCCGTATCGCAGGTTACCGCCGCAGAGAGCGGCACACCCGCTGCCAGCATGGCATCAATCACTGCACTTTCCTGCACGGTAAAGCCGAGAAATCCATCCAGATAGACCGCTGCGCCGTCCAGCGTGTGACTTTCTGCCAGACGGTCGCGCAGGTGTGTCAGACGGTCTCTCGGGTCGGGCAGGGACTCCTCGCACAGACGCTCATATGCCGTCAAAATCTGTGCAAGGTCGGACAATTTTTCTGCAAGTACAGCGTCCTCACTCTCCTCGGCAGCCGCAAACAGCGTCTCCGGTGCGACTGCACAGGTTTTGCACTCGTCGATCAGCCGCAGCGCCTCCTGCAGCAGCTCCGGCTTGTCTGCCAGACCCTTCCACGCACTCAGCCCGCCCTGCACACGGCGCGCCGCCTCCTGCAAGGTCAAAAGCTGACCTGCCGGCGTCAGCATCTGCTGTGCCAGTCCGCCGACCTCAGAGAACACACGGTCAGCCAATCGTGAGAACGTCAGCACCTCGGCCGTGCGTGCGCCGTGGTTGTGCGTGGCTGCGGCAAGCCGCCGCTCCATCAGGTGCGAGTTCAGCTCGGGCACGAGCAGAATCTGCCGTCCCTCTCCCTTTTCACTCAGCGCCGCGATCTCCCGCAGGATGGCCGTTGTCTTGCCGCTCCCCGCTCGTCCGGTCCAGATCCGCATGGCACACTCTCCTTTCATTTCATAGCTATTTGATTATAGCACAACCGGAGCAAATTGAAAATTGGTAATGGAAAACGGAAAATTATCAATAAAGACCGTGTAGTCGTTTTATGCTTTTCGTGCGTTATCCGCTTATTTTCCAGTCTTTTTTGAACTTTTCCGGCGTTTTGTTTACATTCTCATATTCTGTAAAATTATTTTTTCAAAAAACTCTTGCATTTTTCTCCGCTTGGGACTATACTTTCCTCAGGCAGAGCAATAAAGGCTTTGCCCCGCAAAACCAAATATTTGATTCTTCAGGGCAGGGTGCAATTCCCTACCGGCGGTACAGCCCGCGAGCGGATGCCATTCGGCGGAAGCATGATTCGGTGAAATTCCGAGGCCGACAGTATAGTCTGGATAAAAGAAGAATGCACGGAAAGATTTTCCGTTTGTTTGCTGTTCTGAAATGCCGATTCGGTGTTTCAGACTTTTATTTTCACAATGCTTTTTTCAGCGTCCCGAAGATTCTGTCTTTGGGACGTTTTTTGGGCTGTCGCCAAACTATCGTGAAATTTTCTACAGAATTATTATATCAGGTGATTCTATGCAGGAGCAAAAACAGGAATATATGCGTCAGGCGTTGGCGCTGGCCCAGCGCGGAGCCGGTCACGTCAATCCGAATCCGATGGTCGGCTGCGTCATCGTCAAGGACGGAAAAATCATCGGTGAAGGCTGGCACGAGCACATCGGCGGCCTACATGCCGAGCGCAACGCGTTCGCGCACTGCACCGAGGACTGCACGGGCGCAGACCTTTACGTCACGCTCGAGCCGTGCTGCCACTGGGGACGCACGCCGCCGTGCACAGACGCAGTCATCGAGCACAAGATTGGCCGCGTGTTCGTCGGCTGTCTGGACCCCAACCCGCTGGTAGCCGGCAAAGGCGCACAGATCCTGCGCGACGCAGGCATTGAAGTCGAGACCGGCGTGTGCGAGGACGAATGCCGCCGCGTGAATGAAGTTTTCTTCCACTACATCACGCACAAAACGCCGTTTGTGACGCTCAAGTACGCGATGACGCTGGACGGCAAAATTGCCGCGCACACCGGCGACAGCCGCTGGGTTACCGGCGAGACCGCCCGCCGTCATGTACACGAAACGCGCAACCGGCTGCCCGCTATCATGGTCGGCATCGGCACCGTGCTTGAGGACGATCCGCTGCTCACCTGCCGCATTGACGGCGGGCGCGATCCGATCCGCATAATCTGCGACAGCCGCGCACGCACGCCGATCGACAGCAGAATCGTACAGACGGCGAACAAAATCCCGACCTATATCGCGGTCGTCGGTCGAAATGAGCGCACCGCTGAACTGGAACGGCACGGTGTACACATTCTCGAATGCAAAACGAAAGACGAGCGTGTAGACCTTGCCGACCTGATGCGCCAGCTCGGCGCACTCGGCATCGACGGCATATTGCTTGAAGGCGGCTCGGCACTTGCGTTCTCCGCGCTGCAGGCCGGTGTGGTGCACCGCGTGCAGGCGTACATCGCCCCGAAAATCATCGGCGGTGCAGGCGCAAAAAGTCCGGTCGGAGGTCTGGGATTTGACAAGATGGTGCAGGCGCTTCCGCTGAAGGACGTGACCTGCACGCCGATGGGCGAAGATTTCCTGATTGAAGGGAGATTGTAATGTTTACTGGACTTATCGAAGAAATCGGTACGGTGCGGCGCATCGAGCGCGGCGCAAAAGGCGCTCGGCTGACGATTGCGGCAGATACCGTGCTCGAAAACACAAAAATCGGCGACAGCATTGCCACGAACGGCGTATGTCTGACCGTGGTCGCGCTGACGGACGACAGCTTCAGCGCCGACGTGATGGCGGAAAGCCTGCGGCGTTCCGCGCTCGGCAGTCTGCAGAGCGGCTCGCCGGTCAATCTGGAGCGCGCGATGCCTGCCGACGGACGGTTCGGCGGTCATATCGTATCCGGCCATATCGACGGCACCGGCTCGGTTCTCTCGCAGCGGCGCGAGGACAACGCCGTATGGGTGACGATCAAAACACCGGCTCCCCTGCTCCGGTACATCGTCGAAAAAGGCTCGATCGCCATTGATGGCGTCAGCCTTACCGTGGCGGCTGTGACGGACACCGACTTTTCGGTCTCCATCATTCCGCACACCGGCGCACAGACCATTCTGCTTGGCAAAAAGCCGGGCGAGCCGGTCAACCTCGAATGCGATGTGATCGGCAAATACGTTGAAAAAATGCTCACGCCGCACAAATCCAGCGGTATTACAATGGATTTTCTTGCACAACACGGATTTTAACGGAGGTTTTCTTTTATGGAATATCAGTTCAATACAGTTGAAGAGGCGCTCGAAGAGCTTCGCGCTGGACACCTCATCCTCACCATTGATGACCCGGACCGCGAAAACGAGGGCGACCTCATCTGCGCGGCACAGTTTGCCACGACCGAGAACGTCAACTTCATGGCGACCCATGCCAAGGGCCTGATCTGCACGCCGATGAGTGAGCAGGTTGCACTCCGTCTCGGTCTGGAGCAGATGGTAAAGGTCAACACCGACAACCACCACACCGCGTTCACGGTCTCCATCGACCATGTGGACACCACGACCGGCATTTCCGCCGAGGAACGCGGCTTTACCTGCCGCAAATGTGCGGATATCCACACCAAGCCGGAGGAGCTCCGCCGTCCGGGACACGTTTTCCCGCTCGTCGCACGCCGCGGCGGTGTGCTGACCCGCAACGGCCACACCGAGGCGACTGTCGATCTGTGCCGTCTGGCCGGACTCGAGCAGTGCGGTCTGTGCTGTGAGATCATGCGCGATGACGGCACGATGATGCGCACGCCCGAGCTGATGGAGAAGGCCAAGGAATGGGGCCTCAAGATCATCACCATCAAGGACCTGCAGGACTACTGCCGCCGTCATGATAAGCACGTTGTCCGCGAAGCCTGTGCGAAAATGCCCACCCGTTTCGGTGAGTTCCGCATCTACGGCTACGTCAACGACCTGACCGGCGAGCACCATGTTGCGCTCGTCAAGGGCGAAATTGGCGACGGCAAGAACCTGCTCTGCCGCGTACACTCCGAGTGCCTGACCGGCGATGTGTTCGGTTCCCGCCGGTGCGACTGCGGTCAGCAGCTTGCGGCAGCCATGCAGCAGATTGACAAGGAAGGACGCGGCGTGCTGCTCTATATGCGCCAGGAAGGCCGCGGAATCGGTCTGATCAACAAGCTGAAGGCGTATGAGCTGCAGGAAAAGGGCTTCGATACAGTCGAGGCAAACGTAAAGCTCGGCTTTGCGCCCGACCTGCGTGAATACTGGATCGGCGCTCAGATTCTGCAGGACCTCGGCGCAAAGGAGCTGCGCCTGCTGACCAATAATCCGGAGAAGATTTACGGTCTGGACGGTTTTGGTGTAGAGATCACCGAGCGCGTGCCGATTGAGATCGCACCGCAGAAGGACGACGCATTCTACCTCAGAACCAAGAAGATTAAGATGGGACACCTCTTTAGTGAAACATTGTAAGCAATCTATCCCGCAGGGCGGGATGACCTCACCTCGCCCTGCAATATATCTGTTCACCATATTGAAAGGAAGATTTTAAGATGAAGGTACTCGAAGGCAAGTTAGTAGCAACCAAGGGCAAGTTTGCAATCGTTGGTGCACGTTTCAACGAATTTATCGTTTCCAAGCTGATCTCCGGCGCGGAGGACACGCTGGTACGTCACGGTGTGGACACGGATGACATCACGCTCGTATGGGTTCCGGGTGCATTTGAGATTCCGCTTGCGGCGCAGAAGCTGGCGCAGAGCGGCAAGTATGATGCAGTTATCTGCCTCGGCGCGGTTATCCGCGGCTCGACCAGCCACTACGACCTCGTGTGCAACGAGGCTGCCAAGGGCATTGCACAGGTCAACCTGCAGACCGGTGTGCCGGTGACCTTCGGCGTGGTTACCACCGAGAACATCGAGCAGGCCATCGAGCGCGCAGGCACCAAGGCCGGCAACAAGGGCGCCGATGCAGCGATTGCCGCTCTCGAGCTGGCAAACCTGCTGCCGCAGCTCTAAAATTGTGCAGAAAAATGCTCTCTGATGATTCAGAGAGCATTTTTATTTACCATCCTCAATTCTCCATTTTCTTCCTGCAGGCGAAAAACCACCCGAGAAAATCCCGGGTGGTTTTCTTTATTCTACCGAGCCTTCTCCGCCCATGAGCGCGGTCAGCTCCTCAATCCGCTCCAGCGGGAACGGCGGGAACGCCACCGGCTTCATGGCGATGGACATCAGCTTCATCGGGTTATCGTCCGCCGCTGCGCGGTTGGAATGCAGTACACCGCAGCGTCGGCAGCGATGAATCACTGCCCACTCACCGTTTTTGCGGACCCAGACACCGATGGCGTCCATGATGCCGCCGCAGTCGGCGGCACGGTCGCCCGGCTCATCGTCCACATGCAGACTGGACAGACAGTTCGGACAGTGATTCCTGTGGTCGCTGCCCGCGCCTGCCGGTACGACCGGACGGCCGCACACCCTGCAGGTGAAGCTGTTGTCACAGGCATGCGTTTTGTAATAACCCTTTTGATATTGCTTGCGTTTATTCTCCCGATTCAAGGGAATCCCTCCTGAAAAGTCGATATTTTTCGTCCTTTTGGGAGGTGGTTCACGGATTCCTGTACAGCCGACCTCCCGGTCAGCGCACAAGCTCCAGTTTACCGAATTTGTTCAAAAAGCAATGCTCCTTTAATTATTTATCCTTGAGTGCGTCCTTTACCTTATCCCAGAAGCTCTTGCGCTTGACCTGATTCTCGTCGGTAGACGTTTCCTCGAATTCACGCAGCAGCTTTTTCTGCTTGTCGGACAGGTTCTTCGGCACCTCGATGTTTACGCGGACGTACTGGTCGCCGCGGCCGCGGCCGTTGACGTTCTGGATGCCCTTGCCTCGCATGCGGAACGTCGTGCCGGTCTGTGTGCCTTCCGGAATCTTATACTCGATGCGGCCGTCGATGGTCGGCACCTGCAGCGTATCGCCAAGTGCGGCCTGTGCGAACGAAATCGGAATATCGACATGTACATCCGGGCCGTTGCGAGTAAAGATCGGGTGCGGACGGATGGCAACCGTTACGAACAGATCGCCTGCAGGGCCGCCGTTTACGCCGGCATTGCCCTGACCTCGCTGCTGAATGGACTGACCATCGTCGATACCTGCCGGAATGTTGACCTTGAACTTGCGGGTCTTGCGGACACGACCCTGACCGCCGCACTTCGGGCACGGCTTCTTGATGATCTTGCCGGTGCCGCGGCAGTTCGGGCAGGCGCCCTGCGTCTGGAACATGCCGAGCGGCGTGCGCTGGGTCTGCGTAACAACGCCGGTGCCGCGGCAGTTCGGACAGGTCTCCGCCGTGGTGCCCTTTGCGGCACCTGTGCCGCCGCAGTCGTCGCAGGATTCGATGCGCTCGACCGTGATCTCCTTCTCACAGCCGAATGCGGCTTCCTCGAAGGACAGGATCACCGTCTGACGGATGGATTCGCCTCGCTGCGGTGCATTGCGGCGGGACGACCGTCCGCCGCCAAAGCCGCCGCCGAAGAACGAGCCGAACAGGTCGCCCAGATCGCCCATGTCAAAGCCGCCGCCGTAGCCGCCGGCACCGGCACCGCCGCCGTAGCTCGGGTCAACGCCGGCAAAGCCGAACTGGTCGTACTTGGCGCGCTTCTCCTTGTCGGACAGCACCTCATACGCCTCATTCACTTCCTTGAACTTATCCGCAGCCTCCGGATTATCCTTGTTGAGGTCCGGGTGGTACTTGCGCGCCAGCTTGCGGTATGCCTTTTTCAGCTCATCATCACTTGCGCCCTTCTGTACGCCGAGCACTTCATAATAATCTCTTTTATCAGCCATAAAAAATCATCCTATACACAGGGATAGGCGCACCAAAGTGCGCCTCTCCATTAGAGTGGAGTGTGGAGAATGAAGAGTGAGGAGTTTTTCTCTCCACTCTTCACTCTTCTATCTTCACTCTTGCTTATTACTTATTGTCGTCGTCCTTAACCTCGGTGAAGTCAGCGTCTACAAAGTCGCCCTGCTGGCCGCCCTGTGCGCCTGCACCCGGCTGGCCGCCCATGTTCGGGTTGCCCTGCGGTGCCTGCTGCTGATAGATCTTGCCGGCCAGATCGGAGAACTTCTTGGACAGACCCTCGGTTGCAGCCTTGATCATATCGGTATCGGTGCCCTTGAGTGCTTCCTTAACCTTTTCGATCTCAGCCTGAACGCCGCTCTTCTCGTCTGCGGACAGCTTGTCGCCCAGATCGGTCAGTGCCTTCTCGGACTGGAATACCAGCTGCTCAGCGTTGTTGCGAACCTCAACTGCTTCCTTGTTCTTCTTATCCTGTTCAGCGTACTGCTCAGCCTCGTGCATTGCCTTGTCGATCTCGTCCTGAGACAGATTGGTGGATGCAGTGATGGTGATCTTCTGCTCCTTGCCGGTGCCGAGGTCCTTAGCGGATACGTTTACGATGCCGTTTGCGTCGATATCGAAGGTAACCTCGATCTGAGGAATGCCGCGCGGTGCCGGAGCGATGCCGTCGAGGGTGAAGCGGCCGAGGGTCTTGTTGCCTGCAGCCATCTCGCGCTCGCCCTGCAGAACGTGAATCTCAACGGACGGCTGGTTGTCAGCTGCGGTGGAGAAGATCTGGCTCTTCTTGGTCGGGATGGTGGTGTTGCGGTCGATCAGCTTGGTGCATACGCCGCCGAGGGTCTCAATACCGAGGGACAGCGGAGTTACGTCGAGCAGCAGCACGTCCTTGACCTCGCCGCCAAGTACGCCGCCCTGGATGGATGCGCCGATTGCTACGCACTCGTCCGGGTTGATGCCCTTGAAGCCTTCCTTGCCGGTGATGCCCTTAACAGCCTCCTGTACAGCCGGAATACGGGTGGAACCGCCAACCAGCAGGACCTTGGACAGATCGGAAGCGGACAGACCAGCGTCGCTCATAGCCTGACGAACCGGGCCCATGGTGCGCTCTACGAGGTCTGCGGTCAGCTCGTTGAACTTTGCACGGGTCAGGGTCAGCTCGAGGTGCTTCGGGCCGGTAGCGTCAGCCGTGATGTACGGCTGGTTGATGGAGGTCTGGCTCATGCCGGACAGCTCGATCTTTGCCTTCTCTGCAGCTTCCTTCAGGCGCTGCATAGCCATACGGTCGTTCGACAGGTCAATGCCGTTGGACTTCTTGAACTCGTCAACCATCCAGTCGATGATGCGCTGGTCGAAGTCATCGCCGCCGAGGTGGGTATCACCTGCGGTGGACAGAACCTCCAGAACGCCCTCGCCGATATCCAGGATGGATACATCGAACGTACCGCCGCCGAGGTCGTAAACCATGATCTTCTGCTCGGATTCCTTATCTACGCCGTAAGCCAGCGCAGCTGCGGTCGGCTCGTTGATGATACGCAGAACTTCCAGACCTGCGATCTTGCCGGCATCCTTGGTAGCCTGACGCTGCGAGTCGGAGAAGTAAGCCGGAACGGTGATGACCGCCTGATTTACCGGCTGGCCGAGGTATGCTTCTGCGTCAGCCTTCAGCTTCTGCAGGATCATAGCGGAAATCTCCTGCGGGGAGTACGGCTTGCCGTCGATGTTTACGCGGTAGTCAGTGCCCATGTGACGCTTGATGGAAATAATGGTACGGTCAGCGTTGGTTACAGCCTGGCGCTTAGCGACCTGACCGATCATACGCTCGCCGTCCTTGGAAAATGCAACAACAGACGGAGTGGTGCGCGCACCCTCAGCGTTAGGGATGACTACGGCTTCGCCGCCCTCCATAACAGATACACAAGAGTTCGTCGTACCAAGGTCAATACCAATGATCTTACCCATAATAAATACACTCCTTAATAGTTAGGATTTAGTTTACTTTAATTAGTAGTTAGTAATCAGTTTGCAACCTTCACCATCGCATGGCGAATAACCTTATCGCCGATCTGGAAGCCCTGCTGGAAGGTTTCCGCGATGACATTTTCACCGAGGTTTTCATCCTCAACGTGCATAACCGCGTTGTGGAAGTTCGGATCGAATGCGGTGCCTGCAGCAGCGTCGATGACGGTGACGTTAATGCCCTTGAGGCTTTCGGTCAGTTGCGTCATGGTCAGCTCGACACCCTTTTTATATTCGGTGTCGGCAGTCTCTGCCTTGAGCGCCCGCTCGAGGTTATCGTAGGTCGGCAGCAGTGCGGTTACGGCGCGGCTGACTGCATCGGTGTACGCCTGCTCGCGCTCGCGCTGGCTGCGCTTGCGGAAGTTGTCGTACTCCGCCGCCATGCGGAGATAACGATCGTTCAAGTCGTTATACTTGGCTTCCCAGTCCGTCGCGGGCTTTGCATCAGCCTTGGCGGTCTCCTCTGCGGGAGCCTCGGTCTTTACCTGCTCCTGCTCTTCCGCCTCCGGCTTTGTCTTTTTGCTCATGTCGTTTTGTGCCTCCGTTTACAGGAAATCAATGATTTCCGTCTTTTTCATCTAAAAATGTCTCGGCAATCAGCTTGTTCAGCCCTTTTGCGAAGCGGCTGAGCTGTGCGGACAGCTTGGCGTAATCCATGCGGGTCGGACCCACGATGCCGATCGCACCCTGACCGATCTTGCCGATATCGTATTTTGCGTAGATCGCCGAGGTTTCACTCAGCGGGTTTTCGCCGTTTTCCGGTCCGATGAAGAACTGGATGCCGTCGATCTTGCGGGTGGCCGGCAGCAGGTGCTTGCGGTCGTCCTCCATGTAATCGAGCAGCGTCTGTGCCTTTTTCGTATCGCGGTACTCCGGAAAACGAAGCAGCTTGCTGGCACCGTCGAGGTAAACCTTCTGGTCGCTCAGCTCGGTGATCAGCTCTGCGATGTACTCGGCTACCGGAGCGAGCAGCGCGGTCAATCCCGCGGCGCGGCGCACAATGTCGAATCGCTCGGCGGTGATGCTCGAGAGCGGCAGTCCGGTCAGCGTCTGGTTGAGTACATAGGTGAGCAGCTCGGCCTCATCCTTGGAGACCTCAGCCACCGTGCGGACCATTTTATTCTTGACCGTACCCGAATCCGTAACTACTACGATTACGAAATTCATCTTATCGACTGCGATGATCTCAAACTGCCGGATGGCGATCTGTGTCATGGCCGGTGTGATAGCAACCGACGCGTAATTCGTCAGACTGGTGAGCAGCTTGCCGGCCTCCTGAATGAGGTGGTCAAGCTCGCGTACCTTGGTAAGCACGCTGTTCTGCAGTGCGTTTCCGTCCTCCGCATTGTCGGTCGGACGCTCCATCAGTTCATCCACATACAGTCGATAGCCCTGCGGTGAGGGGATTCGTCCCGCAGAGGTGTGCGGCTTTTCGAGGTAGCCCATGTCCTCCAGCTCACTCATCTCATTGCGGATGGTGGCAGACGAGAACGGCAGCTCATGTCCCTCGGTCAATGCCTTGGAGCCGACCGGCTCAGCCGTGCGGATGTAATCGCCGATAATGGCTTTGAGTATTTGCTTTTTACGTTCCGAAAGCTCCACCGAAGCAGACTCCTTTCTTTCGGTTGTTAGCACTCCATCTCCCCGAGTGCTAAACTTAATTTACCACCACATACGGGCAAAGTCAAGTGCTGTTTGTGAACAATTTATGAAATGATCGTCGGAATTTTATCACACCCGCCTGCCGAGTGCTGAAATGCCAGTTTTCACCGTATAAAAAACGCTCTGATTTGGTCGTTTTTCCTTGCGTTCGCGTCCACGCAGTGATAGAATTAGTATGAGAGAGAGACAGGCAATCGTTCGATTGCCGTAGAGAGAAAATCCGCTCTATAAAAAGGAGAACAAACATGAAGGAAATCAAAGTTGGCATCGTCGGTTTGGGCCGTCTCGGTTCGGTACACGCGCAGAATCTCGCGTTCAAGATTCCCGGCTGCAAGCTGGTCGCTGCCTGCTCGCTCGAGCAGAAGGAGCTAGACTGGGCGAAGGACTACCTCAAGGTAGAGTACACCACCACGGACTACAAGAAAATGGTTGACGAGGCAGACATCGAAGCTGTCGTTATCGTCTCCTCCTCTCCGGAGCACTGCTGGATGATCGAGTACGCGCTCGATGCAGGCAAGCACGTTTTCACCGACAAGCCGCTCGGCTGCTCGCTTGAGGAGTGCAAGCGCGCTGAGGCTGCTGTTGAACGTCACCCGGACAAGATCTTCTTCCTTGGCTTTATGCGCCGCTACGATCCGTCCTATGCGGATGCAAAGGCACAGATCAACGCAGGCCGCATCGGCAAGCCGTATCTGGTAAAGGCTACCGGCCTTGACCCGGAAGCACTGGTCGAGAGCTGCATCAAGTTCTCCAAGACCTCGGGCGGCATCTTCATTGACGCGGCTTCGCACGACATTGACCTGATGCGCTGGTTCCTCGGCGGTGAGGTTACCGAGGTTTACGCCGCAGGCACCAACTTTAAGCACCCCGAGTTTGCCGAGAACGGCGACACCGAGACCGGCATGGCAATGCTCAAGTTTGACAATGGCACGGTCGCTTTCCTGCACGTTGGCCGTACTGCGCCGCACGGCTACCACACCGAGACCGAAATCGTCGGCACCGAAGCGCATATCCGCGTAGCCGGTGTACCGTGGAAGGACCGTGTAATGGTTTACGATCAGTACGGTGCCCGTCAGGAGATCGTCGAGAACTTCCCGCAGCGTTTCGCAGAGGCTTACCTGCTCGAAATGGTGGACTTCATCGACTGCATCCAGAAGGACCGCAAGCCCGAGCTGACCGTTTACGACGGCACCAAGGCAACCCTCGTTACCTACGCGATTACGGATTCGTTCCACTCCGGCAAGCCGGTTCAGGTACAGTATTAATATATTGTAAAATCGCACAAAAGCAGAGTCGAAAGGCTCTGCTTTTTCTTGCATATTTTCATCTTCTCTGCTATTATAATGGCAAGGAGGTAGAGATTATGAACAACAACATTCCCATTGCCCGCTGGCTTTCCATGTTCTGGCTGTGCAGCGCCGTTTCACTGGTGCTTGGACAATTCAGCGGCTCCGTCACTTTGAACGGTACAAACGGTGCAGCGCTCACCGTTACCGGCATTCTCGGTATATTCTGCACCCTCGTGCAGTTTTATCCGTTTTACCGGTTCAGCCGCGTGTCCGAGCGCCTGCAGCGTGCGTTCACAGCCACTGTGCTCAGCGTGGCGGCAACCGTTGTCGGCCTGCTGGCCATGACGCTCGTTCCGAGCGACACGCCGCCGTATACACCCAGCACGTTTTATCTACTGTTCAGCCTGATCGCACTTGCCGGTGTGATCGCAGCCTATGTCTCGCAGTTCTGGCTGTACACCGGACTGGACGATGTCTGTACAGAGCGCGGCTACGACTTTCCGCCCAAGCGTATTCGCTGGTGCTTTTATCTTTCCCTTATCAACATTTTGCTGCGCATGCTGCCAACTTCCATTCCGATTTTTCTCTCGCAGATTGCCAGCCTTGTGCTGCTTGCCCTGTTTATCCGTGCCGCATATCAAGCGGAAAAGCTGACCGTATAACCCAATATAAAAGAAAAAGGACCGCCCAAACGGTCCTTTTTCTTTTATATGAGAGATTATTTGTAGAGAGCAGGTTTATCCATCATCTCGATCGGCAGGAACTGATTCGTGCCGCGGGAACGGTTGAGCGTGTCTGCTGCGACGCAGGCAGCGTAGCCATCCCATGCGGACGGACCATCCGGCTCACCCTTCTCCTCGAGGGTCTTGACCCAATGGGTCAGCTCAATGTCGTAGGCTTCAATAAAACGGTCCTTCCAGTCGGTCAGGATCGGGAACGAACGGGTTGCGTTCGAGCGCTTGACAACCGCATACGGATCAGGCAGGTTGACTGTGCCCTTCTCGCAGACGACCTGACACTGGATGTCGTAACCGTAAGCGTCCGCAACCTGAACCTCTACGTCAATGCGCGCACCGGACTGGGTTTCCAGCAGCACGATCTGCGGGTTGTCATAACCCTTGGTAGAGCACGCGGACTGGCGCACCTTGAGCACCTGACCGTTCTTATACTCGTCACCGAGCAGCCAACGACAGATATCCAGCTCATGGATTGCAACGTTGGAAACACCCATCTCGGTCTGGAAGCCGTCCGGCTGAGACACGTTGCGGTGGCACGCGTGAATCATCAGCGGCGCACCCAGCTCGCCGGAGTCGATGATACGCTTCATCTCGGCGTAGCCGCGGTCATAATGGCGCATAAAGCCCACCTGCAACAGACGTTTGCCGTGCGCGGTTTCTGCGGCGATGATCTTCTCGCAGTCCTCTGCGTTCTGCGCCAGCGGCTTCTCGCAGAAAACGTACTTGCCGGCCTTGAGCGCCTCGAGCACATAGCCTGCGTGGCTCGGGTCGGACGAGGTGATAACGACCGCCTGCACCTCCGGTGCTGCGATCAGCTCCTCGCCGGTCTTGTATGCCTTCATGCCTTCATACTGCGCTGCAACCTTAATCGCAGCTTCTTCAAAATAGTCTGCACAGGCAACGACCTGACAGCCCGGAACAATGTCTGTCAGGCGTCGAATATGATCGCGGCCAATTGCGCCGCAGCCAATAACACCAATATTCAGCATGCTGATCCTCTCCTTTTAACAGCAAGAATAATCACTTAAAATCTCGTTAATACTCGCGGATTCCCGCGTTTTTTCACACTTTTTTCTTCATTGCATACATTGTACCGCAATCCCGCCGTCACGGTCAACCGTCCCACCAAAACATTGGTAGCCTGCCTAAAAAAGCACCGCAAATTTATGGCAAAATGAAGTCTCAAAAGCAGATGACAGCGCATTTTTGATTGTGCACTGTGCGCATTTATACTTGACTGCGGTACTGCCCTCCCCTATACTTTGAAGTAGAAAAGGAGAATGTGTCAATGGCAGTTACTATACAAAAAATCTCAGAGCTGTCCGGTGTGTCGCGCGGCACGGTGGACCGTGTGCTGCACGGACGCCCCAACGTCAATCCGATGATACGCGAAAAAGTTGTCCGTGCCGCAGAAAAACTCGGCTACCAGCCTCCAGTGCCGCCGAAATCGGCAGATTGCAGGCAAGCAGCTATTCTCATTCCGCAATGGACGGATGGGCACTTCAACCGGCAGATCGTCAGCGGCATTCGCAAGGCGCTGCGCTATATCGCCGATCCGGCGTTTATACTGACCGAGCAGCCGCTGCGCACCATGACCATGCAGGAGCTGCTCCGCGCGATGGACGAGCAGATTCGTTCCGGCGTGGACGGACTCATCATCCGTGCCGAGAATACGCCGGAGGTCCGCGCCGCCATCGAGCAGGCGGTGCAGCAGGGCGTGACCGTCATTACCTACGATGCCGATGTGCCGCACAGCGGCCGTCTGTGCTATGTCGGGCAGGATTTAGTCCGCGCCGGCGCAATCGCTGCAGGCGTTATGGCGCGGCTCATTCGTCCGCCCGAGCATGTACTCATCGTCTCCGGCAACCTGCGTATGGAATCACACAAGGGCCGTGTGGACGGTTTCTGCCGCCGGCTGCTCGAGCTTGGGTTCTCCGAGGACGCCTATCAGGTTATCGAGACCAACGAAATGCCCGATCTGACGAGCGAACTGGTCGCACAGTCGCTCGTGTCGGACAGCCGCCTGCATGCGGTCTATATGGCGAACCAGCCGCTGTCCGGCTGCATTTCCGGCATCCGAAAAGCACGCCGCGCCGTACGACCCCATATCATCTGCAACGACCTCACACCTGCCGCGAAGCGGTATCTGCGGGACGGCACGGTGGATTTTGTCGTCGGTCAGACCTTCTCGCAGGAGTCGTTTCAGGCGGTTCTGGCAATGTATCAAATGCTGCTGCACGGTGTGAAGCCGAAGCGTGAGCTGTATTATACCGATCTGCGGTTGATTACGCAGGAGATGTTGTAACGAGAGATTGCATTTAGCGATTTGCAGTAATTGAGAATTGATAATGGAGAATGGAAAATTGACGTGACGGTTTACCGTTGTGTGGGTGGCCAATGGCCGCCCCTACGGGATAGATTGTGCAGGTCGGATACAAGCGGTGCGCCGAGTCGTCACACCCTACGGTATAACGAGTGCAATTCGTAGGTGTCGTGCAAAATATCCAAGCCAACGAGTTGCGCGACACTGTTATGTCGCGCCTGTGAAGAATAACCCGCATGTGTAGCAGTACGCTATCTGTGAACTGCGAATAGTTTGCGAAAGACACGCAATGGTAACCCGACTGCCGTTCCCCATATCGAAGCGGTCGCCGTTCTCTGATCTGCGCCAAACTAAGAAATAAAGGAAGATGGAGTCCCAAGAGGATAGAAACCTTGGTGTCTATCCTTTTGGATCTCCCAGCCAAAGGTTGGCTCCCATTTCCAATACTTTAGTAATCAGATAACGATTTACACAACAAAAAAGAGCCGCTTTACAGCGACTCTTTTTTGTTTGATATGCGTGGACTGATTACTTAGCAGCCAGACGGCGAGCCTTAGCAGCCATGCGCTCACGAGTAACGTCGAGCAGTACGGCGCCGATGATAACCAGGCCGAGTACGAGGTTCTGTACTGCCGAAGATACGGACAGCAGGGAGAAGCCGTTACGCAGAACAGCGATGATCAGTGCGCCGAGCATGGTACCAACCATGGTGCCCTTGCCGCCCATGAAGGATGCGCCGCCGATGATGCAGGCTGCGATTGCGTCGGTATCGTACGGCTGGATTGCGTTAACGCCGTTGCAGATACCGGAACGACCGATGGAAACGATACCAGCCAGAGCTGCCATGAAACCGGACAGGGTGTAGCAGAAGGTCAGCACGTTAGCGGAGTTGATACCGGACAGACGAGCTGCTTCCGGATTGCCGCCTACACAGTAGATGGAACGGCCCAGAGCGGTCTTGGTCAGCAGGATGTGCATGATAACGTAGATGACAAGTACTACGATAAAGGATACCGGGAAGCCGGCTACGGTCGAAGAACCGAGCCACATAACAGCATCATTACCGGAGAAGGATACCATCTGAGAGTTGGTGATGATCAGCGCACCGCCCCACAGTACGTTCTTCATACCGAGGGTAGATACGAACGGATGCGGCAGGTGCAGACGGGTAAGAAGCATACCGTTGATCCAGCCGATCAGGGTGCCGCCAACGATGGCAACAACCAGCAGCAGAACCGGATTGTTCATGCCCTTGTTAACCAGCATACCTGCAAGGCAGGCAGCGAACGTTGCGTTCGCACCTACGGACAGGTCGATGCCGGCGGTGATCAGGCAGAGCAGCATACCGGTGGATACCAGTGCATTGAACGAGGTCTGCTTGAGAACAGACATCATGTTGGAATACTTAAAGAAGTTCGGCGAAGCGATCGCCAGAACTACACAAAGGATTACCAGTGCGCCAAAAGTACCAGCATAAGACATCAAACTGCTGGATTTCTTCGATTTAGTCATCTAATTTACCTCCCCAAGCTGCCTTCATAAGGTCTTCCTGATTGAAATGTTCGCTGTCACGGTCTACTTCGGCCATTACTTCGCCGCCGCGCATTACGATTACGCGGTCGGACATGCCGAGGATCTCAGGCATTTCCGAAGATACCATGATAACGCACTTGCCCTGCTTGACAAGGCTGTTCATTACGTTGTAAACCTCGACCTTTGCGCCGACGTCGATACCACGGGTCGGTTCGTCAAAGATAAAGATCTCTGCATCCGTGTTGACCCACTTGCCGATTACGACCTTCTGCTGGTTACCACCGGACAGCTGGCCTACGATCTCGTCGATCGACGGGGTCTTGATGCGCAGCGACGCAATGTTCTGCTCGCCTGCCTCGAGGATCTTCTTTTCGTTCAGGAACAAGCCCGAAGAGAAGCCCTTCATGTTAGCAAGAATCAGGTTGGTGCGAATGGTCTGAGCCAGTACCAGACCCTGTCCCTTACGGTCCTCGGTGAGGAACGCAATGCCGTGATGGATCGCCTGACGCGGGGACTTGATATGTACTTCCTTGCCCTTGATCTTGATCTTGCCGCTGTCGATCGGATCTGCGCCGAATACTGCGCGCATGATCTCGGTACGGCCGGCGCCGACCAGACCTGCAAAGCCCAGAATCTGTCCGCCGTATGCCTTGAAGGATACATTGTTCAGGACGCCTGCCTCAACAACGCTGTCAACCTCAAGCATCGGCTCCTTGGACTTGGTGCCGAATTCCTTCGGGAACTGGTTGTCCAGTGAACGACCTACCATTGCGGTGATCAGGGAATCATTATCCCACTGATCGATCGGCTTGGTTGCGATGAACTCACCGTCACGGATAACCTCAACGCGGTCGCACAGCTCGAACAGCTCCTCCAGCTTATGGGATACAAAGACGATGCCGATGCCGCGTGCCTTCAGTTCACGGCACGTCTTCATCAGCTGCTCAACCTCTTTCTCGCCCAGAGAGGAGGTCGGCTCGTCCATAATAATCATTTTTGCGTTGATCAGAACCGCCTTCGCGATCTCGATCATCTGCTGTACGCCCATACCAAAGTTACCTGCCGGCTTGGTCGGATCTACGTCCTGACCGAGCGAAGCCATAACTTCCTTTGCCTTTTTGTGCATGGTCGGGTAATCCAGCAGAGTACCCTTTTTGATCCACTTGTTGATGAAAATGTTGTCAGTAATGCTCAGCAGCTTCTCAATGTTAAGCTCCTGATATACGCACGCGATGCCAGCCGCTGCCGAATCGTTCGGGTCCTTAAAATGCTGCTCGACGCCGTCTACGAAAATCTGACCCTCGTCTGCCTGATGTACACCAGTCAGCACCTTGATCAGCGTAGATTTGCCTGCGCCGTTCTCACCGATCAGGCCGAGGATCTCGCCCGGCTTGACGGAAAGCTGCATGTTTTTCAGAGCCACTACGCCCGGAAAACGCTTGGTCGCGTTTTTCAGTTCTACTACGTATTCACTCATTTGCATATCACCTTTTCTTCTCCGAGATGAAGTGCGGGACAAAGTAAACTGTTCTCGGTTCAGTTCCCTAAGGAAAAGCCTGCCCAGTGCAAGCTCTTTACCATTTCTTGTCCGCGGGAGCATGTTTGAAAAGAGAACCCCTGCAGAGATGAAAATCGAGCAGGGGTTTCTTCTCGTTCACTTAAATGCTGGAACTAATGGAAAACCACAAGCGTGTGGGATGGATTGCTTAGCCGATGTAGCCCTTCAGCTTATCCAGGCGCTCCTGAGCGTTATCCTTGGTGACAACGGAGCAGCCGGAGTCGATGAACTTCTCCAGGGTCTCACCGTTAACAGCCTTTACAGCAGCCTCAACTGCCTTGTAGCCCATGTCGTATGCTTCCTGAGCAACGGACATGGTCTCCTCGCCAGACAGGATAGCGTTGCAAGCGGACTGGATGCCGTCGAAGCCAACAAAGATGGTCTTCTCATAAGCAGCATTGCCCTTTGCAGCACGAGCAGCAGCCATAGCCATATCGTCGTTGTTGCAGACGATGATAGCGACGCCATCCGGATGGTTCTGCATGATTGCTTCCATCGAGGTAGCAGCCTTATCAGCAACAGCGTCAGCGTACTGGATCTCGTCCTTCAGGAACTCGCCGCCAGCCTCGGTAACGCCCTTCTCATAACCGGTCAGACGTGCAGTAGCAGTGCCGTCGCCCTGTACGCCGGAAATTGCGATTGCCTGAACCTTATCCCAGCCAGCAGCCTTAGCAGCTTCAACAGCAGCCTTGCCGCCTTCTGCAGCAGCATCCTCGTTGCCGGTGCCTACGAAGGACAGAACCTCAGGTGCGTCGATGTTGGTATCAACAGCAACGATCGGTGCGGTCTGGCCAGCGATCAGGGTCTTAACGAGGTCAGCCTGCAGCGGAGCGATAACGAATGCATCGTATGCGCCGGAGTTCAGGTCGGTCTCGATCATATTCTGCTGCTCGTCGTAAGCGGTCTCGGAGGTAGCGCCCTTAACCTCAACCTTTACGTCCGGGTTGTCCTTGGAGTAAGCCTCAGCGCCAGCCTTAACGTAGCTCCAGTACTCGGAAGCAGTCGTCTTCAGGATAACGTCAACAGAGCAGCCGGAAGTGGTGCCAGCCTTATCGCCGCCATCCTTCTGGGTGTCGTCAGCCGGGGTAGAAGAACCGCCGCCGCAAGCTGCAAGGCTTGCAACCATAGCGCCAGTCATCAGCATAGCAAGTAATCTCTTCTTCATGATAAAAACCTCTCTCCTTTTTCATGCGGAGCAAACAGACTCTCAGATTGTCTGCTCTGCGGTCGGTTCCCACTGCTGTGGGACTTAGGAACGCTCCAACGTTCTGGTAATATTTTAATGCAATAATACCGTTTTGGCAACCCTTCGTTGTTATTTTTGTAAGAGGTGGTGATTTTCGCATGTTCCGTTTTGTGCACATTCACAAATTCCTGCTTTGACAATCGAAAGCCAGACGCTGTGCATTGTGCATTTTTATTTTTCTTACGGCATTTTTCCTATAAAATCATGGAAATTTCATGGTCGTTTTGGGCACATTTTAGAGACATCTCTTGCCAGCAAAGGTTACAATGTGGTAAAATTACCGTATCCTAATGAGAGAAGGAATATGACAATGAAGCTTGCTATCAAAACCTGCACGCTGGATATGCCCTATGAGCAGATGCTCGACTTCTGCGTGGAGCAGAAAATTGCCGCCATTGAAATCGGCACCGGCAACTGGTCGGGTGCGCCGCACTGTGACCTCGACCTTCTGGTAAGCGACAAGACCGCCCGCGAAAAATGGTATGATGCCATGCGTGAGAAGGGTCTGGAGCTGTGCGCGCTCAACTGCTCAGGCAACCCGCTCGCGTATGAAAAGGACATGGATGTAACAAAGAAAACCTTTGAGCTGGCGCATCAGCTCGGAGTAAAGAAGATCGTTATGATGAGCGGTCTGCCGGTCGGCTGCGAGGGCGATAAAACGCCGGTGTGGATCACGACCTCGTGGCCGCCCGAGACGCAGGACATTCTGGATTACCAGTGGAATCAGGTTGCGATTCCCGCATGGAAAAACCTTGTTAAGCTGGCGGAGGATTGCGGAATCGAGCGAATTGCGCTCGAAAACCACGGTATGCAGCTGGTTTACAACCCGGAAACGCTGCTCCGTCTGCGTGAGGCTGCCGGCCCAATGATCGGCATGAACCTCGATCCGTCCCACCTGTTCTGGATGGGCGGCGATCCGATCGAAGCGGCCCGCGTGCTCGGTGAGCACGGCGCGATTTACCATATTCACGGCAAGGATTCGCGGCCGGAGCGCCGCTACTGGCAGCCGAACGGCATGTTGGATACCAAGCCGATCGACGCATTTGCCCGCCGCTCGTGGAACTATGTTGCCGTCGGCGCGGGACACGATGCCAAGTGGTGGAAGGAGTTTTTCTCGGTTGTCCGCATGTCGGGCTACAACGAGGAGATTTCCCTTGAAATGGAAGATTTGACACTCTCCATGCTCGACGGCCATCTCGCCAGCCTGCAGGTGCTGCGCGAAGCACTCAATATTGGTTAAATCTTATATCTATAATAACAGGTGCTGCAGCTTTCGCTTACAGCACCTGTTTTCTTTATTATATTAAGTCTCAGCGTTCCTTAAGAGAAATATAAGGCTCCGTAGGCTGCACGCAGCGGTACGCCGGACGGATGATCTTATCCGTGTTGATCAGCTCTTCCAAGCGGTGGGCGCTCCAGCCGACGATACGCGCCATCGCGAACACCGGCGTGTACAATTCCGGCGGTAAACCCAGCATGGAATACACAAAACCTGAGTAAAAATCAACATTTGCAGACACACCCTTATAGATGTGGCGTTCCTGCGCGATAACCCGGGGCGCCACCTCCTCGACCATGGTGTACAGCGCGAAATCCGCGTCTCTGCCCTTCTCGTGCGCCAGCTGACCGACGAAGGATTTAAATACCTGCGCACGCGGATCCGAGATCGAGTACACGGCGTGGCCCATGCCGTAAATGAGTCCCTTCTGATCAAATGCCTCACGGCGCAGCAGCTTGACAAGATAGTCCGAGACTGCCTGCTCATCCGTGGTGTCCGACACGTTTTTCTTCATATCCTCGAACATCTGCACGACCTTGTAGTTCGCTCCGCCGTGCTTCGGGCCTTTCAGTGAACCGAGCGCCGCCGAAATAGCCGAATAGGTATCCGTGCCGGAGGACGTGACAACGTGTGTTGTGAACGACGAGTTGTTGCCGCCGCCGTGCTCCATGTGCAGCACAAGCGCCAAATCGAGCACGCTGGCTTCGAGCGGCGTGTACTGCATATCCGGGCGCAGCATGCGCAGGAAGTTGGACGCAGTAGACAGACTGTCCGACGGGTAGTGAATGTACATGCTGCCGCCGCACTCGTAGTGATTGTATGCGTGATAGGAATACACAGCCAGCATCGGAAAGACCGAAATCAGCATCAGGCACTGCCGCAGCACGTTCGGCAGGCTGATATCATCCGCGTTGCTGTCGTAGGATGCCAGCGTGAGCACACTGCGCGACAGGCTGTTCATCATGTCATGCGTCGGCGCCTTCATGATAACATCGCGCGTGAAATTGGTCGGCAGCGTGCGTCCCTGTGCCAGCAGAGCCTTGAAATCGCCCAGACTCTTGGCATCCGGCAGCTCACCGAACAGCAGCAGATAGGCAACCTCCTCATACCCCTTGCGGCCGTCGCGGATAAAGCCCTGCACCAGATCCTGAATGCGAATGCCGCGGTAGTACAGCTCACCCTCACAGGGCACGATTTCGCCGCCTGTCTCCTTGCGGGAGATAATGTCCGAAATGTTGGTCAGACCGGCCAGTACGCCCTGTCCATTGACGTCGCGCAGACCGCGCTTGACATCGTACTTGAGGTACAGTTCCGGATCAATGCGGCTGTTCGAGCGGCAGAGCGCCGCCAGCGCTTCCACACGCGGCGTGACCTGTAAAATATCGTGTTCCGGTGTCATGATGATTCCTCCCTTTTACTGCATTGTGTGATATATTTATTGTATCAGAATCCACTCGCGTTTACATGACATTTTTTGCACAGTTCCGTTAATAATTCGTAAATTTTTTCGCATATCTCAGCAGTTACACAGGATATGCCCACCAATTTGATAAATTTATGCACAAAAAGGCACAATGAGTTTCTCATTGTGCCTCAGCTTGTCGAAAAAGCAATATTCGATTTTTATGCTTCGTGCGGCAGCACGCATTCAATCGAATTTGCTTTGCAAATTCATAAATTCCGGGAGCATGTATCTCGGAATTTATACAAGGGAAGAAAAAATGTGTCCGCAGGACGCGGTTTTTCTTCGAGATTCGCTCGAAAGCGTGGTTTCGAGCGAGAGGCTGTTCGGAAAACGAAGTTTTTCGACAGCCTCAGGCACAATGAGTTTCTCATTGTGCCTTTTCGGCCTCTGCAATTTTTGTTTAGCGGATAACCATACGGATCAGCGGATAAAGTTCATCATCGTGCGCGGACGGCTTTCCGGCGGCTCGATGCCGGCCTTGTCGATCACCTTGAGCATCCATGCGATATTGCGGCCCAGCTTCTCGATGACTTCAACGCCCTCGATATCCTGCACAGCCTCGCCCTTGTCTGCGCCGTGTACGGCGTTCCAGTAGTCCGAGGTGACGAGAACCATTTCCATGGTGTTGATCGTACCGAGCAGCTGCTGGTAGGTTTCCATGCCGCCCGAACGGCGCAGCGTACACAGTGCCGCACCGACCTTGTGCTTCAGCTGATTATCGCCGCAGCCGGCCGCCAGAATCAGGCGGTCGAGCACACACTTCATGCCGCCCGCAATGCCGCCGTGGTACACCGGAGATGCGAGCACGATGCCGTCCGCCTCAATGCACTTGGCGATGATTTCATTTACACCGTCGTCGTCCTGCACGCAGCGCAGCGTGCCGTTGTCCAGGCAGTGATAGCACGCCATGCACGGATGCACCTTCGCCCCCGGCTGACATACCTCAAACTCGATGCCCTCCTGCTCGAGCACCTTGCCGAGCACCTCGAGCATCTGCGCACAGTTGCCGCCCTTGCGCGGCGAGCCGTTGATTGCTACAACTTTCATATCCTTTTCCTCCGTGTTTTCTCTATTTTCAGTGCGCGTCCGCACCTTTTTGACTTACAAATGCTTCTGATTTTCCAATCGATACAGGCGCATGACCACCAGCGTATGATTCAGCTGCGGCCCCATCAGCAGGATCATGCTGACGATATACAGCCACAGCATCAGTACGATAATCGCCGCCAGAGAGCCGTACAGCACAGAATACCGCGCCATATTGTCCACATAAAACGAAAATCCAAGCGAGACCAGAATCCACGCTACCAGCGAGAACAGCGCCCCCGGCCACACCTCGCGGAACCTAAGGTGCAGATTGGGCACGACCTTATTGAACAGCATGAGGAACACGAAAATAAACGCGATCATCACCCAGAAGCTGGCATCGTGCAGTCCGTCCATCACAGCCGGCGGCACCGACAGATATTTCGGTACAACGCGGATGATGGTTCGTCCGGCGACGACAAGCACAAAGCTGCACACAACCGAAACAAGAAAGCCCGCCGTAATACCGAACGAAATGAGCACGTCCTTGACCATGCCGCGCGAGATTTCAACGTGGTAAATATCGTTGACCGTGCGCATCATTGAGCGCACCGCACGGGACAGGAAATACAGCGTCAGACCCAGACCGACGATCATCGGGCTGAACGACGGCGTGCTGGTCAGCTGCTGAATATAGCCGCCTATGAGCTGCTGCAGACTTTTCGGCAGCATTTCCAGCACCGGCTGCATCCCCTCGATTGACAGGTCAAGCTGTGCGAGCATGGAGTTGACGAACATCAGCAGCGGGAACATGGAAAACAGCAGAAAATACGAAAGCTCTGCCGCAGACTGCGGAATGCCGTCATCAAAAAAGCGGTAAACCATGCGCTTGATCAGATATAGCCATCGGTTTTGACCGTTCATTGCGTCCCTCCCCTGTGTCGGTAGATTTTGCTGTACTTATCATATCAGCTTTTTATCAAATTTACAACTTGCGTTTTGGCTTCATCTATTGTATACTGATAAAAATAGAACATTTGTTCTGATTGGAGGGTGTGTCATGGCGGATCTGCGTCCGGTGACCTGCTGCTTTTCCGGCTACCGAATTGAAAAAATGCCGTTCCGGAACGAGGACTGTCCCGCTGCGCGCGAGTTGTTCGCCGCACTCGATGCTGCGGTCGCAGAGGCCGCCGCTGACGGCTATACACGGTTTCTCTCCGGCATGTCCACCGGCTTTGATCTGTGGGCCGCCGAAGCTGTTCTGCGCGCGCGCGCCGCACTCCCGGTGCAGCTGCTGTGTGCTGTGCCGTTCGACGGACAGGCCGATCGGTTTCCGCTCGAGTGGAAGCGCCGGTTCAACCGCTGCCTGCTCGCCGCAGATAAGGTATACGCGCTCTCGCGGAGCTATCACGCCGGGTGCTTTGCCGCGCGCAACCGGTTTATGGTGGATGCATCGTCAAGGCTCATCTGTTACTATGATGGACGGTCAGGCGGTACCGCGCAGACCGTGCATATGGCTGAGCAGAGCGGACTGAAAATTGTAAATCTCGCAGATGGACAGCTGTCGCTGCTGTAAAAAGGACTGACCGAGACGGGCAGTCCTTTTGTTTTGCATTTGTTTGCGTATGTGTTCTCTGTAGAACGGCGGGATGGGGTCATCCCGCCGGTTCTCTCTAAATTGCACCGATTTTACTCAGCTATACACAGCATCGTAGGGGCGCACCAATGTGTGCGCCCTAAGCGAACCGCCACCTATGAAAAAGGGCGGACACATTGGTCTGCCCCTACGGTAATCTGTTCAGGTAGATTGCATCACAGCGTTGTTGTTACGAATTGCAAATTTCATCCAGCTGAGTAAGAATCTCACTGCCGTTTTTCAAATCATGCACCCAGCCGTTGCCGTTGTACACAAAATTAAGTTCACCGATATTAAGGAAGGTCGGCGTATCATTATACACCGCGATGATTTCGTAGCTGACCTTATCCATCGAGAAGCTATGCTGCGAACGCGGAACACGTTTGGCCTGCACCTGTGTCAGCGCTTCGCGCAGAGCCGTTTGATTGACCTGCTCGGTCAGTTCGGTCATATCCGCGCCATTGACGCGCCAGATACGCACGTTCCAGAAGCCGTCCATGTCCGGCATAGGCGTGTACGGCACAAGCCAAACCGCTGCTCCGACGCACACCAGTATGCCCACCAATACAAATGCGATTCGTTTTTTCATGTCGGTTCCTCCCTTTTATTGTTTATCAAGCAGCGCAAGAAGCTTCTCGCTGCCGGACAGCTTATGCACCCACGGTGACATACTTTCTGTGACCTCATACGCATAACTCGGTTCACCGAGGCTGAAACATACTGTTTTACCGCCGTATACCACCTGAATCTGATAGCAGTCTTCGCTGATGCCACGATGATAACTCGGCAGACGGCGCGCTCTGATTTGCGGCAGCAGTTCGCATACGGCGTTCGTATCGACCTGCCCGGTGATGTCCTCAGCCGTATCTCCCGCATGAACATGGAGTACCAGCACGTCCACAATCTCTGCTGTATCCGGCATAGGCGTGTACGGTACAAGCCAAACCGCTGCTCCCACACAAATCAGCACACTTATCAATGCAAATACTATCCTTCGTTTCATCGCTATCCCTCCCCTTTGTTGTAGTAGCTGTCCGCCAGCAACGTGAGCAGTTCCTCACCGCCGGACACCTTGTGCATCCACAGCGTATGACGCAATATACCGTCATACACATAATCCGGTCCACCCGGTTCGCCGAGATTGATACACATAGTTTTATCCCAGTATTTCACCTCAACGACAAAACTGCCTTCCTGTATCCCCTCAAGCCGCAGACTCGGTATACGACGTGCCCGAATATGCGTAAGCAGTTCGCGTACGGTATCTGTATCAACCCGCTCGGTGAAATCATCAGCGTATTCTCCCCTGTCAAGCTGATACACCCGCATTTCCGTGATATTCACCGTATCCGGTATCGGCGAATACGGCACAAGCCAATATGCCCATCCAAAAATCAGAATACCTGCAATAACAGCTATAATCTTCCGTTTCATACGCTTTCCCTCCCCACTGAAAAAGCAAAACCCGCCGACGCGATTCACTTTTCACGTCGGCGGATTCCTTACTTATGCAATTATGTGTGTGCTGAAATTACTTCAGGCCAGCGGTGATGATCGCCATCTGGTAAACCTCGTCAGCGTTGCAGCCGCGGGACAGATCGTTGATCGGCGCATTCAGACCCTGCAGAATCGGGCCGTAAGCAGCGTAGCCGCCCAGACGCTGAGCGATCTTGTAGCCGATATTGCCAGCCTCGATAGACGGGAAAATGAAGGTGTTAGCCTGGCCTGCAACCGGAGAGCCCTTGCACTTGGTAGCAGCAACAACCGGGGATACGGCAGCGTCAAACTGCAGCTCGCCGTCGATCGCCAGCTCCGGGTTCATCTCCTTAGCGAACTCGGTAGCCTCGCGGGACAGCGCAACCGTACCGCCCTTGCCGGAGCCCTTGGTAGAGAAGGACAGAACAGCAACCTTCGGGTCGATGCCGAAAGCCTTAGCGGTGTTAGCGGTCTCGATTGCAACCTCAGCCAGTTTCTGGCTGCCCTTCAGGGTTACGTTGCCTTCCTTATCAACAGAATCCGGATAGTCGATGTTGATCGCGCAGTCGCCCATAGCCAGCTTCTCCTCTACGCCGTCCTTCTCGCGGACCAGAATAAAGCAGGAGCTTACGAGGTGTGCGCCCGGCTTGGTCTTGATCAGCTGCAGAGCCGGACGAACGGTGTCAGCGGTGGAGTAGGTAGCGCCGCCGAGCAGAGCGTCAGCCTTGCCCATCTTAACGAGCATGGTGCCGAAGTAGTTGCCCTTGGACAGTGCAGCGCGGCAGTCCTCCTCGCTCATCTTGCCCTTGCGAAGCTCTACCATCTTAGCTACCATAGCGTCCATCTCCGGGTAGGTAGCCGGATCGATGATCTCCATGCCCTCGATATCGAAGCCGCCCTTTGCAGCAGCAGCCTTTACCTCGTCAACATTGCCGACCAGGATGGAATCCATCAGGCCGTCCTTCTTCAGGCGTGCAGCCGCTTCGAGGATACGAGCGTCCGGGCCTTCGGTGAATACGATCTTACGCTTGTCAGCCTTGAGTGCTGCAATCAGATTTTCAAACATATTGCATTCTCCTTCGTTTTCAATCGTCTGTGTGCAGTATGACACCGCAAACAGGCATTCTCTTGAATTTATTATACACCCTTTCCCCCTATTCCCACAAGAGGGAATTTCTGATGGACGCAAAACGCTTTCTCGGTTCCATATCACAAGGCGAACGTGAAATTTATCGAATCTCCGGCCCATGCAAAATATTTCGTCGGTATATTTGACCGGGACCGCGGGGAAAATCCAGATAGTATCCTCATAGTGACGACCAACAGGAGGGAATTTTATGCAGACAAAAGTTGAGATCTGCGGTGTGAATACATCGGGACTGCCGGTGCTCTCCGCCAAAAAGACGGACGAGCTTTTGAAAAAATCCGCTGCCGGAGACAAGCAGGCACGCGATGAGCTGATCCGCGGCAATCTGCGGCTGGTGCTCAGCGTTGTTCAGCGGTTTCAGGGGCGCGGCGAATCGCCGGACGACCTGTTTCAGGTCGGATGCATCGGCCTGATGAAAGCCATCGACAATTTTAATACCGAACTCGGCGTGCGCTTCTCCACCTACGCCGTACCGATGATCATCGGCGAAATCCGCCGCTACCTGCGCGACAACAGTGCCATGCGGGTCTCGCGCAGCCTGCGCGACACGGCGTACCGCGCTCTGCAGGCCAAGGAGGCGTTCATCCGCGAGCACCAGCGCGAGCCGGACATCGTGGAACTGGCCAAGCTGATGGACGTGCCGAAAGAGGAGGTCGTGTTCGCGCTCGACGCGATACTCGACCCGGTGTCGCTGTTCGAGCCGGTGTTCCACGACGGCACGGACACGGTCTGCGTGATGGACCAGGTCGGTGACACCAAAAACACGGACGACAACTGGCTGGCCGGTATTGCTCTGCGGGACGCTATGCGCAGCCTGAACGACCGCGAGCGCCGTATCATCCGTCTGCGGTTCTTCGAGGGACGCACCCAGATGGAGGTGGCACGCGAAATACACCTTTCGCCAAACAAAAGGAAGGAAGATTCCGGTCCTTTTCTTACTATATATAATGTACGAGCGGTAGAAAACGCGAGGATAGCATATCAAAATGATAGGAGGATTTTCCTTTTACCTATACTGCATACGCTGAATGCACTCAATCGATTGTGCCAGCTGACGGAATCGCTCTGAGAAGAATTTTTTGTATGCCGCACAGTAAATATTCTGCCCGATTACGCCGTTCGGCAGGATATCTCGGTCACGGCGGCAGCCGTTGCGGCACAAACCGAACCACTGACAGGTCTTGCACTCCTCCGGTACGGCAAGCGACTGCCGAACGAATCTTTTTGCAGTCTCGCTGTTCTGCATATCAGCCAGACCAGTTTCGCCGATGTTTCCCAGCCGCCATTCATCCAACACATAAAAATCACAAGGATACACACCGCCGTCTCCTTCCACAACGAACTGTACCGAACAGCAGCCTGCCATATTACAGGCTTCCGGCCGCTCCCCCAGAAGGATGGACAGCCAGTTGTCCAGATGGCGGATGCTGATATACTCGCCGTGCCGAAGATCGTCGAACCACAGGTCGAACAGCCGCACAAGGAAATCACCGTAACCGTCTGCGGTCAGCGTATAGCATGGCTCACCATCTGCCCGATCAAACGGATCGATGCACGGAATAAACTGCAGCCATCTGAAATTCTGTTTACGGTAAAACCGATACAGCTTTTCGACCGAACGTGCATTCTGTCCGGTTACGACACACAGAATATTAAACGCAACATTGTGTTTTTTCAGCAGCCGCACGGATTGCATAACTCGATTGAACGTATCCTTTCCCTGCACATCTGTGCGATTGCGGTTATGCAGCTCTGCCGGTCCGTCCAGCGATAATCCCACCAGAAAATGGTTTTCTTTGAAGAACGCGGCCCATTCCTCATCAATCGTGTAGCCGTTGGTCTGTATGGCATTACGAATTTCCACACCCGGTTTGGCATACTGCTTTTGCAGTACCACCACCTGACGGTAAAAATCCAGGCCTGCAAGCGTTGGCTCACCGCCTTGGAACGCAAAGGAGCAGATATGCTCGGCATATTCCATGCCCGCCTGTATCACCTTTTCGATTGATTCGATTGAAAGCATTCCCTCGAACTCCTGCTCCCGGTGTGCCGCAACGTCCTTGTAAAAGCAATACTGGCACGCCATGTTGCATGCAGACGATGCAGGCTTGATCAGAATATTGATCGGCGGCATAATCACCCCTCCTCAGCTTTTATTTTAACAGAAAACGATAAATATTGCACGCACTGAGCACCATCACCAGCAGCATGGAGCCTTCAAACAGCAGGGTTGCCTGCCGGTCGCTCAGACGTTTATTGATGCGTCCTCCGGCTTCGCTGCCCAGTACGCCGCACAGCACCATACCGCACAGCAGAATAATAGATAATGTCGGAATACTGTCTGTCACCGCCGTGGTAATGATGCCGACGCTCTGGCTGATGAGAATAATGTACAGGCTGTTCTGTGCCGCCACCTTGGTCGGCATAGAAAAAAAGAAGAACAACACCGCCATATTAAACGGCCCGCCGCCAATACCGAGAAAGGTGCCCAGCATGCCCAATCCCAGTCCAATCAACACGCAGACCGCCGGATTACGCACTTGAAGCATGGTTAATCGGTCCTTGCGGATGGTATAGAGCAGTGTGGCAAAAGTCGCGGTACACAACAGCGCCGCCTGTATACCGCCTGCGGTATCCGCATTTGCAAACAGACCGGCCACAGCAGAAAACAGCTGTTTTCCTGCCATACCGCCAACAGCCGCACCGATTGCCAACGGTGTTGAGATCGACAGGTCAATCTGCGACTCGTGCTGCACCATCGATTTGCCAACAGACCAGCATGTCATGCCAAGAACCGTACATCCAGACAAAAAATTGATTTCTGCCACCTGCATAATACCGAGCGCATCCAGTGCAGGTTTGATAATCACGCCTCCGCCCATACCGCATATTTTGCCGATGATACAAGCACCGAACGCTACCAGAAAACAAATACTCTGCACCTGATCACACCCTTAGTCCTTCGCCGTCTGACGATTTGCCGCACAGGCAGTTGTCCACGTTTTCTGCGCCGACGGATAATGATCCACCATGTACGACAGCCTACGGCGCGCCTGTTCGATCTGCTCTCGATAAGTTTCATCTGCAATGCGGTTTTCACGCTCCTGCGGATCGCGTTTCAGGTCGTAGAATTCCTCATACGGCATCTCATCCAGCTTATAGCCGAGATATTTGATGTACTTGCTGTTCTCGGTGATGATGGTCTGCCACGCATTGCTTCGGCAGCCGTCTGCACCGCGCCAATATGGTGTTGAAGTGATGGAAACGCCGTCGATACGCTCCTCGGTAAAGTCGCTTTCGCTAAAGCAAAAATCACGGACGCGCTCTTGTTCCCCGCGCAGCACCGGCAGCAGCGACCGGCTCGGAATAATATCGTTATACGCCGGCCAGCTTCTGCTGAGCACCCGCTGTGCATCCAATCCTGCATAATCGAGTACAGTTGCTGCAATGTCGGAAATTTCAACCGGTGCGATGTTTTCACCAACAGGCGCTGCACCCGGCAGACGCACCGCCAGCGGAATACCAACCGACTGCTTCCACGGCACACCTTTCTGAATCATGAAGTGATCGCCCAGCATATCACCATGATCCGAGGTAAATACGATCAGTGTATCGTCCAGCATGCCTCGCTCACGCAGCACATCCAGTGTTTCACCTATCTGATCGTCGATCAACCGAATCATCGCCTTTGCCGAACGGCGCTGACGATACAGGCTCTCCTTGTCCTCATCCGAAATAATCTGTCCTTCCGGCAGGATAAAATCGTCCTCCCGCTCGAGCGGAAACATATCCAGATACCGCTGCGGTGCGTCATACGGCTTGTGCGGTCCGCAGAAGGACACCATCATGTAGAACGGCTGCTCCGCCGGATGTGCGCGAAGCTGCTCGCGTGCCACACAGCCAGTAACCACATCAATGTAATCCTCCTCATCGAACGGCCACGGCAGCGCCTTATCATAGTTGTGGTTCGCTACATCGCCGTTTTTGCCGCCGCTCTGCGAGAAAAAGTCTCGTACCTGCTCGAGCATGCCCTTCTTCGCCAGATAATCACCGTAGAAACAGTAGTTGGAAACCACCTGCTGCTTGCCTGCGGTCTCCCAGATGAAATCATAACCGTAAGACTTCTCGTCCTGTTCTCCTGCCACCGGATCCATGCCGCAGCCTCTCGGCGTAGACCACGGATAGGTCTGATTATAATGGAACTTGCCGATGCCGTAGGTCTTGTATCCTGCACCCTGCAGAGCCTGCATAAATGTCGGTATCTGTGGGAACAGATCACCTGCCATGGTCAGCGTGCCGATCTGGCGCGGATATCGTCCCGTGATAAGCGAGGTACGCGCCGGAGAACAGATAGGATTGGTTGTATTGCAGCAAGTAAAATGGGCATGCTGTGCAATCCAGTCGATATTCGGCGTGGAAACGCAGCTGTCCGCGGCATAGCCCACATAATCTGTGCGCTGCTGATCAGTCATAAACAACAGAATATTACGCGGCATATTTTACACTCCTTTTCAGAAATATCCCCTCATACTGTTTTCCCCTTGATACCAAAACGATATCAAGGGGAAAGAAGAGAGATTGAGTGAATCGGTTTTTATTATGACATTACCACCATTTGATCAAGTCAGTGACCTTGTTGCGAAGCTCGACAAATTCCGGAGAAACGACGTCACGCGGAAGCGGCAGTGGATTGTCCAGCACGGTTTTCACCGAGGTTGGCTTGTTGGTCAGCACCATAATCTTCTGGCTGAGGTATACAGCTTCCTCAATGTTGTGAGTGATGAACAGTACGGTCGTACCCGTCTTTTTCCACAGCTTGATCAGCTCGTCCTCCAGCTTGAAGCGCAGGTCGATATCCAACTGACCATACGGCTCATCCATCAAAAGCAGCTCCGGTTTGGTTGCAAATGCACGCGCGATAGCAACGCGCTGCAGCATACTGATGGAAAGCTGACTGGGATAGTAATTGCGAAATTTGGTCAAACCGACAATATCCAGCATTTCCTCTACATTGGCATCCGCCTCCGCCTTGGGCGTTTTCTTGATTTCCAGACCGAAGCGGATATTCTGCTCCACAGTCAGCCACGGGAAGGAGGAATACTCCTGAAAAATATAGGATATATTTTGCTTTTTCGGATCGACCGGAATACCGTTTACCAGAATGTCGCCTGCCGTCGGCTCATACAGGCGAGTCAGACTGTTCAGAAAAGTAGTTTTGCCGCAGCCGGTCGGACCAACGATGCACAGGAACTCGCCTTCCTCTACTTCAAAGTTCAAATTATCCAGCACCAGAAGGTCACCGAACCTTTTGGTCAGGTTCTGCACTTTTACCTTAGGCTCTTTGTTTGCCATTGTCCGGCACCTCCTTTACAGCGTATGATCTACTACCGAATCGATCTCGCGGCGCAGCCGCAGAAATTCCGGATCGGTGTAATTACGGGGACGCGGCAGGTTGATCTCATACTCTGCCTTAACACCGGTTGGGCAGTTGCGCAGCACCAGAATGCGGTCTGCGAGGTACACTGCCTCCTCGATGTTGTTGGTTACAAAAATAACGGTGCGCTTTTCCGCCTGCCAGATGCGGGTCAGCTCATCCTGCATCAGATAACGTGTCTGTGCATCCAGATGTCCGAACGGCTCATCGAGCAGCATCACGAGCGGCTCATTGCAGTACGCACGGGCAATGCCGACACGCTGCTGCATGCCGCCTGACAGCTTGACCGGGAACGAATTTTCAAATCCCTGCAGGCCGACCAGATCAATGTAATGCTGTGCCCTCTGGCGGCGTTCTTCCTTCTTGATACCGCGTACCTTAGGACCGTATTCCACGTTTCCCATAACGGTAAGCCATGGAAACAATGCCGTATTCTGAAAGACCATGCCGCGATCCGGACCGGGCCCGGTGATATCCTTGCCCATGCAGAGAACGTGCCCCGACGAGGGCATCTCAAAGCCTGCAATCAGGTTCAGGATGGTACTCTTACCGCACTGTCCGGGGCCGAACAGCACAAGGAGCTCATTTTCGCGCACCTTAATATTCAAATCTCCAACGACCTGATAGCGGCCTTCCTCCGGTTTGTCGAAAAACTTATCCACACCACGGAACTCGATCAACGGCTCGCCAGCAGCCGTTACTTTCCTCTCACTGTCCATGCGCATAGCTTGGATTCAACTCCTCTCATGATGGTAGTGATGAGCAGACCGGTCAGGGCAATCGCCAGAATGCCTACCATGATCTGCGTCATATTGCCTACGTCCTGACCGCTTACGATCAGCCAGCCGACGCCTTCGGACGAGCGAATCATCTCTGCCGCTACAATGGTGGCCCATGCAGAGCCGAGTGCTACCTGCAGACCGGAGAAAATGTACGGAACCGTCGTTGGCAGTACAATGGAAGTGAACAGCTGGTTATCTTTCGCACCCAGCATACGCGCTGCACGAACCAGTGTTTCATCGACCGAGTGCACGCCGTTGTAGGTAGTCAGTGCAATGGTAAAGAAGCATGCCAGAAAAATTAAGAAATACTTGGAACCTTCACCGAAGCCGAACCATACGATAGAAAGCGGAATCCATGCAATCGGCGGAATCGGGCGGAACATCTGAATGTACGGCATCAGAATAGAATCAGCAATCTTATACCAACCCATCACGACACCGACCAGCACACCGAGCACGCCGCCGAACGCATACGGAATCAGCATGCGGCGCAGACTAATGAGGATGTGCATAATCATAGAATGCGTACCGATCGGTACAACAAATGCCTTGCAAAAGCCTGCAATAACCGTCACCGGATCGGGCATAACCTTGCCGAGTGAGGTAAACTTAGTCGCTGCGTACCAGATACACAGAAAAATGAAAATACCGAGCACGCCATAGGCGATACGCTTGTTGCGTTCTTTCATCCACGTCTACCTCCCTTGATGAGTTTTCTGCCGATAAACTGAATAATCGAGGACAGCACCGCACCGGTAATCGCAATGACGATCATACCGACGATGATGATATCCAGGCGAAAAATACCGCGTGCCTGCTGAATCATAAAGCCGAGACCCTTAGTGGAAGCCAGCAGCTCTGCTGCAACCAGCGTGGTCCATGCGGAGCCGAGAGCAACGTCCAGACCGGTGAAGATCATCGGCAGTGCAGACGGAATCGCTACTTTGGTCAGCAGCTCCCAGTTGCTTGCGCCGAAGGTCTGACCGACCCACAGGTGCACGGTTTTTGTCTGCTTAATACCGGAATAACTGTTGATAACCATAGCGACCATCGCGGAAATAAAGATAACCAGCGCTTTGGACAGAAAACCGATGCCGACCAGCGTTACCATAACCGAAGTCCATGCAATGCCGGGAATGGTACGAACCAGATCGAATACCGGACGAACCAGCATATCCACCTTGTCGTTCCACGCCATGAAGATACCGAGCGGAATACCGATGATCGCACCAATTAAATAGCCGCCGAGTGCAACCTGAAGGCTGGCACCAAGATGCTGCAGCAGCGTTGCGCCGTCCGGCTTGGTCTCAAACCATTTTTTCACAAACGTAGAGGCAACCTTTACCGGAGAAGGCAGTGCATTCGATCGGAAAATACCCAGTCCGTCCGTTACCAGCCACCATACAAAAATGCCTGCGCAGATCGACGCAATACTGATGAACAGGTACTTATTGATCTGCAGTTTTTTCTTTTCTTGCATATGCTCCTCTCCTTTAACCGCCTTGTTTTTACCTTATTCTGTAATTTTCGCCCATTTCAGGGTACAGAAAAGGAAGCCCATGGAGCATGGGCTCCCTTATCTGCCAGTATGTTATTTCAGGGTTGCTGCCTTTACGGTGATGCCGAGTGCATCCTGCAGCGGATTGACATTGATTGCTTCCTCAATATTGGCAACCTGATCCTCTTCAATCGTGCCGATGGAGGCGAAGAAATTGCCTACCTGCAGCAGACCGGAACCGAGATAATAATCCGAAGCCTCATAATCGGACGGAACAACGAACGGACGAATTTCGGTCTCGGTCTTAACGTCGTTTTCGTCAGCCGGCTTGCCGTTCTCCGAATAGAACTTGAGTGCAAACTCGTTGCGCAGATTCGGATCAGCCTGCAGTTCTTCAGCTGCCTTGCACATGCCCTGCAGGAACAGCACCACATCATCGTAACGGTCTGCCAGAATGTCCTTGCGGGCCAGGAAACCGTTCTTGAACTCGGTGTCCGTTGCTTCCATGCAGTCTGCAACCTCTACCATGTTGTTAGATTCCATCATGTTGCAGTAGTCAACATCGGTGGCAACAAATACGTCGCCTTCACCGGTCAGAATCGCCTGTGCGGCTGCTGCGCGATCCATGTTCAGATATTCGTAATCCGAACCTGCAGTCAGGCCAAACTGTGCAAAGTACGAGTTTGCAATCCACTGCTCCATCGTGGAGGTAGGACCGAGAACGGTCAGACCCTTCAGGGTATCTGCGCTGCCGTACATATCCGGCTTGCCGGAAATCTCGCCCTTGTGATCGAGCACCGGACTGCCCTTGCGGACATAAACCTTTGCGGTGATCGAGCCGCTGTCCGACTCTGCGATCCAGTCGCACAGGCCGGAAGCCGTCGAGTAAACCGATGCCAGACCATTAGAAGCCACATCAAGCTGTTCTGCTGCCAGACCCTCATTCTCCGGAGAGCCGTTCGGGAACATAATCAGGTTAACATCCAAACCCAGATCATCGAAATACCCCTTCTCCTCTGCGTATACCGTAGGAATAGAAATGATGTTGGACTGTACACCGACATTCAGGGTTTTGCCGGAAGCGGTAAACGTGCCGTCACCCGAGCCGCCGGAAGCGGAACCCGAGCCGCCGCCGGAGGAGGAACCGCCGCCGCACGCGGTCAGACCGGTCATTACAGTTGCTGCCAGAAGCATTGCGATCGCTCTTTTGTATCCGTGTTTCATTTTTTCAACCTCCCTTGATTTGAGTATAGTTTACCGTAAACCCTGCACAAAGTCTTTTTAATATTTGACTCGGTTTTTCACATTTATGACATTATCCGCTCTGCTTGTTCTTGCGCACATCATTCGGCTTGCAGCCGAACACCTTGTGGAAAACCGTCGAGAAGTAGCTCATGTTCGTGATACCGACACGAAGAGCCACCTCTGAAATGCGCAGACTGCTGTTTTCCAGCAAACAGCGCGCCTGCTTCATGCGCACGCTCATCAAATACTCCGAAAAGTTAACGCCGACCTCCTTCTTAAACTGCCGCGACAGGTAATCCCGGTTGAGGAATACCACATCCGCAACCGTATTAAGGGAAAGATCCTCCGCATAATGCGCATTGATGTGATCGAGTGCTTTTCGTATTGCAGCAGAATATCCTACGCCGTGCTTGCGCTGCAGTACGGCAATGCCTTCGCGAACTGCTTCGCACAAAGCCGCAAATGTACAGCAGGAGGCAACTGCATCCGCTGTATGCTGCAGCTCCGACTCCAGCTTGACAGCCAGACCGGAAAACAGCTGCTGCACGGTTTCGCGCAAAAAGCTGCTGCGTACTTTATAGTTCTCTGCACACTGCAGCAGACGCTCCAAATCGGCACAGCCGCCCTGAATATCTCCATCGGTCAGCTTAATCGTTGCACGCATGATACAGGTTTCCACTTCACTGACATGAATCTCATGCGGCAATTTCTGCGCTGACGCCTGATAAAACCGCGCATCAAAGTCCCGCACAGCCTCAGCAAACGACTTTGGCAGATTGGTAAAATGATGATGTACGCCGCTGCATCCGATTCCGCCGTTCAGTCTCTCTGCACATTGATAGAAATATGCCGCCGCATCCTGCTCCTCCGCAAAGGCATTCCGCCTAATGTTGACCAGCAGGTACACCTCCTGCTCACTGTACGCGTAAAACAGCGGATTTTCAAAATTCTCCCGCATGTTTTTCTGCATAATCTCCACATTTTGACCTTGATTGAGGAAAACTACCGTCAGAAATGCGCGCTCGTTCAAATAAATGCTGTTTTCCTGCAGATCAACGGCACTGACCGGCGTCATGTCCTCGCTCTGCTCCACCATACTGCGCAGAAAGCGGCTGCGCCCGATCTGCTGTACCGCACTCTCCGAGATACGCTGCTGACGGCTGCTCTGCAGCTTATCCAGAACCGCACGAATCTTATCCGCACTGACCTCAGTTTTTAGAATATAATCCTTAGCACCGTTCTGCATAGCCGCACGAGCATATTCAAAATCATCGTGGCAGGTCAGCATGATGACCGCCGTGCTCGGATACTGCCGCCGAAGCTCCTGCAGCAGTTCAATGCCGTCCATTTTTGGCATGGTGATATCTGCAAATACCACATCGGCAGGGTTTGCCTTCATCTCCTGCAGCACCTTTGCACCCGAAGTCACCGCTGCGGTGATTTCATTTTCGCCGCCTGCATCGCGCACACACTGCACGATATACTGCTTGACCAGCGGTTCGTCGTCAACTACTATGATCTTCATTTACCTCGCCTCCCTGTTCCCGCTTCGGGATAGAACGGTAGTGATCCATTGTAATCGTTACTGTGGTGTATTTGCCCAACTCACTGCGAACCGTCACATCCGACCGACCGCCGTAGATAATCTGCAGGCGCTTGCGCACATTGCGCAGACCGATGCCATGATGCAACCGCTCAGAGCGGTAATTTCCTGACTGTACCTGTTCTAACCGCTTCGGAGCAATGCCTTCACCGTTGTCCGTTACCTCAATATACAGTGCATTACCGCGCAGACCTGCCCTCAGGCGAATTTCACAACCTTCCTCCCTCTCAGCAAAGCCGTGAAAAAAGGCATTGCCGATGATCGGCTGCACGATCATGCGCGGCACATAAATGCCGTACATCTTCTCCGGCACCTCGCAGATGAGAACCGTGTCCTTTTCCGTGCGGCAGTTCATGATGGACATATAGCTGCGCATCAAATGCAGCTCCTCCTCCAGCGGCACGAACTGTATCTCCGGCGTCGCCGGAATATGCAGCAGCTCGACCAGTTCATTCATCATTCGGTAGGCGCGTTCCGGCTGATGCATGGCGATCAGGCTCTTGACCGACAGCAGCGTATTGTTAAGGAAATGCGGATTGATCTGCGCCTGTAAAAAATCGTACTCCGTGCGCTGTTTTTCCTTCTCTCGAATACGGATATCATCAATCAATTCTTCAATTCGATGTATCATGCCGTTGAAGGTGGTACTGAGCACATAGGTTTCTTCGTATTCGTCCTTGACCGGCAGTTCACTCAGCTTTTCAGCCGACATATCTCCGATCTCATCCGTAAAGTCGGATAGCACCTGCGTAATGCGTCTGCCGCGCCAGTACGCAATGCTTGCTGCAACAATACAGCCGAGCAATACAATCGTCAGACAATTTCGCACGGTTTTCAGTCCGTCCCACAGCAGTTCGTCCATATTCTGTTCCTCGACAAACGTCCAACCGCTAGACGCATCATGGTAATTGGCAATCAGTATCTTCTGTTTGGAGCGCTGGATAATCTTATAGGTATTTCTGCCGTATTCCTCCTGAAATGTCTTCATATCGAATGCCCAGTTGCCAACACGGTTGGGATTGGTATGTGAAATAATGATGCCGTTCCGGTCGAGAATGTACACCTTCACACCGTCGCTGACCAGCTTTTGAAACGTGCGAAACAGTGCTTCATACCGTGAGGTAAGTACAATCGTTCCGACAACCTTGCCATCCTGAGCATATACAGTCTTGCCGTACGCCAGACCATAAGTAGAAATATCATCCACATCCCAGAAGCGCAGATTCCAGCTGGTATCGGTCTCACCGCTGTAATGCTTGATGTACCAGTAGGTGTTTTTCAGGCTTTTCAGATTGTTTTCATCCGGGTCAGTCGAAAACATACGGCGGTCGTTCATCAGAATATCGATCGTCATATCCATACCGATCCGTTTGAACTGACGGTTGGTCTGCTCCAGCAGCATTTGAATGGCACTGCTGCTCTTTTCGCTTTTCGGCGCCGTCAGATCATCGTAAAAATCCTCATACAGTGCATCCATCGCCTTCACCATGTTGGTGCGGTTGACCGAGTTGCTGTCGCTGATCTGCTGCAGTACATCTACGCGTGCCTTGCCCTTTTCGCCTACTACAAGCTGAAAGGTAAAATATCCGATCGCGCAGACCGCAATCGCTACCGAAATCAGCACGCACAGCAGACTGGTCTCTATCATGCTCTGCGACATTTTGCGGCGTTTGCTTCCGCAAAGCAGCATACGCCATACCCCATTTCTCTTTTCTCTCTGCAATGTGCTCGCTCCTCTGCCATATTCCTGCGCTGTCAAATTCCGTCGATTGCACCGCTTCTTCTATGATACAGGAAATATGGCAAAAATGCACACCCTTATCTTTCCAGCAAGAATGTGCATTTCGACCAGTTTTATCAGATACCCAAACGTTCGTACTGCTCCGGCAGTGCGTCGTGTGCCGCCATACAGCGTTTCATCTGCTCGATGCAGTGCCGCTCCAGTGCTTCATCGCGCAGCGGATGCTCCTGTGCATAATCCGATTCGATATCGAACAGCAGTGTTTCCTCGTTATACGGCGAACGACCGACAAACTGCTGCGAATCATTGCCCCAGTGAATAATATCCGCCGGGAAGCGGTATACCGGATAGTCCGTCCACGGCAGGAAGCGACCCATCTCAATCCGCTTATAATCCTCGGTGTTTACAGCGTCGTTACCGCCGTAAACCTGACGCAGAACGGTCGGCATAGCTGTGTAAACGTACAGCGGCTGGTTTTTCTCGTCCTTTGCGGCACGGAAATAGGTGTATTTGCCGTCCGTCCACGCCATTTGCTTGCCGAAATAGCCGAAAATCGCACTATCACGAACCTTGTCGGTCTCACCGCGCAGCAGCGGCAGCAGGCTCTTACCGTGGATTGGATACTGCAGCACCTCCTGCGAAATCTCGTAATACTCCATCACGGTCGGCAGAACATCAATGTTCTGCGTTACTGCACTGCACCGTCCCGGCTGTACACCGGGTGCCGAAATCATCAGCGGGATGTGGAAAACCTCGTTGTACGGTGCCATGTAGTTTTTCGCCATGTAGCCGTGCTCGCCGAGATGATAGCCGTGGTCCGTGGTAAACACCAGCATAGTGTCCTCCCACATATTGTACTTGTCCATCACATCAAGAATTTCACCGAGGTGACGGTCGGTCATGGTCATGACAGCCTTGCAGCGTCTGCGCAGATGCTCGGTCTCCGCCTCATTAAACTCGTTTGGCGCATAGGACGGATGCGTGAAGTCCGGTCCGTCATAGTCGCCTTCCTTCTCGTACAAATCGAGATAATACTTCGGGCAGTCATACGGCTCATGCGGGTCAAACGCCTCTACCCACAGAAAATAGTTATCCGCGTCATGATTGTCCTCCAGCCATTCCGCTGCATGCCACATGGTCTTTACGCTCGGATAATCATACTCTGTGTGAAAGTGCGAACGGTTTTCACATTCAGCTTCGGTCCACGAGCCTTTAAACCACTTCGGTGGCGTATCCGGACGAATACCGTCCTTACACGGACGCGTCCACACCGGATCACATTCCTGACCTCGGTTGACCTCCCATGCGGTAAACCCCTTGACATAATTTTCACCGCCGCAGATGATATAGTGCGCATGATCGGCAAACATCTGCGTATGCACATTCTTTTCACCAGAAAGAATGCTCTGCAGGCTCTGATCAAACGGCTCCATTGCTCCCCACGGTTTTTCAAGAAAGTTCAGCCGTCCGGTCATGATGTCGCGGCGCGCGGGCATACACGGCGCAGAGCCGCACCAGTGGCTGTCAAACACGACAGATCGCCGCGCCAGCCGGTCAATATTCGGTGTGATGGCCGCGTCCTCGCCCGCCCCATACGCGGACAGCATGCGTCGATTGAGTGTATCGCACAGAATGAAGATGGTTTTCATGTTGTTCCTCCCTGTTATTCTTACGGCTGTTGCAAGCCGATTCTCGCATATTGCTCTGCCGGTGTATCGTTTTCCTGCATCAAACGACTCATTAAATCGATCATGTGCTGCTCTTGTATCAGATCCTTTATCGAGTGTTCTTGCTTAGGATCGGTCTGCAGATCGAACAGTGCATCTCGGTTTTCCTCCGGCGCAGTGGACATGCATGGATAAAAATCCTTTGGCATGGCAATTTTCAGCGTTCTGCACCCTTTGGTAAAGGAAAACGGCTCGTGCAGCGTCAGTTTCTGCAGTTCTTCCGGTGCATACATAGCTCGCTGATGCAGCGGCAGCAGCGTATAATCATAGAGCGCTGTGCCCGGTCGATCAGCCCGCATATATACCCATCGACCATCTGTCACGCAGACATGCGCGCCGAACATGCCAAACAGCGCAGCATCACGAACTGGTATATCCTGCTGCAGAACGGTTTGCAGGTCGTGACCCTGCATATCCGGTGGAATAGGTACGCCAAAGTACGACAGCAGCGTCGGCGCAAGGTCGATAGTCTGCACCAGAGCTTTCCGGCGTTCTCCTGCTGCTCCGGTTCGCGGATCCCAAATGAACAGCGGTGTGTGCGACAGCTCCTCGTAAAACAGCGGACGATTTTTCGCCCACCATCCATGCTCTCCCAGCAAAAAGCCGTGGTCGGTCGCTACGATGAGCATGGTGTCCTGCCACATCTGGTGTACATCCATGTAATCGAGCAGTTTTCCCAGATATACATCACACATGGTCAGCAGTGCACCGTACTGATTGCGGCAGTGCACCTGTGCAGCCAGAGGTTCCGTCACATGGTCATAAGGCGGCCAATCAAACCGCGTCCCATTATAGTCATCCGAATAGCGATTCTGATACTCTTCCGGCACAAAAAACGGCTCATGCGGATCAAAGGGTTCGATATGCAGCAGCCAGTTATCCGCATCACGGTTTTCATTCAGGAATTCATGCGCCAGACCGAACACCTTCTCCAGCGGCTGCTTTCCCAGTCCGCGGATATAGGCACGGTTAACTTCATCCTGTTTATTTGCCTGCCCCAAATGCGGCGGCAGTTCCACTGCACCGACATGAGCCTTCCACGGATCACCTTCCTGTCCTCGCACGCACTCCCATGAGTTATAGCGCGTGTGATAGGTAGCACCGCCATCCTCCCAGTAGTGCTGATGATCCGAGATCAGATGCGTGTATACGCCGCTTTTCTTGAGCAGCTCCGGCATTGAGTCATCAAACGGCTCGATTGGTCCCCAGCTTCGGTGCAGAAAATTATACCGTCCGGTGTGCAGCTCCCGCCGAGCAGGCATGCACGGCAGTGAGCCGGCATAACAGCGGTCAAACATGACCGAATGCTTTGCCAGACGGCTGAAATTCGGCGTTTGCGTCCAGCCGCAGCCATACGGCTCCAGACAGTGCCGGTTCAGTGAATCAAAAAGCAGTAAAATTGCTCTCACCGGTGCACTCTCCTTTCGTCCGAATACGACTTTCCCGGTGTATTGTTCTGTACGACTTGATTATAGCGTCCGGAGACAAAATCCGTCTTTTGATTATTTGAGGGATTTTTTCACTTTTTTGTGTTTCGATGAGCAAACAGATAAACGACTCTGTAAACACAAAAAGACAGCTTTCGCTGTCTTTTTGTTATTGCAGCATATCCCGCTTGATTTTTCCAATCCGGATATAATACCAGACCAGATTGAGCGCCGCCGCGCACACCCATGCTGCGCCTTCCGCAAAGAATACGCCGCTCTGCCCGATGAAGGTCGGCAGCACGAGCGCCGCACCCATGCGCATAAGCATTTCTGCAAAGCCAGAGAGCGTCGGCACAGTCATTTCACCCAGACCCTGCAGAGAGGAGCGATACGCCTGCAGCACGAACAGTGCAAACAAAAACGTCATCAGCACCATGAGATACCGATAGGCCACCGCCAGCGCATCTGCTGCGCCCGCCTCCTCGGTCGAAAGAAACAGTCCCAGCAGCGGTTTGCCCGCAAGAAGCATAGCCGTCACGATGGCGGCTGTAAATTCGGCGGACAGCACCAGTACCGCCCGAATGCCTGCATCAATGCGTGCCGCGTTTCGTGCACCGCGGTTCTGCCCCATGTAGGCTGTCATGGCATAGCCAAACGCCACTGATGCACTTTCGAGTATGCCGTACAGCTTGTTGGCCGCCGTATAGCCCGCCACGAACACCACGCCGAAGCCGTTCAGCACTGACTGCAGCACCATGCCTCCCAGTGTGATCATGCTCATCTGCAGACCGGTCGGAATGCCGAGGCGGCACAGGTGCAGCAGAATGGCAGGGTCGGTTTTCCAGTCAGCCTTTGTCATCTGCACGAACGGCAGCCGCCGCAGAGACCGCAGACACAGCAGAAACGCAATCAACTGCGCCAGCACGGTTGCGAACGAGGCTCCGAAAATGCCCCAGCCAAAGCCCATCACGAACAGCAGGTCGAGCGCAATATTAGCAAAGCTCGCCGCGATAATCGCAAACAGCGGTGTTCTGCTGTCGCCCAGACAGCGCAGCACGGCCGCCGCCATGTTGTACGCAATGATGATGAGCGAGCCGCCGAACTGCACATATAAGTACGTCTGTGCTCCGCCGAACACCGCAGGATCAGTGTGCAGCAGTGTGAGCAGCGGCCTTACCAGCAACAGGCTGATGATCGTCACCGCAATACCGAACCAGCACGACAGCTTAACGATCATAGCCAGTACACGACGCAGCCGGTCGTATGCGCCCGCGCCGAACTCCTGTGCCGTGAGAATCGCAAAGCCCTGCGTAAAGCCCTGCAGTCCCCATAAAACCAGCCAGTTGATCCAATCCGCCGCACCGATGGATGCCAATGCCTGCATGCCGACACCGCGTCCGATGATGATCGTATCCACGATAGTATACAGCTGCTGAAACACGCTGCCCAGCATCAGCGGCAGCGAAAACAGCAGAATCAGCCGTATCGGACGGCCGTGTGTCATATCTGTATGGCGGTCCTCTCGACCGTGTACTTCTCCAGCCGTATGTACTACATGCTCGGGCAGCACGGCATAGATGTCACACAGGATATCCATCGGGATATTCTCCACCTGCAGGTGCAGTTTTTGACTGCCATGCTGGCGCTCAACTTCATTCTGCTCATCCTCATCCTGATGGTCTACCGCTACATGAAATTTCGTGAGTACACCGGCGAGCTGGACTTCCTGACCGGCATTATGGGCCGCAGGCTGTTCCTGCACACCTGTCTCCGCAGCCAGAAGTCCCACGCCGGAGCAGCCGGCTGGTTTCTGGTCTGTGATCTGGATTATTTCAAGCACATCAACGACAAATACGGCCATTCTGTCGGTGATGAGGTCCTCAAGCAGTTTGCCGAGCATTTACAGAATACCTTTCGTTTCTGCGGCTTTGTCGGCCGTATCGGCGGTGACGAGTTTGCCGTAATGCTCGATATAGATCTGTCGCAGGACCAACTGGAGAATCTGCTGACGCAGTTCCTGCGCGATGTTTCCGGTATTCTCGAGCAGGTCACGGTCAGCTGCAGCATCGGCGCGTACCGCTTTGTTTTCCCGCAGGAGATCAAGCACCTGCTCACCGAAACCGACCGCGTGCTCTATCAGGCCAAGGAGAACGGCCGAGCGTGCTTCGTGATGGAGGATTCGACTGAAAAGTAAATTGCAAAAGCCCGCACAGCGTAAAGCAGCTGTGCGGGCTTTTGTGTCTGTCGAAACACTAACGTTTTCCGAGCAGCCTCTCGATCGAAACCACCCTTTCGATCGAATTTCGAAGAAAAGCCGCGCCTTGCAGGCACATTTTTCTTCCCTTGTGTATCTCGGAATTTATGAATTTGCTCCGCAAATTCTATTTTATGCGTGCTGCCGCACGAAGTACAAGAGTCGAAATGCTGCTTTTTGACAGACTAAAACGGAGTGCAAACGCACTCCGTTTTACTTTCGATTTTAGAAAGGCTGTGTATAACTCCAGGTACCGATGCCGAGCGGAGAGAACGCAAGGTAAACCGCTGCAACACAAATGAGAATCAGTGCGGTGGCAACCCAGCGATATTTCCACGGAGTAAGATCGACAGCACCGATGTCCTTCTGTACCCATGCCTCCGGATGCTTTGTCTTGTTTCGCTGATTGAAAATGAACATAATCAGCAGCTCAACCGGCAGCAGAACGAATACAGCATACAGATAATGGAACTTGCTGTTGAGGAACAGCAGGAACGAGCCGTAGCAGACCACATGCAGCGCCAGAATGACCTTTGCGCTGTATTTCGGCAGGTGCTTGAAGAAGAAGCCGCCGAATACGGCCGTCAGAACCGGCAGTGCAATCAGCATTACGAGGGAATCCAGGAAGGTCTTGAGACCTGCTGGGAAGAAGTAGATCAGCGGACCAACGATGGTGGTCAGCACCGCGAAGATGATGCCGACATTCTTGCCGACCTTGACGAGCTTGTCCTCGGAAGCGTCCTTGTCGATGAATTCCTTGTAAATATCCATGGTAAACATGGTATCTACCGAGTTCAGCACCGAGTTGAACGAGGACAGGATCGCACCGAGCATTACGGCTGCGAAGAAGCCCATCAGCGGAGCCGGAACAACCTGCGAAACCAGCTGCGGGTACGCTTCGTCCATCATGGATACCTGATCGCCCTGCAGCTCAAACAGCGCATACGCGATAACGCCCGGCAGCACAAGGTACATAAAACCAATAATTTTCAGAAACGCGCAGTAGAGAGCACCCTTCTGCGCTTCCTTGAGGTTCTTTGCAGCAAGTACACGCTGAATAAACGACTGGTGCGTACACCAGGACTGCAGACCGAGGAAGAACAGACCGGTAAAAACGGTCGGCCACGGAACCGCAGGCGGCAGAGAATCCGCCGGAGCGATGGAGTTGAGCATATCCGAATGGTTTTCGATCAGGAAACGCATACCGTCGATAACCGACAGACCGTCACCGCCTGCCGTTTTGCCGAGCACGCTCAGTGCGAAGAACGGGATCATGAAGCCGCCGATCAGCAGGCCGATGCCGTTTACCGTATCCGATACGGCAACAGCTTTCAGTCCGCCGAAGATGGCGTAAATCGAGCCGATGACACTGATGATGATACACAGAATGATAACGGCCTGGAACTTGGTTACGCCCAGAATACCGGATACGTTGAAGATATTCTCAAATACCAGCGAACCGGAGTACAGGATAACCGGAATCTGTACGACAATGTACAGCAGGATGTACGCGATGGAGAACCACAGCTTCGTGCTGCGGTCATAGCGCAGACCGATCAGCTCCGGAATGGTGGTAATGCCGCTTTTCAGATAACGCGGCGCCGCAAACAGCGCCAGCACGATACAGCACGGAGCCGCTACGATCTCGAACGCCATCGGGCTCATGCCCACACTCCATGTCTGGCCGTTTGTGCCGACCAACTGCTCTGCCGACAGGTTGGTCAGCAGCAGCGAACCTGCGATAACAAAGCCCGGCAGTCCGCGTCCGGCCAGAAAATAGCCGTCTGCGGTGCTCTGGTCATCGCCCTTTGTTTTTACATACGAAATAACTGCAACAAGTATCGTGAAACCGATAAACGTCGCCATAGTCCAAACCATTGGAATCCCCTCTTTCACGCGGTCCCTCAACCGCTTCAATTTCCCATATTTGTAATTTAATTCTCAAAAATGCGTATAGTTAGGGCGGACGCATGTGTCGAACTCTGCGTCCGCCCTGTCTATAAACTGTTTATGCTGTCAAATGTGTGTTTGAATTACTCCCACAGACCCTTGGACTTCATGTCGGAGACGTACTCATCGATATTGGAGGAGTCGATAACCTTGGAGCCGGAGTCGATGAAGGATTCAACAGAGCCGCCCTCAAGTACGGTAACTGCTGCTTCAACAGCCTTGTAGCCCATGTCGTAGCCCATCTGAGCGATGTCGATGGTCAGAGAGCCGTCCATAACAGCCTCGATGGCAGACTGGTTGCCGTCAAAACCGCACAGAACGGTATCTGCGTAATTGGTGTTGCCGGAATCCTTGATAACCTTTGCAGCTGCAAGCGCCATGTCATCCGCGATGGACAGAACTGCGTCTACGCCGTCCGGGTACTTCTGGATAACCGCCTCCATAGCGGCTGCTGCCTTGTCCGGCATGGTGTCGGTGTACTGCACTTCGAGCACCTGACCGCCTGCGGCTTCGATCGCATCGCGGTAGCCGCGCAGACGTGCTTCATGGGTCTCGTCGCCCTGTACGCCTGCAATGATAACCGCCGTCGGCTTGTCCTTGCCGAGTGCCTTGCAGGCCTCAGCAACCGCCTTGCCGCCGTTCAGCGCTGCGTCCTCGTTGCCGGTGCCCACGAAGCATGCCTTCTTGTCCGAGGTGAAGTCGGTATCGAGTGCTACGACCGGCTTGGTCGCGGTATCTACCAGCGTTGCGGTAGAGGTGGACTGCTGCGGAGCGATAATAACGGCATCGATGCCCGGGTTGCCGAGTGCGGTCTCAATCATGTTGACCTGCTCATCATACGAGGTAGCCGAGGTCGGAGACTGGATTTCGACGTTTACATTGTCGTGCTCGCTGCCGTAAGCGCGCGCACCGGCAATAACCTTGTTGAAGTGACCGTCCGTATGCTTTACGATAACGGTTACGTTGTAGGCATCACCGGAAGCGGTGGAGCCGCTGTCGCCCGTGCTGCCAGTCGATGCGGACGAACCGCAGCCTGCCAGCATGCCGGCACACAGAGCACTCGCTAACGTCATTGCTAAAAGCTTCTTTTTCATAGTTCAAACACTGCCCTTTCTCTTCTTCTCATATTGATTTTCTTTCTTCTCTACAGGGGTGGTGCTGGAATTGCGAAAATGCTGTGGACTTAATGAAAAATCTTTTTCTTTTACGGTATCACCGGACAATTTGGTAGGAGCAATTGTTCGGTGATGCCGCACCAATTACTGGCTGATGGTCTGGCGCAGTGCGTCGATAGAGGTGTTGACACCGGCATCAACGGTCATGGTCAGGTCTTCCATCTCGAGCGAAACGTCGCCGTCGTAACCCATCATGTGGCATACAGAGAAGAATTCCTTCCACCACTGCAGATCCTTGCCGCAGCCGACTGCAACGTAGTTCCATACGCGGTCAGCGGACTCGGTAACAGGGCGAGGCTCGAGCAGACCGTCGGTGTCTGCCAGACCACGCTCGATACGGGCATCCTTACCGTGAACGTGGAAGATGCAGCCCTTGAGTGCGCGAGCCGCCGCGATCGGGTCAGCACCAAGAACCATCATGTGGGACGGATCGAGGTTGATGCCGAGCATCGGGTCGGTAGCTTCACGCAGCTTGAGCAGGGTCGAAGCAGACCAAACCATGGTGCCCGGGAACTCCTCGATAGCGATGTGCTCGATGCCGCACTTCTTGCAATGTGCAATGAACTCGTTCCAGAACTCGATCGTTACCTTCCACTGGTACTCGTAAGCCGGAGCCATAAAGTCCGGCCAGGAAACGGTAGAGGTGATCCAGTTCGGGGTGGTGTCGGTTTCGCTGCCGGCCGGCAGGCCAGCCATAGCAACGATCTTCTTAGCGCCCAGCAGACCTGCCAGCGTAGCGCAGTCGTACATGGACTTCTTGTATTCCTCGCCGGTCTTGGACGGCCAAAGCGGGTTGCAGGACGTGTTCAGAGCAGAAATACGCATGCCGCGCTTCTCGAGCTCGCCCATGAATTCCTTGCGCTTGCCTTCGTCAGCAAGCAGCTCCGCGGTGTTGCAGTGCTTGCGGGCACCCCAGCCGCCTGCGGTCATCTCAACCGCGTCGATACCGAGAGACTTTACCTTATCGAGCATGTCCGTGTAGGACAGATCAGCAAAAACATCCGTGCAAATTGCGAGTTTCATATAAAAAACCTCACTTTTCTTCCTTTTTTATTGTAGTAGAAATCGTTGGAGCGATTTTTAGAGAGAGAATTCTTTCAAGTATATTATCAGGAGGGAATTTTAGCGTTATAAGCGTTTAAGAGTTTACCGCTGCCCGCCTTGCGGAAGGCAGCGGCACAGAGAAAAGAAATGAGAGAGTGTCTTAGTTTAGATGGAAATCGGGAGACTTACTTGAAATCTACCCATACGCCGCCCTTGTCAGCGGACTCTACGCACTTGGTTACCCAGCGGATGCCGTCGATGCCGTGCTCCAGATCCGGGTAAACCAGATTCTTGAGGGTTTCCTCGTCGCCGCGGTTCTTTGCATCCATTGCGATAGCAAAACGGGTGTACAGGTTGCTCCAGGACTCGATCAGGCCGGTGTAGTGCAGAGCACCCAGGCGCTCGTACTCGAGAGCTTCCGGATTCAGGTAATCCATTGCACGAACCAGCGTCTGACGCGGCTGACCCTGTACTTCGTAGTACAGCTCATCCGGATGCATGTCGTTCCACTCGAGGGAAGCCTTGGTGCCGACAATGCGGATGTGCTGGCTGCTCATGTCGCCTGCGTTAACCGCGGATGCCCACATACGGCCAACTGCGCCGTTCTCGTAACGCATCAGGACGTAAGCATTGTCCTCCAGCGGTGCGCGGGACTTGATGAAGCTCTGGCGGTCGCACAGCAGCTGCTTCAGCTTCAGCTGCGGGCAGATCAGCTCGGACATGTAGAAGGTGTGGGTGGACAGGTCGCCAAGTACGAAGGACGGGCCGGACTTTGCCGGATCAACACGCCACTTCTGACCCTCAGCCTGCTTATCGCCGGTCGGGTCGCAAGCGAAGCCATGTGCGTAGCGGAGGTCTACCATGGTAACCTCACCGATGTCACCGTTCAGAACCATGGAGCGCATCTGGCTCAGCAGGTCGAAACCGGAGAAGCCGTAGGTTACGCAAACGATCTTGCCCTTTTCCTCAGCCAGCTTCTTGATCTCCTCGCCTTCCTCAACCTTGAAGAACAGCGGCTTCTCGCAGATTACATGCAGGCCGGCTTCCAGAGCTGCCTTGCAGACCTCAAAGTGCTGGAAGTTCGGGGTTGCAATATCAACAGCCTCGATGCCGTCCTCGCGCTTTGCTTCCTCAGCGAACATGGTCTTGTAATCCGGATAGAGGCGTTCCTCATCCATGTTCAGGTTCTTGCCGAAGTCTACGCAGCGGGCGAAGTCCAGGTCGAACGCTGCAGCCTTGAGTACGAACGAGGTGTTGTCTCGCATAGCACCCAGACGATGCTTGTAGCCAACGCCGGAAGTGCGGCCGCCGCCTACGATACCCCAACGGAACGGACGAGCAATTTTCTTTTCACCGATAAACATAATGTTTTCCTTCTTTCTTTGATTTGCAAAAAAGTGTTTGATTCTGTTTTTGTACTGCTAATTTTGATGTTTTGTGAAATACATACAACAAATTCGATTTATCTTTGTTTATTGTATCCATTTCCTAACTTCTGGCCTAAGTATAAAATATTTTATGGATATATTCAATAAGCGTTTCTGCTGCAAAGTTCATCAATCCTGCTTTCTGTGAAAAAACACAGAAAACCAGTTCATCAATCCTGCTATTTCGTTCATGGATTCTATGAGTGCAAAATAAGGAAGGAGAAGAGTCTATGCAAAGTGTTGATCCCGGCATCCGAAGTGAGTCGGTTTGTTTTCCGTTTACGCCGTCGCAGACCGCGAGAGAACTGCTGTTTTACCCGACATGGTGCGGTCACTACTACTGCACCGCCAACTATTTTATGAAGCGCGACAGTTATCCGCCGCTTCTCATCGCCTACATCCGCAAGGGACGCTTCCGCGTGGAGTACCGCGGTGAGTTCAATGTCGCCGAGGCCGGTGACATACTGCTGCTCGACTGCATTGAGCCGCACTACTACCACGCCGAGGACGGACTGGAGTTCGTGTACATGCACTTTGAAGGCTCGAACGCGCGTGAGCTGTGCCGCCGCATCACCGACCGGCACGGCTGGCTCATCCGCCGCGATAACAACACGCTGATCGGCAATCTGCTGTACGACATGGTGCGCTTTTACGATGAGAACGGTGTAGAGACTGACATGCAGCGCTCGGCACGCATCTACCGCATGTTTGACCTGCTGCTCTCACCGAGTGCCGCCGAGCAGTCAGCGGATACGCCGGTCGAGCAGGCAATCCAGTACATCCGCTCGCATATCGGTCAGCCGATTTCCGTGGAGGATCTGGCGTCCACCGTGTGCCTGAGTGCGTCCTATTTCGCGCATATGTTCAAGCGCCGCACCGGCTTCTCCCCTGCCGATTATGTCATCAACTCGCGCATTGAGCGTGCGAAGGTTCTGCTCGTGCGCACGCAGAAGCCGATTGCGGAAATCGCCGAGGAGGTCGGCTACTCGACCAGCGGCAGTCTGATCAACCTGTTCGTTAAGAAGGTCGGTACGTCACCGCGGCAGTACCGTATCCAGCATATGTCCAAAGCGATTGATGCGGTATGCAAAACCGATGTACCGTTCATAGATACAGATGTGCCGGAGTTGTAACCGTGCAAATATGCAAAAAGACGCACATCGCAAGATGTGCGTCTCTGTCTGTCAAAATGTCATATTCCTGCAATTTATACAATTCGCGCGCCAGTGCACGTTAAAAGGTTTACGATCTGTTAAGACAACACCGCATAATGAGAACCACAGCTTCTTGCGCAGACTCCGGTCGCGCTGCTGCGACGCTTTGCTGAAATTCTGCGCCCTGACTTTGCTGCGCTTCCATGGTAATACCTCAAGTATTACCGCAGAACCAAGCCTCGTCAGCACGCAAAACCTGCTCGCAAGTCGCCTTTTGTCTCATTATGCGGTGTTGCCTGAAAGGATGAAATGCAATAGATTTGTTCTGTTTTACAGTTCCTCGACCGACACGATGCCTTTACGCTCGCCGACCAGTGTCATCAGACGGTTTACCGTGCAGCTGCGCGGCAGGCGCAGTGTGAAGATAGCACAGGCATTGTGCTCACCGTTTTCCGCCGCACGGGTGATTTGGATATTCAGCACTTTGACATCACATCTGCGGTACAGCTGCAGCACATCGTCCAGACACGTTTTATCCTCGTATTCCATATACACATTGATCTCGGGAACGTGATCCAACACACGGTACTCCAGCCGCGAGAACACCTGCTCTGCCAGCATAATAAAGCCGGTAGCCAGAATGCCGCCCTCATAAAAGCCGCCGCCGAACGCCAGACCGATGATAGCCGAGGTCCACAGTCCGGCCGCCGTTGTCAGTCCCTTCACATTCTGCCGCTTGGTGACGATGATCGTACCGGCACCGATGAAGCCGATTCCGGCAACAACCTGCGCGCCCAGACGCGCCATATCAGTGAAATAATGCATATTCAGATACAGATACTGACTGGTCAGCGTGGTGATCGCTGCACCGATGCAGATGAGGATATGCGTGCGGAAGCCTGCCGGACGACGCTTGTACGAGCGCTCGATGCCGATGATGCCGCCGCAGATAAATGCACAGGCGAGACGCACAAATACGGAGAGCGTGGTAACGCTGCGCAGACCGTCAAAAACAGATAACATATTGCTTCCCTCCCGTTACAGCTCTTCGATCACACACAGACAATCCAGCCCGGCCAGTTCGGACAGCAACTGCGTATGCGGTATTTTTTCATTCAGACGAATCGAAAAGATCGAGCTTGGATGCAGCTGCTCACCGCTCCGGTTGCGCTCGATGTCGATGTCGTAGATCTGCACATTCTGCGCCTTCAGCTGATTGATGATCGTGCTGACATCGTCCATTGAGTTAAACTCCAGATACAGATTGATATCGCGTGCGTTTTCCTGAATATATGCGTCCACGATTGGGAACAGGCGGATGCTCAGAAAGATCATAGCAAACGCGATCAGTACGCACTCGTAAAATCCCGCGCCGACCGCAAGACCGGTACACGCCGAAGCCCACAAGCCGGCGGCGGTAGTCAGTCCCTTGACCTGCTGACGGCCGGTGACCAGAATCGTGCCTGCGCCGAGAAAGCCGATGCCATTGATGACCTGTGCGCCGAAACGGGAAACGTCGGTTTTTATGCCGATCTCTGCGCAAATATCCGACCACGGCCCTGTCACCATGGTAAATTCGTACAGGCTGAGCAGCACGGTCAGCGTTGCACCCAGACACACCAGCATATATGTACGGAAGCCCGCCGGACGGCGTTTTCGTTCCCGCTCCAGACCGATGCAGCCGCCGAGCAGCATAGCCAGAGCGAGCCGCAGCACGACCGATGCAAAGTGAAATTCGCGAAGATATGCAATCGTTTCTGTCATGTTCTGCTCCTCCTCATTTCCTGCGGAAACCGTTTACGCACACGTTTGCGCTAATGGTCGTTTTACACCCTGCACTCCTTGGTATATATACAGTATAACACCGAATCAGGCAAAGTTTCATCCCTCACATTGTAAGAAGTATTTTGTTTATTTTTGTGTAATTTGTACATTCGCAAACGTTTGTGTATTTAATTGTCTCCATATTATTATATATTAAGTTCTAAATATCCGCATTTGTGAAATTTTTTATTTCGATGCATCCTCTCCGAACTGTTTTTTCCCTTCCACAGAGCGTAAATACCCCCATTCTGCACAGATTGTGCAGAACGGGGGTATTCGTTCTGTATCGCACGAAGCTGCGCCTGCACGCAGCACAAGGCACTTCCGCCTTACATGGTCCCTTCCTCCTCCATTGCACTGAGCAGCGGCGTTACCATCTGCTTTTTGCGACTGACTACACCCGGCAGCACGACCGAATGCTCCCCACATTCCTTGCGGAACGCGGTATGCACCAGATTCTTTGCACCCCTGCCGACATAAAGCAGTTCGGTCTTTTCCTCGATGATATTAGTCAGCATGACAAACTGCATGGACAGTCCGCTCGTCTTGAGATAGTCCTCCATATAGCCCAGCATTTTATCCCGGATGCCGTTCAGCTCATTCTCGCTGACACTCGTGATCTGCGAAATGGCGATTTTTTTATTCTGTACCTGAAAGTACTTGAAATCCATGTGGAACAGCTCATCCATTGAACGGTCGCGCAGGCGCGAGCTGGAGCGGAACATCTCCGTTGCATACTCTCTGATGTCCAGACCTGCGATCTGCGCCAGCTCCTCTGCGGCGGCGCGGTCGAGCGGCGTACAGGTCGGAGAACGGAACATCAGTGTATCCGACAGAATCGCAGAGCACAGCAGACCCGCGATTTTCGGTTCGATCGGCACATTATGCTCATGATACATTCCTGTGATAATGGTCGCAGTACAGCCGAGCGGCTGATTGCGGAAATAGATCGGCCCGCTCGTTTCAACCGAATCAATGCGGTGATGGTCGATGATTTCAATGATATTAGTCGAACGAATGCCGTCTGCCGCCTGATCCCGCTCGTTATGATCGACCAGAATGACCGATGGACGCTCCAGATCCAGCAGATTGCGCTGAGAAAACATTCCGATATACCGTCCCTGCTCATCCAGCAGTGGATAGTAGCGCATACGCTTTTTGGATACCGCGCGCTTTACATCCTCTACCACGTCATCGGGTTCAAAGGTGATCAATCCCTTGCGGCGCATGACATGGCGCACCGGCACAGCCTGACTGACCACCTTGGCGCAGCTGTATGTCGTCAGCGGCGTTGCGATGATGGATACCTGATTTTCACTTGCCAGCTTGCGGATGGTACGCGAGACTTTCGCGCCGAGCCCGATAATAATGCAGCCCGCGTTCATCTCAATGGCGCAGAGCTGACTCTCATAGCGATTGCCGAGAATGACCATGTCACGCGGCCCGATATAATCCTCCAGAACATCCGGATTGGCTGCCGCAACCACCACGCTGCCCTGCTCGAACCGCTTTTCGATATCACCGACAATCAGCGTACCATCCAATACATCCACCAGATTGCGATAGCTTGTGCCGGCCTCCGCCAATGCGTTCGCGTCCTTGTCCTCCATATAGAAGCGCGCGATATCACTCAGCGTCAGCAGTCCCTTGAGATGACGGTCCTCATCGACAACAGCCAGCGTCTGAATATCATTTTCGTTCATGTAATTCCATGCGCGGTGCAGCGACATCTCCTCATCAATACCGGGGATCCTGCGATACTGCACATCGCTCAGACACGGCTCAAACGACTTGATATACCGCGGTGCTTTTACACCGAAGCGCTCAAGGACAAATTTGGTCTCTGTATTGACATGGCCTGCCCGGCAGGGGATATATGATTCTCCGGTCAGCCTGTGCTTAAGCTCTGCATAACAGATCGCAGAGCAGATCGAATCTGTATCCGGATTACGATGTCCGATAACAAAAACCGGGTTCATACTGTACCGACTCCTTTGTCTGAGAAATGACCGCGGGAACTGCTGTGGTTTCCCCGACGGTGTATGATTGCGGGTAAAAGGAAACAGCAGCACCGACCATGCCACTGATTCGGGTGCTGCTGTTCCCCTCGGGAAGAAATAGGATAATACCGCATAATACTGCAAGCAAATCTTTCTGCACGGACGAGGCGTGATCTTACAGCAATACCCGATGTATTACCATAAAAGCACAGCAAAGTCAGGGCATAAAATTTCCGCAAGGCGCCGCGTCAGCGCGGCCGAAGCCTGTGCAGAGAACTGCAGCTTTCATGATGCGGTGCTGCCATAGGAAGATAAGTATCGTTTAGATATGGTCATTATGATTTTCCATGCGGATCATGCCGGAAACACCTGCCAGCTCCTGACGGAATGCATTCTGCGCGGACTCATATCCGTTCGGTGGAAAGCTTGCACGGAAGCTGATGATATAGGTGTTATGCGGAGTTCTGCTGAAGGACAGATCAAGCAGCTTCGCGAAATGCCGTTCTGCCAGATGCGACAGTTCCACCATGATGTCGCCCATATGGTCACATTCGATCTGCAGATCCAGTTCCGAGCGGCTTCTGGCGCGGATTTTCTCCTGAATCCCGTCAAACGCCACCAGTGTTACAAAGGCAATCACCGTACCGACTGCCGTGAGCACATAGTATCCCATGCCGACCGACAGACCGAGACAGGCAACGACCCAGACACTGGCCGCCGTTGTCAGTCCGCGAACGGTAAATCCCTCACGCAGGATCGCACCGGCACCCAGAAAACCGATGCCGTTGATGACCTGTGCGCCCAGTCGCGCCGGGTCAGAGGGCGTTGTCCCAAATACTGCGATCGTCTGCTCATACAGGATGCAGCTTGTCACCATGACCACACACGAGCCGAGTGCTACCAGAATATGTGTGCGGATTCCCGCCGGATGCGAGGTCCGTGCGCGCTGCGCGCCGACGGCAAACCCGACGATCACTGCACCCAGCAGCCGCAGCACGATATCCACCACTGTAATTTTCCCCATTTTCGTTTCCCTCCTGTCTAAAATATTTGACCGCACCCTGCAATGGCAGGGTACGGTCAGAAAAAGAGAGAGAGATTGTTACGGTTACGTTCTTTTTCTTATTGCATCGTCAAGCGCTCTGCTCGATTTCGCTCCTCCAGATAATCCACCAGCTCCGGCAATTCCCGAATGATATGATCCGGCTGGTAAGCAGCATCTACACCGGCATCCTTCTGCGCCGACAGGAACGACTGGATCTGGATCGCGGCACCGAAATGCATTCGCTTTGCACCGATGATATCACGCGAGATCGTATCGCCCACATAGGCACATTCCTCCGGCTTCGCCTGCATCTGGCGCAGCGAGATCTGGAAAATAGACGGATGCGGTTTCCGGTATCCGGTCACGCTGGACAGGGTAACATCTTCAAAATAATCGCGGATTCCGTACTGCTCCAGCACATCGAACACCGAATAAAGCGATGCCGTGTTGGAGATGACGCCCAGATGATACCCGCGTTTTTTCAGCTCCTCCAGAGTCTCCTTGACCTTCGGACGAAGCTCGCGGTGATAATAGGTCACTTCCCACATGCCGGCCAGCCGTTCCGCTACCTCCTGCAGTTTTTCACGGTCCAGATTGAAGTCCGCCATATAATACTCCGGCCAGATTTCCTCCGGTTTTTTCTCCAGTTCGTTGGATTCGCTCCATTGTTTGTAGGTACGGATACCGCTGTTCAGCTTGTTCCAGAAGGTAATGTCATTGCAGCCTGTACCCAAATCATGTTCATTGAGGAACGTCCGCAACTCCCCGGTAACCGAGTGAATCGTCTGATCATTATACCAGATATCCTCGAGCGTTCCTCCCATATCAAATAATATAGTGTTAATCACGTTTACTCCTCCTTCTGCGGCAGTGCAAGGGAGGCACGAACCACATTGTGATCGCTCAGCTCCGGCTGTGTATACCGGGCCAGCGCACTGTCCTGCGCAGCAAAGCCGCAGTCTGCCGTCAGTGTAGAAATCACACTGCTGCAGTGCACGGTAAAGCCGCGCGGCAGCAACCAATCCAGCTTCATATGCAGGCAGCCGCCCTCCGGCAGCGGTTTGCGCCGTGTGCAGTCCGCACCGCCCGAAGCCGCCCGCCATGCATAGCCTGCTGCGGTGCAGTCCTGCAGAAGCGGTTCATACAGGTCGATCATTTCAATCGCCGCAGCCAGTTCCTCCGGCTCGTCACGCAGATGACGAATCACCGCCTTATCGCGTCCGTCAAAGGTATTGGTATTGAGATCGCCGCCCAGCACAACGGGAATCCCCGGAAATACACGCTCAACCTCCTGCAGTACAGCTTTCATCTGCTGCAGGCGGCCCGCGCCGCTCGTCCGGTTTTCCAGATGGATGGATACCGCGCCGACCTCCTGTCCCTGCACATCAAGCTTTGCAAAAACCGCATTGCGGCCGCCGATGCGCTTCTGTCGGTCATAATACCAGTTATACTGCTCCGGCAGACGGAGCACCTCTGCCCACAGGATCGGCCAACGCGAAAAGATTGCATTGCCGTGAAACCCGTGTGCAGCGTCCTTCAGCTCGACAAACTCCAGCCCGAACACATACTGCATTCCCAGCGCACGGGCGATCTCTGCGGCAGTATCCCGCTCGCCCGACCGGGCACAGCCGCTATCCAGCTCATTGGCCAGGATCAGGTCATACGGCCGCAGCGCCGGGCATTCCCGGAGAAAATCTACTGTTTCAGCAAGACATATGCCCCGCTCCATGTTGAACACCAGCGGATTCAGTTCTTTCTTCTGCGGCACCGCACCCGCAAACCGGGTCACGATCTCCGCCTCAAAAAACTGAGGAATATCCCGCATCACCGCATCCTGCGATTCCTGCTCCAACCGTGCCGCAGATTGCAGCACGCACTCTTTTGTCAGTTTTTCCATACTGCTCCCCTTTACAGGCGGCGCGGCATCGGTTTTTTGTACAGCTTGAAATACAGCGTCCACGATACCGCGTTACCGACAAGGATCGGCATCAAGGTATACAGGAAGGTCACATACAGCATCATATTCCGGGCAGCAGGCTCCAGCTGGAACGCTGCGACCACGCACATGATCGTGATAACCGGCAGGCTCGCAAAGCTGTAAGGCACGATCCGCTTATCCGGCAGCAGAAACAGGATGCAGCAGACCGCAGTACCCACCACAGAGATCAGACCGCAGTGGATCCAGTTCTCTGCCATGCCTCCGCCGAGAGGCAGATTGTCATGCAGTACGCCGGTCAGCAGTGCATACATACCGCCGAATACCAGACAGAACAGCAGATCCACGAAAAAGCAGGTAACTGCCATCGGACTCTTGCGCTTGCCTTCCTTGGTTACGAATAAAGCCATTCTGTATGCTCCTTCCGCTTTTACTATCCGCGGCAGGCTTTTCAGCCTGCCGCGTACGTATCGTTTTCTCTTTTGATTACGTCTTAGCCGAGCAGCGTCCAGAAATCACGAACCGGGTTGATGTTCTCATAGATATCGGTAACATTGAAATCAGAAACGTGCAGCTCGCTGTACGGGGTGGAACCCTCAGCCGGTTCGATATCATCGCGTACCGGCCAGCCGCCCAGCGTATTGAAGTACTTGTAGCCGGATACATCGCCGTCTGCGCCGCCCATCATGAAGCGGACCAGCAGCTTGGCAGCATTCGGATGCTCGCACTCGCCGACAACGTACAGGGTGTTGATCTGCGGGATACCAGTGGTCGGCTCGAGGTTTACCGGAGCGAGGCACCAGTTGTTATCCTCGTTCTTACGCAGCTTGGAGGAAGCGCAGAAGCCGATCGGCGGATTGGTCTGACCCTTGGTACCTACAGCTTCCGCGATCTCGTCAGAAGAAGAGGTGAAGATGGGTTCGTTGTCATGCAGACGCTTGAGGAACTCATAGCCTGCGTTCTCGCAGCCGTCGGACAGCGTCAGCTCTTTACCGTACAGCTCCTTGTAGGAAGCAGCCAGCTCATCCGGAACATCGCCTACGCAGAAACCGGTGATCCAGGAGCCCCATGCCAGATTATCCAGCGGGTTCTGCATCATGACACGGCCCTTCCAGTCCGGCTCGGTCAGCTGCCAGATATTCGTCACCGGAGAACCGTCCGGATAAGCTTCACTGTTGTAGAACAGCTGCGTCAGCTCGACATACATCGGGGTCTGCGTCTTGGTGTACTTTTCATCAATGTGCGACAGGATATCTGCCGGCTTGTAGTTATAGAACTTGCGCGGCAGAATATACTCGTTGTACAGCGTACCGTCCTGATCCTTGATATGCACCACGTCGGCAACGTGCTGACCGGCATCATACTCACGGGTAACCTTTTCCAACAGCTCGTTGGTGGAAATATCGAACGGCTCTACTTCAACGCCGGGATACTTCTCCATAAAGGCATTGGCGACCTTGGTGATACGGGAGGAAATCGAATAGATGGTTACCTTGCCCTCTTCCTTCGCCTTCTCGTACAGTTCCTCATCGGTCTCATCCGTGTTGAAGATACCGGAGGACTCTTCCCACTCGCTCAGTTGGAGCGTGCCCGCTGCCGCTGCCTCATTCGGATCCTGTGCAGCATCGCTGCCCGGGTCCGTCGTCGCTCCGCCTCCGCCGCACGCGGTCAGCGAGAACATCATTGTTGCTGCCAGAATACCTGCTAAAGTGCGCTTGTGCTGTAACATTTGTTTTTCCTCCTTCAGTTTCCTCTCTTTTTTTCTTGTGAAAGTGCGAATGGATGGTATGGTGCTTATTCAACCGAATACTTGATGAGGTTTTCGGTTTTCTTATCAAATACGTTGATCTTGGTGGTGTCGATCGACAGATAGACCACCTGATCCGGGTTGTAATGCGTAATGCCGAGTGCCTTAATGACCATGCTCACGCCACCGACCTTGACGGTGACCAGAGTCTCGGATCCGGCAGGCATCGAGGTGTAGATATGCGCTTCGATGTCGGACGGGGACTGACGCGAGGTGTTGATGGCAATCTGCTCCGGACGAATGCCGAGCACTGCATCGAACGATGCTTCCCGCGGCATATTCTCGTCCTTGAGATGATCAGCCGGGAATGTCATCCGGCCCAGCACGCTGTTTACTGTCAGACCGGAAGCGGAAACCTCTGCCTTGCCGTCAACAAAGTTGATGCGCGGGTTGCCGATGAAGTCCGCAACGTACAGGTTTGCGGGGTTGTTGTACAGCTCCAGCGGAGGTGCCACCTGAATGATGATGCCTTCGCGGAAAATCGCGATCTTGGTGGACATGGTCAGCGCCTCGACCTGATCGTGGGTAACGTAGATCATCGTCGTGCCGGTTTCGGTGTGCAGACGCTTGAGCTCGCTGCGCATATCCACGCGGAGCTTTGCATCCAGGTTGGACAGCGGCTCATCCATCAGCAGCAGATGCGGCTCGGAAGCGATAGCGCGGGCGATTGCAACACGCTGCTGCTGGCCGCCGGACAGCTCGGACGGGTAACGGTCTACATACTGGCCGATCTGCATTCTCCCAAGGGCATCCTTGATGCGGCGATCTACCTCATCCTTGGGCAGCTTCTGGATATTCAGACCGAACGCGATGTTCTCGCGCACCGTCATATGCGGCCACAATGCGTAGGACTGGAATACCAGGTTAAGGTCACGTTCGCTCGGAGGCGCGAAATGAGCCTCCGCAGCGTTGACGATTTCCTTGCCGTCCATGTGAATGGTGCCGTTCTGCGGCTTCTCCAAGCCGGATACTACACGCAGCGTGGTGGTTTTGCCGCAGCCGGACGGGCCGAGCAGCGTCATAAAGTCACCGTCTTCAATCGTGAGGTTTACATCCTTCAGAATGTGGTTCTTACCGTAGAATTTATCAATATGCTTCAGTTCAATTTTGCTCATTTTCCAAACTCCTTTTTTCCGGTTATACCATGCGGATCAACCGCCCATGCTCTTCGCCAGATCTGCGTCGCCAAAGATATTCGCCAGTGCGTATACCAGGAATACGATGGAGAACATGACGATTGCCACGCAGTCAGAAGCCTGCGGAGAGTTACTGTTCTGATACTGGAATGCCAAATACGGCAGCGTGGAGGTTTTCGGGGTCATCAGCAGGATGATCAGATCGAGTTCCTTCATAATGGAAACGAAGATCAGCATGAAGCCCGAAATGAAGCCGCCCTTGGAAAGCGGGAATACAATGCGAATAAAGCGCTTGAAGAAGCCTGCGCCTGCAATCTCGGCTGCTTCCTCCAGCTCGCCGCCGATCTGCAGCATATTGGAGGTGCCGGCGCGGGAAGCGAACGGCAGATGCTTGACGACCGAGGTAATGGTCAGCAGGGCGAACGTGCCGTACAGGGACGGAACCAGCGTTACACCGAACAGCTGCTGCGGACGGGAGAACATCGACAGGAAAATGCCGCCGAATGCGATGGACGGGATCAGATACGGAATGAATACCAGCTGCTCAACAACCTTGCCGTGCAGCTTGCCGCGGCCCTTGGCGCAGATATAACCGATGATCTGGCCGAAGATAGTGCCGAATACACCGTTTACAAACGTCAGCTTGAGGGAGTTGATCAGCGAATTAATAAAGTTAGCATTCTTGAAGATACCCGGCTGACCTTCCATTACCGTTGCGATTGGATCACCGATCCAGTAGTGCAGCGTCAGGTTGGACAGCGAGTAGTCGCCCTGCCGGAGCATAAAGGACTCGAGGATCAGCAGTGCGATCGGCATGATGATGCCGAAAACGAAGAACAGGAACAGCACGGCCGTGATCAGCAGCTTATGCTTGCCCAGACGGATCGGGGTGGAACGGCCGCCCTTGCCGCCAATGGTGGCGTAGGACTTGCGCGAGCCGATCAGCTTCTGGTTGACGAATACCGAGATCGAAGCGATGCAGATCATGATGAGTGCCATGGCAAACGCGGTCTGGGTATTCTGGGACTTGCTGTTCATGTACAGCTGGCTGGACAGGGTCACGAAATTGACCTTGGAGCCCAAGTAGTTGATAACACCGAAGGTGCCGATCGCCTTGGAGAAGGTCAGGATAACGGCGGAAAGCATAGCCGGCAGTACCAGCGGGAAGGTGATCTTGCGGAGAATGGTCGCCTTGCCGGCGCCCTGGATCTCGCCCATCTCCTCCAGCTCGGAGTTGATGGAGTTCAGTGCTGCGGAAACCAGCAGATACGCATATGCGTAATAATGAAGCGAAAGCACGGTGATGATCGCGACCGGGCCGTATGCCAGCCAGTCGGGAACATTGATGCCGAGACTCATCAGGAAGCCTGGCGAACCGCCGATGCGTTCGGTCTTGAACATGGTCAGCCATGCCTGCGATTTACACCAGCTCGGGATCATATAAGGAATGATAACTGCCAGCGAGAAGAACGGCTTGAAGGGAAGATCCGTGCGGACCATCAGCCATGCAAGAACCGATCCGATCAGGATGGCGAAGAACGATACGCAGACACCGATCAGCAGCGAATTGAACAGCGGCTGGAGCAGCATCTGCTTGGTCAGTGCGCTGCCGAGCAGGCGCTGCCAGTAATACAGTGTGAACGATCCCGCTGTGCCGCCCGCCAGTCGTGCATCCTTCTGTGCCAGCGTAAACGAGGTCGAAATCATATCCAGCAGAGGAAAAACGATCAAGTAGGTCAGCAGCACGATCGCAATCAGCACGATCAGGTTATACGGGTTGGTGACAACCGCCTTGATCTGGTTCTTTAACCTTCTGGATTTGGAGTAGTTCTGATCTTTTGGTTTCATTTCAGTTTTGCCCCTCCTTCAAATTCCGATTGTATTGTTCCACCGCGGTCACCACTTCGGGCAGCGAGCCGATCTTGACATCCGGCTCATACCCCATGCCGCGGTACTTTTCGTCCTTGTGATAAATGCGAGGGTTATCGATCTGAATCATCAGCGGCCATCCGGCGTTCCGCACACCGCGCACATCGCGGGAGATGGTATCTCCGACGTAGGCCGCCTGTTCTTTCCCGATTCTCATTTCGTTCAGCGCGATCTCGAAAATCTCCGGCCGCGGTTTGCGAATGCCGCAGACGCTGCTCATCGTGATCGTTTCAAAATACTGCGCTATGCCGTGTTCCTCCAGAATGCGCGGTACGAAGGTCGTGCTCATAATGTTGGAGATTACACCCAGCCGATATCCGCGCTGCCTGAGAGCCTCCAGCGTTTCCTTCAGCCCCTCGCGTTTGACGATGTGCTTGCGGTATCGGTCGAACATGTAGCAGAGCTCTTCGCCCAGTCCCACAAGCTTTTCTGCCGGAATGTCAAAGTCCTTCAGGAAGAACTTCTGCCAGATCACATCCGGCGGCAGCTCGATCAGTTCCTGTTCGGTATAGGCCTTGTATGCTTTGGCGCCTGCATTGATGTGCTCCAGAAGCTGCTCCGGCGTTTCTGCTGTGTAAATATGATTCATATGAAGGAAGCACCACAGTCGGCGGATATAATCGCGGTCACTCTCCGGGGTAGCGTCCTGTGTATGTACGGTTCCTCCAATATCGAAGAAAACAGCTTGTATCATAACAACTCCTCTCTCTTCCCTTTTTTCTTTACTCCTGCATTTTCATTTGCATCACGTTTTACGCAAACGTTTTCATTTCCTGATTCAACCGTACCACTATCTCCCGGCTATGTCAATAAAAAATCACATTCTCCTATCAAAGTTTTATGATATTCACAATTTACATCCAGGTGTTTTCGTTAATTATGCACAGTTGCTTTTCTCTCCATATTCCCGTATACTGTAATCAACGCAAACGTTTCCGTAGAAATGAGAAAGAAGGATTCGTATGAAATATGATCTTATGCTGATCGGACCCGCCACGCGGGACATCAATATCGACTATACCGGTCAGGAAGTCCGTGAAATCGGCGGCGCTGTATTCTTCTGTGCATACGCTGCTGCAGCCGCTTCCGCAAACCTTTTCGCTTCAGTCAAGATCCATCCGGACGATACCGATGTACTGGATGCATTTCATCTGGACAGCGACCATATCGCTGTGCTGCCCGCCCAATGCACCACCCTGATGCAGAACACCTACTTCACCGCCGACCGCGAACGCCGCAAGGCCGAATGCCTGGCACAGTCGGATGCAATCACTCCCGATCAGATCCCCGATGTGGACTGCGGCCTGTATCATCTGGCCGGTCTGCTGTACGGCGATTTCCCCAACGAGCTGATCCCCGCGCTTTCCAAAAAAGGCAAGGTATCCGCAGATATTCAGGGATTTCTCCGACACAACGAAAACGGCCTGATGAACTTCCACGACTGGAAAGATAAGCTGACCTATCTCCCCTATTTCGATTTTCTCAAAACCGATGCGGCAGAAGCCGAGATCCTCACCGGTCTGACCGACCGCCGCGCCGCCGCCAAGCAGCTTTATGAATGGGGCGCCAAGGAGATCCTGATCTCGCACAACAGCGAAATGCTGGTCTATGACGGCAAGGACTATTATACCTGCCCGGTCAAGGCACGCAATCTGTCCGGCCGCACCGGACGCGGCGATACCACCTTCGGCGCTTATCTTGCCAAACGCATGATGGGCGTTTCCATCCCGGATGCGCTGCTGTTCGCTACCGCAGCCGTTTCGCTCAAAATGGAATCCCCCGGTCCGCTGCAGGGTCCCGAACAGGCTGTCCTCGACTATATCAAGGAATTTTACGCCTGAGCCCATTCGGAACCGCTTCGGCACCTGAAGCACATCTGATATTTTTCGCGCCTTCTGCCGTTATCCTTGTCTTTCCCCGGCAAATACGGTATTATATTCTTATTAAAACTACTATGGGAAGGAAGCGGCATCTATGCGACAGCACATTACCATCAAAGATATCGCCCGCATTGCCGGTGTTTCGACTTCTACCGTCTCCCGCGCACTCAGCAATTCGCCTGAACTGAGCGAGCAAACCCGCCAGCGGATCCTGGAAATCTGCCGACGGGAGGGCTACCGTGTCAATGCACTCGCACGCAGTCTGATCTGCAATAAAACCAACGTCATCGGCCTGATCGTTCCCGAGGTGACCAATCCGTTCTATGCCGAACTCTCTCTCGGCATCGAAACGCACGCACGCAGCCTCGGCTACAACATGATCCTGTGCAATGGGCAGAATGATCCCAAAGTGACCGAAGAGCTGTTCGGTTTCCTGATCAGTCATCAGGTTGACGGCATCATCCTTGCCAGCTCACAGCAGGATGCAGGAAGCATGATCCAGAATTTCGCTCCCCGACTGCCTGCCGTTCTGCTCGGAACGCCGGCACTCGTCAGCGGCGATGAGGTCAACTCGGTCTGCATTGATAATCTGGCAGGCGGCCGTCTGGCAGCAGAGCATCTGCTGGAACTCGGCCACCGTGACATTGTCTATCTGGGCAACCGCCCCAACAGCCTGACGCACCAGCTTCGTCTGCGTGGCTTTACCGAAACACTGGAAAAAGCAGGTATCACCCCGCAGGTCATCGACAATCCGCATGGTTGCTCCTCGATCGACATCGGCTGTGCACTCAGCCGGGAGCTGTTCGCAAACGGCTGTTCTGCCACTGCGATCTTCGCCTCGACCGATTCCATGGCGCTCGGCGTATTGCAGGCAGCAGACGAATACGGCATCTCTGTCCCCGATGATATTTCCCTACTCGGCTTTGACAACATCATTTATTCCGCACTGCCAAAGATCGAGCTTTCCACCGTCGATCAGCGCAAGCAGCTTCTTGCAGAAGCCACCGTTGATCTGCTCACGCGCATCATTGATTCGGATGAGCAGGACGAGTTCACGCACCGCATGATTCGTCCGACACTGGTTTCGCGCAGCTCATGCCGCGCATCAAAAAAATAAATCCACAGCACTGCGCACCGACCGCTTTTCTCTCTTAACCCTTTTATCACACACAATACACCAACAGGTCAACCGCAGCGCTGCTGATTGAGAATGCCGCAGGATTCTGCGGCATTCTCATACACCAAAAGGAGGAGCTTATGTACCGCATTGAAACCCATCTGCATACCACCTACATCTCCCGCTGCGGCTGGCTTGGCGCAGAGGCCATTATGAAGTATTATACCGCTTGCGGCTATGACGCGATCTGCGTCACCGACCACTACAACCGCGAATGCTTCGACTATGCCGAAATTGATCTGACCACCCCCGGCAGTAAAACGCAGGCCTTCCTGCAGGGCTATCACCGGCTGAAAAAAGTGTCCGAAAAATACAATATCCGCGTGTATGCGGGTGCTGAACTGCGTTTTGACGAATCGGACAACGATTACCTGCTGTACGGCTTTCACGATGCCCTGTTGGCCGATCCGGATCGCGTCATGCGCGAGGGTCTGGCGGCCTTTGCCCCGCAATACCGCGCAGACGGCGCACTGCTCGTGCAGGCACACCCGTTCCGCAAAAAATGCACCCCCGCTCCGGCGGAATATCTGGACGGCGTCGAGGTGCTCAACCTCAACCCCCGCCACGACAGCCATAACGATCTTGCGCTGGCCTATGCCAAGGAGCATCATCTCATCATGACGGCCGGCTCGGACTGCCACCGTCCCGGTGATCAGGGTACGACCGGTATTCTGTCCGACACCCTCCCCGAAGACAGCTTCGGTCTTGCAGATCTGCTGCGTTCGGGCAACTATACTATCATCCGTCCCGAATGCACCGAGGATTGAGACAAAACGATACCATGTAAAAGCTGCTGTTGCCCAACGCAACAGCAGCTTTTTTGTCGTACATCACGCTTTATTCCCGGTTCACCGCAAACGTTTTCTGTTTGTATTTCACCTTTTATTCTTCTTGTTTCATGCAGTTTGCCTTTTCGATTGTTCATTCTGCATAAAAGTATTTTTATTTCATTGTATATTCCGTATACGTTTGCGCTTGTTTTGCACAAAATAATCTGGTAGAATATCATCAGTAAAAAAAACAAGACTGAATTGAGGTAATTGTAATGCGTAAGAATTTTTCCAAGTTTCTGATGAACACCGCTATGTTTGAGCTGTCCTGCGATCCCGGCACCACTAAGCTGTTCACTGCACACCGCACCAGCCGCAAGTAAGCTGCTCCTCAGAAAACACAAACTCCGCAAGCGAAAACGCTTGCGGAGTTTTTTCTGTTCCGGGCAGCGACAGCCGCCGGCTGCGCCCCCGTTTATGGTTTATCTTTCAAAGGATCATGCTGCAATGCGCTGCATGATGGTCGCCATCTCCGCACGGGTGATGGTAGACTTCGGCGCAAATACCTTGCCCGGCTTGCCCTGCACCAGACCGGTCTTTGCACAGTAGGCTACGCCTGCTGCTGCCCAGTCGGCAATCGTGCTGCCGTCGGTAAACTGCTTGACGATGCTGCTGTCTGCCGCGGTATCCTCACCGCTCAGCTTGCGCTGACGGGTCAGAAGCGTTGCCGCCTCCTGACGGGTCACACTGCGGTCGGGCGAGAATTTGCCGCCGCCGACACCCTGCATGATACCGGTCTTTTCTGCCCATGCAATCGCGGTGCGAGCCTGATGCGTTACCGGAACATCGCTGAAGCTGTCAGTCAGCTTGGTCTTGGGCTGGCCTGCCAGATTGTACAGTGCCTGTGCGACCTGTGCACGGGTCAGCGCCTTGTTCGCGCCGAACTCGTAAGCCTTATCACCGGAGAGCAGACCGTTTTTGGTGACATACTGCGCCGCATCATAGTACCATGCGCCTGCCGGAATATCGGTAAAGTCCTCTGCGTCCTTGCCTTCGCGCAGGGTGTTGCGGATCTCGTAGCTGTCCACTGCCTTGAAGCTGTTCCAGTTGTCCTCATCCTGCTTCTGGTAAGCGGTGCCCTTGATGGAATTCTCGCTGAACTCGATGATGGAGAATACCTGCTTATCCTCTTCATCGGTGTAGAAATCGGTGGAGTAGTCCGAACGAGCCGGAATGTACTCGTAGAACTTGTTGCCTACCGTACCGCCGGTCAGATAGGTCGTGCCGTCGCCGGTATTGACCTTAATGTCGTTCTTCACGGTGGAACGGATATAGATGTGGTCATGGCCGTTGAGGAACAGGTCAACGCCCATTGCGTCGAGCGAATACTCGCTGTCGTTGATATAATAGTCGCGTACATCCAGCGGATCATGGTTGGAGGTATACGGGCCTGCGTGCGTCATAACGATGCGCCATTTCTTGTCGGAAGCATCCAGCACGCTCTTGCACCACTGGAGCTCTTTCTTCATGATCTCGGCCTTCTGATCCGCCGGAGTGACTTCGCCGTTCAGGATAACGAAGATAGCATCGCCATATTCGAAGTAGCCCATCGTGCGGTCGAACTGCGGATAGCCGGTCTTTGCGCCCGACATATTGAAGCGCTGTGCGAACGATACGAAATTCCAGTCGCCCTTCATCTCGTGGTTGCCTGCAACAGTAACGGTCGGATACTTGGCGTAGTAATCGCCCATAACGTCAAAGCATGCCTCCCATTCGGTGGACTTATAGCCGTTCTGGGTGGTGTCACCTGCGGAGATCATCAGATCCGGGTTCGGGCAGATCTTGAGTGCCTGGTCGATAGAATCCTTGAAGCTCATGTAGTTCTCTACGGACTCAGACTGCGGGTCAGAGTAGAAGATAACGCTGAAATTCTTATCCGAAGCGGACTTCGGTGCGGTGAACGACTTTTCCTCGCTCATGAAGCTGCCGCCGTCGCCTACGCGGTATACATACTCGGCAGACGGTGTCAGACCGGTGATTTCCACACGATGTGCGGCTTTTTCCTTATAGCCTGCGGTTACGGATTCTACATAAGAGGTGCCGGACTTGCTCTCCCACTTGGAAGCACCCTTTACCTTGTACTGGATAACGGTCTTGGTGACAGCGGGGTCAGTCAGCCAGCTGAAGCGCAAACCGCCCTGCTTGGTATCCGGCGTAATAGTAATCTGGTCGGGTTCGCCCTTTACCTTGCCGTCATCAATATTTAGCACGATCGGCTCAGACTTGGTGTACGGCTTGGTTACGGTTTCCTTGTCGGTCTTGACCTCGATGTAGTAGAACATATCGCCGGTCTTGTCGGTCGGCAGAGAAGCGGTGTAGGTGCCATTCGATTCCTTCATGGCAACAGCAGTATCGACCTTGGCGGAATCATAGCCATAATACAGTGTCGCGCTCTGTACCTTGTCGCTGGTGACGATGCGGGCAGAGACCTCGGCCTTGCCGTTGTGCGGTGCGATGTTCAGCGCGCGGGAAATGATGCGCGTGCCGCTGACGGTGTAATCCACTGCCGGGAAGATAGCAGCATCATAGCCGCGCAGAACAGGCTGCTTGCCGGAGGAACTCCAGTCCCAGACCTTGCTCATATCCCAGCCGAGTGCTTCATAGGTGGCCTTGTCCTGCATTTTTGCAGCGGAAACGTCCTCCCACTTGATGGGCTGCTCGGTCGGCTCGTTGCCGGACAGCAGCGTGCCCTCCCATGCAATATTGCCGGTGATGTTGGTAGCCGCCTCGTCATCGAGCTGGCCGACGATCTTATCCACGTCCGCAACGCCGTTGATAACGGTCTGTGCGGAAACGCTGTCCTTGAGCGTTTCACCGGCGTTGAACGAGCCTGCAATACCGCCCGCATGACCTACCGTGCCACTCTTTGCGGTGGTATCGACCGTACCGGCTGCAAAGCAGCGTGCCAGATAGCCGCCGCCGTCCTGAATGCCGGCAACGCCGCCCGCATCATACGGTGCGGAAACGTCTGCGTTGATATAGCAGTCCTCAACATGACCGACGATCGGGCCTTCGCCCTCCTTCAGCTTGCCGCAGATGCCGCCTGCGGTGTGCGAGTTGGACAGATCCAAGCACTTAACCTCACCGGTGACAACACAGCCGGTAATGGTGCCGTAGTTGACACCTGCCAGCGCACCGACGTTCTGCTGACCGGTAACGTAGCAGTCGAGCAGCGCAACATCCTTGATGTACGCCTGATCGTCCTGATTGCCGACATAGCCGAACAGACCGGCGTATTTCTTCTCATATTCCACGCGCAGTCCCTTGATGGCGTGGAACTGGCCGTCGAACGTGCCGATAAAGCCCTTATCTTTCTTGGATGCGATGGGCTTGAAGCCTTTGACGCCGGTCATATCAATATCGGCAGTCAGAACATAGTGTCCATCGCGTGGAGTGCCGTCCTTCCAGCTGCCGGACAGATAGAGCAGCTGGTCCGGGGTGGAGATTTCATAGCAGCCTGTTGCCTTGTTGTATACCGGCGGCTTTCCCTTGTCGCCGGCAGCAAAGGCTCCCGTCGGAAGCATCGTCAAAGCCATTGCAGCAGACAGCGCCAAACTGAGTATGCGTTTTTTCATGTATCTCGGACCCTCTTTCTTAAAATTCTTTTTCTTTCTCGATTCTGCAGCGAAATCTCATTCCTCCTCCCCGTGCAACAGATTCGTGTGGTTATGCATTCCGTTTTCTTTTTCGCAAACGTTTGCGTAACTTGTACTTATAATTCTATCCCTGTTCCGTCAGAAAAGCAATCTCACTTCTCACCAATCTTTTCAAGCAAAAATTATGCATTTCTTCCTCAGCGCCGTGTCCGCTGCTGCGCGCAGCAAAGCTCCCGCCGGAACCGATCAACCGTTCCGACGGGAGCTTTACTGTAATTAAATTATCCCTGCCTGCGGGCAATGGCGCGCAGAGCCGCCGCCGCGATGTCCTCTGCAGTGAGGTTATACTGCTGCATAAGGAAATCCTGCGGACCGACCTGACCGAAGCGGTTCTGGATGCCGATGCGCTCCACCGGAACCGGCTTCTTTGCGCTCGTCAGGTTGGTAATGGCAGAGCCGAGACCGGTGCCGACCTGATGGTTCTCTGCGGTGACGATGCAGCCGGTCTCTGCAGCCGCACGGAGCACCAGCTCCTCGTCAAGCGGCTTCCAGGTGTGCATGTCGATCACGCGAGCGGAAATACCCTTTGCTGTCAGTTGCTCCTCTGCCTTGAGTGCCTCGTCTACCAGAATGCCGGAGGCAATAATGGTTACGTCCTTGCCGTCGCGCAGCGTAACACCCTTGCCGATCTCAAAATCAGAGCCATCCGCGTAAACCGTGGTGAAACCCTTGCGGATCAGGCGCATGTAGGACGGACTGCCGCAGGCAGCCAGCTTCCTGGTCAGTGCCTTGGTCTGTGCAAAATCGCACGAGTCGATAACGACTGCGTTCGGGATGTTCATGTACAGCGCACAGTCCTCAAACGGCATGTGAGTTGCACCGTTGAACGCTGTGCAGACACCCGGGTCGGAACCGATCACATGCACCGGCAGCTCAGGGTAGCCTGCTGCCAGAAATGCCTGATCGAACATGCGGCGGGCAGCAAAGCAGCCGAACGAATGCGCGAATACGGTCAGGCCGGTGGCTGCCATGCCGGAGGCAACGCCCATGGCGTTCTGCTCCGCGATGCCTGCGTTAAAGGTCTGGGCCGGGAACGCCTTCAGCAGCTTTCCGGTGTTGATGCAGCCCATCAGGTCGCAGTCGATATGCACCAGCTTTGGGTTCTCCGCCATCATTTCGAGCATGGCTTCTACATAGCTGTCGCGGTTGGCGCGGCTGTCCTTTTCATGCTTGCCGATTAAAGTGAAACTCATTGTGTTCCCCTCCCTTACTTTTCGTTTTTCACTGCAGCCAGAGCGGCTTCGGATGCGGCGATCGCTTCATCCCACTGCTCCTTGGTTGGCTGAGAAGAATGTGCGCCGGACGGCTCGGCAAAGGTTGCTCCCTTGCCCTTTACCGTGTTCAGGATCAGGCAGGTCGGCTTGCCCTTGCACGCCTTCGCCTGCTCGAGCGCGCCCAAGATCTGCTCCACGTCGTTGCCGTCGGCTACGTCGATAACGTTCCAGCCGAATGCGTCAAACTTGGCGCCGATGCCCTTGCCGAAAACGATTCTGCATAAGCCGAACAAGGTAGAAAACAGTATCACGAAATACTTTCGAGACGTTTATCCATCGCGCATTGTATTGATATATTATTTATGCATATTTATGGTTAAACCGCCCGCATCACGGCAATCCTAACTACCAGAAGGAGGAATTTCCATGACCAACAACTTTCAGTGTGCACAGATCTACCAGATTCTTGCGCTCAACGACGAAATGCTGAAGAGCGGCTGCATCACCCGCGACGAGCACGATTTTGTCCGCCATGTGCAGACGGACAAGCTGACCCGGCTGCACAGCACGCCGTAAGGAGGCCGCCTGATGGACGTCCGCAGACTGGACGAAATGCAGGCACAGGGCCGCAGTATTTTCGATACCGAGCTTGCTGTGGCGTACTATGCCCGCGTTTCGACCGACAAAGACGAGCAGATCAACAGTCTCGGCAACCAGAAACGCTATTTTGAGGACTATATCGCCGCAAATCCGCACTGGAGGTTTGCCGGCGGCTACGTCGATAAGGGCATCAGCGGCACGTCTGTCGAGGGACGTGAACAGTTTCTCAAGATGATCGAGGACGCGAAACGCGGCCGCTTTGACCTCATCGTCACCAAGGAGATCAGCCGTTTCGCCAGAAATACACTCGACAGCCTGCGCTACACGCGCGAGCTGCTGCGCTGCGGCGTGGGCGTGTACTTTCAGAACGACAACATCAACACCTTTGACAAGGATGCCGAACTGCGGCTCACCATCATGTCCTCCATCGCACAGGACGAGGTGCGCAAGCTGTCCGAGCGCACGCGCTTCGGCTTTAAGCGTGCACAGGAGAACAGCGTGCTGCTCGGTCAGAACAATCTGTTCGGGTACAACAAGGTTGACGGGCGATTGGAGATTGTCGAGCCGGAAGCCGCCGTCGTCCGCGAGGTATTCGAGCGCTACGCCGCCGGAGAGCTCGGTCTGCGCGCCATCGCGAACGACCTTGAGCGGCGCGGCATTCGCGGACGGCACGGAAAACCGCTCACCTACTCCACGCTGTACGGCATGATCCGCAACCCGAAATACAAGGGCTGCTATGCCGGTCGGCGGTACGCCTCGCGCGACTACCGCGACAAACGCAGCTACCGCCTGAGTGCAGACAAATGGCTCGTGCATAAGGACGACCGTGTGCCTGCCATCGTGCCCGAAGCGCTGTGGGAGCAGGCTAACCGTCTGCTTGCCTCGCGCGGCAAGACCATGAAGGCGCACGCGCAGGCATCCCAGAACCGCTACGCCTACAGCGGCAAGCTGATCTGTGCCAGGCACGGCACAACTTTCCACAGGCATGTGTATAAAAGCAAAAGCCGCGGCGAGGCGGAGTGCTGGAACTGCAAACTGTACCGCGAAAAGGGCAAACAGGGCGGCTGCGACTCCCCCACAGTTTACAGTCACGAGCTGGACCGCATTTTGGAGCGTGTGTTCGAGCAGATAACGGACGAGCGCTCAGCCGCCGTGCAGGAGTACATCGACAATCTGCGCGCCTTTGCCGCACAGCAGGATAACGCCCCTGCGCTTGCTCAAGTCGAGCAGGAAATCGAAACGGTCACCCGCCGCAAGGACAAGCTGCTCGACCTCGCGCTTGCGGGTGCGCTCTCCAACGACGAGTTCAAGCAGCGCAATGAGACCTGCAACGAGCAGCTTGCCGCCCTCGAGCAGCAGCGAACAGAACTACAGAACGCAGACAAGACACTGGAAGAACGTATCCGACGGGTGGAAAATCTGCGCCGCATCATCGAGGAACGGTGGCAGATGAGCTGCGGGTTCTCGCGCGAGATGTCCAAGGCGCTCGTTGACCATATCGTCGTGGACTCGGACGAGAGCAAAACCCGTATCTCGCTCGATATTTTCCTCACCACTGGTGCAGAGCCGATCGTACCTGAAACGCAAACCTCTAACTCACAGCTGCAAATGAGCTTTCAGCGGGCGCGGTCCGGTTATCAGGGTAAGTATACGGTGACGTATCTCGTGCGCTGGCATTTGGAATAAAAAAGCAGTGATGCTGCCTTCAAAAATGAAGCGCATCACTGTTTTTATCCTTTTTTACAATTCCAGCGGAGCCAGTGTTGTCGTGTCAATCGAGCGAATCGCCGACCGCAGCGGCAGCACCGCCGACGGCGAAACCGAAAGCTCGTCGATACCCATCGACAGGAAGGTTTCGATCAGTTCCGCGTCTGCGCCGAGTTCGCCGCAGATGCCGATCCAGATTCCGGCCTTGTGCGCGTTCTCAGCTGCCATGCGGATCATGCGGAGCACCGCCGGATGATGGGCATCAAAAAACCGATCGAGACCCACACCCTGTCGGTCAACCGCCAGCGTGTACTGGGTCAGATCGTTCGTGCCGACCGAGAAAAAGTCCACCTCACGCGCCAGCTCTGCGCTCATCATGACGGCGGCCGGTGTCTCGATCATAATGCCGAGCTCGACCTTGTCCGCCATCGGTACACCTTCTTCCGCGAGTTCCGCACGGATGTTGCGACAGATACGCTTGATCTCCTGCACCTCCCAGACCGAGGTGATCATCGGGAACATAATGGCAATCTTGCCATACGCCGAGGCGCGGTACAGCGCGCGCAGCTGCGTGCGGAACACCTCCGGACGGGTCAGGCAGATGCGGATGGCGCGCAGACCCATCGCGGGGTTTTCCTCTTTGTTGAGGTGGAAATAGTCCGCCTGCTTGTCCGCGCCGATGTCCAGCGTGCGGATGATAACACGTTTGCCGCCCATGCGCTCCGCGACCGTCTTGTATGCCTCAAACTGCTCGTCCTCGGTCGGGTAGTCGCTGCCCTGCAAATACAGAAATTCCGAGCGGAACAGACCGATGCCGCCGCCGTCGTTCTGCAATACCGCATCGATGTCCGCCGGAGAGCCGATGTTGCAGTAGACCATCACATTCCGGCCGTCTTTGGTCACATTGGGCTTGCCCTTGAGTTGATCGAGCAGCTCTTTCAGCGCTTTCTCCTTGGCCTGCTTTTTGAGCAGACGCTCGCGCTCGGCATCATCCGGCTCGATAACCGCCTCGCCGGTCTGGCCGTCAATGATGGCGTACTTGCCCTCCATTTCCGGCTGCAGCGCATCTCCTGCACTGATAATGGCCGGAATGCCCATCGTGCGGGCCAGAATCGCCGTGTGTGAGTTCGCCGAGCCGCCTGCCGTGATGAATCCCAGAATAAGAGCCTTATCCAGCTGCACGGTCTCGCTCGGCGCAAGATCATCTGCCGCCACGATACACGGCACATCGGACACGATGCCGCTTTCGCCTTCGCCGGTCAGAATTCCGATCACCCGCGCGGAAATATCGCGGATATCCGCTGCACGCGCCTGCATGTAGCTGTCGTCCATCGCAGCAAACATTTCCGCGAACTGTGCACCGGTGTCGCTGACGGCGGCCTCGGCGTTTACACGGTCGTTCTCAATCATACCCTCGATGCTCTCCACGAAATCCAGATCGTCCAGCATCATCTGGTGCGCCTCGAACAGCATTGCCGCGTCCTCACCGGCCTCAGCAAGTGCCTTGTCATACAGCTTTGCGAGCTGCTCCTTCGCCGTCTCCCGCGCTGTGCGGAATCGCTCCAGCTCTGCCGCGGTGTCGCTCACCTCATGGCGCGGAATGACGCCGCTTGCTCTGCGGTAAAAGCTGATCGGGCCTGCCGCTACGCCTTTGGATACGCCTTTGCCGAAAATCTGCTCCATCTCGCTCACTCCTTACAGGTTCGCCTTGAAAAATGCCTCGATCTGCGCTGCCGCTTCCGCTTCGTCCTCGCCTTCCACTTCCACGCGAACGGTGTTGCCGTGCTTGATGCCCATGCCCATGATGGCGATCAGGCGGCGTGCATCCGCTTTTTTATCGCCGAAATGCAGGAAAACCTTGCTCTTGAACTTCGCGGCCTCCTTCGCCAGCATGCCTGCCGGACGTGCATGAATGCCAATGGAATCCGTAATGGTGTACTCAAATGCTGTCATGATGAAAACTCCTTTTTTCTTCATTCAAATGGTGGATTGCGGCGAGAAATGCCGCTGTAACCTGCGGTTCGTGTCCATAAAAGTCCACTGCACCCGGTCGATACGGCGGCTTGTTCTCGCTGAGAAATCCGCTGCCGCCGGTGACGATCAAACCGTGTCTGCGTGCCAGTGTGTGATACCGCGCGGTATCTGCTTGGCTGTGACTGCCGTATGCTGCAATGCCGTCGAATGCCGCCACCGGAAAGGTGTCGTCCATCTCATTCGGCGGCACGAGCACGGCCAGTCCGCCTGCTTCGTGAATCGTGCGAATCGCCTGCTCGGCTGCAAATGACTGCACCGAATCGTTCCGCGTCCGCTCAATCTCGAGCAGCGCCGGACAGGTGATGTCAATGCCGATGCCGAGCGTAAGGAAATCCCGTTCCCGCCAGCGGCAGTCGAGTTCAATGCCGGGCACAATGCGCACACCGAGCTGTGCGCCGCGCCAGATACATTCCGGCACACCGCTGACCGCCCGCCGGTCGGTCAAAGCCGCCAGCGTCAGCCGTTCCTCACAGCAGCGTTCGGCTAGTGCACGCGGCGAAAGCTCACCGCCTGCAGTCAGGCTGCTGTGGATTTGCAGATCGGTTTGTGCCATGGAAAGACCTCCGACAAGGTTCAGGATACGGGAAGGATTTCGGAAGGACAGGCCGCGTCCACCGGGATAAACCAGCGCTGATGCACGCGTATCGCGCCGAGAATCGCATGGTTTTCGCAAAACTGCCACAGCTCTGCGGCGGAAATGTGCCATAAAACCGCAGCTTCCGGAATGGTCATAAACGGCATGTCTCTTCCTCCTCTTGTGTTATTTGAATAGGTGATAGACCGCCTGTGCCACGCCGTCATGGTCGCAGTCTGCGGTGATGTATTTTGCCAGATCCTTGAGCGCCGCGTCTGCGTTGCCCATTGCTACCGGCATTCCGACTGCACGGAGCATTTCCGCGTCGTTGTCGCTGTCACCGATGGCGACCATTTCAGCGGGCGTCACGCCGAGCATCTCGCCTAAGCGGGTGAGTGCGCGGCCCTTGTCCGCACCGGCGGGCAGAATTTCAAAGTTGTCCGAGCCGGAGCTTGTAATCGTGATGCCCGGCAGCGGCCGAATCTCTGCGAGCGCCTGCTCGAGTACTTCGCGTTCGCCGAGGGCGTACACCTTGGTGACGTTCAGATGGTTTCTCCGAATCTCACCGGCGATATCCTCCACGACGATTTTATTCGCATGAAAACCCTCTACGCGGTAATTTGCGACAAAATCGCAGTTGGAATATTCGTTGATATAGATTTTGCTGCCAACATAGATCATCACGCGCACCGGTCGGCTCTGCACCGCCTCTACCACCTTTGCGCCGATTTCGCACGGCATGTCCCAGCTTTGCAGAATGCGCTCATCCGATGCAGTGGCAATCGCCGTGCCGCCCGCCGTGACCATCAAATCCTCGCAGGGCAGCTCACGGGCGAACTCCGCCGCTTCGCCGACAATGCGTCCGGTCGAGAGCACAACGTGTACGCCGCGTTCCCTGACCCACTCGAGCGCCCGCTTGACGGCGGGCGTGACCTCCTTGCGGGAGTTCAGCAGTGTGCCGTCCAGATCGAGCGCGAGCAAACGGTATTTCATGCCTGTACCTCCCCCGATATGGCGATAAATGGCGCACGCCACGCCGTCCTCGTCGCACGAAGCGGTCACTTCGTCAGCGGCTGCCCGTGCAATCGGAGAAGCGTTGCCCACTGCAATGCCCAGTCCGGCGGCGCGGAGCAGCGGCGCGTCAATGTCGTGATCACCGAGTGCCATCACCTCATTGGGCGAGATGTGCAGCGAATCGCACAGCACATGCATGGCCGTGTCCTTGCCCGCGCCTGCCGGTACGACTTCAAGATATTCGTCCTTGGAGCGCACGAGCGTCATCGGCAGGTGCTTCGCCTCCAGTACCGGAATCATTTCGTCAATCTGCGATTTCTCGCCCATGCAGAGCAGTTTGTGCGCGCCTGCGTCGCCCCAGTCTGCAAACAGAGTCTCCAACGGCGCGACGGTCGGCTGTACGCCGGTTATCTGCGCCTCGGCGCAGCTCCACTCGTCCTCGGCGGCAATGAGCCAGTCGAGGTCGCGGTAAACGCTCAAGTGGATACCTCTCGCCTGCGTTTCCTGCAGGACAGCCTGCGCACATGCGCGGGTCAGACGGCTGTCCACCAGCCGGTTTTCGCCCGAGAGAATAAGTCCTCCGCCGCAGCACACCAGCGGTCCATCCACGCCGAGCGCATCCCGAATCGGGAACACCGCCCGCGGCGGTCGTGCGCTCATCAGGCAGATGGTCACGCCGTTCTTCGCCGCAGACTGCACAGCCTCGCGGTTGGCGAGCGGCAGCTTGTGCGCGGAATTCAGAAGCGTGCCGTCAATATCCATGCACAGCAACCGATATTGTTGTTGATTCATTGCATTTCTTCCTTTATGACTGCTCTGCCGCCGACAAAATGTTGGCGACATTGCGGTTTCCGTTGCGGATGCCCAGTCCGATCACAGCCGCGCAGACCGCGCACACCAGCGCGATAATTACGCCGCATACGCCGCCCGCAAAGCGCAATCCGCTGCCCGCGATGCCCCACCATGCCAGCACCGCCGCGCAGGAGGAGAGCAGCATAGCGATTCGCTTCCAGAGGGAAAGCTGCCGAAGGGCCTGCTGCTGCTGTTTGGCCTCGTGCAGTAATGCGGTCTTGTTCATTAAGAAAACTCCTTTCCTATACGGCGGCCGCTGAACGATTTCGTTCAGCGGCCAGAGGGGTGAAAGTGTGATATAGTCTGAGTGAAACGATTTTAGTATGCAAGCTGCGGATCAAAGAATCCAACCAGCACGCCGACCAGCGCAATGCCGACCAGCACAAGCATAACGGTCGTCGGTGCCATTTTCTTCTTACTCATCAGCCAGTAACAGAGCATAACGGTAGCCAGCGGCAGCATCTTGGGGAATATGGTATCCAGCACATCCTTCTGGAGCGATATGTCACCGGGCAGGACGAGCGGCGTTGTGATTGAGATCCAGCTTGCGGCGACTGCGCCGATAACGACCGTGCCGAGCATGATGATGCTCTCGCGGATGGCGTTCGCCTTTTCACCGACGATCATCTCAACGGCCTTGCCGCCGAGCTCATAGCCCTTGAAATACAGCAGGCGCATGCCGAGCGTCAGAATGACATTGTACGCGATGATGTAGAAGATTGCGCCGAGCGGCGAGCCGCCAGAGGATAAGCCGAGCGCAACGCCCAGCAGAATCGGAATCAGCGTGCCGACCAGCAGGCTGTCACCGATACCGGCCACCGGTCCCATCAGACCGGCGCGAATGCCGTTGATCATCTCACCGTCGATGTCCTCGCCGTTGGCCTTGGCTTCTTCCAGACCGGCGGTCATGCCGACGATGACGGTGCCCAGCTGCGGCTCGGTGTTGAAGAATGCGGAATAAGTCTTGAGGGCTTCGGTCTGCTCCTCCTTGGTGTCGTACAGCTCCTCTACCAGCGGCAGCATGGCGCACAGGTAGCCGAAGGTCTGCATATGCTCCTGCGAAAAGCAGGTCAGATGGCCGTAAAACCAGTTGCGGAACGATTTGTTCAGCGCTTTCTTGGAAAGTTTCTTTTCTGCCATGATCAAATCTCCTCCTCATCGTCGTCAAATTCCGCTGCGGCAGCAGATGCAGCTGCGGGAGCGGCTTTCTGCAAAGCAAGGATCTTGATGCGGTAGTTGATGACCGCAAAGAAACCGCCGACGATAGATGCCGCAATCAGGTTGAGGCCCATGCAAGCGGCCAGCGTGAAGCCGAATACGAATACCAGAATATCAACCGGCTTGGTCGCAACCTGCTTGAGCAGGATGGCGATACCGACTGCCGGAAGCAGCGAGCCGACGGTGAATAGTGTTTTCATTGCAACGCCGTCCATTGGCAGGTAGGCCTTCATCAGATCTACCATGCTGGTGCCGACCTTGGTGATGATAAACGTCGGAATAAACGAGCACAGGATGTGGGAAATCCACGGGAGACCCATATCGACCACATACAGCTTGTGCAGATCGCCCTTTTCCAGAGCGCGCCAGCCCATATGCTGCCAAACGAGGTTTACGGTAGCTGTTCCGTAAAACAGCACGGTGCCGATGGTGCCGACAGCCGAACCGAGCGTTACCGCCATTGCCTGTCCCTCAGCGGAGGCCGGGTTCAGACCCATGGAATGTACCGCAACCATGGAAAGCGGAATGCCGATGTAAGAGATCGCGCGAACGTCAGCGGAAACCGTGCCGCCCGGCGTTACCAGTGCGATGTATACGACCTGAATGGCCGCACCGAGATAGATACCCGTCTGCACGTCACCCATGATGAGGCCGACGATCAGACCCGCTACCAGCGGACGGCCCAGCGTGTAGTTGCCGAGCACCGTACCGCCCAGACCGGGCATGGATGCCAGACATGCGAGCAATCCGAACAATGCAGCCTGCCAAACTTGAACTTGCATAAGTTCTCCCTCTTTTCTTTTTTATTTTGTGAAATAGAATTTAGTAGCCGAACTGACCGCGGAACTTCTTCCAGTTGCCGATGGCGGCCTCCTTGATGAGCGCGAACTCTACTTCGTAGCCCTTCTGCATAATGGCCTCGAGTGCGTCCGCCTCCGGCTGGGTGATCGCCTGATTGTTGCCCAGCTTGGTCGCGCCCGGGCGGTCGTTGCACGGTCCGATGATAACCGTCTTTACCTCACCGGGATCAAAGCCGTCGTCCACGAGGATGCTCTTCATCGTGATCGGGTCCTTGGTGATGAGGAAGTAGCGATCCTTGCTGGCGAGCACCTTGCCGCACTTGGCGCGCCACTCGTCGAGCGTCCACACGAAGGTTTTCTTGTCGCTTGCGTTCTTGTACGCCGCCTTGAGCACCGGCGTGGTAGCCGCCTTGTCGTTTACGGCAATGAGTCCGTCGCAGGGATACTCGAGCGCCCAGCGCGTGCAGGTCTGACCGTGGATCATACGGTCATCAACGCGAATAAAAGAGATTGACATAACTTTTTCCTCCTTAATACTGCTCTTTACTATTTTTATTAAATATCGTCGTCTTCATCGCCGCCGAGGTCAAACCGCTTGATCTGGTCCTTGGCCTCGCCGGTCAGCTCCTGTTCCAGCTCCTCGAGCGACGTATCCGCATCCGCGAATGCGGCGGTCAGCACGAGCGGCAGGTTCATGCCGCCGATGGCAAGCGTTTTGCCCAGCAGACCCTTTTCGGTGAGCACATCGAGTGCGGTGGTCAGCGGCGAGCCGCCGATGATGTCCGCGGTGAGGATGATCTCGTCCTCGGCGGTGATGTCCCCCACCAGCTCTGTGAAGTTTGCGCGGAAGGTGTCAACGTCCATGCCGTCGAGCAGGCTGGTCGAGCGGATGTCCTCGCGGTCGCTGCCTGCCATCATGCCGAGCGCGTTGTGCAAACCCGGTGCAAAGGTGCCGTGGCTGACTAAAATCAGGTATCTCATTTTCCGTTCCCTCTTTCCTGTTTGTTGAGCATAGTATACCGGATTTTATCCTGTATGAAATCTGCATTTTGTCATGACTCGCTTGTGATAATCGTCCTGTTTTTCTATGACAAATGTCATGCCGATTATCAAAATACGCAAAGAAAAAGCGCCCTGTCTGTGCATATCACACAAACAGAGCGCTGAACGCCTGCGTTTTTCGCTGCTTATTCCTGTAAATATTCCTGCACCTGATGCTGGACTCTTTGAAGCTGGAGTGACAGATTATGCTCGTCCTCCATCGCATTCTGCACCAGTCCTTCGGTAAACAGCAGTGCCTGATCGTAATTGCGGAAGCGCGGCGCGGCAACCGCCTGCTCCATGACATCCGACAGCATTTCCACGCCGGACTGGCTTTCGCCGGGCGTATCCTGCCGGAGAATTTGGCGGGTTTTTTCCGAGTCAGTCACGCTCCGCAACGCGGACACGCTGTGCGAATCCGTAAACAGCATGGACTGATTGTCCGCATTGGCGGTCAGCTCGCGCAGAAACTGCCACGCGAGCGTCGTATGTGCCGAGCGGCTGCTGATACCGGCCAGCACGGTGCTCAGCTCCGAGCTGTTGCTGCCCGCCGGACCGTGCGGCATCGGAATGCAGTCCCACGAGAAATCCGAGTAGCGCTTGATGCGCCACGGATACGGCTGATACGTCCGGTAATCCGAGAACAGGAACGGCCGGAACGCCACCCTGCCCTCGTCAAAGTCCCGCGCAGAAGGCGCGGTCTCTGCGGTGAGCTTGTCCAGCCGCTGTGCAAACGCCACCGCCTGCACGGCTCTCGGCAGAGAGATCAGACAGCTGCTGCCGCCCTCAGTGAACAGCGATGTGCCGTTCGCGATCAGCGCATCCTTCCAAGTATATCCATAGCAGCCAAACTGATCGATTTCACCGTCACTATCCGTGTCGTGCGTGACCTTGGCGCAGATGTTGTAAAAATCCTCCCACGTCCAGTCACCGGACGGCACAGCAATGCCTTCGCTTTCGAGCAGCGTCTTGTTGACGCACATCAGCGTCGGTACGCACTCATACGGCAGCGCGTACTGCACGCCGTTCTCCGCGCCGCTCTGCAGCGCCGCCGGATAGAAATCCGTGTCGGACACCGCCTCGTCCTGCGCAAGATAGCCGTCCAGCGGCGCGAGTGCACCGAGTTCGCACAGCTCACCGAAATCCTCCGGCAGCACGAGGAACACATCCGGCTCACTGCCGAGCAGGTACTGGTCGATAAGCCACTCCGAGTAATCCCGTTTGAGGATGCCGCTTGTGTAGGTGACGTGCACATTTGGGTGCTCCCGCTCGAACCGCTCGATCGCCGCGTCGATGACAGCGTAGCAGTTGCCGTTTGGCGCATCCCAGTAGCTGCCCGCCATAAAGCCGAGTCGCAGTTCGACTGGACGTGTGCGGCTGTAAACGACCATCGTCAGGCACACCGCTGTCAGCACGATGATCGCTGTCAGACGCTTCGCCAGCCCCTTCATTGCGGACCTCCAAACGGACGGCCTGCTACGCCGGTCTGCACCGCCCAGATGGCAAGCTGCGTGCGGTCGCGCAGATCCAGCTTGCTGAGAATGCTGCTCAGGTAGTTGCGCACCGTGCCTTCGGACAGGCAGAGCGCAGCCGCGATTTCCTTGTTAGACAGTCCGGCACCGACCTCACGGATGATGCGCCATTCGTTATCCTGCAAATCCTCAGTCTGCTTTTCGTCCACACCGATGGTGAGGTTGCCCTTGGCCATCCGCGCGAACATCTGCAAGGCTTTGCTTGCCACGTCCGGCGCGATAATGGAGCCGCCGCGCACGACTTCGCGCACCGCATTGGTCAAATCCGCAACAGACACACCCTTGAGCAGATATCCGGACGCGCCGAACCGCAGAGCGTTGAACACATACTCGTCATCGTCGAACGTCGTCAGCACGATGACCTTGATATTCGGGTATGCCGACTTGATAAGGCGCGTGCACTCCACGCCGTCCACCTCGGGCATGCGGATGTCCATCAGCACGACATCCGGCTTTTCGCTCCGCACCAGTTCGATGGCCTCACGGCCGTTTTTCGCCATGCCGACAATGGTAATATCGCTCTGTGCGTTCAAAACAAAGCCTAAACTTTCCCGAATCAGCTCCTGATCGTCTGCCAGCAGCACTTTAATCATATACATCACCCCATCTTAACGGAATTTCCGCGTGCAGCTCAAATCCGTTTTCACTCTTCACCTTTAACGTGCCATTTAACAGCTTAAGCCGCTCGCGCATGTGCCGCAGACCAAATCCCGGCTCAATTTTCGTGCAGCCGCAGCCGTTGTCCGTTACCGTTATGCCAAGCCGACGCTCCTCCGCTGCAATGCGCACACGCACCGCGGTTGCGTGTCCGTGCCGGATAGCATTCGTGATGCTCTCCTGCACGATGCGGTACACCGCGTCCTCCTCGTCCGGCGACAGCCGCAGATCCTCGGCCTGCAAATCGAGCGTGATCTCCGCCTGCGAGGTCGTCTGCATTTCGCTGCACAGCTTCGCTATCGCGTCTGTTAATTGCATGCGCTCGAGCGCATCCGGCCGCAGTGCCCGCACCGAACGGCGCACCTCATTCATGCCCTCACGAGCGGTAGCCGCAATGCGTTCCATCTGCTTTTTCGCCATCTCGGGCGAGATTTCCAGCATTTGCAGACATGCGTCCGCACCGGCGGTAATGCCGGTCAGTGCGTGGCCGAGCGTGTCGTGAATCTCGCGGGCAAGGCGGTTGCGCTCGCGCGTTTCGGCCATGCGTTCACTCTCGGCGGCGTAAGCCTTGAGCTGCTCGTTCATAACCGAAAGCCGATCGTTCGCCTGTTCCAGTTCGCCGTTGAGACGGCGTATTGCCGAATTTTCCTCGGTCCTCTGCCCGATGAGCACCACCATGTACACCACGAACAGGATAAGGTGCAGTGCGCCCAGCAAATCCACCGTGCTCTGCAAAAGCTGCCGCGTGTGCATGTCAAAATACAGCAGATATTCCGAAAACGGAACCGTGTGCAGCGCTCCCTGCAGGGCACCCAAACCGGTCAGCAGGAACAGCGCCGTCATGACGCCGAGAAACCGGCGGCGCGTTCTGCCGTGCAGGCCGTCGATCAAATCCACAACCACATACAGCAGCAGGCCGTTGTAGTCCAGATGCAGCGCAAAAATCACGCACAGCGCGAATAACGGCTCGGTCCAGCCGACGAAATGATAGCTGCGTCTGCGCAGTACACCAACCACAATGAGCGCCGCCATGCTGAGAATCGCTACGGTCAGCGTCCACGGCTTGGCCGGCAGCGCGCTTAAATTCTGCGTGAACGTCATACCGTCCGACTGCCGCGCCGCCAGCACCGGCGTCATGCCGAACACCCATGCGAGGAATACGCACACGGTGATATTCAGCAGCAGCATAATCCGGCGGAAAAACTGCAAACTCTGTGCCATACCATCCCCCCTACTGCCAGCCGTCCATGTCGTAGCTGTTTACGTTGTCCCTGGTCACCAGTGCTACCGGAACCGTGATTTCCTTTTCGTAGTCCTCGCCGTTTAAGATGGCGTAGACCGTCTGCGCGGTAATCTGCCCCAGCCGAATGGGTGACTGGGCCGCTGTCGCCGTCATAGCGCCCTCGCTGATCATGCTTTTCGCTTCGGGAGCACCATCCACGCCGTAAACCGCCGTATCCTGCAGCATGCCATGCTCCTGCAGAGCCGCCATCGCGCCGAGTGCGCTCGGGTCGTTAAGTGACATCACGGCGTCCGGCACAATGCCCTGTTCAAGCAGCTTGTCCATCTCCGGCATGGCGACTTCAAGCTGACCGGCGCTGTCCGCGCGACCGATGATTTGATAGTTGACGTCGGATGCAAGCGTATCGCAAAAGCCCTGGATACGGTCTCGGCCGGACTTGGTAGATGCGTGCTCAAGCAGCACGACCTTCGCGGAATCACGCGTGTTCATCAGGTGCTCCGCGCAGAGCACACCCGCACCGTAGTTGTCGGACGCGATCGTGCACGCTACCAAATCCGGGTTGCTGACCTGCGAGTCGATAACTACGACCGGTACGCCCGCCTTCTGTGCCTCCCGCAGTGCCGGCTCGATCTCACGATAGTCCACCGGATTGAGCACCAGCAGGTCGATATTTTCGTGCAGCAGATCGCGTATCTCCTCGTTCTGCCGCTCCTGATTGAGCGCCGGATCACGCGTCAGCAGAATATCGCCGCGGCTTTCGATCACCAACCGCAGTTCCTCGTCAATGACGCTGTAAAACGGGTTGTTCATCGTCATGTACGTCGTGCCAATGCGGAGCGGCTCGTCCGCCTGCGATACGGCCTGATGCATCACGGCGGCAAGTCCGGCCGCCAACAGCAGCGCCGCTGCCGCAAGGATTGGTCTTGTGCGCAACGGTATCCCGCCTTTCCCCTTAGTAGTTGATACCATTATAGCATAAATTTTTCCGGTGAAAAAGACGGATGTGATGGGTTTCTTGCGGCTTTGCTGCTCTATTGGTCAATCGCTTGATTTTCCCGGCCCATCTTGACAAATCCGTACTTTTACCGTACGATAAGCGCAGAAATCATCCTGCAGATCACTTCCTTTCGTTTGATGAGATACACATCTCACAGGCGCAGGTATCCCGATTGGAGAAGGGCGCACTGGAGCATATCCGCAAGCAAATTTAACAAATTGGGAATGGAGAATGAAGGAAAACGCCCAAAGGGCGGTTATTGAATAAACGCGCTTTGCGCGTTACCGAAATTCTCAATTTTCAATTCTCCATTCTCAATGAAAGAAAAAACAGCAAGTCCAACTGAACTTGCTGTTTTTCTTTACGCTGCCTGACTTTCGCCAGAGGCATAATCAATTTTCACGCCCGGCTGGACGTTATAGCAGTACACGTTAAAGCAAATGCCTTCGCCGTCATCCTCGACCGACCACGCCTCCATCTGCACGCCCGAGGCGACAAGATTGCTGCCCTCAAACACCGGCGTGACCCGATAGAGCACATGGTTGCCGGTTTCCTTCACATAGTCAGCGACCATATTCTCAAACGGCAGCATACCCTCGATATTGAGGTATCGCGTGCCGGTGATCAGGTTCTGCTTGTTGGCATTCTCGGCGGTAAGCTGCCAGCCGATCAGGTGACAGCGGTTATACAGATATTTGCCGTCCACGCAGTCATACTTGACGGTATGCCATCCGGTTGGCTTGACCTGACCGATTGAACCGCGTTTTTCTCCATCTGCGGGCATCAGCTCCTGTCCGACATTGGCGTATGCCGTGCCGCACCGTCCGAGATAATCCCAATCCGAATATTCCTCAAACGCTTCGGTCTCCTGCTTGTCCGCGTCAGTGAAGTACGGCTGGTTGCCGTCGATCTCGACATAAGCAGAATCCGAGTAGGCGGGCAGCTCGTCCATCGAAACCATACTGCTCGACGGCATGGGCAGTGCACAGCCGGAAAGCAGCAGGCTGAGCACGAATACAATCGGCGCAAACGCGCGGGTCAATTTTCGCATTTAACAAATACTTCCTCTGTTATTTTTTCATGCGAGGAACCGGCAAATTCGGTCTCGCTTTGCTTCGTCCATCCGGTTTCCGGAAGGGTGAAATACCGTTCGGCGGGATAGACACGATTCCAGTGATATAATATCACCTGCTGTACCCTGTTTAAGTAGGGTGCAGGATCGTGCACCTCAGCGAAGCAGTAATCGTCCTCTGCCGCCCGCTCGAGGCAATCCTCGGCGATGCAAAGCCGTACTGCCGTATCCGCTCCGAACAGCTTTGCGGTGTACGGACTTATCCACAGCCTGTGCATACCGCAGTGCATAAGAATGTGCTCATTCAGCACACGATCGCGGCTCTGGCGGCGATGGTTAAAGGCCAGGCCGCCTTTATCATCCACACATAAGATCAGCTTCATAGAGTCCTCCTTTCATCGGGTATCGAATGCACTGTTGACCGGCGTAACGCTGTATGTAATGCGTCCTGCCGAAATACCCTGCCGTCCGATATACGAGCACAGTGCTTCGGTCAGCCTCGGGGTTGCCTTGCTGTGGTGCAGCCGCACGACTACCACGCCGGATGTAGAGGCGAAATACTGTACGGTCTGCGTATACGCTTCCGCCGCATTTTTCTCGGCATCGCCGCTGTCCAGACCGGCATCCCACAGGCGGTAGCCTGCACCGATGAGCACGCTGCGCTGTGCTTCGGTGAGTGCGTCGCTGCCGCTCTGGTTGGCGGCTATGCGGGCTGCAACACCGGTCAGCAGTGTCAGGCGTTCGTTCGCAGCAGCAAGATCCGCCAGCATGTCTGCTCCTGTGGTTTTGCTGTCCGCCTGCAGCAGAAAGGCTGCCGTATGTCCTTCCGCTGCGATTCGGCGAACCAGATCATCGTCCCATTCGGAGGTATCCGTCGGCAGGAAAAACGCCGCCTGCCTGCCTGCGTCATGCAGATTGTCCAGAACAGCCGCCGTGTTTTCGTTCGGCGCGCCGTAATAGGCAAGATACACGCGGACCGGCTTCTTCGCCGGCTTTTCCTCTACCTTCGGTATTTCGATGGTATCGTTGTCCACCGGCTTTGCCGGTGCCGGATTGGTATTCGTGTTATTGCTGCGGTCCGACCCGGAAGTGCTGCCCTTGTAGTTGTCGATCGTGTTCTCAATCACCTTGGTATGCGCCGCAATAAACGCCGAATCGCTCTGTGCCGAACCGTCCGCGACACGCAGCACATTTTCCCCCTGCAGGGTCAGTGAAGAATAGGTAAAGCCGAACTTCGCACAGCACAGCTTGACCGGCACATAAACCGTTCCGTTCATCTCATACGCGGGTGTGGAATAGCTGTTCAGATTCTGATCGTACACATAGCCTTCCGCAGTCGAAAAGCTGAGCGTTTCGCCGTTTGCGGAAAGATCGAGCACGCCGTCATTCTCCGAGGCAGACACACCGAGCGTGGTAAACACACTGTACGGCACATAGGTTTCGCCGCCGAGACGCGCAGGCATGGTGCTCTCGTCGAGCGGCAGGATGGAGTCATTTACCGCTGTCAGCGTCACCGCATGCGCCGGTGCAGGCAGAAACGTCAGCAGCAGCGCGGCACACAGCACACAGCTGATGATTTTTTTGATACGCACTCACTCCTTTCAGCAATTCGTACGAACATATTATACCAAAGCACAGCGGGTTTGTCACCCTTTCTGCCGAAAAACACCTTGCGTTGTGAGAATCGAGTGCTATAATAAAAGAGTACAAATTCTTATAAAGAAAGAGTGAATCAACCATGCTGCAGATCACAACACAGCGCACCACTACTCCTAAAGCAAAGCCGGACGAAAGCAGCCTCGGCTTTGGTGTTCATTATACCGATCACATGCTGATCATTGACCACGATGAGGAACAGGGCTGGCACGACGCCCGCATCGTACCATATCAGCCGCTTGAGCTTGATCCGGCAGCGATGGTTTTCCATTATGCAATGGAGTCCTTTGAGGGTCTGAAGGCTTACCGCACCCCGGACGGCTCCATTCAGCTGTTCCGCCCGGACAAGAATGCACAGCGTATGATCAACACCAACCATCGTATGTGCCTGCCGAGCCTGCCGGTAGAGGATTTCGTTCAGGCTGTCAAGGCCATTGTTTCCTTCGATCAGGACTGGGTTCCGCACGCTGAGGGCACCAGCCTGTACATCCGTCCGTTTGTCATCGCTACCGAGCCGCATCTGGGCGTTCGCACCTCCCGCACCCACAAGTTCATCATCGTATGCTCTCCGGTCGGCGCATACTACTCCACCGGCATCAACCCGGTTAAGATCTTCGTCGAGGATGAGTACACTCGTGCCTGCCCGGGCGGCACCGGCTTCACCAAGTGCGGCGGCAACTACGCTGCATCCCTGATCTCTCAGGTAAAGGCACACGAGCTGGGCTACGAGCAGACCCTGTGGCTGGACGGCGTTGAGCACAAGTACGTTGAGGAAGTCGGCTCCATGAACTGCTTCTTCAAGATCGACGGCACCGTTTACACCGCTCCGACTGTTGGCACCGTTCTGCCGGGCGTTACCCGTATGAGCTGCATCGAGCTGCTCAAGCACTGGGGCATTCCGGTATCCGAGGAGCGCCTGCCGATCGCTGACGTTATGAAGGCTTCCCACGACGGCAAGCTGGAAGAGGTATTCGGCACCGGTACTGCTGCTGTTATCTCTCCGGTTGGCGAGCTGCGCTACGAGGGCGATGTTGCTCACATCAACAACGGTGAGATCGGTGAAGTTACCCACAAGCTGTACAACACCCTGACCGGCATCCAGTGGGGCAAGCTGCCGGATGAGCTGGGCTGGACTGTAAAAATCGACTGATTTCGATAAAAAGGCAAAGCCTTTTAGCGGACGCGGTTTGCAAGCAAACCGATATTCAATAAAAAGAGGCTGACAGCTGTGAACTGTCAGCCTCTTTTTTTACAATGCAAGCGTGTGATATGGTTCGCCGCTCAGCGTTTTCCATGTAAAAACGCCGTTTTCGAGTGTCATATAGCCATGTGCGGTATCATTTTTCGGGATGGACACTGAACCCGGGTTCAGATACAGGTTTTCCCTGCCAAACGGCTCCCATGCCGGAATATGCGTATGCCCGTGCAGCAGCACATCGCCCTGACACAACGGAGGCGGTGTTTTCGTGTTGAATTGATGTCCGTGCGTGACATACACCAGCCGCTCCCCTGCCAGCAGGACGGCATAGTCCGCAAGGATTGGAAACTCAAGCACCATCTGGTCCACCTCGGTGTCGCAGTTGCCGCGCACACATAGGATTGTATCCGCCATGCCGTTCAGCATGGCAATCACCTTCTTTGGCGCGTAATCGCGCGGCAGATCGTTTCTCGGACCGTGGTAAAGAATATCGCCGAGCAGCAACAGACGCGCAGCCTGCTCGCGCTCGAACGCCTGCAGCAGCTGTTCGCAGTAGTATGCCGAGCCGTGAATATCGGATGCAATGAGAAATTTCATGCCTAGCCTCACCTGCCCGCCTGCTTTGGCACATCCACGATGGTGCCGCCGCCTACAACTACATCGCCGTCATACAGCACCGCCGCCTGACCGATCGCTGCGGCTCTCTGCGGCTCGTCAAACACCAGCTTGACACGGCCGTCCTCCATCGGAGAAACCGTCACCGGCTGCTCCGCATGGCGGTAGCGAATCTTCGCCTTGATGTGAATCGGCTCGGTCAGCTCCGGAATCGAAATCCAGTTCATATCATCTACGATCACAGTGTCCGAGAACAGCGCTGCCTCCGGTCCGACCGAAACCGTGTTCTTCTCCATATCCTTGCCGCAGACGTACACCGGCTCACCCATCGCAAGACCGAGGCCGCGTCTCTGGCCGACGGTATAGCGGACAGCACCCTTGTGCTTTCCCACCGGCTTGCCGTCTAAATCGAGGAAATCGCCTGCCGGATAGTGCTTGCCCGTGTACTGCTCCATGAACTTGACATAATCGCCGTCCGGCACAAAGCAAATATCCTGGCTGTCGTGCTTGCGTGCGTTGCAGAAGCTGAGCTGCTCCGCCAGCTCGCGGATCTCCGGCTTGTTGCGGTCGCCCAGCGGAAATTTGGTGTGCGCCAACTGCCGCTGCGTCATCGTGTACAGCACATAGCTCTGGTCCTTGCCCGCGTCCACGCCCTTTTTGAGCAGCCAGCGTCCGGTCTGTTCATCCTGCTCAATGCGGGCATAGTGACCCGTGACAACGTAATACAGGCCGTGCTGCTCGGCAAAATCCAGCAGCTTGTCGAACTTCATAAAGCGGTTGCAGTCAATACAGGGATTGGGCGTGCCGCCTGCTTCATAGGTGCGGACAAACTTGCCGATGATCTTCTCCTGAAAATCCAGTGTAAAATCCAGTACCTCATACGGAATATCCAGCTGAAATGCAACCTCACTTGCGTCCTCGATATCCTTTTCCGAACAGCAGGTGCGGAAATTACATGCACCGAGATCCTCGTTGCGGTACAGCCGCATGGTCGTGCCCATGCAGCGGAAGTCCGCCTGCCGCATCAGGTAAGCCGCGATCGAGCTGTCTACGCCGCCGCTCATCGCAATGAGTGCGGTCTTCTGTTCTGCGTTCTGCATCTGTGCCGTCCTCTCTTTCGATATATTAAGTGGTAAGTAAAATTTTCATCAGATAGCAAAAAACTCCGAAAACCATGTGGTTTTCAGAGTTTTTGTGGTCGAGGTGACAGGATTTGAACCTGCGGCCTCTTCGTCCCGAACGAAGCGCTCTACCAAGCTGAGCCACACCTCGAAATCAAGCTGCCAACGCTTTTCCGTGACAGCTTTATTAGTATATCGCAGAAATCGCTTTCTGTCAACACTTTTTTGAAATTTTCCTTAAATTTTCTCGAGCAGCCTTGCCACCAGACGGCGCAGCTCTGCGCCGCGGCGCTCGGCAGTCTCGTTGACCTCAGCGCCCGAGAGCGGCTGCATAAGCACGCCCGCCGCCATATTGGTGATCATGGCAATACCGACGAGCGGCAGACCGCAGTGCGCGGCTGCAATGACCTCGAACACGGTGGACATGCCGACCGCATCCGCACCGAGCGTGCGGAACATGCGGATCTCCGCCGGTGTCTCAAACTGCGGGCCGTTTACGCCGCAGTATACACCCTGATGCAGCTTAAGACCGCAGTCCGCAGCGGCCTGCATGGCTTTTTCCCCCAGTTCGTGGCTGTACGCAAACGTCATATCCGGAAAACGGGTACCGAGTTCGGGATCATTTTGGCCGGTCAGCGGACTTTTGCCTGTCATGTTGATGTGGTCGGTGATCAGCATAAAATCACCCGCATGATAGCCAGTGTTGATGCCGCCGGACGCATTCGTCACGACAAGCGCCTTCACCCCCAACTCTTTCAGCACATAAACAGGATATGCCACCTCGTCCGGCGCGTAGCCCTCGTAGCCGTGCAGACGGCCCTGCATGCAGATAACGCGGCGTCCGGCCAGTGTGCCGCACACCATGCGTCCTGCGTGATCGGGCGCGGTGGATACCTTAAAGTGCGGAATCTCGCCGTAGGGCACATAGACCGGGTTCTCCACCTCATCCGCCAGCGGGCCGATGCCCGAGCCGATCACCAGCGCGATTTCGGGCACAAACGGCAGCTTTTCTTTAAGATATGCTGCAGATTCCACTACATTTGCTTTTGTCAGCATAGGTTGTCCCTCCTTACAGCCGACGCAGGATAGCGTCCGTGCGCTTCTGCGTTTCCGCCTTTACCTTTTCAATGTCGATGGTCTTGAATTCACCATCGCGGTACAGCACCTCGCCGTCTACCATGGTCAGACGAACGTCCGCGCCCTGAGCCGCATAGACCACGTTGCAGGCGGCATCGGTCATCGGCGTAAACTGCGGCGTATCGGTATCGATGACGCACAGGTCAGCCTTATATCCAACCGCCAGCTTGCCGCAGTCCGTGCGTCCCTGCGAGAGCGCACCGGCGCGCGTTGCGGTGTGCAGCACCTGCGCAGGCGTCAGCAGCGTGGAATCGTGATAGAAACCCTTGTAGACCACGCCGAACAGGTAAATATCCTGCAGAATATTCAGGTTGTTGTTAGAGGCTGCGCCGTCCGTGCCGAGCGCGATATTGATGCCCTTCTCCAGCATTTTCGGAATATTCGCGTAGCCGGATGCCAGCTTGAGATTACTTGCCGGACAGCAGGCGACCGAAACATTGTGCTTCTTGAGGATATCGAAATCCTCGTCCTCCAGCCAGACGCAGTGCGCCGCCGTAGTCGGAGAATCGAAAATGCCGTGCGCCTCCATGTACGCCGCCGGCGTCAGGCCATGACGCTGCTTGCACTCCTCGTGCTCGGTCTGCGTCTCGGACAGGTGGATGTGGATACGCGCACCCGCGTCCTTCGCATGGGCGGCTACCGCCTCGACCACCTTGGGCGTCGAAGTATACTCGCCGTGGATACACAGATCACCGATCAGCCGACCGCCCATCTCGCCGTTCCACTCGTTCAGCAGGCGCAGATTGTCCTTGTAGGCGGCAAGGCTCTCGTAGTCGCTGTCGTCAAATACGGTCAGGCCGCGGCTGAGGTTGCACTTGATGCCGCTCTCGCGGATCGCGGGCATCATGCCGTCGAAGAAGAAATACATATCCGAGAACGAAACCGTACCGCTCGCCAGCATTTCCGCGATGGAAAGCTGCGTCCCGTAGTACGCCGCCTCGTCGTCAATCTTGTCCTCAAACGGAAATACCTTCTCACCCAGCCAGCGCTGCAGCGGCAGATTTTCCGCGTAGCCGCGCAGCAGCGTCATCGGCGCATGGCTGTGCACGTTGTAAAAGCCGCTCATCAGCAGACGGTGTTTGCCGTCGTAACGCTCGCCGTAATCCTCCTGCGGCTCGGTATCGCCGATGTAGGCAATCTTGCCGTCCTTCACGCCGACGTACTGCCCGCGTTTGCACTCAAAATTCTCATCCAACAGATCAATGTTGCAAAAAAGCATTGTTTTCTCCTTTTCTCTTTATAGAACGTGGTAATGCGGGATAATATCCTCGTATTCGCCGTCCTTGTTCAAAAATCCGCCCGGAATCACACCAAGCTGTGTGAATCCCAGCTTTTTGTACAGCGCAAGTGCGCCCTTGTTGCTCTTGACGACAGCGTTGAACTGCAGCACGCGGAATCCGCATGTTTTCCCCTGTTTCATGCAGTGTATAACGAGTTTTTCACCGATATGCTGTCCGCGCACGGTCTTTTTGACGGCGTAGCTGGCGTTGCAGATATGACCGCAGCGGCCCACATTGTTCGGGTGCAGAATATACAGACCGACCAGCTCGCCGGTTGCCGCGTCGTACGCTACGCCAGTGTAGGTCTGCTCAGTGAAAAAGGCATGACCGGTCACCTCGTCCAGCTTTTCCATCTGCGGAAAGGCTTTACCGTCCTCAACGACCTCGTTCCAAATTTCTGCTGCCTGTGCAGCATCACGCTGCTCGTACTGCCGAATTTCGATCTGCATGGTATCTCATCCCCTTGTTTTTTATTATAGCATAGTGCAGGAGAAAAGAAAACTGCTGCATCGATTGCAAACCGCAGAATGCGCCGTACCCACGGCGGTGGGCAAAAGGATGGACACCAAGGTTTCCACCCTTTTGAATCCCGCTTCCTTTGCCTGTTATCCTGACGCAGACCAGAGACCGGAGACCGCTCCGAAAAGGAGAACGGCAGTCGGGTTACTCTTGCGTGTCTTTCGCAACCTATTCGCAGTTCACAGATACCTTACTGCTACACATACGGGTTCTTTCCGCAGGCGCGACACAAGGTGAATTGCCCGTCAGGGCAAGAGAAGGTGCCCTGGGGTGCGACTCGGCGCACCGTATCTAAACCATCCGCTCATTACTAAAACGCAGGGGCGGCCATTGGCCGCCCACACAACGCCATACCATCACGTTCTCTCCCCTCTCAACTCTTCACTCCTCACTCTTTCTTAAAACGCCGAATACTTCAAAATATCTTTTCGCATTCGCGCGATAATCCGCTTTTCCAGCCTTGAAATGTAGCTTTGCGAGATACCCAGCAAATCCGCGACCTCCTTCTGCGTCAGCGCCTTCGGCGTGCCGATGCCGAACCGCAGCGAGATGATCTGCCGCTCTCTCGGCGGCAGATGGCCCAGTGCCCGATGCAGCAGCATTTTGTCCACATCGTCCTCGAGCGGCCGCATGACGCTGTCCGGCTCGGTGCCGAGAATATCACTCAACAGCAGCTCGTTGCCGTCCCAGTCCGAGGACAGCGGCTCGTCGATGGAAACCTCGCTCCGCCGTCCGGCGATCTTGCGCAGGTGCATGAGAATCTCGTTCTCGATACACCGCGACGCATACGTCGCCAGCTTGACGTTTTTGTCGCTCCGGTAGGTGCTCACCGCCTTGATGAGTCCGATCGTTCCAATAGAAATTAAATCTTCTGTTCCCACACCGCTCGACTCAAACTTGCGCGCCAGAAACACCACCAGCCGCAGATTGTGCTCGATAAGACGGTTGCGCGCCGCAACATCGCCCCCGCTGTTCGCCTCCACGGCAGCGGCCTCCTCCTCCGGAGACAACGGCGGCGGCAGAACATCGCTGCCGCCGATATAATGTACACCTTGCGCTCGAAACCGCCGTAAAATCGTCTTTAACCACTGCAGAATTTTCATCTTTGCTCTCCCTTTCACACCCCGATAAGTCCCTCGTACGCGCCCTGTCCGATGGAGACTGCACCGACTGCACACACACAGTCGAGTGCCGTGCCGTCCGCTCTCAGCACGCTGTCCGGCCGAAAATACAGCAGCAGACCGCCATCCGTGCCGACCGCGTGAAACGGCAGCAGACCGCAGCGTGCAGCCAGATTTTCCGGCAGAGCCGCCAACTGCGCGGACGCACTGCCGAACGGAAGTTTCGTGTCCAGCAGGCACTCGACGGCCTTGCGCTCGAGCACCACGACCGGCTTTCCGGATACCGGTTCGATCAGGTCATTGCCCGTGTCGTGCAGCACACGCACGGCTGTCTGCCGATTGCCGAACCGGATGGTCAGCGTTTCCGTTTCGCGGTGCAGCGCGCCGTGCTTCGCGTCTCCGCGCAGGAGTATCCCGCTTGCTGCATAGCCGACAGTTGCCGCCAGCACGAGCACCTGTATCGGCACCGCAAAGTAGTACCCGCACGAGAGCAGCAGCCTCCTGCCGCTTGCGGCACTCAGCGCCGTCGCCAGTCCTGCGAACGAGGCCGCGACCACGCCGTACAGTGCACACAGCCGCGCAAGGTGCCGCTCTCTGCCGAAAGCGACCATGCACAGGCCCAGTCCTGCAAGCAGGCGCAGCGGCGCGAGTGTCAGCACCGGCCAGACCGCACCCAGCACGGCATAGCCGCCTCCGAGTGCTGCTGAGAAAATCAGCCGCATTTTCCGCACCTGCACGCCGCCTAAGCGAGCCGCCGCAAGCAGTGTTGCGCCATCCATCAGCGCGTTGACGGCAAACAGCACATCCAGATAGACGACCATACCTCACCTCCCGAACAAGATTCAGTATAGCACGGACAACGTGCACGTTTTGCCGAATAAAGAGCGTAAAATGCCCGAAGCCGCTCTACTATAAGGTAGAACGGCTTCAGGCAAAGAGTAGTATGTAAGTAAGATGTGGTCGAAATGAGAAAGGGTATAAAAAAACAGCAAGAGTCCTGCACCTTTTATCGGTATCAGCCCCCTTGCTGTGTCTTTATCATACTGCAAAATCGGCAGCTTGTCACCTGTCGTTTTTTACAACATTCCCAGTAACTCTATCGGTTATTTTTGGAGTGCATACTGTGTCAGCAGCTTTGCCGCGTCCTCTACATCGGAAACCGCACACAGCTCGCTCGGAGAATGGATATAGCGAGTCGGGATGGAGACCGCGCCTGCCTGCACGCCTGCGCGCGCCTTCTGCAGCGCCGACGTATCCGTGCCGCCGCACAGCAGGATTTCGCGCTGCGCGGATACACCGCAGTCCTTCGCCGCCTGCTCGAGCGCATCCACAACCGCCGGTGTGCAGATAACCGAGCGGTCCATCACCTTGACTGCCGGTCCCTTACCCAGCTCGACCGCCATCGCGGACTTCATCTCCGGCAGGTCGCCGGTATCGGTCACATCCACCGCGATAGCCGCATCCGGCTCAACTGCGAACGCTGCCGCGCCTGCGCCGCGCAGGCCAACCTCCTCCTGTGCCGTAAACACGAAGTACAGGTCGTTCTCGATTTCCTTGTCCGCCAGCTGCTCCATCATCAGCAGGAGCGTCACGCAGCCGATACGGTTGTCCAGATACGGACCACACAGCACGCCGTTCTGCTCGAATCGCGGTGCCTCGTACACAGCGAAATCACCGATCTGCACCAGCTTGCGCGCTTCCTCGGCATTCTTTGCGCCGATGTCGATGAACAGATTATCCAGCGTCAAATCCTTGAGCGGCGTCTTTTCCTCGTAGGAGATCACGCCGCGCGTGCCGTTGGCAAACTTCACCTGAATATTCAGCAGGTCACCGACATACAGGCCGCCGATCTGCGAAAAACGAATAAAGCCCTTGTCCTCAATATAGGTGGCAACCACGCCGATAGAGTCCATATGCGCGGCGAACAGCAGCTTTTTGCCATTCTTTGCGCCTTTTTTGCGGCAGATAAGGTTGCCGAGCGCGTCCGTCGTCACGTCGTCGATATACGCGCCTGCAATCTCCGCGATGGTTTCGCGAACCGCATCCTCACGGCCGGAAGGGCCGAATGCACCCGCGACCGTGTTCCATAAATCAAAAATCTTGCTCATTCGTCGTCCCCTCCGAGTTCTTCCAGAAATGCGCGTGCGGCGGAAAGCACCGCTTCGCAGTCAGCTACTGCCGCCACCGAGGACGGCGAGTGAATATAGCGTACCGGAGCCGCAGCCGCGCACACGCGCACGCCTGCACGGCTCTTGTGGATGCGGCCTGCGTCCGTGCCGCCGGCTACGCGCGTTTTCGTCTGCCAGCGGATGCCGCGCTTGTCGCAGGCATTGCGCATAAGTTCAAACAGTTCCGCATCGTAGATAGTCGCGCCATCCATGAACGGCAGAACAACACCGCCGCGTACGCGGCAAACGGCTTTGCCGCCTTCCACCTCTGCGAGATCAGCAGCTGTCGTGCCCTCGAGCACCATTGCAAATCCCGGGTCAAGCGCATATGCCATGCTTGCCGCACCGCGCAGACCGACTTCCTCCTGCACGGTGAAGCAGAACCAGGTGTCGATCGGCGGCTCATCCTCGATGAGCTTGAGGAGCGCGGCACAGCCGACGCGGTCATCAATCGCCTTGGCCTTGATAAGACCGTCGCCGAACTCGACAACCGCCGAGTCGAACACGCCGTAATCGCCAAGCGAAACCTTGTCCTCGGCGGCAGCTTTGCTCGCTGCACCGATGTCGATATACAAATCCTTGGTTTTGGGCATGGTGCGGCGCTCTGCTGCGGTCGTCAAATGAACTGCCTTGATGCCGATCACGCCCTGCACATCACCGAAGCGAACCGGTCGGCCGATGACAACACGCGGGTCCACACCGCCGACAAAGCCGAACTTCAGCATGCCGTCGTCCGTAATCTGCTTGATGATAACGCCGACCTCGTCCATGTGCGCGCACAGCACAACCGGACGCTCGAGCGCCTTTTTGCCCTTGCGGAACACCATCACGTTGCCGATGGCATCAGTTTTAATCTCGTCCGCGAACGGCTTTACCTTCTCGAGCACAAACTCGCGCACCGCATCCTCACAGCCGGACGGCCCCGGCAGTGCGCACAGCTGCTTCATCAGTTCGATCATGCACCCACCTCCCCGTCAAATCCGCGCAGAAATTCCGCCATCAGGTCTGCAACCGCCTGCACATCAGACAGCTTCACAACCTCGACCGGCGTATGCATGTATTTTTCCGGAATGGACAGCAAACCCATTGCGATGCCGCGGCCGACGATCTGCATCGTCCACGCATTCGTGCCGGTGTTGCCCTCCATAATTTCGAGCGTATAGTCGATGTCGTTCGCCTTGGCGGTCTTGATGAGCGCCTTGGTAAAGCCGCGATGCAGGTTCGGTCCCATGCCGACTGCCACGCCGCTGCCGAGATCGAACACACCGTCCGACGGACCGTCCGGCGTTCTGCCGTGGGTCACATCCACCGCGATGGCGTACTCCGGCTGAACCGTAAACGCGCCGGTCTGCGCACCCAGTTCAGTGACTTCCTCCTGCGTGCTGATGAGCACCGCAACATTGCATTTCAGCTTGTCCTTCGCTGCGTGCAGCTGCTCCATTGCCAGCAGGATGGCGGCAACGCCCGCTCGGTCATCAAGGCACTTGCTGCAAAGCTGACCGCCCGCCAGCTTGATCGGCTGCTGCGCGAACACGATCGGCGTGCCGACGCGAATGCGGCTTTTGGCATCGAGCAGACCGGTGTCGATCGCCATCTGGTCGATGGGGACGGCCTTGTTCTGCTCGCCTGCCTTGAGCAGGTGCGGCGGCATGCAGGATACCACGCCGTACAGCGGCTCGTCCGCGAGAATGGTCACCTCACCGCCGAGCAGCATGCGCGGGTCCACACCGCCGACCGGCGCGAACCGCAGAAAGCCGCCGTCCAGCACCTCGGTAACAAGAAAGCCGATCTGGTCGAGATGTGCGTCCAGCAGGACGGTTTTCGCGCCCTCTTTACCGCAGGACAGGCTGCCGATCACGTTGCCGTTCTTATCCGCGTCCACGGTGTCGCAGTACGGCCGGAACAGCTCCGCGACGGCCTTTGCCGCCTGCATTTCAAAGCCGCTGACCGCCGGCAGTGCACACAGCGTCCGCAGCGTTTGTTCTAACTGCAAGGAAATTCCTCCTTTTTCGTCTTTTATCGTACAAGGTTTATTATAACCGTTTCTTTCCATGGTTACAAGATAAAAGGCGCTCCTGAGAGCGCCTTTTGCTTTATGAAATCTGTTCTCCGGTCGGCAGATACAGCGCGTTCACCGCGTCCGTTTTGCCGTTCGGATAGGAATCTACCACGCGGAGACAACCGTTTTCAAAGCTGAGCCGATAATAAATGTCGATCGTGTCCTCGATTTTGATCGTACCCAGCGTTGCGCCGAAGCGGTCAAAGCAGGTAATCGTGTGCTCATCTGTCGGGAGCGCGTACACGCCTGCGCCGTCGGTCGCCAGCAGACCCGGACGTCCGCCGTTCAGAATCGGCTTTACACGGAACAGAACCTTGTTCGTGCCGTCCGCGTCACAGCGGATGTACTCATATTCGGTATTGCTGAGCCAATGGCTGTAAATGTTCTGACCGACCTCATCGAACGCATTCTGATAGGTCTTTGTCAGCTTTCTGCCCTTAAAGTTGTACAGCGCATAGTAGCCTGTATTCTCGGAGTAGATGTAGGTATCACTGTACTGATTGAGATACAGACCGCCCGAGCTGGATGCAATGCGCTTGCCGCCTGCGATAATGGCAGCCGAATTATTGCCCCACACAGTAAAGCGGTCTCCCGCACCATCACGAATCTCCATCTTGCTGCGGTCAAACGCAAAATTCATGCTCCACAGGGTCTTGCCGGTGGTGTCGATGGCACGAATAGTCTTGCCGTCCACGTTGACAACCGCCTTGCCGTCCTTGAAGTTGGTCATGCGGTCATAAGTCGCCGTGCTCTTAGTGCCGTCAGCCAGCGCAATGTAGTCCTTACCGTAAGTCACCTTGGTGATGTCCATCGGACACAGCCAGCCTGCCTGCTCGCCGTCTGCGACAAGAATGCGGTAATCCTCCAGTTTTTCGCCGGTTTTGAGGTTCACCACGTCATATTTCGTGCCGTTTTCCATCGTCACACCGGCCCATACACCGAGCATAGTAACATTCTCGAAGGTGCCCTTGGTATCCTTATAATCGGTCAGCAGCTTTTTGCCCTTTGCGTTCTCGATGTGCATCTGCGACCGTGCACCGGCACCGCCCTCATCGTCCATGACAACGGCGTACTCTGCCGCAGTCTCGCCGCTCGGCACCTCGGCATACTTGGTATCATACAGCCGCAGCATGGTCGCGATGGACTGCTCGTGCGTATAGCTGTTATTCGGTGCAAAACGATTGCCGCTGACGCCGTTCATCACGCCGCTGTTGTACGCCCAGTACACATCGCTGCGTGCCCACGCCTGAATGTCCGCGCCGTCCGTGAAAACGTGCGGCATACGTTCCTTCACGCTGTCCTTGGCATTCTTGCGCAGATTGCCCAGACGGTGCAGCATGCTTGCCGCCTGCTGACGGGTCAACTGCTGCTGCGGTGCAAATTTGCCGTTGCCAACGCCGTTTACCACGCCCAGAGACGCGCAGAGCAGCACATCCTCGTCCTTAGTATCCGAGAAGGAGACCGCGGTTTTCTCGACGGATTTTACGTTGCCGCTCTTCTCCCAGGTGCGGTAAACCGCTGCTGCCAGCGCACAGAAATCCGCACGAGTGATGCTCTGCGTGTACGCCTGATCGACCTGCTCCGGCACAATGCCCGCGTTCCGCGCGGTATCCACCGCCGACTTCGCCCAACTGCTCGGCGCTTCCGCTGCCGCAGCTGCCGTTACCAGCATAGCCGCAGACAAAATTGCTGCAATCGTTCGTTTCATAGAAAATCCTCCTTTTAATTCAGCGGTCAGTGATTTTTTCTTTGTTCCCGGTATCGCGCACTATTTTCTGATCGCTGCATTGTATTTGACGTTGGTATCTGCAAAAGGTTCCCAGATTTATCGGGTAATGTCAAAAAAATCATTGACGGTGCAGGTCTGCAGAATACCGTCCGGCGTGTAGTATTCATCCCGCAGGACGCGCTGCTGCTCATCAAACCATATTTTCTCGGTTACGCCATCCTCGCTGACGCAGACTGCGGTGCGCTCAGCGTCGTCATACGTCCACTCGTTGTCCTGCATCATTTCGTAATTCGGATCATGCACATCATTTTCCATGTGCAGCGTGGAGCCGCGTGCATCCTTCACCGTGATCCATGTACCGGTCAGCACGCCCTCGAAAACCGTGCTGGTTCTGGTCGTTTCTCCGGTTTTGGGATTGTATTCCGACACTGTCTGTGACTGCATGTTGCCTGCCGTGTCGTAACTCTGCTCCAGATACGGTTTTTTCTCGTCTCCGCGATAGGTGTAAGTCTCTATTCCGTCCGCATTCGCTGTGCGAACGATACGACCCTGCTCGTCATACTCTGTGTAAGAAACCGTTTTTACACCGCAGGTTGTGGAATACCATGTCATTTTGCTGCCGTTGTAAACCTTGCGTTCACTGGAACTCACGCCGAACGGACGCTTGCAATTCAGTGACCAGATCTCGCGGTTCTGCGCATCGTAGCCGGTGATCTTGAGATAGGACCATTCCTTCTCATCCGGTATCACGCGCGTTGTCTTTTGCTGTTCAATCCGAGCAGCAGGCTGCATATACGCCAGAAGTGTCCAGTTTTCCGCTGTCGGACGGACATACCGCAGTCCGTTCAGCGATAAGCCGCCGAAAACAGCACCGCAGCAGACCGCAGTGCTCGCCGCCAGCATTCCGGCTCGTTTGAAGATGTTCTTCTTCATAAACGTACCTCTTCAGCGAGTGACATCGGTGTATGTTGTTGTAATCTCACGCGAAAAACCATCCTCCGAAAAGCTATATGCATTTTTTATCCAGCGTCCCTGTTCGTCATACCAGTATTTCTCGGTCGTGCCCTCCGCCTCGTCCACACAGGTGGCCGTGCGCGCGGCATCGTCATACGTCCACTGATAGTCACAGGTTCTCATCTGTCCGCCCGCGCTGACATGCACTTGCTTTACGATGTTGCCATGCGAATCCAGTATGCAGTACTGCGAGGCAAGATAGGTACCATCGTCCTCGTATATGTCCATATTGGTGACGGTACTGCCTGTTTGCGGGTCGGTTTCGGTGATCTTGCGGCCGGTCAACGCGCCCTGCGCGTTGTGCGTTTCCTCCAGATACGTTTCAGTCGCATCGCCGCGGTAGTAATACGTCGATATGCCGCCATAGTCGGTTTCCATACGGATAAGCCGTCCCTGTTCATCATACTGGCAAACCGAGTCCGCTTTTCCGCCCTGACCGAAGAAATACCGCGCCGATGTATTGCCGATGTACACATCACGGCTACTGCCGACCGATGCCAGCTTGCCGAATGTCGTGCGCGACCAAATCTCGCGGTTCTGTGCATCGTATCCGGTGACAGTGTAGGTCGGGTCGCCCTCACCGAAGTCCATAACGCACTGCTCGATGCGTTCCGCCGGTTCGACCCACGGCAGCAGCCACCAGTTCTCTGCCGTTGGCCTCATGTAGCGTAAGCCATTCACCGCCAGCGCCCCGAAAACACCGGCTGTACAGGCGGCAGTTGCCGCCGTCAACATTCCCACACGTTTGAGCAGATCTCTGTTCATAAACATCCGCCTTTCTCTATCCAATTGTCCTGCCTGTCTTATCTGGTTTCAGTATAGCATAAATTTTTCCGGAAGGATATATCTCTTTGCATTTTGAAGCAGAAATGTATCATGCAGCGGCAAAATCGTTTGTCTGCGCCCGGTTGGCGACGGTGCGGGAGCACACTGTGCTCCCCTGCGGTTGCGCGTGTGCAGCTGAATTTACAGGTGCCGTCCGCAGACACCAGACCACCGAGTTGCGCAACACGGGTATCCCCCAGGGGACCTTCTCTTGCCTTTCGGGCAATTCACCTTGTGTTGCGCCTGCGTAGAGCAAACCGCATGTGTAGCAGTCAAGTATCTGGCATTGAGAATAGGTAGGGAAATGGGCGCACACTGTGCGCCCCTACGGAAGAAAAAATCCTCTGCCGTTCCCCTATAGTCTCAGTTCTGCAAATTTCGCCGTGCTATCTCAAAAGGAAACGGGATTCAAAAGGGTGGAAACCTTGGTGTCCATCCTTTTGCCCACCGCCGTGGGTACGGCGAACTCCTGCGCTCCGCAGAGCGCAACTCTCCGCTTGATTAAAACGCAAAAAAATCCCGCAGAGAAAACCTCTGCGGGATTTATTATGCTATTTCAGCAAGCGTTTTGCGCGATCTTACGCCTCGGGAGCGTACAGATCCTGCAGGCGCTTCAGGTGAGCGTAACGCTTGGTAGACTCTACCTCGGAACGCTCGAACAGGCCCTCTGCACGATCCGGGAACGAACGGGTCAGTGCGGAGTAACGAGCCTCGCCCATCATGAACTTGCGGTAATCCTCGGTCTTGGGCTCCTTGGACTCCAGAATGAACGGGTTCTTGCCCTCGTCAGCCAGCTGCGGGTTGAAGCGGAACAGGTTCCAGTAACCGCAGTCAACAGCCTTCTTCATCTCAGCCTGGCAGTTGGTCATGCCGCCCTTGATGGAGTGCATCTCACACGGAGCATAGCCGATTACCAGCGACGGGCCCGGATAAGCCTCAGCCTCAGCGATGGCCTTCAGGGTCTGAGCCGGGTTAGCGCCCATAGCTACCTGTGCAACGTAAACGTAGCCGTAGCTCATAGCGATCTCAGCAAGGCTCTTCTTCTTGGTGGTCTTACCGGAAGCTGCGAACTGTGCAACAGCGCCGATGTTGGTAGCCTTGGAAGCCTGTCCGCCGGTGTTGGAGTAAACCTCGGTATCGAATACCATAACGTTTACGTCCTTGCCGGATGCCAGAACGTGATCCAGACCGCCGAAGCCGATGTCATATGCCCAGCCGTCGCCGCCGAAGATCCAAACGGACTTCTTAGCGAGGTATTCCTTGTGAGCCAGAACATCCTTGCAGTCCGGGCAGCCTGCTGCTGCGCCCTTTTCGAGCTCTGCAACCAGTGCCTTTGCCGGCTCAGCGTTAGCAGCGCCGTTGTCCTTGGTATCCATGAAGCTGTTAACAGCGTTCTTGAAGCTGTCGGTAGCGTTCTCAGAGCCAGCCATAACTTCCAGCTTGGAGATCAGGCGCTCACGGAGAGCTTCCTGACCATAGTACATGCCAAGGCCGTGCTCTGCGTTATCCTCGAACAGGGAGTTAGCCCATGCCGGACCGTGGCCGTTTGCATCAACGGTGTACGGGGAGGTAGCAGCCGGGCCGCCCCAAATGGACGAACAGCCAGTAGCGTTGGAGATGTACATGCGGTCGCCGCAAACCTGAGTGATCAGGCGGGCGTAAGAGGTCTCTGCACAGCCTGCGCAGGAACCGGAGAACTCAAGCAGCGGCTTCTTGAACTGCGAATCCTTTACGGAGTTCGTGGAGATCATGTCGGCCTTCTCGGAAACCTTTGCTACGCAGTAATCGAATGCATCCTGCTGAGCAGCTTCCTCTGCCTGCGGTACCATCTTGAGGGACTTGGTCGGGCAGACGCCGATACATACGCCGCAGCCCATGCAGTCCAGCGGAGATACAGCCATGGTGTACTTGTAAACGCCCTTGCCCTTGCCTGCCTTGATGTCAACCAGCTTGGTGGAAGCCGGTGCAGCAGCAGCCTCTTCTTCGGTCAGTGCAAACGGACGAATGGTAGCGTGCGGGCAGACGTAAGCACACTGGTTACACTGAACACAGGTAGCCTCGTTCCACTGCGGAACGGTAACTGCTACGCCGCGCTTCTCGTAAGCAGCTGCGCCGTGCTCGAAGGAGCCGTCAACATGCTCGCCTGCGAATGCGGATACCGGCAGGGAGTCGCCGTCCATGCGGCCGATCGGCTCCATAACGTCCTTGACCATCTTGACAACTTCCGGACGGCCCTGCAGATCGCGGGTATCAACCTCGTCCTGTGCGTCAGCCCAGTCAGCCGGTACGTCGATCTTCTGGTATGCGGTAGCGCCGATGTCGATAGCCTTGTGGTTCATATCAACGATGTCCTGGCCCTTCTTCAGGTAGGACTTGGTAGCAGCGTCCTTCATGAACTGGATAGCCTGCTCGCTCGGCATTACCTTAGCCAGTGCGAAGAATGCAGACTGCAGAATGGTGTTGGTGCGCTTGCCCATGCCGATCTCGATAGCGAGGTCGATTGCGTTGATGGTGTAAAGCTGAACGTTGTTCTTAGCAATGTAGCGCTTCTCGGAAGCTGCCAGATGCTTGCTCAGCTCTTCCGGAGACCACTGGCAGTTGATGAGGAATACGCCGCCCGGCTTAACGTCACGCACGATCGGGAAGTGCTTGGTGATGTAGGACGGGTTGTGGCATGCTACGAAGTCAGCCTTGTTGATGTAGTAAGGAGAACGGATCGGCTTGTCGCCAAAACGCAGATGCGAAACGGTTACGCCGCCGGTCTTCTTGGAGTCGTACTGGAAGTAAGCCTGTACGAACTTGTCGGTGTGGTCGCCGATGATCTTGATGGAGTTCTTGTTTGCACCAACGGTACCGTCGCCGCCGAGACCCCAGAACTTGCACTCGGTCGTGCCTTCTGCTGCGGTGTTCGGTGCCGGCTTCTCCTCGAGGGAGAGGTAGGTAACGTCGTCGTTGATGCCCAGGGTGAACATCTTCTTCGGCTCTGCCTTAGCCAGCTCCTCGTATACAGCGAATACGGAGGACGGGGGCGTATCCTTGGAACCCAGACCGTAACGGCCGCCGGTTACTACCTTATCGGTGATGCCTGCATCAGCCAGAGCGGTAACAACGTCCATGTAAAGCGGCTCGCCCTGGGAGCCCGGCTCCTTGGTACGGTCGAGGACTGCGATCTTCTTAGCGGTCTCCGGGATAGCTGCGATCAGCTTGTCAGCACGGAACGGACGGTACAGACGAACCTTAACCAGGCCGACCTTCTCGCCGTGTGCGTTCAGGTAATCGATAACTTCCTCTGCAACGTCGCAGATGGAGCCCATAGCGATGATAACGCGGTCAGCGTCAGCAGCGCCGTAGTAGTTGAACAGCTGGTAGTTGGTGCCGAGCTTGGCATTTACCTTGCCCATGTACTCCTCAACGATGCCCGGAACAGCTTCGTAGTACTTGTTGGCAGCCTCGCGGTGCTGGAAGAATACGTCGCCGTTCTCGTGAGAGCCGCGCATCATAGCGTGCTCCGGGTTCAGTGCGCGCTTGCGGAATGCTTCAACAGCATCCATGTCGCACATTTCCTTCAGATCCTCGTAATCCCAAACCTGGATCTTCTGGATCTCGTGGGAGGTACGGAAGCCGTCGAAGAAGTTAATGAACGGAACACGGGACTTGATGGTAGCCAGATGTGCTACTGCAGAAAGGTCCATAACCTCCTGCGGGTTGGTCTCAGCCAGCATAGCGAAACCGGTCTGGCGGCAAGCCATAACGTCGGAATGGTCACCGAAGATGTTCAGTGCATGAGATGCAACGGTACGAGCGGAAACGTGGAATACACACGGAAGCAGCTCGCCTGCGATCTTGTACATATTCGGGATCATCAGCAGAAGACCCTGAGAAGCAGTGTAGGTGGTAGTGAGCGCACCTGCTGCCAGAGAGCCGTGTACGGTACCCGCCGCACCTGCCTCGGACTGCATTTCGATTACCTTAACGGTAGTACCGAAAATGTTCTTCTGACCTGCGGCAGCCCACTGGTCAACGCTGTCTGCCATGGGGCTGGACGGGGTGATCGGATAGATACCCGCAACTTCGGTAAACGCGTACGATACGTGCGCGGCCGCAGTGTTGCCGTCCATGGACTTCATCTTTCTTGCCATGTTGATGTCCTCCTATAAAAAATTATAATTCTCAATTGGAATTAAAAGCCCTCGTTTTGGTGTATTTTAACCTAAACTAAGCCTTACCTGCCCCTTCATTGTAGCACTCACGCACAAAGTTGTAAACAGTAAATGTACTATTTTCCGCACTATTTTTCAAATTTTGATAAGCTGTTCCGTATTATGAAATGCATGCAAACTTTTTATCATGGAGTTTCTGTGTTTTTTCCGTGTTTTTTATTGCGTAATCTGATGACACATAGTATAGTATTAGATGTATAGTTATATGGTTATGCCATAAGTATCGGAGGGATCGGCATGGTATCTCGCGTATTCTCCGCAGGACTAAGCGGCATTGACGGCTACATTGTCACCGTCGAGTGCTTCCTCTCCGGCGGTCTTCCCCGACTGGATGTCGTCGGTCTGCCGACCGGCGCGGTATCCGAAGCCGGAGAGCGCGTCCGTGCCGCCGCAAAGGCCTGCGCCTTTGACTGGCCCGTGTCCCGACTGACCGTCAACCTCGCACCTGCCGACACAAAAAAGGCAGGAACAGCATACGATCTGCCCATTCTGCTTTCCATTCTGGCGGCAGCGGGCGAGATTGATGCACCGCCCGACAACGCTCTCTTCTTCGGCGAGCTTTCCCTCACCGGAGAGCTGCGGCCTGTCTGCGGTGCGCTTTCCATGGCGCTTGCCGCGCGTGATGCCGGTTTCAAAACCGTGTTCGTTCCCGCGATGAATGCCGCCGAAGCATCCTATGCTTCCGGTGTGACGGTGTTTCCGATCCGTACATTAAATGAGCTGCTCGGACATTTGAACGGCAGAAAGCCGCTCACGCCGTGTGCTCCTCCGCCCAGACCCGAACCGCAGGACGATGCGCTGGATTTTGCGCATGTGCTCGGTCAGCACGCGGTCAAACGCGCGCTTGAGATCGCGGCTGCAGGCGGACACAACGTGCTTCTTTCCGGACCGCCCGGTTCGGGCAAGAGCATGGCTGCAAAGCGCTTTTCCACCATCCTGCCGCCGCTGTCTGACAGCGAACGGCTGGAGGTTATCCGTGTCTGGTCTGCCATCGGCAGAGGACAGGAGGCGGTCGAACGTGCCGAACGGCCGTTCCGTGCACCGCACCATAATTCCTCGGCCAACGCAATGGCAGGCGGTTCGGGTGCCGCAGGGCGGCTGCCCGTCCCCGGCGAGATCACGCTCGCGCACCGCGGTGTCCTGTTTCTGGATGAATTTCCGGAATTCCGCCGCGATGTGCTCGAAACCCTGCGCCAGCCGCTTGAGGACGGCAGAGTTACCATCTCGCGCGTCGCCGGTCAGGTGACGTATCCGGCACGGTTTCAGCTCATTGCCGCGATGAATCCCTGCAAATGCGGCTGGTACGGCACGGAACGCTGCACCTGCACCAAGGCTGCCGTTCAGCAGTATCTGCACCGTCTGTCCGGTCCGCTGCTCGACCGAATCGACCTGCAGGTTGCTGTGCAGCCGGTTGAATACGCCGCGCTTGCCGCACGAGGTCAGGCCAGTGAGGAACACTCCGCCGACATTCGTGCCCGCGTGCTCGCCGCACGCGAGCGGCAATATGCCCGACAGGGCGCCGACGTGTGCAACGCCGCAATTCCGCCGCCGCAGCTTGCCGAGCACTGCCCGCTGAGCGCGGATGCGTCTCGTATGTTTGCGGCCGCATTTCAGCGGCTGGGGCTGACCGCCCGTGCGCATGACCGCGTACTGCGTGTTGCCCGCACGATCGCTGATCTGGCAGACAGCAGTGTCATCGAGGCTGAGCATCTCGCCGAGGCTCTGCAGTACCGTTCACTCGACAGAGCCGCGGGTTCTTGACAGCTTGTGGAAAAGTCTGTGGACTATGTGTATAAATTTACAATTACTGTAATTTCACCTAAATTCGACCATTTATTGACATACTGGTTTGTTTTATCGGCAAACCAACAACCAGTCAGGAGGAAAATTCAATGTCTCATCCTATCGCTCGCCGTGCCGGTATGCTTGCGCTGACTGCCGCAATGCTCATGCCAAGCGCGGGAGCATTATCCGATGTGTCCAACTGGGCGCAGGAAGGCGTTGCCGCTGCGCAGAATGCCGGTCTGGCACCTTCGTCTCTGTCCAACAGCGCCGCTTCCGGCTCTATCACCCGCGCAGAGTTCTGTGCCGTTGCGCTGAACGCCTACAAGGCTGTCAGCGGCAAGGCTGTCTATGTTTCGGGCAAAAAGCCGTTCGAGGACTGCTCGGATCCCAATGTCACCGCAGCTTACCTGCTCGGCATTGTAAAAGGCCGCACCAACGGCAACTTTGATCCGGATGCCAAGATCAGCCGCGAGGAAATGTGCACCATGCTCGACAACATCCTCGCCGCTGCCGATATCGAAGCAACCGAGATCGCCGGTGATGCCTGCATCGAGGATTACCCCGATGTAAGCATGATCAGCGATTACGCAATGCAGCCGGTCGTTACCATGGTCGATCATTCGGTCATCAACGGCATCACCGATACCAGCACGGACACCACCATTCTGGCCCCGTCCGGCACCACTACCCGCGAGCAGGCGCTGATCATGGCAAACCGCTTCTGCACCGCCTTCAAGCCGGATAAGACGCCGATTGCAGCGGTTGACGGCTCCGCTAACCTGCCGACTACCGCCGGTTCTTCCACCTCTGCCGCAACCACCATCGTCGGTCTGCCGCAGACCGAGGCTGAGAAGATGACCTACGTTTACGGCGCAGGCAACGGCAAGTACCAGTCCGCAGCTGAGGCTGAGGCTCACATGGTCGAGATCGTGGTTCCGGTATGGCATCTGCAGTCCGACGGCACCAAGGTGGCCTCCAAGGCTTATCTGCAGGTAAACGCTTCGCTGGCTTCCATCTATCAGGCCATCTTTGAGGAGATCTTCAACGGCTCCGAGAAGTTCCCGATCTATGATGTAGGCTGCTACTCGTGGCGCACCGGCGAGCACTCTCAGGGCACCGCAGTTGATATCAACCCGGACGAGAACATGGAAGCTACCATCAACTCGGACGGTTCTCTGTCTCCGACCTGCGGCACCCACTGGACGCCGTATATTGATCCGTACTCCATCCCCGAGGGCGGCGATGTTTACAATGCCTTCACCAAGTACGGCTTCACCTGGGGCGGCAACGGCTGGCGCACCAAGCGCGACTACATGCACTTCAGCTACTTCGGCCGCTAAGCACTACATACGAAATGGAAAAAGAAGGGACGGCTTATCGTTAGCCGCCCCTTATCTTTTGTGAAATTTGTGTAACTTTACAGGAATTTAATTTACAATTTTAGAATAACATGCTATAATAATATATAGAGTACATTAGTAAGGAGGCATGACATCATGAGAAGACTTTCTATTCCGCAGAAGCCCGACCGTCCGGACATCGACGATCTGATCTTTGGTGATGACCATAAGACGCAGAGCGAAAAGTAACCGCACTTTTTGATCGGTTCCACGCAGGGCTTGCAGAGAAACAGCAGCCGCGTGGTTTTTTTATACCTGTTTTTGAAAGGAAACATATAAAAATGGAATCATCCAGTCCCGCGTCACGGACAAAAATGTAACACCCGAAGCATTTTTAATGCCTCGGGTGTTTTTCTTCTCTCTGCACCGGTTGACCTGAGGACACGAACCGCGTAAGCGTGTTCGCCCCTAACGGGCGGAAGGTTTTCGCTGAACCTCAGCAGGGATTTGCGCTGACGCCGCGCGGGCGCACAAGAGGGTAGACAACCTGCGGTTTTCCACCCTCTTGTGGATCTCCCCTTTTCCCTTTGGCACGGCGAAATTTGCAGAGCTGAGACTATAAAGGAACGGCAGTTGGATTACTCTTGCGTTTATTTCGCAATATATTCGCAGTTCACAGATAGCGTACTGCTACACATATCGGCTACTCTACGCTGGGTGCGGCATAACAATGCCGCACAACTTGTTGGCACGTTATGACAGACAGCACCTGTGTATTTTATCTGATGATAACTGTTGTACCGTAGGGTGCGACGACCTCGGCGCACCGTTTGTCAACCATCTGTACCTTGCATAATCTCTTCACCCTAAATCAAATTCTCAATTTTAATTACATTAAATAGGTAAAATAAAACCCCACCCTGCCGATGCAGTCCAATTAGTAACCTGCACGACTCATGCAGGTGGGTCCTCTGTTTGATACCTCTGCGCTTCCAACTTCCGTGTATACCCGGGAGGCCTGCTGCTCAGTATCAAAACTTTCCGAAGTCCCGTACTAAAAATGTGGGTTAAAAAAGGACTGCTGTCGAACAGGGCAGGATCTTACCGAAATAAAATGCTTTGCTTCCGATAACGAAGCTGCGCTGTTTACTCTTATTTGATGCCATCGGCCGGAGAATTACTCCTCCTCTGCCTCGGCGCGTTCCATAACGATGTTGAACACTGCATCTGCGATCTCGTCATCCTCAACCGCCTCGAGCAGCTCTTCGCCGTTCTCCTCAACGATCTGCATGATAACGACCTCTGCATCCTCCTCGATGGAGATCTCTGCAGGGATAAACGCCAGATAGGTCACGCCATTATATTCCACGGTGTCGATATGCTCAAACTCGACCTCGTTGCCGTCCTCGTCGATCAGGGTTACAAAATCATTGCCGTATTCCTCGCTCATGGGTCCGGCACCTCCTTAAATTCATAGTAAAGGGGATCGATCAGGTGTTTCCTGTCCCTTGTATTAAGCATAACAAATTATGACGTATTTGTAAAGCCTTATGTTGTGCATTCAGCACTACACTTTACACGATCATAGTATGTCTGTTACTGTAATAATCATACCAGTTAAAAAACGTGAAATAAAGCCTTGACTTTGTAAATTAATTCTGGTATAGTATTTGAGGTAACAAGGAAGAAGGCAGGTCCTCACCCGCAGCGAAGCAAACGGGTCAATAAAGCACAGAAGCCGCTTTGCGCGTTCTGTGATTTTATTCCGGAGGACGGTCATTCGATCAGTCCTTTTTCTTTTTGTCTTAAACCGATTTCGTTTGGAGGTGCTTACCAATCAGCAGCATGGAACATCAAATCAATGAAGAGATCCGCGACAAGGAAGTTCGTCTGATCGGTGACGACGGCGAACAGCTCGGCATTCTGCCTATTCAGCAGGCACAGGATATCGCCGTAGAAAAGGGCATGGATCTGGTCAAAATCGCGCCGCAGGCTAAGCCGCCTGTCTGCAAGATCATGGATTACGGTAAATTCCGCTTCGAGCAGGCAAAGCGCGAGAAGGAAGCGCGAAAGAATCAGCGTGTCGTGGAGATCAAAGAGATTCGCCTGACGCCTAATATCGACATCGGCGACCTGAACACCAAGGTAAAGAACGCTTGCCGCTTCCTGCAGGACGGCAACAAGGTCAAGGTTTCGGTTCGTTTCCGTGGCCGTGAGGTCACACACGCGTCGCTTGGTCAGGATCTGCTCCATCGCTTCGCGGAGCTGTGCTCGGAGTGCAGCACGGTAGAAAAGCAGCCCAAGCTCGAAGGCCGCCAGATGCTGATGTTTCTGGCGCCCGCAAAGGACAAGTAAAACCAACGCGCAGATATAGCGCAAATTCAGAGAGGAGCAAAACCTTATGCCTAAGATCAAAACGCACAGCGGTGCAAAAAAGAGATTTTCCGTTACCAAGAACGGTAAGTTCAAGCGCGGTCACGTTGGCAAGCGCCACCTGCTCAACGGCCATGGCAAGACCACTAAGCTGAAGCGCCACCTCCGCAAGGAAGGCTTCGCAGATTCTACCAACGTAGCACAGCTGAAGCGTCTGCTGCCGTACAAGTAAGTTAGAAAACAACATCTTTCATATAGGAGGCAAACACAATGGCAAGAGTTAAGGGCGCAATGATGACCCGTAAAAGAAGAAAGAAGATCCTGAAGCGTGCTAAGGGTTACTGGGGTTCCAAGTCTACCCACTACCGTGTAGCCAACCAGGCTGTAATGAAGAGCCTGAAGTACGCTTACATCGGCCGCAAGCACAAGAAGCGTGACTTCCGTCGTCTGTGGATCACCCGCATCTCTGCAGCTTGCAAGACCTGCGATATCAACTACAGCCGTTTCATGAACGGTCTGAAGAAGGCTGGTATCGACCTGAACCGCAAGATGCTGGCTGACCTGGCTGTAAACGACCAGGCTGCATTCGCTGCACTGGCTGAGAAGGCTAAGGCTGCACTTTAATTGCATAACAAAACGAGTCTGTGAAAACAGACTCGTTTTTTACATTCAGCGTTCCGCTCGGGACGCTGTTTTCATATTCCGCGTTCCTCCGCCCTATACTGTGATGGTAAGGAGTGTGATGAAATGGGTCCATCCATTTACTTAGGCGTACAGGGCTACGGCTGCATCCGTGCCGAGGATAAAGACCGGTTTGCGCATCGGTTTCGGCAGGACGACAGCGTGTGCTGCTATGCCGTGTGCAATAAAGGCCGCTACGCCATCCAGAACCGCCTGCAGGAAGGTCAGGCGTATCATTTGACCATCCGGCAGGAAACGGTGACACAGGCCGTTCTCACCCGTCCGGATGCACAAGGCGTAATCAATGCCATCAGTGGCAATTCCATCACGGTAGACGGCATGCACCTTCCCTGCCGCGCTGTGTTTGAAATCCGCACACGAGCCGGCGGCGCTGTCGTTCTGCCTTGCTTTCTCACCGGCCGGATCGTCGGCAGTTATGCACAGGTATTCGGCGGTATTGCGTATATCCGGCCTGCTCCGCAGATGTATCATCCGCCGGTTCACGGTGTTCCCGGTCAGCGCACCCTGCAAAACCTGCTCAGAACCGCCTTGATGCCTGTCGGCATCGCCCTGTACGTCTACGGCGGCGGCTGGAACTGGCAGGATACCGGCTTCGGCAACACCGCTATGCACATCGGTCTGCCGCAAAGCTGGATCGACTTCTTCGACTGTCAGAACGCCTGCTATACCTACCGCAGCGACAGCAATCCCGCGCACAGCTACTACCCGACCGGCGGTTGGAACCAGTACGGCTATGCTGGTCTGGATTGCTCGGGCTACCTCGGCTGGACGCTGTACAATACCCTGCATACCGAGAGTGCGTCTGTCTCCGACTGTGACGGCTATGTCACGCCCGCCGCCGAGTTTGCCCATACGCTTGCCCAAAGAGCCTGGGGTACCCTTTCCCGTCAGGACTGCGGCAACGGCCTGCAGGAGCCGTCCTCGTTCCGTCCCGGCGATATCTTCAGCATGGACGGTCATGTGTGGCTGTGCATCGGTCCCTGTCGAGACGGCAGCATTGTCATCGCGCACTCTACGCCCTCGCCCAGTAAAACCGATTGTAAAGGCGGCGGCGTGCAGCTCAGCGCGCTCAATCCCGCGCGTGATGCGGATAAAGATTGTCAGGCGTATCGGCTCGCAGAACGCTTTATGCAGCGGTATCCGCGCTGGAGTACAAGGTATCAGGTGCAGCTGCTGCCCTATTCGGTTTATGGGAAGCTGTCGGAGAATCCGCATACAGGGTTGTTCCGGTGGAATGATTTTCTCTCAGATAAAGAAGGTGTTCGGGGACAGTTTGCGGAGGAGATTCTGCAAATTGAGAATTGAAAATGGAGAATGGAGAATTACGCAGCGGTAAAGCGTTGTGCGGGCGGCCAACGGCCGCCCCTGCGGTTACGCAAGGTGCAGATGGGTTACAAGCGGTGCGCCGAGGTCGCACCCTACGGTATCATCCGTTATCAAACAAAACCCGCAGATGCCGTCCATGACCACCGAGCAAACGAGTTGCGCGACACGGGTATCCCCCAGGGGACCCTCTCTTGCCCTTCGGGCAATTCACCTTGTGTCGCGCCTGCGTAGAGCTGCCGATATATGTAGCAGTACGGAATCCGGCACTGCGCAGAGGTAAAGAAATGGGAGCACACTGTGCTCCCCTGCGGTAATAAAAATCCTCTGCTGTTCCCCTTTTTCGAAGCGGTCGCCGGTCTCTGATCTGCGCCAGACTAACAAACAAAAGGAAGTGGGAGTTAAGAGGGTAGAAACCTTGGTGTCTACCCTCTTGCCCCGCCGCGGGGCGCGGCACATTCCCGCCGTCCGCAGACGGCGAATCCCCGCACAGTCGGTGCTGAAAAGGTTCCACCCGAAAAATCCCGCTTGCTGAAATTTCCATTTTGACAAATCCCGCGCATTCCGCGTGATACAATAACACTCCGCGGCACCGGCATGGAACCATTCGATTATCCACAAGTCTGTGGATAAATCCGTGCAAAATCACGCCGCAACGGAGGAGTTTTTACGCAGACAGCAGTTTTCACCGCAGCGGCTAAAACAAACGCGCTTCCGCTGCGATTTTACCCGTTACGCAACAATATCGCGCTGTGCACGCTCGGTGCAGACGAACGGCCGCTGACCGGTCACGATGAAGTCACCTCGGTGGACCGCAGTCTGGTGCTGAGCAGCACCGCCGTCCATCTCGGTGAGCACGGCAGCATCCACGACCTCGCCGAAAGCGAAATCTACCGCTGGGCCAACGTGCGCGGCTACGTTGCACTGCACCGCACCCAGCCCATCTATCTGAGCGAGAACCGCTGCATGATGCACCTGCGGCTGACCGGCGTGCGGCTCGGCATGGAGCAGGTGGTAGTCTACACCCGGCTTTCCGGCGGCATGGCGCGTGTTGACCGCCTGTGGCATCCCCTGTCCGAACAGGAAAATGACCCGTCCGCCGCCGTGTTTGCCGCCACAGCCGCCGCTTTAACAGCTTTATAATATCAGCAATTTGCTTATTCACAAAAAATTTATTTATATCCTGTCCACTTTATGCTATAATACTATCGTATATGTAACAAATGGGGCTATTGCGCCCTTTTGAAAGGCTGAAGAAAAGTAATGGCTAATTTTTTGACCAAAATTTTCGGCACGCACTCGTCGCACGAGCTGAAAAAGATCTACCCCATTGCGGATAAAGTGGACGCACTCGAAGAGCAGTTCAAAAAGCTGACCGACGACGAGCTGCGCGCCAAGACAGACGAATTCAAGCAGCGCTACCAGAACGGCGAAACGCTTGACCAGCTTTTGCCGGAGGCATTTGCCACCTGCCGTGAAGCAGCATGGCGTGTACTCGGTATGCGTCATTACCGTGTACAGATCATCGGCGGTATCGTCCTGCATCAGGGCCGTATCGCAGAGATGAAGACCGGTGAAGGCAAGACCCTTGTGGCTACCCTTCCCGCTTATCTGAACGCACTGACCGGCAAGGGCGTACACATTGTCACCGTCAACGACTACCTCGCCAAGCGAGACAGTGAGTGGATGGGCAAGGTATACCGCTTCCTCGGTCTCAAGGTCGGTCTTGTCATTCATGAGGTTCCGCCGCAGGCCCGCAAGGCGATGTACGCCGCTGATATCACCTACGGCACGAACAATGAGTTCGGTTTCGACTACCTGCGCGACAACATGGCGATCTACAAAAATGCAATGGTTCAGCGTGACCATGCGTTCGCCATCGTCGATGAGGTTGACTCCATCCTGATTGATGAGGCGCGTACCCCGCTGATCATCTCCGGTCAGGGCGAGAAGTCCTCTCAGCTGTACGAGATCGCGGACCGCTTTGCCGCTCAGCTTTCCTGCCTGCGCGTCAAGGAAGTGGATGCCAAGGAGGAGCAGGACGATATCGATGCCGATTACATCGTCGATGAAAAGGCCAAGACCGCGACGCTGACCCCGCACGGTCAGAAGCGCGCCGAGGCTTACTTTAAGGTAGAAAACCTGTCCGACCCCGCAAATACCACGCTGCAGCACCACATTAACCAGGCCATCAAGGCACGCGGCGTTATGCAGCGCGATGTAGACTACGTTGTCCGTGACGGTCAGGTCATCATTGTTGATGAGTTTACCGGCCGTCTGATGTTCGGCCGCCGCTACAACGAGGGTCTGCATCAGGCGATCGAGGCCAAGGAAGGCGTAAAGGTCGAGCACGAGAGCAAGACGCTGGCAACCATCACCTTCCAGAACTACTTCCGTCTGTACGGCAAACTGTCCGGCATGACCGGTACCGCACTGACCGAGGAAGAGGAATTCCGCCACACCTATCAGCTGGACGTTATCGAGATCCCGACCAACAAGCCGATTGCCCGTAAGGACAATCCGGATGCGGTTTACAAGAACGAACGCGGCAAGATCATGGCGACCATTGCCCGCATTGAGCAGTGCCACGCAAAGGGTCAGCCGATTCTGGTCGGCACGGTTTCCATCGAAAAGTCCGAGGAACTGAGCAAGATTCTGAAGGCTAAGGGCATCAAGCACACCGTCCTGAACGCAAAGTATCACGAGCGCGAGGCAGAGATCGTTGCACAGGCCGGCAAGCCGGGCGCAGTTACCATTGCGACCAACATGGCAGGCCGTGGTACCGATATCATGCTCGGCGGCAACGCTGAGACCATGGCGCTGGATGAAATTAAGAAGTATCTCCGTCACGAGGTCGAGGACCGTGTGCAGAAGGGCGAGATGGACGAGCGCGTTGCGCACGACTACATCGACCACATGATCTACGAGGCAAACGGCCATGCCGACACCGACGATCAGGAGGTTCTGGCTATCCGTGCCAAGTTTGAGGAACTGTACAGCAAGTTCAAGACCGAGACCGACGCGGCAGCCGAAAAGGTTCGTGCGGCAGGCGGTCTGTATATCCTCGGCACCGAGCGTCACGAGTCCCGCCGAATCGACAACCAGCTGCGCGGCCGTGCCGGCCGTCAGGGCGACCCCGGCGAATCCAGCTTCTACATTTCGCTGGAGGACGACCTCATGCGTCTGTTTGGCTCCGAGCGTATCCAGAACATGATGGACACCCTCGGCATTGCCGATGACGAGCCGATCGATCAGAAGATTCTGTCCGGCGCGATCGAAAATGCCCAGAAGAAGATCGAATCCCGCAACTTCGGCGTTCGTAAGCACGTCCTCGAGTATGACGATGTGCTGAACACCCAGCGTCAGACCATCTACGCACAGCGTCTGCAGGTGCTCGAGGGCAAGGACGTTAAGGACAACATTGTCAAGATGATCGACGATACCATCGCCCATGCGGTGCATGCTGCCATTGGCGAACACAGCCTGATTTCGACCGAAATGGTTGAACAGGCGCGCCGTCCGTTCATCGGCGTATTCCTCCGTCCGGAGGACTGCACCTTCACGCCCGAGGAGTGCGATGACCTGACCGCTGACCAGCTGACCAACATTCTGTCCGATCAGGCGCACAAGGTCTACGAAGCCAAGGAGCAGGCTCTCGGCTCGCCCATCATGCGTGAGCTGGAGCGCGTTGTACTGCTCAAGAACGTAGACAGCAAGTGGATGGACCACATCGACGCTATGACCGAACTGCGAAACGGCATCGGCCTGCGTGCATACGGTCAGTACGATCCGGTTGTCGAGTATAAGCGCGAGGGCTTTGATATGTTCGACGCGATGATCGATTCCATCCGTGAGGATACCGTCCGCATGATTTTCCTTGCACAGGTTCGCACCCGTGAGGAACCCAAGCGTGAGCAGGTAGCCAAGGAGACCGGCGCAGCAGGCGCAACCGACGGCTCTGTCAAGGCAGAGCCCAAGCGTGCCGGCAAGAAGCCGGGCCCGAATGATCCGTGCCCGTGCGGCAGCGGCAAGAAGTATAAGAAATGCTGCTACCTCAAGCCGGACGACCCGTATAAATAACTGTCGCGAAACCGGACTTTATTGACAGACTGAAACAGGAGAGAACCGAGGTTCTCTCCTGTTTTTTATTTAATTGAACGCTTCATCATTTTGTTCGGCGAACATACGCTGCACACGGTCGAGCAGGATGGGATAGCCGGCGAGTGTCGGATCGGCAGCCAGCAGCGCTTCCGCTTCCTCGCGGGCGTTTTGCATGAGCGCAAGGTCAGCCGCCAAATCCGCAACGTGCAGTGCGGGCAGGCCGTGCTGCCGCTGACCGAAAAAGTCACCCGGACCGCGCTGCGCGAGGTCTGCGCGTGCGACCTCGAAGCCGTCACCGGTCCTGCACAGGATGCGCAGGCGCTCCCGCGCGACCTGTCCCTTATCCGCACCGAAGAACACGCAGTACGACTGCCGTGTACCGCGGCCGACACGTCCGCGCAGCTGATGCAGCTGCGACAGACCGAACCGGTCTGCGTCCTCGACCACCATTAGATTGGCGTTCGGCACGTCCACACCGACCTCGATAACCGTCGTTGCAACCAGAATATCGTATTTCTGCGCTGCAAAATCGCGCATGATCTGATCTTTTTCCGCGTTTTTCATCCGTCCGTGCAGCACAGCCACACGTCGGTGCGGAAGCAGCTTCTGCAGGTCTTTTGCGTGCTGTTCCGCACTTTTCAGCTTGGTTTCTGCATTTTCGCTGTCCTCGATGAGCGGACACACGACGTAAGCCTGCCCACCGAGACCGACCTGCTTGTCGATGAAGGCAGTAATACGCTTGCGCATATTTTCGCCCACGGCGTAGGTCTCGACCGGACTTCTTCCGGGCGGGATCTCATCCAGCACGGACACATCCAGATCGCCGTACATGATGAGTGCGAGCGTGCGCGGAATCGGCGTAGCCGACATGACGAGCACATGCGGCGAGCCGCCTTTCGCGGACAGCGCGGCACGCTGCGCCACACCGAACCGATGCTGCTCATCCGCGATAACGGCACCCAGCCGATGAAACTGCACACCCTGTTGAATGAGCGCGTGTGTGCCCACGACCACCTGCGCCGCGCCGGTCTCGATGGCGGCCAGTGCCGCACGTTTCTGCGCAGCAGTCATCGAGCCGGTAAGCAGCGTGCACGAGATGCCCAGCTTATCCAGCATGGGTGCAAGCGTCTCCGCGTGCTGCGCGGCGAGGATTTCGGTCGGCGCCATGAAAGCCGCCTGCCAGCCGTTCTGCGCGGCCAGCGCACACAATCCGGCCGCTACCACCGTCTTGCCCGAGCCGACATCGCCCTGCACCAGCCGGTTCATCGGCCGTCCGGAGGCACAGTCTGCCGCGATCTCCATAATCGCACGCCGCTGTGCGCCGGTCGGCGTAAACGGCAGGGCTTCAAAGAACGAATCCAATCCATTCGAGGTAAAAACAATGCCGGAATCCGCTTTTCGGCGCTCCTTCAGCTGCTGCAGGCCGCAGCAGAGCAAAAACAGCTCCTCGAATACCATGCGTCGGCGCGCCTGCGCCACATCGTCCTTGGTTTTCGGCCGGTGAATTGCAGAAAGTGCGTCTACTGCGTCCGGCAGACGGTATTTCGCCCGCAAAAGTTCGGGCAGCGGATCGGGCCATTCACCGGTCAGCGTGTCGAGCGCGGCAGCGGTTACACGCTCGAGATCGCGCTGGGTCAGTCCCGCCGTCAGCGAATAGACTGGCACAATGCGTCCCGGGTGGTCAGCGTCCGGTGCGACCTTCTCCGACTGCGGGGAAACCATTGTGCGGCCGCGCCCGAATCCTTGCACCTTGCCGTAGAACACATACTCCTGTCCCACGCGGAGCTGCGCCGCAGCATACGGATTGTTGAAATAGGTGACGTTCAGCGTGCCGGTTTCATCGTAAATCGTACACTTGACCAGCGTCAGGCCCTTGCGGATACGGTTGACCTTAGGTTCGGTGCCGACCACCGCGCGCACGGCGTACTTGTCCTCCATGTCGATTTCCGCAATCGGCGTGATGTGGGTGCGGTCCTCATAGTCGCGCGGGTAGGTCTCGAGCGCGTCACGAAGCGTGCGGATATGCAGTTTTTCGAGCAGCTTCGCCTTTTTCGGGCCGATGCCCTTGACGAACTGGATGCTGTCATCAACCGATGGCATGGGGATTCTCCTTTGGGAATTTTGATTTGCAAGGCGCCCGCTTTACGGGGTGCACGAACCGCTCATGCGGTTCGCCCTTGACGGGCGGCACCCTTTTTCTGCACCGATTGACCGGGGCGCACGAACTGCGCAGGCGGTTCGCCCTTGACAGGCGGCAGCTTTTTCCTGCACCGGAAAGCCGGGGCGCACGAACTGCGTAAGCATGTTCGCCCTGACGGGGCGGAGAGTTTTCGCTGAACCTCAGCAAGGGATGCGCCGCCTGCGGGTGGCGGGAACGTCGCGGCGCCCGCCGCGGGGACGACGCCGTACCCACGGCGGTGGGCAAAAAGGAAGGACAACCTGCGGGGTACTCTCCCCGAAAATTGGTGTCAACCTTTTGTCATTACACTTATCTCTATTTTATAACAATTATGTGGAGAAAAGTCAAATGATTTTCTAATTTTTATCTGTTCTGAATCCCGAATGTAGTAAAACCGAACCAAGGTTACAAAGTTATCGAAATGTACAGGAATGTTCATCTAGTGTTAACTGGTGTTAATAACTTTGGTACATTTTCGGGTGCAAACATTCTACGGAAGATGGTTCAGTCAGCAACAACAAAGTCAATCACAAACGAACAAACCAAGACGGAAAACCGTCCTTTGAAGTTACATTCAGAGGGCGGTTTTTGTTTACTCCGAAACAGGCCATACCAGCCTGTCACAGCACCCGACCGGCAAGCTGCGGCGTGCAGCGCGTAAGCCGCAAGCGAAGTCGGGCGTGGTGCTGTTGGGACGCGGTGCAGCCGCGTCCCTTGCCTTGAACCCCCTGTATCTAACAGGGGGGTGGAACTACAACATGAAACTACAAAAAACTAAGACCCCATGCCGGAAACCTCGCAATCAGCGATTCGGCAGTGTCCGAAACTTCCGGTTTAGGGTATTTGACATAGAAAAGGAGCGATTTATTATGAACAGCACTATCAGTGAATATATTAAAACCTCGCGTCTGGAACTCGGTTTAACACAAGACGAACTCGCCCAGCGTGCCGGTATCAGTGTGCGCTACCTGTGCGATATTGAGAATGACCATGGTATTCCGTCAGATTGGGTATACGAAAGTTTGCAGCAGGCACTCTCCAATCACGAACAGAACCGCATGAAGTGGAGCGCACAGCTTCGCAAAACGCGCCGCACTTACGGTGTTAAGCAGGAATGGTTCGCGCTTCAACTCGGCATGACAACAAAGCAGCTTCGCGCTCTGGAAACCGGCAAGACCGAATTGCCCTATCAGAAGCGTTTTGAAATCATGTCAGCGGTTGAGCGATTCAATCCCGAAAATGAACCGTTGTCTATCATGTTCGACTATATGCGAATCCGATTCAAGACAACAGACGCACGATATGTGCTTGAAAAAATTCTGCGGCTTAACATGAAGTATGTAATCTCCGAGGACGGCGGCGTATACGGTTATTCCTATCGCTTCACACATGGTAATATTCTCGTTCTGTCCTCGCCCGATGAAGAAAAGGGTGTGCTGCTGGAACTGCGCGGGCGTGGCTGCCGCGAGTTTGAGTGCTACCTGCGCGGACAGAAACGGTCATGGTATGAGTTTATGCGCGACTGTGCCGCCGAGGGCTGCGTATTCAAGCGTATTGACCTTGCAATCAACGACCATGCAGGACTGCTCCATGTGCCGACGCTGTACCGCAAGCGCGTTACTGGCGAGTGTGTCACGCGGCTGCGGAATGTAGAATACTTCGCGTCCGGTCGTGAAAATTCGTGGGAAACCGACGAGGACTTAAAGATGGAGATGGGTCACACGCTCTATCTTGGCTCTAAGGATTCCGATGTGTACTTCTGTATCTATGAAAAAGCACAGGAGCAAAAGGCTAAATTCGGCAAGTCAATTGAGGACGCAGACATTCTTAACCGCTTTGAACTGCGGCTGACGAACAACGCGGCGGAAAATTCCGCAGACGCGCTAATGGACAGCGAGGACGCGGCAGGAACAGCGTTTTCCATCATCAACAACTATGTACGCTTCGTCGAGCCGCAAACCGATAAGCGGCGTTATGACTGCCCTACGGACAAGCACTGGGAACAGTTCATGCAGGGCGAGGAACGCAAACTGAAACTGACAATGAAGCCGAAGCCGTTCGACTTAGAACGCACGGAAAACTGGATTAACACACAGGTCGCAAAGTCTATCAAAATGCTGCAGGAGATTGAGAAAATGAAAGGTCGGGATTTTGTGCAGCGGCTTTTGGACGGCACAGTGCTGAACGAAAAGCATAGGAAGATTGTCGCGCAGATGACGAGTGAACTGGAATAAAAGAATAGCCACCGGAGAATTATCTCCGGTGGCTATCTGAATCATTTTGTGTCTTTCACTGCTGATATTGCTCCAACAATTCTAAAATTTCACCAAACCCATATAATTCTGCGCCTTCTTTTGGAGTACGCTCCGCGGAACCATCATCATACACTGTGGTTTCATCCACAGCAGCACCGTGTTCCAAAAGCAGCTTGACCAGTGCAATGTTGCCGGTTTCAACAGCCATTGGTAAACATTTCCGTGCTGCGTTGACATCACAGCCGATGTCCAGCAAATATTGCACGGTTTCTATCTGTTCTGCCCAGCAGGCGTCCTGCAGGACGCTGGAATCTCCGTCCGTGTCATTTGCATGGTAGTCTGGATCGTATCCGAGTGAAACCCAGTATTGGATGATCGCTGTTTGTCCGGTTCGTGCCGCGTTTTTCATCGCATACCATGCCGTAGTGTCGTTCACGGGATAGCCATGCTGAATCAGCATCTGCGTAATTTCAACATTGCCGTTTTCGGATGCACCGTCCATGATATTATCAAATACTTCCCAGCTGCTTACCATTCCGGTAATGACCGGAGTACCACTGTCAAGTAAAAGTCGGCAAGCCTCCGTGCTGTTGTTTCGAATTGCGGTACGCAATGCCGCATCACGGCTTTCGGTGTCCCATGCGCCCTGATCCAGCAAGAAGTTCATCACATCGGTATTGTTTTGCATCGCTGCGATCTGCAACAGCGTGTTGTCAGCGGCATCTATGGTCTGAATGGTTCCAAAACCATCCGCAAGCAATAATCTGACAGTATCAGCATTGCAGAAGGCAACGGCGTGACAAAGCGTTTGCAATCGCTCTGCCTCAGAAAGATCGGTTTTCGTCGCCAATTCCTGCACCGTCGCATTGTCACCGCGAATCGCAGCATCAAAGATTGGCGTGAGAATTGTGCTCGTCTGCGACGAATCCAGCAAAGCAACTAATTTATGAATCCGCTGATAATGGGTATACGCGCCTTCAAAATCCAGTGCATGAGATAGCACCACAGGTGTCACCTCTGCACCATAGGAAAGCAACAGGTTCATTGCCGCCATATCGTCATCCAGTTGGACGGCGTAATCTAACGCTGTCCAACCTTCTTTATTCTGCTGCGATACATCTGCGTCGTATCGTAAAAACAGTTTCGCATAATCATCGGACGAATAATTTCCCTTTCCCGGCAAAAATCCATATTTCTGCGGTTCATAGCCCGACGCATACATCAGCAGGGTGTTGCCGTTCCGGTCCGCATAATTCACATCGCTCCCGTTTTTCAGCATCTGTTCCAGAAACAATGGACGAGGGGTTGTCTGCCATACGCATAGGATTGGGCTTGTAAATGCTCCATTTACCCATATGCGGTTCATATTTGCGCCCTCTGTCGCCGCCTCCTGAATTGCATCATAATTGGGGTGAACAACCGCTGATACAAGTCGTTGCGTTGCCTGCATATTGTCTAGCGCTTGTTCATAATCCGGACGACAACCGGTTAGCAAGAAAAGCATTCCCGAAAAGAACAGAAAATATCTCAAGTGTCTCATTTATTATATCCTCCCCAAGTGAATGACACTTTGGTATTTGTTAGTTGTGTAGTCATTTTATTGGAAAGTTTGCTATTTCGGGAACTCGGCTTAGGTTTAACCGTTCTCATAAATGCTTTCGCTACATCACGCGACGGGAAGGTAATGCTACCAACCATTGTTAAATCAAGGTAATTTACAATTTCTGTACTTGGTCTAAAACCTGTAATCCACCAATGTGTTGTCGCTGGGCGAATGAACAGCAGATTACGAGGATTATAACTACCTTTATATAGATCAAACTGCATAAGCATCATATCCGTATCTGCCACCGCACTATAGTGGTTAAGACGGTCGCATAGTAAAGATTTGAAATATCTTACATTATTATCGTTATAAATGGAAGAATAATCTACGGATAAAGTTGTATCTACTGCATTAGGAGAGCGATAATAAAGACCTATTTCGCCACCTATACCCATATTTAGGTAATTTCCCTTCCAGCCTTCAATGCGCCACTCTTTTATTACGCCAGACTTCGTAGGTGCAGTGAAAAAAGCTTCAAAACGAGTATAGTTACATACATTAAAAGCAATATCATATAGGTTATTGTATCCGGCATCTCTTTGCAGTGCGTTAACCTCTGCATACCACACCCCGTTTTTTGTATCCTTTTTGAACAGGGTATTAGGAAGAGGATCGACCCATATAGTTGGACGGTCTAATCCTAATGCTTGATATAGATACGCATCCGTTGTATAAAAATGGCCGCCGCTATTCCACATATATGCAGGATTGCACCATAAATAACTATACTTTCCATCAATCTGAACCACCAAATTATTCCTTTTTGAATCCCAACTGATGGTACCCTTACGACTTTCTACAAATTTTCTAATTTGAATTTCTTCTAAACCGTATGGATCAACTCGATTTGTTATACTATTCCCGCAATACGCATACCAATTCTCGCCGTCCTTGATGGGGTCTTCCTGCGTGAACCGGTGATCGGCAGAGTCGTAGAAACGATTCTGCGCGAAATACAGGTCAAGCACTTCGTCCCAAGTGTAGCCGGTGTAATTGTTAGAGTTGTCGATACCGCTGAAATTCGTGTCCGTGTAGGTTTCGGTCAGCGGATTGCCCCACGGGGCATAGATCGTGTGCGAGATCACCTTGCCGTTTTCGTCTACAGCAAACAGCGTACTGCCAAGGTGGCTAGTGCGATACCATACCTTGCGTACATCGTTTGCTGCAAAGTCACTTTGCAGGTTTTCGCCGCCCTCGCCGCGCTTCGTGCCAGCTGCATAGCCATACTCTGCGGAGATTCGGGTGCTGTTCTCATCGTACACATAACGCTGCGTAAAGCTACCGTCCTCTGTTACCAGTATATCATGGTTGGCCGTAGAAAGATAGTCCACAGCATAGTTCTCTGATAATATTCGCAAAGTCCATCAAAATGCTGCAAGAGATTGAGAAAAGGAAAGGTCGGGATTTTGTGCAGCAGCTTTTGGGCGGCACGGTGCTGAACGAAAAGCATAGGAAGATTGTTGCACAGGTGACGAGTGAATGGAAGTAAAAGAACAGCCACCGGAGAAAATTCTCCGGTGGCTGTAAAATAATCATTTATTGCTAGATATGGGATTGCATATAGCCTTAGCAAATCAACGTCCTAACAGTCTCGTAAAACTCAATTCCAACTTTTCGTTGCAATTTCTTATCGTACTGAGTGACACGCATACAAATCTCCTTTCGATATGGATTTTCTGCATCTTCTATCCAATCGACTATTTCCACTTCCATTTGAATAGAGTTTGCAAACTCTTCAACATCTTCCGTATCTGCGTTAGGTTTCAGCCTCAAAATTTCTTGAACCAAGTCTTCCCTATCAAAGGAATATGAAATCTCCTTTGGATGATCAATATCCCAATGAACACCGACAAAAGAGGACACATCAATTTTCGGTGTGAGTATATGAATTGCAGTCAACACTAACGCAATAAAGGCCATAAGTAGTATTGTACGTATAAAATATTTTGCATATTGTGCTGCTTTCATATCAATCTATCGAATTTATATTAGGCGGTACTGTGCTAACAATATCAATACGAAAATCCTCTGTTGTCATAATATAATGAAGGTACTCTTTGTTTTCATATGCATTCGACTGAAACATATCTACTTCTTTCGCTCGATGTGCTAAATCCGATTCATCGGTTATATAAAATCCAATACACGGTGGGGTCGCTCCTGATTGCTGTATATAATCATCGTCCATATCTTGAGTAACTAAATCACTTCCTAAATTATATTCAAACTTCGCAATCTCAACATTTAAGTGGAAATGAATTTGATATTTCTTATCGCTTAGTGATCGCAAGTCAATCAAAAGTCCATTCTCATTCCACGAATATCCATCAAGCATCATGGTATCGTGATATTTTTCGTATTCTTGTTTGAAATATAACCATTCTTTGAACATACTATCGTACCTCTGATTTTTAATTTATGTGAGCATAGATAAATTTATCTATGCTCACATATTCCGTGATTCTTAATACCTTATTTTAATTTTTCCCTGTTGCAAACACCAACGACTTTCCGTGCTACTCCAATGAAGGTTGTATGTGGTTCCATTAGCACCAGTGCCAATATAGGTTGTTTTACCCTTGCTATTGATACTTGTCTTAATGTGTGACAAATTCAAAGAATCAAAGTCTTTTTTAGCCGTAGAGAAACCTTTAGAATTATTTCTTTCATACATGATGTGGTTGCCCTTGGTTTCGTTTCTTTTGGTGCACTTCGACAAGATTTCATTCCATTTTTTCGTTAGCTTCTCACAATCTAATTTGTGATAATAGCTGAAATTATAGGAATCGCCACCAAAGCTATCTGCTGCTGCAACAGCAATAGATATTCCCGCACCTGCGGTAATGACGCCATCAGCTGTTAATGCAGCGCCAACACCCATAATTGCAACACCAATTCCTGTAGGTGCTGTGGCAGTACCAATACCTGCCATACCTCCACCAACAAACATTTCAAAAATAGACTTTGCACTTAGACCAATTCCTGCGGCAGCAACAATGCCATCGCCTATCATTCTTCCTAAGTAGTAAGAATCTTTGAATTTAGACCGATTAAGAAAATACGAATTGATTTTACTACTATTGGTAAGATTTGATTTCAATTCCTGTTGTGTAGGTAGAGCAATGGATATTCGGCGAGTATTCACCAGAGCTTTTAACAAATCAGTTTGCTTTCCAGCCATATTGATAAAAGCAGACGCAACCATGCCACGGACTACATCTTGTCTTCGAGTAGAGTCTGTAAAATGCATTGTATAACTTTTAACAGTTGCTATTATAGACTGTACTCGCTCTTTAATCCATGTTTTTGCTTTATTTAATTGCTCGGTTGTCCAGTTCTTTGCAGATGTTCCCCATTTTTTAATTTGCGCACTGGCGTCAGACCAAATAGAAGTTCCGAAAGGATCGACACCATTGATAGGATTATTCCCGCAATACGCATACCAATTCTCGCCGTCCTTGATGGGGTCTTCCTGCGTGAACCGGTGATCGGCAGAGTCGTAGAAACGATTCTGCGCGAAATACAGGTCAAGCACTTCGTCCCAAGTGTAGCCGGTGTAATTGTTAGAGTTATCAATACCGCTGAAATTCGTATCTGTGTAAGTTTCGGTCAGCGGATTGCCCCACGGGTCATAGATCGTGTGCGAGATTACCTTGCCGTTTTCGTCTACGGCAAACAGCGTACTGCCAAGGTGGCTGGTGCGATACCACACCTTGCGTACATCGTTTGCAGCAAAGTCACTTTGCAGGTTTTCGCCGCCTTCGCCGCGCTTCGTGCCGACTGCATAGCCATACTCTGCGGAGATTCGGGTGCTGTTCTCATCGTACACATAGCGCTGTGTAAAGCTGCCGTCCTCTGTTACCAGTATATCACGGTTAGCCGCAGAAAGATAGTCTACAACATAGTTCTTTGTTACGGTTTCAAAGTTGCTCTGGAAGGTCGTGCCTACCTCGGTTTCCCATGTGCGCTGCCAGAAAAAGCGTCCGTCCATCAAGAAGTCCAGATAATCGGTGCCATGCGAGCCGTCCTTCAAGTCGGAGTTTGCATGGCCGGCATTCTTGTTGTCACGCACTTGTACATTTTTAATGCGTGCATTGAGCGCATTGTAAGTGTAGGTGCTGCTCTGGCCGTCCTCGGTCTTGCCGGTTTTCAGCTTGTTCTGTGCCGTGTAGGTATATTCGGTCGCGCCGTCCGGTGCAGCCTTCTTAATCAGATTGCCCGCCGCGTCATAGGTATAAGTGGTCGTGCCGTCCTTACCGGTCTTGCTGGTCAAACGGTTCTGCAGGTCGTAGGTGTAAGTGTTCGTACCATCGGAAAGCAGATTGCCTGCGAGGTCGTAGGAATACTTCGTATTCTTGCCTTCGACATTGGTGCGGATAAGCTGATTGGCCTTATCGTAGTAGTAGCGTACCAACTCGTCCTTCTTGTCAATGTCTACACCGGAACGGTTCTCACTTACGATATTGCCCGCGTCATCGTAGGTATACGCAGTCTGACGGCGCGTGCTGTTGCTCTTGGTAACTTCCTTTTGCAGCGTCAGCAGACCAGCGGCGTTATAGTCGTACTCGGTCGTGCTGCCGTCGCTGTGGCCTTCCTTGATCGTGCGTCCTTCCGCGTCACGCGTGTAGGTAATACCTGTGCCGTCGTGATCGGTCTGGGACTTCACATTGCCGAGAATATCATACGCGGTCGTAACGACCTTGCCGTCGGGGTAGGTGATGGACAGCCGGTTGCTTGCTGCGTCGTAGGTGTACGCCGTGGTCGTACTGTCCTCATTCGTAACCTTGGTAGTACGGGACAGTGCGTCGAACGCAAATGCTACTGTGCCGTTTCCGTCCTTGGCCGAGGTCATGTTGCCTGCCTTGTCATAGGCAAAGGTCGCAGTACCATCCGCGTCCTTGCGGGAAACCATGCGATACAGCTTATCATAGGTGTAAGCGGTCTGCTTTCCGTTTTCATCGACCTGCGTCAGCACATTGCCTTCCTTGTCATGCGTGTAGGTAGTCACGCTGCCAAGCGGAGAGGTTTCGGTCAGCAGATTGCCCGCTGCGTCATAAGCATAAGTGGTCGTGGCCTTCTCGTCACCGCCACCATACATCGTCGCACCTGCGGTGTTGCCGAACGAATCATACCGGTACTCGAACATACCGCCTTCGGCGTTGGTCTTGGAAACAAGGCGATTCAAGCCGTCATAGGTGTATACGGTCTTGTTCTTGTTGCCGTCGATTACCGCCGTCTGGTTGCCTGCAAGGTCGTATTCGTACTCGGTTGCATGGTTAAGCTGGTTGGTTTCCTTGACCTGCCGATTCATGCAGTCATACGCATACTTCACCCATTCGTTGTTGCGGTTGGTGTACTGAATGAGATTATTGTTCGCGTCATACTGATAAACGGCATACGCATTATTGGCGTCGGTTTCCTTACGGAGATTACCGGCTGCATCATAGGTGTAGGTAGTCGTTGCACCCAGCTTGTCCGTAGTTGCTGCTACTCTGTCGCGCGCATCATAGGTGTTGGTAACAACACCGGAAAGCGCGTCGGTTTCGGTCAGCACATTGCCGTTCTTGTCATAGGTGTAGGTCGTTGCATTGCCGTTTTCATCGGTTGCAGAAACTACACGACCCAGCGCGTCATAAGCAGACGAGGACACGCCGCCTTCTGCGTCGGTGGTCTTGAGCAGGTTATAGTTTTTGTCGTAGGCATACTGTGTTGCATTGCCTTCACGGTCAGTGGAAACCAGAACATTGCCTACACCGTCATACTGCTTGGTTCCTGCATTACCCAGTCCGTCAATCGTTTTTATCACACGATATGCACCGTCGTACTCGCTCTTTGCGATTACTGTTCCGTCCTTGGTGACAGAAACCGTGCTGCCTACCTTGTCGTAGCCGTATTCGGTCACAACACCTACTGCGTTGGTTTCGGTATGCGTTCTGCCGAGTGCGTCATAGGTGTACTTGGTTGCATTGCCGTTCTGGTCGGTTACTTCGCTGACATTTCCGAGCGCATTGTAGGTATAGTGGGTTTCGCCGCCGTCCGCATAGGTGATAACAGTAATCTGGTCTTTGCGGTTGTACTGATACGAAGTTTTGTTGCCTTTCGGGTCAGTGACGGTGAGTTGGTTGCCGTTCGCATCATAGGTGGTAGCAGTCTTACCGCCGAGTTCGTCATAGCTTTCGGTCGTGCGTCCCAGCGCGTCATACACAGTGCGGGTCTTGCTGCCGTCTGCGTTAATTTGCTCTACGGCGCGTCCCAACAGGTCATAGATATACTTTGTCACATTGCCTTCGGGGTCGATAACACTAAGCTGATTGCCCGCAAGGTCATAGGTGTACGCGGTAACGCCGCCGAGTGCGTCCGTTTCGGTCAGCAACCGTCCTGCCTTGTCGTAAGTGTAGGTGGTTTCGTTGCCTTCGCCGTCAATCTGCTTTACCGCTGCATTGATGGCGTTGTACTCGGTCTTGGTTTCATTGCCGTTTGCGTCCGTTGTGACAAGCAGATTGCCAACAGGGTCATAGGTATAGGTTGTCTTGTTGCCTGCACCGTCGGTTTCGGTCTTGGTTCGTCCGAGCGCGTCATAGGTGTAGGTTTTCTTGTTGCCTTCTGCGTCGGTTTCCGAAACCGTGCGTCCCATGCTGTCATACGCATAGGTCGTTTCGCCGTCCAGCGCGTCAATCGTCTTTGCTACACGGTCGAGTGCGTCATATTCATAGGTGGTCGCATTACCTTCTGCGTCCGTAGTCTGGATAAGCAGGCCGCGGTCGTTGTAGGTGTAGCGGGTTTCGTTGCCCTCTGCGTCTGTTACCGATACAAGCTGTGCGGTATCCTTGTCATATTCATAGGTGGTTTCGTTGCCATTTGCATCCGTGCGTTTGAGCGGTTCGCCGTTCGTGCCGTATTCGGTCGTTACCGTGCCGCCGAGCGCGTCCTTGGTCGAGGTGGTAAAGCCGTTGGCATTGTACTCATACGAGGTTTCACCGCCCAGCGCGTCTACGGTTTTCAGCAGCTTGCCCGCCTTGGAGTAGGTATGCTTGGTCGTTGCGGTAGCCATATCACTCACCTTGGTATGCTCTGCAACAATGCGGCCTACGGCATCGTATTCAAAGCTGGTAACACCGCCCTCAGCGTCAGTGACAGAAAGCTGCCGTCCCTTATCGTCATACGCATAGGTAGTCTGATTGCCGAGCGCATCTGTAACCGTAACCGGCAGACCGAGTGCGTTATAGGTGTACGATGTGGTATGTCCGTTCTTGTCGCGGAACTCGGTCAGGCTGTGACCGGAATAGGTATAGGTTTCCGTATTGCCGAGCGCGTCCGTGATAGACGCAATATCGCCGCCCGCTGTATAAGTCAGCGTCATAGCGGTATTGTCCGCATAGCGAACTTTCGTCACATTGCCATTGCTGTCATACTCGTATGCGGTTGCACCATTCAGACGATCGCTTGCAGAGTTGGCGCGATAATCGCCGTCATAGGTGTTGGCGGTGGTGTATTCCGTGCCGTCGATAACTGTTCCGATTTTCTGGATGTTGCGGTGGTTATCGTAGTAGTAGCGCGTTTCAAGCCCATTAGCATCTACACAGGTCGTAACACGCGCTTCATCGTCATAGGAAACGTTAGAAACAGTGGGAATGTCCGCATTGATAAATGTCTGCTTTACCACACGGCCTATGCCGTCATACTCGTTCTTAATATAGACTTCGCCTTCAAAGTCGGTAGCACTGTTCAGATAGCCGTCGCCATCGTAGGTATAGTGCAGCGTATCACCGTCCGCATTGGTAACGCCGGTCAGAAGATCGTTGTCATGCTCATACGATACGGTGCGGCCTGCGTTATCGGTCACGGACGAAATATGTCCGTTCGACCATGCCAGCGTATAGCTGCCCGCAATGCCGTCAATCTCGATTAGTTCATCACCGTTGTAGGTAAGCTGTGCTACCTGCGTACCATCGGGATTATAGACGGTTTGCAGCTTGCCGGTCTTGCCATCATTCGAGAAAATGAACGCTGCGCCGTCCTCGTGCGTCATGCGGTAGCTGCCGTCTGCTTCATTTTCCAGAACAAAGCCGCTGTCTGCCAGAGAATCATAGCCGCCGCCACGGAGCGTAAGGAATATCTGCTCCTCGCCGCCAGGCATGGTCACGCGGATAATACCTCGGTCGTTGATGAGCGAATAATCGTAACTGTGCGTAAAGCCAGCACCCAGCGCACCCTTGTTGTAGCGCGAGTTGTAAACACGAAGGAAGGTCAGCGGGATAATGCCTTCCAGCTTCAAGTCCTCGTACATAAAGTTGTACGCACCTGTTACCATGTTTACAGGGTCAAGGTTCTGGTAGTCCAGCACCAAGCCTTCCAGTTCGGGGAAACCGGTCAATTCATTGCACGCCAGACTGCCGCTGACAAACTGCTCGTACAGCTTCTTGCGTACTTCATCGGACAAGCTGCCTTTCAGCATGAGGAACGCCGCCGTGCCATCTTCACCGACAACATAATCACGGTAGTCTACCAGCAGTTCGGTACTGACAGCAAACTTTTTCTTGCCGTTCTCCTGCTTCTGCGGCCAAGTATAGTTCTGACCGTGCGTGTGGCTATCATCATCGGTACACTCGACATTCTTATCCGGTCTGCCGAGCGGTTCAATTTCTACGGTCAGATAAAACACATCTTCATCGAGGTTCGGACCGATAATCGGAATACCATTGAGAGAGCCGTCCCATATAAGCGTGTGCTTCATCATGGATACCGGCTCAATATCTTCACCGGCAAAGTTCTTGTCTGCTTGATAAATGCCATCCTCGGACAGTTTTACCAAACCGCCGTCCTTTTTGGTTGCCGGTGTGTAGGGCGATACCATAGTGTCCGGTGAATCTTCGGGAAGCCATGCTTTAACATCGTTTGCACCGGAGAGCAGGTAATTCTCTACAATCGAGCCGACAAATTCTTTCTTCAATCCATCGTCCGAAGGACTGCGGACATAGACATTGATATTAACATACTGCGTAAGCTGATACCCAAATTCCAGTTCCAGATAACCGGTATGCGGGTCGAATGTGCCGCCTTTGATTTCTGCTGCCTGTGCGTCGATGATTGGCACGAATCCAATCACCATGCAAAAGCACAGGAACAGAGAAACTACTCTGCGGACTAATGCTTTCTTCATAAGTTTACCTCCAACTATTCAGGAGTTCTTCCGTTTCTAATTCTTTCTATCAGTGCTTGTGCGTGATAGCGGCTTCCATGATGTTGCCATACGCCCAGTTGCTCTGGCTGACATCGGGGAACGGACAAGCCATGCTGTGCAGTTCGGTTGCCGTTTCATAGTTTCTGCCGAGCATACGGTTTATCATCGTTACGGTTTCAGCGCGGGTGATGTACTGCTCCGGTCGGAAGGTGCCGTCCGTATAGCCGCTGATTAAGCCGTACTGCACCGCTTGACGAATATAGCTGCTGTACCATTTGCCGTCTGCCACATCAGAGAAGGTCTTGGTACTGCTGGTCATAATCAAGCCTTCCTTTGCTGCGATACGCGACAAAGCCGTTGCCATCTCGGCACGAGTGATTGCAGATTCCGGTTTGAACACGCCGCCGTTGTAGCCGACCATGTAGCCTTCCTTGGACGCTGCTTCTACCCAGCGATACGACCAGCGGTTATTGGCAACATCGGTATACGAGAACTGCTCCGGTTCGGCAGTTTCCTTTTCCAGCGCGTCAATCAGCATTTTCGCGGTCTGTTCGCGGGTGATATTGCGTTCGGCATGGAACATACCATCGGTAAAGCCGTTAATATACAGCTTGTGTTCTGCCTTGGGCGTTGCAGGTGTGCCGCCGCCACCGCCGCCGATACCGCCGCCGCCACCGCTGGTAACATCGGTAGTGAGGGTCAGCTTTACCTTGGAATATTCAGAGCCGGTGTTGTCCCTGATTTGGATTGTGATACTGAAATTCGTATTCTGCGGAATATCCGTCAGTGCCTTCACATAGATACCGCTGCTATCCGCAGTAACCTGCACCTTGGTATCATCGAAGGTCACAACATACTCGTCCGGTCTAAGCAGCACCTTTGCCGTGCTGCCAGTAGTCAGCGACTTGTTCAGCAGCAGCGCATACAGGTTTACCATACCGTCCTTGCTGATAGTAACAGAGGAACGAGTGCTGGTAAGCTGATACTGTTCACTTGCTGCACCATCTGTGAAGTTGCCGCTGTTGTTCGGCATATCCTTTAAGACAGCGCCGGTCATGTAGTTATTGTTCAGATACACCTTTGCACCTGCGTCATGGCGTGCCTTGAGCGTAGCAGGAACAAAACCGCGCAGATAAGTGTTTTCCAAATGAATCTCGGTCAACGCAGTCTGCGTAAATGCGTCCGGTAATACACCGCGCAGAGGATTCGTGTCCAGCGCGAGATATTGCAGGTCTGCCAGATTAGCAATACCGGCAGAGATTTCGCCTTCCAGCTTGTTTTCGGACAGGTCTAAAATCTGCAAACCGGAAAGCGAGTACAGCGTTTCGGGAATCGTGCCGGTCAATCCGCACTGCCACGCCGAAAGAGAGATAAGATTCGTCAGCGCGGACAGGTCGGGAATCGTACCGCCGATAGCATTTTCCGAAAGGTTCAAGTATTTCAGACTGCTCATACCGGCAACTGCCGCAGGAAAACCGCCGGTCAACTGATTTCCCATGAGGTTCAGCACCTCAATCTGGGTATTGCTCAAAATCGTATCCGGTATCGTACCGGTGTACTGATTGTCTTTGAGAACCAGCGTTTTCAATGCGGGCATTGTGCCAAATTCGGAAGGAATCGCACCTGCATAATCATTACCGCCTAAATCCACATTCTGCAATTTCGGGAGCGTATAGAGCGCAGATGGAATATCTCCGCTCAAATGATTATCCGAGAGGAACAGATACCGCAATTCACTAAGTTCCCCGATTGCAGCCGGTATATGTCCGGTGATGTTCTGACCTTTTAGACCAATGCTCTTGATCTCCACAAGGTCTTCCGCTCCGGTGATGGTATCCAGTGTGCGCTGCTGGGCGTTCAGCAAACGCTCAATCTCATTGATGAACCAGGTCTGTCCATCACAGGCGGCAATAAACCGTTTGGCATATTCCGTCTGTGGGTTTGGCGTAAAGTCCGCTGCGCCTGCCGTGAGTGGTGCGTATAGCTGCAACAGCAAGGCTATTACAAGCAATACGCTGATTCGTGTGCGTTTCATTTTTCGATCGCTCCCTTTCTTTTGCGCCCAAACAGGTAAAAAAGAGCGCAATACCACATGGATAGTAGTCCACACAGTATTGCGCTGTTTTTTAAAATGCGGGGACTGGTTAGGCAGCTGGCTGTCATGCGATTGCAGAGCAATCGTTTAGACCCTATAGCTTTGCGCCGCAGAGTTTCCTCTGTTTTGCCATTTCTGCCATTCTCCTAAGAGTTTGGGTTTTTAGTTAATTAAATTATACTAAGTTGCTTGGTATCTGTCAATTATTACTTTGTCAATTTCAACAAAAGTCCTTTTGTACTTAAACAAGTAATTGTTCAAAATTGTAGACTGTCCGCGTCGCAAAGGGTCTACTGTTATAGACTTCAAAAGATTTCTCTCTGCGCTCGCCGCCGCGAGAATGGTGAGGGGGTGCTGCGGCTGTGGGTAACTGCCGCAAGGGAGTTATCCATCAACCGCAGCAGGGGGAGAGGAAAGACGCGGGCGGCGCGGATTTCGTTCCTCTCCCCCTTAACGCGCCGCTGTACATCTGTTCTGTACAGGTGCGTTTCGGAATTTATTTGTCCGAATTGTCGGGAAAACCAAAATATTTTTACGGAAAGTGGTCAATTATTTGACCACTTTTGCTTTGCCGAAACTGCCGATTTAGGACTATGCAACAAATGTTCGATTGCAAAGTGTTACGAGGACAAGAATATTGCATTTTTGCAACTTTTCTGTGTACCAAAGTTTAATTATGAATCAAATGTGAACAATTCCTGCCCCGATTGACTTTGTTTCGTATATACGGTATGATAGAATCCCAATCAAAGATGAAAGCCTAAACTCCATACTTATCTTAGCTTTCTTTAATTTTGGTTTCGGTGATACATGGCTTGTCAGCAAATATGCATAGTAACGCAATGCACAGACAGGCCGAATAGCAAAAAGCAGGAGGTTAATTGGACTTTGACAACTGAATAAAGCTCCATCTGTAACGAATTTTCCGTGTCGGGCAACCGACAAGCCGCTTCGATAAAACAGCCGGTCAGCTACCGGCGTGGCGAGAACAGCGGAAAAGGATACTCCCCACCGGCGGAATAAGATTCGGGTGAGAGGTGTCGTAAGTCAATCGGCAAGTGTAAGAATACGAGCGCAGAATGCTACCTGCGGCAGAATGGAGTGTAAATATGCCGCTTACAATCTTATGATTGATATGATATAATAATAGCGTTGTTGGCTGTGCCATCACCGTTACAAACACAAGGAGTAAACGATGATTACAGCAATACAGAAACCAAAAAGAAAGTATGGAGAGGGCAGTATATACCAGCGAAAAGACGGCCGCTGGGTAGCAAAGTATAAGAGCGTGAATATGCTCAAACCGTGTGTTGTGTACGCTAAGAGCGAATCCGAAGCAAAGCGCAAGCTGCGCGAACTGAAAAAGGACGCGGCAAAAGGCATTGCAGAGTGTAAAAAGATGTTGTTCTGCGATTATGCGGAACGCTGGCTGTATACTTTCAAGCAGCACTCTGTTGAGGACAGCAGCTTTGACCGGTACGAAAGCGTTTATCTGACGCATATCAGACCGGCGTTTGTATGTTGTCAGCTTGGGTCGATTCGCGGTGAGCAGCTTCAAAAGCTGCTGCTTGAGAAAAGCGAAACGCTCTCGTACAACATGGTGAAGAAGATTAAGCTGATTCTTACGGAACTGTTTGCTTACGCTCATTCCGAGAGCGATATTGCAAAGAATCCCATGCACAATGTGAAGATGCCGAAAAAGACGCTTTTCAAACCGGAACGCGAAATCATCGCGCTGGAAAGCGAGGAAGTGCGGGCGTTGGAGCAGGTTGCAGCAATGAAGCGAAAGAACGGTCTGCCGTTGATTACGCACGCGAATCTGATTGTGTTCCTCGCACATACCGGTTTACGCTGCGGTGAGTTGCAGGCTTTGAAATGGTCTGACATTGACTTTTGCAGTAAAACGGTTACGGTGAACAAGAACCTGTCTATGGTCTGCGACCGCGACCGAAACGGTGAACGGAAGAATCACAAAAAGGCGAAAATCAAGGGCACGAAAACGGCAAGCGGCAACCGCATTGTTCCGCTGAACACAAAGGCGATTGCCGCTTTGAAAAACCTGCACGCCATCTACCGCAAGAAAGGGATTTGCAGTCCGAATGTGGTAGCGTCGCTCAATGGTAATATGTTGTCTAACGACCAGTTGCAGCGTGTACTCCATCGTGTGCTGAAATATGCTGAAATCAGCAAGCCGTTCACGCTTCACCAGCTTCGTCACACCTTTGCAACGCAGACACTTAACGCCGGTGTCCCGATTACCGTAGTAAGCAAGTGGCTCGGACACGCGAATGTATCCGTTACTTATAACACCTATATTCATGTGTTGGAATCCGCAGAAACTACGGCGGTAGCACTTCTCGAAGCCATCTAAAATTTTTGAAAGCCACTTTGGTATATATTCGGTATCACGCCGAATGAAAAATGCCGAAATTGTTAGATGTGGTGCGGGATTTTAGCAAAAGAGGGATAGACCTGCGGTTTTCCTTCCTCTTTGGACTCCTACCTTTCCCTTGTTGGGATAGCTTGGGTGCAGACGGTAGACTGCGTAAGCAGGAAAAGGACGCGGCAGTCGGGTTACCTCAGCGTGTCTTTCTCCGCCTTTTCGCAGTTCACAGACAGCGTACTGCTACACAGACGGTTTACTCTACGCAGAGCGCGGCATACCCGTGCCGCGCAAATCCTTGGCACGTTGTAACGCACGGCACCTGCGAGGCTAAATTACACCGAACGCCTAATCCGTAGGTGCTGTCCGCAAACTCCAGACTTACGAGTTGCGCGGCACTGCTATGCCGCGCCTGCTTAGATGAAACCACATGTGTAGCAGAACAGTATCCGACACTGCGAATATGTCTCGACATGGGAGCACACTGTGCTCCCCTACGGTAGAAAAACTCCTCTGTCGTTCCCCCATTTCGCAGCGGTCACATGTCGGCAATCTGCGCCAGACCCTCCAAGGGAAAGGGGTGATTCACAAGAGGGTGGAAACCGTAGGTGTCTACCCTCTTGTGCGCCCGCGCGGCGTCAGCGCACTCCCCGCTGAGGTTCAGCGAAAACCTCTCCGCCCGTTAGGAGCGAACACGCTAACGCAGTTCGCGTCCCCCGCTCAGCCGGTGCAGAGAAAAAGGCTGCCGCCCGGAAGGGGCGAACACGCTCACGCAGTTCGTGTGCCCCAGTCAGCCGGTGCAGAGAAAGCGGTTGTCCAACGCTTACGTTACTCTACCTTTTCCAGCAGCTTCTGCACATAATTCGGCAGATAGAACGCGCCCTTGTGCAGATTGGTATTGTAATATTTGGTTTCCAGTCCCAGACTGTTCCACCAGTCCGGATTCAGATCGCGCACCGGATGCACGCCGCGCGACGAAAAGCCGAACAGCCAGTGTCCGGACGGGTAGGTCGGGATATGCGCCTGAAACAGACGGCTCAGCTCAAACGAGTGCACGATATTGCGGTGCGCTCTCTGGCACGCCAGTGCATCGCCCTTGTAGAACGGGCTTTCGTGCTGATTGACGAGCACGCCGTGCTCCTTGAGCGCCTTGTAGCAGTTGCCGTAAAATTCCATCGTGAACAGGCCCTCGCCCGGTCCGAACGGGTCGGTCGAGTCGATGATGATAAGGTCGTACTCGTCCTCAATCCGGCGGATATACTTTAATCCGTCCTGATAGAGAATGTGCACGCGCGGGTCGTCGAGCGAGCATGCCACACCGGGCAGGTACTCCTTGCAGACCGCGACAACGCGCTCGTCGATCTCCACTAGGTCGATATGCTCGATGTGCTGATAGCGGCACAGCTCGCGGACGCAGCCGCCGTCACCGCCGCCGATGACGAGCACCTTTTTAATCTTCTCGCCGAGCACGGCCATCGGCACATGCACCATCATTTCATGATAGATGAACTCGTCCCGCTCGGTCAGCATCATGTAGCCGTCAAGCGTGAGAAACCGACCGAACTCCTCGCATTCAAACACGTCAATGCGCTGAAAATCGCTCTGTTCGGTGTAAAGCTGACGGTCTACCTGTATCTGTAGCCCAACCGTCGGCGTGTGCATTTCAGTAAAGGTAAGTTGCATGAGTGAAACGCTCCTTTTATTCCGGGCTGACAACGCCGCGGATGACCTGCAGGTTGTTCACCTCGGGGTCCTCGGTGCCGAGCAGCATGCAGTTCTTTTCCTTGGCGTAGCGAATATAATCAAGAATATCGCGGGTGATACGCTCACCGGGCGCGAGGATCGGGATGCCGGGCGGATAGCACATGACAAACTCCGCGCAGATGCGTCCGACCGACTCCTCGAGCGGCATGGCCTTCTTGTCCGCGTAGAACGCCTCCTGCGGTCCGGCGACCACCTGCGGAGAGATGTACTCCTGCCGCATGAGCGTCGCCTTGTCGCGCTTGTAGCGGCGGCGAATGTCCGCCAGAGCGGCTACCAGACGTTCGAGGTCGCGCTCTCGGTCGCCCACCGAAACATAGGCGAGCAGGTTGCCGAGATCACCGAACTCGGTCTGAATATCGTAAAAATCGCGCAGAATGTCGTACACCTCGATGCCCGCCAGACCAACATCCAGTGTGTTCACCGCCAGCTTGGTCGTGTCGAAATCGTACACGGTGTCGCCGTTGATAAGCTCGCTGCCGTAGGCGTAGTAGTCCCCGATGGCGTTGATCTCCTCACGCGCATAGGTCGTCAGGTCAACGACCTTTCGGAAAATCTCCTTGCCGTGCAGGGCAAGGTTCTTGCGCGAAATATCCAGACTGACCATCAGCAGGTACGAACCGGAGGTCGTCTGGGTCAGGTTTATAATCTGGCGAACGTGCTCCGCGTTCATCGACGGACCGCACAGCAGAAAGCTGGACTGCGTGAGCGAGCCGCCCGACTTGTGCATGGAAACGGATGCTAAATCCGCGCCTGCCGCCATCGCGGAGACCGGCATATTTTCACCGAAGTAGAAATGCGTGCCGTGCGCCTCATCAGCGAGCACCTTCATGCCCGCCGCGTGCGCGAGCCTTACGATTTCCCGAATGTTCGAGCAGATGCCGTAATAGGTCGGGTTGTTGACGAGCACCGCCTTTGCGGACGGATGCTTCTCAATGGCGGCCTTCACATCCGCGACCGACATGCCGAGCGAAATGCCCAGCCGATCATTCATCTGCGGGTTGACGTAAACCGGAATCGCACCGGTCAGCACGAGCGCGTTGATGACGCTGCGGTGTACGTTGCGCGGCAGGATGATCTCGTCGCCGCGTTTGACAACGGACAGGATCATCGCCTGTACGCTGCTCGTCGTGCCGCCCACCATCAGGAAGGCGTGCGCCGCACCGAACGCATCCGCCGCCAGCTCCTCGGCCTCGCGGATAACGCTGGTCGGGTGGCACAGATTGTCGAGCGGCTTCATCGAATTGACGTCCACCGTCATGCACTGCTGACCGAGGAATTTCGTTAATTCCGGCGAGCCGCGTCCGCGCTTGTGTCCGGGCACATCGAACGGCACAATGCGCATGTCTTTGAAGTTTTCGAGCGCCTCCATAATTGGCGCACGGGATTGATCCATAAAAATGCCTTCTTTCGGCAGAGAATGATATGCTGCGCTTTCGCGCGAAGCGCGCATGAAATACAATCTGCGCAGCAGATTGATAAAAACCGGGAGCATGTATCACGGTTTTTATACAAGGAATAAACTTTGTGTGCCGCGCAGCGACGCGCAAAGTTTATTGTGAGACAAATCCGAACATCGTTCGGTTTGTCTTTCTCGATTGAAAATGTATTTTCAATCGAAATCAGTAGATGTTCTTCCCCGAGAAAATCTCAATCATCTCTCGTCTGAGGTCGGAGTGAATCTTGAGTCTTGTTTTCGGCGGCAGCTCATAGATGTCGGTATTGAACAGGTAGTTCTGCAGATCGACCTCCTTGAGCAGCATTCTCGTATGGAACAGATTGGACTGGTACACGTTAATGTCGTATGCGTCGTACCGCTCGAGCGTTTTCGGGTCGATAAAGTCCTGAATGGACGTCATATGGTGATCCATGAACAGCTTTTTACCCTCGATATCGCGGGTAAAGCCGCGCACACGGTAGTCCATGGTGATGATATCCGAATCGAACGAGCCGATCAGGTAATCGAGCGTAGACAGCGGCGTGATCTCACCGCAGGTGGCAACGTCAATATCCACGCGGAAGGTGGCAAGGCAGGTATCCGGATGGTATTCCGGATAGGTATGCACGGTAACATGGCTCTTGTCGAGGTGCGCGACAATGGTATCCGGCTCGAGCGCAGGCTTCATGTGCTCCTCCGCAATGAGAAAGGTGACGGAGGCGCCCTGCGGGTCGTAATCCTGCTTGGAAATGTGCAGCACATGCGCACCGATCATCTCGGTCACCCGCTCGAGAATGCCGGTCAGTCGTTCGGAGTTGTACTGCTGGTCGATATATTTGATGTAGTCACGCTGTTCGCGCTCGGTCTTTGCATAGCAGACATCATAAATGTTGAAGGACAGCGCCTTGGTCAGGTTGTTGAACCCGTAAAGTTTAAGCTTGTTCTGCATTTCATATCCTCACAATACCAAAAAATCCCCAGGCGAAAGGGGTACACACGGTACGCTTTCACTTGGGGATGATCATTCTCTTTTTGCAGATGCTTCTGCACATTCCGTAGGTTTTATGGAAGAGGAAAGAGTCTATATAGCAAGAATCGTTACTTTTAGGCAATACCGCATAATGAAGCAAGAGCGATTTGCGAGTAAATTTTGTGCCGCAAAGCGCCGCAGTCTTCATTGTAGGTGTTGCCTTTGTACTCTTATTGATCGTTTCACAAGTGTGATGCGCCCGCGGCACACGGCTTTTAGTCAGCCAACTTATAAAATTCAATAAGGCAACAAAGTTGCCAGTTTCGGCATTTGACCCGGCTGTCCGTATGGCCTTGGCACCGTTTTCGCGCAGAAACCGGGCGGTCAAAGAAATTCTGCTGAAAGGCTTCGCCTCTCCGAGTAACTTTTATTATAAGGGAATCCGCGTGCAAATGCAAGTTCATCTTGCAAATTTTACGAATTTGATACCGAATCCGCATATACGGTGTCGCCATCACAAAAAGTTTACAGTCTTTGTTTTGAAAAATCGCGTAAAACGTAGTACAATGGAACAGTAAGACGATATCATTCTGAAAAGATAAGGTGAATCATGGCACGCAAAAAGAGAAGCAAGGGACTTCGGGTCAGCCTGATGCTGACAGTCGGACTGATGATCGTGTCGTTTGCGGCGGGCATGCTGACACATAAGATCGTGTTCCGCGAGCCGCAGACCGACGCCGGTCTGACCTATATTGAGGATATTCCGGTGATGACCGACTTTCTTCCCGAGGGCACACGCGCCCGTCCGGGACAGAAGCGCGAGATCAAGTATCTTGTCATCCACGAGACCGACAACACCGGCACCGGCGCAAATGCGGCCGCGCACAACTCGTTCATCCACCAGAACGCCAACGCCGAGGAGGGCATTGTTTCATGGCACTACACGGTGGACGATCACGAGATCTACCACCATCTGCCGGATGATGAGACTGCCTATCACGCAGGCGACGGCATGGAGAAGAACGGCGGCAACATGAACGGCATCGGCATTGAAATGTGCGTCAACTCGGACGGCAACTACGAACAGACGCTCATCAACACCGAAAAGCTGTGCGCGCGGCTGCTGATCGAGTACGACCTGAATCCGTCCAGGGCACTGAAAAAGCATCAGGACTTTTCGGGCAAAATCTGCCCGTCCACCCTCATCAACAGCGGCCGCTGGGATGAATTCTGCAGCGCAGTAACCGCCAAATACAAGGAGCTGAAGGCCGATGAGGCGGCAAACGCATCGTAAGCATCCGGTTAGCAGAATGCAACCATGTGCAAAAAGCGTGGGAAATCAAAGGGCGATTTGTCGTAAATCGCTCTTTCTTTTTGCCCTCTGATATGGTATACTTCAAATCGTACGCTGTAAAAAAGCTGAAAAAATAAAGGCAATACCACATAATTGAACAAGAGTGATTTGCGAGTAAATTTTGCGTACTGACGAGGCACAGT